>Ga0209540_10001879_pt1 | contig 15303 bp, 13 predicted proteins | sample BarGraIncu01121A_FD_184501 | JGI IMG/M metagenome (GOLD analysis project Ga0209540, IMG submission 184501) | Arctic peat soil microbial communities from Barrow, Alaska - Barrow Graham LP Incubations 011-21A (SPAdes) (version 2) | ecosystem: Environmental > Terrestrial > Soil > Wetlands > Peat... | reverse complement strand
CGATGTTGCTGATGACCGAGAAGATCGTTCTGCTGCTCTCCTGCACCGGCGAACCACCCAGCAGGCGAGCAATACCGGCCACGATCGGAATGTCGGCCGCAAGCATCTGACCCATGCCTCGGCTGTCAATGACAGTTGCGCCACCGACATCAATGGCAGTAAAACCCTCAAGTACCTTGCGCACATGCGCATCACTGTTCAGCACGGCAACCAGCAGGAACATCAGCACCTCCCGAAAACATGTATCTTCGGTATCAGTGTGGCGAAGGACGGTCTCCTGTCAACTGCTCGTATTGCCTCACCTAATATCTACTCCAAATCGCATCGTTGCCTCACGGATAAATCTACTCCAATCCAGTAGACTGAGGAGGAACCATGGAAGAGGATGAGCAGAGGAGAGGTGAAGAGATGGGGCTGACCGTGAAGCAACGACAAGCCATCATGAACGAGCTGCGAGGAAAATATCATCACGCATCGAAGAAGGAGAAGTCGAGGATCCTGGATGAGTTCGTGGACCAAAGCGCATCTCAACCGTTCATACGCACGCAGCACCCTGAGGGCAAAGGTGGCGCAGGGAAGGGGTCTCGTCCATCGTCCCAGGGTATCGGTGTACAAGGGGGCGGTCCTCCCTGCGCTCACGGAGTTCTGGCATCTTTCGGACAGACTCTGTGGCAAGCGTCTCGTCCCGTTCCTGCAGCGCATCGTCCCTTTCCTCGAGACAAGGGGGCAACTGAACCTTGCTCCTGCTCTTCAGGGTCTCCTCCTTCACATGAGTCCAGCCCCCTGTGACCGGCTGCTCCAGGAAGTGCAAACGAAGGAGGAACCCTGGGAACATCCTCACCCCCGTCCCGGCATGCTCCTCCTGCGGCAGGTCCCTGTCCAGACTGCTGCGGAGTGGGACCCTCCCCGGCCAGGGTTCGTCGCCGTGGACCTGGTGACCCATGAAGGCAGTGTCGCTGGAGGAGAGTATGCCTGCACCCTGGACGTTACCGACGTGGCAACAGGGTGGACCGAGACCAGGGCAGTGCGGAACAAGAGTCAGGAACAGGTCTTTGCTGCCCTGAGAGACATTCGCAGCGACCTCCCGTTCCCCCTCCTGGGCATCCATTCGGAGTACGGGAGCGAGTTCATGAACGGGCACCTGCTCCGTTACTGTCATCAGGAGCACATCACCCTCACACGGTCCCGCCCGTACAGGAAGAACGACAACTGCTTCGTGGAGCAGAAGAACTGGAGCATCGTCCGCAGGACGGTCTGGTACCTCCGGTATGACACCGAGGAGGAAGTCCTGCTCATGAACAAGATCTATCAGTCGCTGCGGCTGTTCACCAACTTCTTCCTGCCAGTGATGCAGCTCACCCACAAGACACGACAGGGAGCCAGGGTCACCCGCTCGTATGACACACCCTGCTCCCCGTATGAGCGTGTCCTGGCTTCACCCTGCATCAGGGAGGAAGCGAAGGAGGCGCTCAGGCATCAGGAGCAGCATCTTGATCCTGTCGCCCTCCATGATACGATCCTTAAGGATGAACGGCATCTGCGGGAGCTTGTCCTCACAACAAAACAGGACCGGCCCCACATCATTCCGAGGAAAGGCATGGACTGGCAACTTCACCCGGTTTCGAGTAGATTCTGATGTGAGGCAACGACTCCTCGTTCGAGCAGGTTTACTCGTGAGGCAACAGGCTGCTGCCCTGTGGACGGGGCTGGAGTGAAGGATTAAGGCATTGGTATTTCGTAACCGGAAACCCACATCATTTCGAGGGGGTCAGAGGTACCAGAACTATAGATTTAGTGATCCTTGTCTGCGTACTTGGCCGTCGTCATGGAAGCAATAACGCCAAAATGGCAGTAAGGTGAGTTATTGACTTGCGTCATCGCAAATCGGCGATTTCTGGGTTGAACCGCCACAATGGGGTGCAACTAGGGACTTGTCGGTTCGAATCCACCAAACCGTGAGCGAATCACAGCGCACTACGCTGACAGCTTGAAGAGAGACGAGACATGCTGGCAAACAGGAACGTCGCTTGTCAACGCTGTCAGTGCACCGTACCGGCATGGTGCGTTTCTGTTACCCGCGATGATAGCGGTTGGAACACACGGAACTGCCAGTATTCGTCGCCGAATGCAGCTACGGACGCATCTGCCGTGTTCAGCACACTTGTCGTGACATTTCTGCCGATACTAACGTGCACGACCTAGAAATTGCCTGATCCATTCTCAACGTAACCGGCCAAGTCGTTTGAACCCAGCCTGCCTTTTTGCAGATTTCCCTGTCAACTGAACCAGGATTCCGTGGTGATCATATCCAACTGTGCCAGACAACAACCCCTCGCTGCCCAGCGCAACTTGTCATGTGAAGGTCGAAGTCGAAGGAACTGTTGCGCCACCGAAGCTACAATCGGGCAAGTTCAGAAATGTGGTGCCCTGGATGACAGTGCCGTGAGATGTCTCGAGTGCACATACCACTGGTGTCACAAAAGAATGACACTGCACAGAGGATCAGAACTGGAATAATGCCGCGAAACATGCGTTTCATACGTCAACCCCATGTTGGTACCATAGCAGCCCACATGACACGGCACATCCGTCAAAGGAACGATCCCTCCATTGGATGTGCCGGTGAACGAACCATCGTCGTTACTCTGGGTGGCATATAACCTGTTTGTGAACGAAATGCTACATCATGGAGGGATGCCCTCTGGTCACCGCCAGGGTTCAATCATCGGGCGCAGATCGGAGGAGTTCGCCGTAACGACGACGAGACCCATGTCCACTGGCACAATACAGCAGAACTGCTTCTCCTCAGTCTCTTGTTTCTCTCGTGTCAGCAGGGTCTTATGCCAGAGCTTGGCGCCGGTCGTCGGGTTGAGAGCGATGAAGTTGCTCTCTCCTTCCTGTACGTACAGAGTGTCGCGGGATACAATTTATATCATTCCTTTAATTCTATACTAACTAAATACTATTTGCTAAAAGTTCATCAGCTGCCTTAAGGATAGCGTTCTCATCCATATCATACTTCTCAAGCAGTTTATAGTAGTTTCCAGATTCACCAAAGTGATCCTTTATAGCTATTCTCTTAAGCTTTCCTATTCCAGCCTCAGCCATTACTTCAGAAACTGCACTGCCAAGGCCATTATAAATGTTGTGATCTTCTACAGTTATAACCTTACCTGTCTTTTTTACAGACTCTAAAACTAACTCCTCATCTAAGGGTTTTAATGTAAACATATCTATAAGTCTAACACTAACGCCCTTCCTTTCTAGTTCATTTGCAGCGTTTATTGCTTGATGAAGTAAATCACCTATACCTATTATAGTTATATCATTACCATCTTTTAAGATTTTTCCCTTTCCAATTTCAAATTCTTCATTTTCATCATAATAGAAAGGCATCTCATTTCTTGTAAATCTAAGATATACTGGTCCATTCCATTTATAAGCTGCTTCAACTAGCTTTCTTGTGGAATTATAATCTGCTGGCATTATAACTGTCATATTAGGAATTGTTCTGTATATCCCCATATCCTCTGTTCCTTGATGAGTTGCTCCGTCATCTGCTGGAGTAAGACCACCATGGCTGCAGGCTATTTTAACATTTAAATTAGGATAGCAGACTGAGGTCCTTATTTGTTCTAGCATTCTCATACTTCCAAATACAGCATAAGTGCTTATAAATGGAACCTTGCCCATTGTTGCAAGTCCTGCCGCTATTCCTGCTGCATTTTGCTCAGCTATTCCAACATTTAAATGCTGGTTTGGTAATTTACATGCAAAATCTGTTGTTTTACACGATTTTGATATATCACAGTCTATAACATATATATCATCATGAAGCTGCCCAAGCCTTAATATTTCATCTCCAAAACCTTGTCTTGTTGGTAAAGCTTTCATCTCTATGCCTCCTCTATTTCAGCTATTGCTTTTTCATACTGCTCTTTGTTTGGTGCCATTCCATGCCAAGCTACAACATTTTCCATAAAGGAAACTCCCTTACCTTTTACAGTATCTGCTACTATGCATACTGGCTTTCCTTTTACTTCTCTAGCCTTAGCAAAAGCTTCTAGTATCTCTTCTATACTGTGTCCATTTATTTCGAATACTTCAAAGCCGGAAGCTCTCCACATATCTGCCAAATTATTTGTAGGCATTATGTCACATACACGGCCATCATTTTGAAGATGGTTTCTATCTACAATAGCTACTAAATTATCTAAGCTATATTTAGAAGCGCTCATGGCAGCCTCCCAAACCTGTCCCTCATCACATTCTCCGTCTCCAAGTATTGCATATATTCTGCTATTTAATTTATCCTGCTTAGCAGCTATTGCCATTCCTATAGCTGCTGATAAGCCCTGACCCAAAGATCCTGTGGACATATCTACTCCAGGCACCTTATTCATATCTGGATGTCCCTGAAGAATAGATCCTAATTGTCTCAATGTCCCAAGTACTTCCATGTCATAATATCCCTTCATTGCTAGAACTGCGTATAGAACAGGACAGCAATGACCTTTTGATAAAACTACTCTGTCTCTTTCATACCAGCCAGGATTTTGGGGATCAATACTTAGCTCATCAAAATATAAAGTTGCTACTATATCAGCCGCTGATAATGAACCACCTGGATGTCCTGATTGTGCCTTATATATCGTTCCTAAAAGGTTAATTCTAAGTTCTTTTGCTTTCCCCTTTAAAAACTCAACCTTTTTATTATTCATATTTCTCCTCCATACTCTACTTTTTTTATTTATTATGCCGCAGCATTGGACTCTTTCACAGCCTTACTCCCTTTAACTCTTGTAAATCAATCTTTTTGCTACAGTTGCTCCAATACCTCTTGCTGCATTTGTTACTACTACATATTTTCCTTTAAGCCTTATATTGAAGTCCTTCTAATGTTCTATTTAATATTGCCTTTAAAACTTATGTCGGCTGCATAATGTTCACTATCTCAAGCAGTGCTGTTTCACTGCCAACATTCCCAGGAAATATAACATAGGGCATATTGGGGAATTTACTTTCAGATCCCGTAAGCCACACCGGAATACCGTATAAAACCTGACCTAGAACAAAAGCCTTTTTAACATTTAGTCCTTTTGTACCTACATCGCTGGAGGTGATGCCACCCTTGGCTATAATAAAGTTTGGTCGAACCTTTAGGTTAGATATAATGCTAGTAAGCGCATCTGATATTTTAATAGCTAGGAGTAGTTCGTCTTCTTTGTTTCCAGTGTTCAAATCAAAGCGGTTCCGGCGAGTATAAACTGCAACGGTACGTCCTTTTATAATGTTGTCCTCTGTTACCGCAATAACTCTTTCCATCTCCCTTCTAAAAGCATAGTCATCTAACACAAGATGTTGATTAAATTCCACAAATTCTACATAGCTGGCTTTCCTTAGATTCTCTAACTGTGTAGTAGTCCTTTCTACATGGGAGCCAACAATTACTATTCCACCATTTTTGTTGGTTGTGTTAATAAGTTCTTGTCTCGTGAGAAGAGGTTTATCGCTTACGCCCCCAATGATTTTAGGGAGGGCAGCCGCACTTCTAAATAGAAAGTTTTTCCCACACATAATAGCTTTAACAACTGATGTCACAAATACTTTTACATCGTAGTAATCAATGGCGTTGACTACCACTTTATTAAAGTCTGTAACTTTAATAAGTTTGTCTGTGATTCCTTTGTAGTCCTCTGAGCGTAATTCATCAAGGCTTATGTAAGTAACAGATTCTTTTTTGAAAGTACCATTACTTTTCTCTTCAACCCATTCTCCTAGGTGTGAGCTAGTGTAACCAAAGGTTCTATCTTTAGCAAACTCTGTTTCACCTGCTGGAACAAGTATATTGTTATCAGCAACATAGTGAATATTATCTATAGTAAAACGTCCACCTTCCTTAAAGAAAGGTATAATTATCTCACCATCAATAGTTCTACCATCAAATTCTTCTAAAGTTTCTTTAAGTGTTTGAGTTTCTAGAGGATAGTGTCCTCTAAGAGTAGAATCTCCGCGGCTAATAATAATAAACTCTTGGTTTTTTTCTTTTGCAACATCAATTACGTTTTTCGAAATCTTCGTGTGCAGGGCTTTTGTCTGTGATTCTGTAAGGCCTCTAGAGTTTGTGAGGATGAAAAACATAGAGTTTGATTCATCAAAACCTTGCTCAATACTCTGTCGGTTCCAATCAGTATATACATTTATTCCATGTACTGTTTGAACACCTGTTGGATCGTCATCCAACACTATTATTTTTTTATTAAAGCTAGCCAATGCTGATTGGAATGCAGAATCTACATGAGCTAAATCATAATCAGGATATCTGCTAAGTGAATTGTGTTTATCAATTGGTTTTTCCTGCAAAGTAGTACACCTCTCTTTCAGCTGACCTGAACTTTCTACGGAGCAACCTGAATTAAGTCGAAGTATCCTAGCTAAAAAGGCATTAAGTCCATATTGTCTAACGCAACCTAATGCCACTTCCTCAACTTCTTTAGCGTCAATTCCTGCTCATTTAATTACTGTCTTTACTGCTAATGTTCCTAAAGCGATTCTGCTTATATCTTTCACTGAGCCTCCGAAGCTGCCTACTGGAGTTCCTGCTGCGAAAATGATTACTACATTTTTGAACATTTTTATTCTGATTTTTCTTTAGGACTCTTTAGAAGTTTACGTTATTCTTACCTTTTAGACAAAGCATCTCCCTTGCTTCATCAGGAGTTGCTATTTCAAAATCAAGATCTCTAAGTATTCCACAAATTTTTGATACTTGTGTAGCATTGCTTACTGCTAACTCTCCATTAGGTTTGATATAGATACCATCTTCTAATCCAACACGAACATTACCGCCTGTGATAGCGCACATGGTTTCAAAACGGAACATTTTTCTGCAACCTGCCACTGAGGAGTACATTATATCCTTTCCAAGTATCTTCTTAGCTTGATCTATCATAAACATCATACCCTCAAGACTAATAGGCATACCACCCATTATTCCAGGTACAAATTGTAAGTAAATAGGATTTTTAACAATGCCATTATTTACAAAGTAAGCAAGGTTGTTAAGTTGGCCATAATCAAATATTTCAAATTCAGGTAGTGTATTGTTTTCATTCATAATCTTGATACAGTATTCTATACCTTTAAATGTATTTTTAAATACATTGTCATATGTTCTTTTTAAGAATGGTACTTCCCAATCAAATTGCGGATTGTCTATACCATCTGCAAGTTTTGAAAGACAGAAGTTAATAGAACCACCGTTAGCTGAAGCAATTTCGGGCTTAAAACGTGGGATTACCGCAAATCTTTCCTCAACGGTCATACCTTGTGCACCGCCTGTTGTAATTCCTATAACTACATCGCTCTGTTTTTTAATTCCAGAAAGAATTTGTTCAAAGGAATCAAAATCTGCTGTTGGCTCACCGGTTATTTCCTTTCTTGCATGTACATGAACCATGGATGCACCAGCCTTTGCAGCATCTACAGTATTTTCAATAATTTCTTTTGGACCCTTAGGTAGATATGGTGTCATTGAAGGGGTAAATATACCCCCTGTTATCGCTGCTGTTACAATTACCTTTTTTTGTTTTGCCATTTAATTTTCCTCCTATTTTATATATTTAAATTTTTTAATATCACGTTTTAATAAGACCTATTTCCATACTAAACGGATAAATCGTTGCGCAGTATGGGCTATATTAGCTCTTGCATGCATCAAAAGTTTGTCAAGTCGTAAGCTTTTATCAGTATCTTCATCTACTTGTTTTATTTATTGTGCCGCAGCATTGGACTCTTTCACAGCCTTACTCCCTTTAACTATTGTAAATACTATTATCGCTAAGAATATTAATGGTATTGGTCTTGTAATAAATGGCAAGAAGCTTCCATCACTAACAATAAGTGTTCTTCTAAAATTGGTATCTATCATATTACCAAGTATCAATCCAATCACTATAGGAGCTGGTGAATATCCCATCTTATCAAGGATGTATCCAAGTATTCCAAATATAAATACTACACCTAAATCAAATAAGGTTAAGTTAATTGCAAAGGCTCCAATTATACTGATGGCTGCAACAACTGGCATTAAATATGCCGGAGATATCTTTAATATACTGCTCATTGGTCTTGCTATTAACATTCCAACTAACCACATAGCAATAGTTGCTAGGAACAGCAGTGCACATATCTGATATAGAAAGTATGGTGTTTCAGTCATAAGCATTGGGCCTGGTCTGATACCGTGAAGCATAAGTGCTCCAAGTAAAACAGCCGTTGGTGGACTTCCAGGTACCGCTAGTGTTAGCATTGGAATAATAGCTCCACCTATAGCTGCGTTATTCCCAACTTCTGGTGCTATTGCTCCTTCATAGCTGCCTTTACCATATTCCTCAGGGTGCTTACTTGTCTTCTTTGCAGTACTATAGGATACCCAAGCCGCAACGTCTTCTCCAACTCCAGGTAAAGCGCCTATACCTACTCCAATTAACGAAGATTGAACTATTGTTCTAAGGGAGTTTTTCATAATAGGCCACATAGGAACTCTTTTTCCTGCCGTTTCTATCTTTACCGTTGTTTTACTCTTCTCAGCTAAGGCCTTTATAATTTCAGGTATTGCATAGAATCCAATCATTGCTGGGATAAGCGAAATTCCCCCGATTAAATTACTATTTCCAAACATGAATCTTTGAACTGAGAATATACCCTCCTGTCCTATAGTTGCAAAGAATAAACCAAAAAGTCCTGCAATCCATCCCTTTACCGGTACGTCACTAGTTCCCACAGAACCACATATTAAAACTCCAAACAAAGCTAGCATAAAGTATTCTGGTGATGTAAACATTAGTGCAACCTTTGTTAGTATAGGAGCTATAAATAAAAGTGCAATCATTCCAATAATTGTTCCGATAATAGATGCTGTTCTTGTTGCCTCTATAGCAGACCTAGCCTCTCCTCTTAAGGCTATTCTATGTCCTTCTACACAGGTGGCGGCTGCCGAGGCAGTACCTGGAATGTTAATGAGTATTGCTGAAATACTTCCACCATATATAGCTCCTACATATATACCGATAAGTATTGTAAAGGATTGAGCCTCTGTTGCCTTAAAGGTAAGACCAGTTAGAAGTGCTATACCCATAGTTGCAGTAAGTCCTGGAAGTGCTCCTATTGTTACACCAAGAACGCTGGCTAACAACATAAGAATTAGAAGTTGTGGCGTTAATAATAACGTTAACTGTTGAAAGAACAATACAAATCCTCCCATTATTCCACCTCCGTTATGGCAATGGAATTTGAGCTAATGAGCCAAATCCATAAACTAGTAATGCCGTAGTAACTGCTGATATTATTACTGCTATTATTAATTCCTTTTTAGTGTTTCCCTTAAAGAATGCTATAAACGCAAACAGGAAAATAAAGGTAGCAAATGCATAAGGTAATATTTGGAGCAGTATATATATATATATACCAATTAGACCTATTATAAACAAAGTGTTCTTTGTAGATTTCTCTGCAAATAATTTCTTTATATTTTCTCGATTTATAAAATCAAGACTTGCTCCATCTTTTCTAGCTATTCTATATAAACTAATAGCAGATATTAAGGTGAAGAATCCGATTAATAACGGCATAAGTCCTGGAGAAGAATACCATTTTATTACTGGTTGACTAGCTCCCTCTATCATAAGTAGAATTCCGTTAATAGCTACAAATATTCCAAATATTATTAAAATGACACTAAATACTAAGTCAGCTTTTCTTAAAGTACTTTTTTCCATATTTATCTCCCTCCTTCAATCGTATTGCATCATATAGGAATCATCGTGAACGTGTGAGTCATTGCATCACCTAGAATCATAGCGAAATAGTCTTGCCTGTCACGGCTCCGACGGAGATATCCTGGCTGGTCTTCCCGAGGAGCCGTGCCTGCAGGATCCCGATGTCCCGCTGCAGGGAGAGAGGGTCGATGTCCCCCAGCTGATGCAGGAGACGCGACTTTGCCTGATCACTGACCTCGGGAGCTTGCAGAAGTCGGTGGAGCGGAGTCAAGGGAGCATGGTACCTCTTCTGGATCTTGCTCCCGATCCGGATCTTCTCGAGGAGGGTCATGGAAGGCTGGAGGATGTTGGCACGCTGAGCAAGGAGGGTCTCCAACTGTTTGCAGGTCAGCAAGCTGACTCTTCGTATCGAACCGTCGGTATCCCAGGCATCTGCGGACCAGGGTCCAGTTCTTACTCTCCACGTAACAGTTGTCGTTCTTGTGGTAGGGACGGGAACGGGTGAAGCGAATCCCATGAGCATCGCAGAACCGTCGCAGTTCATTATTGATAAACTCGCTGCCGTTGTCCGAGTGCAGGACCAGGACAGGGAACGGCAGGGAGGTGAGGACCGTGGTGAGAGCAGCAAACACAACAACCTGTGCACGGCTGGGAACTGCAACAATCTGTGTCCATCCCGAACAGCGGTCGGTGACCGTGAGGGTGTAACAATGATCTCCTGCTGCCTTCCCTCCATCATGACTCACCAAGTCTACCTCCACCTGTCCCGGAGCAGCAGCCGAGAGCTCCCGGGAAGAGACGATGGGAATGAGTCTCAGCAGGCTTCCTGGTTTTGTCCGGGGAGCATGCCGCCGGTTCCCTCCCTTGGCTTTCTCTGCCCTGAGCAGGCGGTCCATGGTGGCAGAGCCCATCCTCAGGAGGGCGCGATGAATTAAGATGATGCAACTCGCAATAAGGAATGGTACTATAAAAATAGTATAATCCCATTTTTATAAACTAAGGTTGAGGAATTCCCATATCCTTTGGATCAAATTTTGCCAATCCCATATCCTTTAACAGGTAAGACATTTTGCTCTGCATTTTAGCTGCCATGTCATCTGCTTCTTTTCCACTTAATCCATATAGAACTGATAACTGCTCATTTGCCATTCTCTTAACAGTATCGCTCTTCATAGCTTTATTAAATGCATCTGTATACTTGTCAACTATAGCCTGTGGTGTATCTGATGGTAATGAGAAGCCTATAAATTGATCTAATGGTAATACTTCCTTTAATCCAGGTAAAGTATCTGTGATTGCTGGAAGTTTTCCAGCTGATGGAAATTCAAAAGCTTCTGTCTGCATAACTGCAAGTGGTCTTAGAGTTCCAGCTTTTACAAATTCATTTACTTCTCCTGCGGATGCTACAACGGCTGTTGTTTCCTTACTTACTGCTGCAAGAATAGCTGGTCTACTTCCATCATAGGGTGAATATCCAAGGTCCATTCCGCCCTTTGTTTTTAATATCTCAGCCTGTATAAACCAAAGTCCAGATCCTGTTATTGAAACCTTTATCTTTCCTGGCTCTTTTTTTGTAGCAGCTAGTAATTCTTCGATTGTCTTGTATGGTGATGCACTATTTACGCATATAACTCCAGGTGAACCTGCAGCTATAAAATAATGCCAGTCTTTCACTGTAGTTTTGGTACCAGTCATTATAGGTATAGTAAGATTAGTTTCTGATGTTCCAAGTATTCTGTATCCATCATGGGCTGCCTTCATAACTAAATCTGTACCAACTGCTCCAGTTCCACCAACTACGTTACTAACAATTACTTTCTGTCCAAGAGTTCCTTCCATTTCAGCAGATAATACTCTGTTCCATACGTCTGTTCCTCCACCTGCTGCCCAAGGAACATAGTTGTTTATTGATCTTTCAGGCCACTTTGAAGTTTCTATTGTTTTGCCACTTTTTTTAAAAACCACTGCTCCAACGATTATCGCAACAACTACTAAAGCAATAATGATAATTTGGTTTTTTTTGTTCACTTTATTTCCCCCTTTGATAAAAATTTTATTTCTCTTAGTTCGTTAAAACTAAGCGAAAAACCAATTATTTGTTTTGCCAAATTGGCGTTTTGCTACTTTTGGCTTCTTCTGCATCTCTTGACTTTAACAAGGATATTAAATACATAAGGCCGTTATTTAACTGTTCCTCATAAGCCATTTTTTCGGTTGTATTATATAATCTTTTACATAGATTTAGTGCAGTTGGATTATATCCTCTTAACTCTTCACCTATTGCTATAGAAGTTTTCATAACATCAGCTCTCTGGCAGGCTTTGTTTATAAGTCCTATTTCCTCAGCTTTTAGAGCATTTATTTCCCTTCCAAGAAGTACCATTTCATAGCATTTTTTCTTAGAAAGCAGTTTTTTAACTCCAGTTAATGCCATCATTGGAGCAAGCCCGAATTTTATTTCAGGTACTGAGAATACTGATTTTGGGGATGCAAATGCAAAATCAAAGGCCTCCACTAGGCTAAATCCTCCACCCATAACTATACCATCTATAGCTGCTATCATTGGAACCTTCGAATAGGTAATTGTTTTATGAAGTTCTATAAAGGATTCTCCAAATTTACCTATTTCTATTGAGGATTTTTCTCTATAATCGCCAAGCTCTCCTCCTCCACAGAAATACTCTCCTTTATTTGTAACTATTATGGCCCTTGCTCCATCTTGAATTAACATATTAATCTTTGAAGTAAGCTCATCCATAAAATCTATACTAAGCTTATTATCTCCCTCTAATCTGTTTAATATTATTATAGGAAGCTCTTTATTCCCTTCTAGTTGTAGAACTTTATTCTCTTCCAAGATGTTATCCCCTTATACTAAGAACTTTTTCAATATTTCCTGAGCACCAAAGATATCATTTCTATTCATTAAAGCAAATATTTCTTTTTCATCTATTTTGGCTGCTAGATCATTTAATATATCCATCCAGTTAAAGGTTTCTTCGAAGGTTCTTACTGGGTCTAATCTTTGTGGGAATACATCTGCTGTTATCCAGCCTGTATAGTTAATTCTCTTTAGATAGAAAGCAAATTCTATCATATCCCAGAAGTTAACTGTACCAGGCAACATGTCCCAATCCCAATTTCTATAGTTATCATTAATATGAACATAAAACAATCTTCCTGTAGCATGTAAGAAAGATAAGGAATCTGCTATAACTTCATTAGATAGCAGTGCATGACCTGTATCTAATGTAACTCCTACATTGTCTCTACCTACCTTCTCACAAAAGTACGCCGTCTTACCAGCATTGTTTAAGAATACATGAACTCTTGGTTCACAAGCTTTGTATTCTAAGCTTATTTTAACTCTAGGATTATAATCTGCAGCTCCTCTTACAGCCTCTACTGCATTATTCCATCCTTCTAAGTAATCAAATTGGAAAGGATAGTCAGATCCATCATTTAAAAATGCCGATGTTATCATATTGCAGCCAAACTCTTCAGCTAAATCCATTGCTTTTTTCATAAACTGAATAGCTTTTTTTCTAACCTCTGGGTCTGGTGAGCTAAAGGATCCAAACTTGAAAGCGTCATCACTTTTAACGTTAAGGTTTATAATAGCTACCTGTAAGTTGTATTTTACCAATAATTCTTTAACCTTATCTTCATTTTCAAAATCATAAGGATAAACCATTTCAAGGCCAGAGCATTTTTTAATTCTTGATGCTGTTTCAAACTTCTGCTCAATGTTTTGAAGAATACCGTATTTTGCAAATCTGTCGTGAGTTTCACCTAGAAACCCTGTTATTACTGCATATTTCAAATTCATAAAAAGACCTCCTTATCTTTGTTCTCTGCTTCAACACAATCATAGGCAAAAGGCAAACTTTCTTGCACCCCCTTTTCGCCTCTGATTGATTCCAACATTTTTACGTTAGTACTTTTCTTATTAATGTCAAATTGTTTGAAAAGTGTGCTTCTGCTGGCTTTCTAAAGCCATTTTGCTTTAATTTGTATTCCTGATGCATCCTTCGGTAGTTGTAATAATCCATAAAGTGTCCTGGCTTCAACATGTGGTTACAAGTTGACATTTCCAGAACCTCCTTATTGTTGTTCTCTGCTTCAACACAATCATAGGCAAAAGGCAAACTTTCTTGCACCGCCTTTTCGCCCCTGGTTGCGCCGCCGACATCAATGGCAGTAAAGCCCTCCAGTACCATTGCGCACATGTGCATCACTGTTCAGCACTGTAACCAGCAGGAACATCGGCACCTCCGGAAAACATTCATCTTCCGTATCAGTGTGGCGGAGGACTGCCCCTGTCAACTGCTGCACTATGGACAAGGCCCACGCGCTCCTCGTCGTCACTCTTCGGCCGACACGACAGCACAATTCCGGAACGTTGGCGCGACCTCACCGCCAGTCTGTCTCGGCTATTCCGGTGTGACTCCAGGGTCCAAGAGCTCCCCTACGGCGAGCGGCAGGGGCGTTTCTTCCGGCTGCGCGGGCGTTACACTGCGATGAGGCGTGGATGCGGACGCAGTGTCCTGCGCCGTCACGTCGTCCCCGAGCCCGCGGCGTCTGCGCCCCTTACCCTTCGCAGCCTCTGGATTGCGCCCAAGCAAGGACTCGGGCACGAACCCCGCGTTCTTGAGGAAGAACCAGTTGGTCGCAGGCAGGTCGAGGGCCAGGTATGCCGGGCGGGCGCCACGTTCCAGAGTCCCCTCCAGCAGCAACGGATGGGAGCCGATCTGGACGAAACTCTCGAGGACTCCCTCGCCGGGATACGGCTCGGACGCGCCGAAGTGCTCCGCGGCCGCGCGCAGGCCATCATGGTCGGAGTAGTGCAGGCGGCAGTCCGGCGAGACTGACGCCAGCAGGCGTGCCATGAGCGGCGAGACGTGGGCGCCCTGCGGCACACCTGCAGTCACCGTGTGACGTGCGGCACGCGCCTGTTCGAGCAACCAGCCCTGGTGATGGGCGCATTCTCCTACGACGATGCGCTGACCGCCCACGACATGGTTGGGTAACCACTCCCGGACATCGCTGAGAGCCCTCGGGTCGATGCGCCGCACGGCCCCCTCCTGCTCGATGATGCTGACAATATGCCGCAGGACCGAATCCTGCGCCCCACGGTCGTGCACAAAATCGAGGTCACCCACCAGAATGAACTTGCCGCGCGCACGGCTGAGCGCGACGTTCAACAGGCGAGGTGCCGGGTCGACGTCCCAGTCTTCGAGATTGCCCCGTGTCAGTGTCGACATGGACCACTGAGGTTCTCCGTCGGTCAGCGAGAAGATGACGACGTCCACCTCAGACCCCTGGTAGCGGTGGACTGTTGAGATCGTCAGCCGTTCCCGGTCCAGGGCAAGCTCGCGCGCCATGATCCCCAGCAGGCGTGCCTGGACAGCATAGGGCGTCACTACCCCGATGCTGATGTCCGGGTAGCGGGAGAGCATACCGGCGGCCATCGTCATCACCGTGACCGCCTCCACCAGGTTGAGGCGGGAGTACCCCTTGACCT
>Ga0209540_10001878_pt1 | contig 15311 bp, 12 predicted proteins | sample BarGraIncu01121A_FD_184501 | JGI IMG/M metagenome (GOLD analysis project Ga0209540, IMG submission 184501) | Arctic peat soil microbial communities from Barrow, Alaska - Barrow Graham LP Incubations 011-21A (SPAdes) (version 2) | ecosystem: Environmental > Terrestrial > Soil > Wetlands > Peat... | reverse complement strand
CCCCTCAACGACTGCACCTTCGTAATCGCCGACGTCAACGTCGTCTTCCCGTGGTCCACGTGCCCAATCGTCCCCACGTTCACGTGCGGCTTCGTCCGATCAAACTTCTGCTTGGCCATGTCTGCCCCCTTTACGCCAGCCCCTTCGCGCGGGAGATGACCTCTTCCGCGATGTTCCTGGGCACCTCGTCGTAGTGGTCGAACTGCATGGTGTAAGTTGCGCGCCCCTGCGTCATCGAACGCAGCTGCGTCGCGTAGCCGAACATCTCCGCCAGCGGTACGAACGCGGCGATGACCCGCGAGCCGGCCCGCTGCTCCAGGCTCGTGATCTTGCCCCGCCGCGAGTTCAAGTCGCCGATCACGTCACCCATGTACTCGTCAGGGGTGACGGCCTCGACGTCCATCAGCGGCTCGAGCAAGACGGGATGGGCCTTGGAGGCCGCGTCCTTGAACGCCATCGAGCCGGCGACCTTGAACGCCATCTCCGAGGAGTCCACCTCGTGGTACGTGCCGTCGTACAGGGACACCCCGACGCCGATCATCGGGAAGCCGGCCAGAACGCCGTGCTGCAGCGCCTCGCGGATCCCCTGGTCCACCGGCTTGACGTACTCGCGCGGGATTGACCCACCGACGATGTCGTTGGAGAACTCGTACTCGGTGCCGTCGGTGAGGGGAGTCAGCCGGATCTTGGCATGGCCGTACTGGCCGTGGCCGCCGGTCTGCCGCACGAAACGGCCCTCGCCCTTGGCCTCCTGCTTGATCGTCTCGCGGTAGGAGACTTGCGGCCGTCCGACCGCGGCCTCCACCTTGAACTCGCGCACCAGGCGGTCGACGATGATCTCAAGGTGGAGCTCGCCCATTCCCGAGATGATGGTCTGCCCGGTGTCGGAGTCGGTGTGAACCCTAAACGTCGGGTCTTCCTGCGCCAGTTTGGCCAGGGCGACACCGAGCTTGTCCTGGTCGGCCTTGGTCTTCGGCTCGATCGCGACGTCGATCACGGGCTCCGGGAACTGCATCGCCTCGAGCACGATCGGCTCCTTGGGCGAGCAGATCGTGTCGCCGGTGGCGACGCTGTGCAGGCCGACGACGGCGACGATGTCCCCGGCGAAGACCTCCTTGATCTCCTCGCGCTTGTTGGCGTGCATCTTGAGGAGGCGGCCGATGCGCTCGTGGTTGCCGGTCCGGGCGTTGTGGACCTGGTCGCCGGTCGAGAGCCGGCCCGAGTACACCCGCACGAACGTCAGCTGTCCGACGAACGGGTCGGTCATGATCTTGAACGCGAGCGCCGCGAACGGGGCGTCGTCGTCCGGGGGCCGCGACTGGGGCTCGCCGTCGGGCGTGTGACCCTCGATCGGCGGCACGTCGAGCGGCGACGGCAGGAAGTCCACGACGGCATCCAGCAGCTGCTGGACGCCCTTGTTCTTGAACGCCGAACCGCAGACGACGGGGGCGATGTGATGGGCCACTGTCTGGGCGCGCAGGCTGGCCCGGATGGCGGCCGGCTCCAGGGTCTCGCCGGCGAGGTAGCGCTCGAGGAGGCCCTCGTCGTACTCCGCGGCCACCTCGAGCATCTGCACGCGCCACTTCTCGAACAGCTCCCGGTGCTCCTCGGGGATGTCCCGGCGCTCGAAGTCCGCCCCGAGAGTGTCGTCGAGGACCACGTAGGCGCACCCCTCGATGAGGTCGATGACGCCTTTGAACGCGTCCTCGGCGCCGTACGGGATCTGCACCGCGACCGGGTTCGCATGCAGCTTCTTCTTCATCTGCTCCATCGTCTCGAAGAAGTCGGCGCCGACGCGGTCCATCTTGTTGACGAACGCGATGCGGGGAACGCGGTAACGGTCGGCCTGCCGCCAGACGGTCTCGGACTGCGGCTCGACGCCGCTGACCGCGTCGAAGACGGCGACCGCGCCGTCGAGCACGCGCAGGCTGCGCTCGACCTCGGCGGTGAAGTCCACGTGGCCGGGTGTGTCGATGATGTTGATGCGGTGGTCGCGCCAGAAGCAGGTGGTGGCGGCGGACGTGATCGTGATGCCACGCTCCTGCTCCTGCTCCATCCAGTCCATGGTGGCGGTGCCATCATGGACCTCGCCCATCTTGTAGTTCACCCCCGTGTAGTAAAGGATGCGCTCGGTAGTCGTCGTCTTACCGGCATCAATGTGGGCCATGATGCCGATATTCCGAGTCTTCTCCAGGGGTGCAAGTCGTGGCATTTTTTCAAAGAACCTTTCAGTGCTTCTCGCTTCTCTCTGCTCTGCGCCGGAGGCCTCGCTGCCGACCGGCCGAAAGCTGTCAACAGCCTCCTACCACCGGTAGTGACTGAAGGCCTTGTTGGCCTCCGCCATCCTGTGCGTGTCGTCCTTCTTCTTCATCGCGCCGCCGCGGTTGTTGGCGGCATCCATGAACTCGCCCGCCAGCTTGTCGACCATCGACTTCTCGCCGCGCGCCTTGGCGAAGTCGATCAGCCAGCGGATCGACAGCGAGAGCTGCCGGCCCGGGGGCACCTCGACCGGCACCTGATAGGTCGAGCCGCCGACGCGGCGGGACTTGACCTCGAGCTGCGGCTTCACGTTGTCCATCGCGCGCTTGAAGACCTTCAAAGGGTCGTCCTGCGTCTTCGACTGGATGATGTCGAGCGCCCCGTAGAAGATGCTCTCGGCCGTGCTCCTCTTGCCCTGGCGCAGGATCGAGTTGATGAAGCGGGTGACGAGCTGCGAGTTGTAGACGGGATCCGGAAGGACCTCGCGCTTGGCTACGTAATGACGGCGCGGCATGGGCTACGCCCTCCCCTGTTGCTTCTGCCGCTTCGTGCCGTACTTCGAGCGGCTCTTGTTACGACCCGCCACTCCCTGGGCATCCACCACGCCGCGGATCACGTGGTAGCGCACGCCCGGGAGGTCCTTCACGCGACCGCCCCTGATCAGCACCACCGAGTGCTCCTGCAGGTTGTGGCCCTCGCCAGGAATGTATGTCGTCACCTCGACGCCGTTGGTCAACCGCACGCGCGCGACCTTCCGCAGCGCCGAGTTCGGCTTCTTGGGGGTGGTCGTGTACACGCGGGTGCACACGCCGCGCTTTTGCGGGCACGCCGCGAGGGCCGGGCTCTTGGTCTTGACCTCGAGTTGTTGGCGTCCGTGTCGGACAAGCTGCGCGATCGTCGGCATCGTTTCCTCTCTCGACTCCAGGCGGCAAGGGCCAAGCGTGCTCCGGTGCTTGGCCCCGGCTGCGTACCTACCGGCGGTTCGCCGGTGAAGTCCGAAGATTCTAGTTAAGCGCCACCGAACTGTCAACTGCTCTCGGGACGCGGGGGCAACAACTGGTTGAGCTCATCGTACTCCGCGGACGTCTCCCCCTGAGGTTCCTCCGGTTGCGGCATCTCGTCCTGCGGTACGGGGTCAATCGTAAAGTAGTGATAATGCTTGGCTCCCGTACCGGCCGGGATGAGCCTGCCGACGATGACGTTCTCCTTGAGGCCGTACAGGTCGTCGATCCGACCCGAGACCGCCGCCTCGGTGAGGACCCTCGTCGTCTCCTGGAACGAGGCCGCCGAGACGAACGACTCGGTCGCCAGGGCCGCCTTGGTGATGCCCAGGAGCACGGGGGCGAACCGCGCCGGCTGCCCGCCGAGTTTCTCGATGCGCTCGTTCTCCTCCTCGACGCGGTACCTCGGCACCTGCTCCTCGAGCAGGAACTCGGTGTCGCCCGGGTCGGTGACCTTCACGAAGCGGCACATCTGGCGGACGATGGTCTCGATGTGCTTGTCGTTGATGGTGACGCCCTGGGTGCGGTAGACCTCCTGGATCTTGTCCACCAGGTAGCGCTGCAGCTCGGCCTCGCCCAGCACCGCCAGGACATCGTGCGGGTCGACCGGACCGTCGGTGAGCGACTCTCCGGTCGCGACCCACTCGCCGTCCTGGACGATCAAGTGGGCGACCTTCGGGATCGTGTACTCCCGGGTCGTCCCCTCCTTGCCTTCCACGTTCACCTTCCGGGTGCCGCGGCTGGCCTCGCCAACGTGCACGACGCCGGAGATCTCGCTGACCACAGCCGCGTCCTTCGGGCGCCGCGCCTCGAAGAGTTCGACCACGCGCGGCAAGCCGCCGGTGATGTCCTTGGTCTTGGTGGTCTCGCGCGGGATCTTGGCGAGCACATCGCCGGGGTTGACGGTGTCGCCCTCGGCGACCATCAGGTGGGAACCGATCGCCAGTTGGTACCGGCGCTCGGTCGGCGTCTTCTTGTCGGTCGAGCGGACCACGATCGTCGGGATCCGCCGGTCGGCGCCGATCGGCTCGATGACGATCTTGTGCGAGTGACCGGTCAGCTTGTCGATCTCCTCGCGCACGTTCTCGCCTTCGACCAGGTCCACGTAATCGACCTTGCCGGCCACGGTGGTGAGCACCGCGGATGTGAACGGGTCCCACTCGGCGAGGATCGTCCCGGGCTCGACGAACTGCCCCTCCTCGACCGCCAGGATGGAGCTGTACACCAGGTTGTAGCGCTCGCGCTCGCGGCCGCGGTCGTCCGAGATCGCGACCTTGGCGTTGCGGGACACGACGACGGTCTTGCCCTCGGTGTTCGTCACCGCTTGGACCCCGAACAGCTTGACCGTGCCCGAGCGGCTCGCCTGGTGGCGCGACTGCTCGGTGGCGCGGGTCGCCGTGCCGCCGTAGTGGAACGTCCTCATCGTGAGCTGGGTGCCCGGCTCGCCGATCGATTGCGCCGCGATGATGCCCACCGCCTCGCCGAGCTCCGCCAGGCGCCCGGTGGCGAGCATGCGCCCGTAGCACTTGCGGCAGGCGCCACGGCGCGTCTCGCAGGTCAGCAACGACCGGATCTTGACCCGTTCGTACCCGGCGTCCTCGATCGCCGCGGCAAGCTCCTCGGTGACCTCGGTGTTGGCCTCGCAGATCACGGTCCCTTCCAGGGGATCCAGGAGGTCCTCGGCGACCACGCGACCGACGAGGCGGTCACGCAGCTTCTCGAGCACCTCGCCTCCCTCGGTGATGGCCATGACGTAGATGCCGTGGTCGGTGCCGCAGTCCTCCTCGGTGATGATCACGTCCTGCGACACGTCCACGAGGCGGCGGGTGAGGTAGCCGGAGTCCGCAGTCTTGAGCGCCGTGTCGGCCAACCCCTTGCGCGCGCCGTGGGTCGAGATGAAGTACTGCAAAACCGACAGCCCCTCGCGGAAGTTGGCGGTGATCGGGGTCGGGATGATCTCGCCGGAGGGCTTCGACATCAGGCCGCGCATCCCGGCGATCTGGCGGATCTGTTCCTTGGAGCCGCGGGCCCCGGAGTCCGCCATGATGAAGATCGGGTTGGGCTCGCCCGAGGCGTCCGCCCGGCGGCGCATCTCGCGGAACATCTCGTCGGACACCTTCTCGGTGACGCGGTGCCAGATGTCCACGATCTTGTTGAGGCGCTCGCCCGCGGTGATGACGCCGCCGGAGCGCTGCCGCTCGACCTCCTCGACCTCCTTGAGCCCGTTGTTGATCAGCCCTTCCTTCGCACTGGGAATGATCATGTCGCCGGCGCCGATCGAGATTCCCGCGAGCGTCGCCCAGGTGAACCCGAGGTTCTTCAGGGCGTCGAGCAGGCGCACCGTCACCTCGTGCCCGAACCGCAGGTAGGTGAAGGAAACCAGGCTCTGCAGACCGCCCTTCTTGAGCTGCCCGTTGATGAACGGCAGCTCCGGCGGCAGCGAAGAGTTGAGGATCGCGCGTCCGACGGTGGTCTCCAGGTGGAAGTTCTCGACCCTCTGCGGTTCGGCGTGCAGGAGGTCCTGCTGGTCGGCCTCGACCGTCATGTCGAGCAGGTTGCCGGTGTAGACGACCTCGATCGGCTGCAGCGTGTTGGCGCAGGCGTTGGCGTGCGCGAGCAACGCCTCGTCGACGGACGCAAACACCTTGCGGCGCTGGCCCTTCCCGAGCGGGCGCTCGGAGGTCAGGTAGTAGATGCCGAGCACCATGTCCTGCGACGGCACCGCGAGCGGCTTGCCGGACGCCGGCGACAGGATGTTGCGGGACGCGAGCATCAGGACGCGGGCCTCGAGCTGCGCCATCGGGGAGAGCGGCACGTGGACCGCCATCTGGTCGCCGTCAAAGTCGGCGTTGTAGGCCGCGCACACGAGCGGATGGATGCGGAGCGCCTTGCCTTCGACCAGGACCGGCTCGAACGCCTGGATGCCGAGGCGGTGCAGCGTCGGCGCGCGGTTCAGCATCACCGGGTGCTCGCGGATCACGGTCTCGAGCGCATCCCACACCTCCGGGGTGCGCTGTTCGACCAGCTCGCGGGCCATCTTGATCGTCGTGACCAGCCCCTTTTTCTCGAGCTCGTGGTAGATGAACGGCTTGAACAGCTCGAGCGCCATCTCCTTGGGGAGCCCGCACTGGTGAAGCTGGAGCTCGGGGCCGACCACGATCACGGAGCGGCCGGAGTAGTCCACGCGCTTGCCCAACAGGTTCTGGCGGAACCGGCCCTGCTTGCCCTTGAGCGCATCGGAGAGCGACTTGAGCGGGCGGCCGTTGGAACCCTTGATCACGCGGCCGCGGCGGCCGTTGTCGAAGAGCGCGTCCACCGCCTCCTGGAGCATGCGCTTCTCGTTGCGGACGATGACCTCGGGAGCCCGCAGCTCGAGGAGCTTCTTGAGCCGGTTGTTGCGGTTGATCACCCGGCGGTAGAGGTCGTTGAGGTCGGAGGTCGCGAACCGCCCGCCGTCGAGCGGCACGAGCGGCCGCAGTTCCGGGGGGATCACCGGGATCACCTCGAGGATCATCCACTCGGGGCGGTTGCCCGACTTGCGGAACGACTCCACCACCCGGAGGCGCTTGGCCGCCTTCTGGCGCTTGACCACCGAGGGCTCGGTCCGCATCAACAGGCGCAGCTCGCCGGCCATCTCGTCGAGGTCGATCCGGCGGAGGAGCTCCTGGATCGCCTCGGCGCCCATCTTGGCCACGAAGCCCTCGCCGTACTCCTGCCGGCCCTCGCGGTACTGCTCCTCGGAGAGGACCTGCTTCTCCTCGAGCGTGGTATCGCCCGGATCGATGACGACGTACGCCTCGAAGTAGAGCACCCGCTCGAGCTCGCGCATCGTGATGTCGAGCAGCTGGCCGATGCGGCTCGGCAACCCCTTGAAGAACCAGACGTGGGACACCGGGGCGGCGAGCTCGATGTGGCCCATGCGCTCGCGCCGGACCTTGGAGCGCGTGACCTCGACGCCGCACTTGTCGCACACGACGCCGCGGTGCTTCATGCGCTTGTACTTGCCGCACAGGCATTCCCAGTCGGTGACGGGACCGAAGATGCGAGCGCAGAACAGCCCGTCGCGCTCCGGTTTGAAGGTACGGTAGTTGATCGTCTCGGGCTTCGTGACCTCGCCGTGAGACCACGAGCGAATCTTCTCGGGCGAAGCCAGGGAGACGCGTATCGCGTCGAAGTCGTTGATCGCCTTCGGCTTGGTGAAAAATGGACGGCTCTCGCCGCGGAAATCGCTGCGGGGTTCGCTTGGCATGCTGCTCATTCCAGCCCCCTCACTCTCCCTCGTGCTTGACGAGCTCCACGTCGAGCCCGAGGCTCTGGAGCTCCCGCACGAGCACATTGAACGACTCGGGCAGGCCCGGCTGTTCGGGGACCTTGCCCTTGACGATCGCCTCGTACACCCGCGAGCGTCCCTCGACGTCGTCGGACTTGACGGTCAACAGCTCCTGCAGCGTGTACGCGGCGCCGTATGCCTCGAGCGCCCAGACTTCCATCTCGCCCAGGCGCTGGCCGCCGAACTGGGCCTTGCCGCCGAGGGGCTGCTGCGTGATCAGGGAGTACGGGCCGATCGAACGCGCGTGGATCTTGTCGTCCACGAGGTGGGACAGCTTCAGCATGTAGATGTAGCCGACCGTGACCCTCTGCTCGAACGGCACGCCGGTCACGCCGTCGCGCAGGACGGTCTTGCCGTCCTCCGGGATCCCGGCCCGCGACAGCATCTCGCGGATCTCCCCTTCGGTTGCGCCGTCGAACACCGGGGTCGCGAAGTGCAGGCCGAGCGCCTTGCCGGCCCACCCGAGGTGCGTCTCCAGGATCTGACCGACGTTCATTCGGCTCGGGACGCCGAGCGGGTTGAGCACGACCTCGACCGCGGTCCCGTCCTGGAGGAACGGCATCTCCTCGTCCGGGAGTACCACCGAGATCACGCCCTTGTTGCCGTGCCGCCCGGCCATCTTGTCGCCGACCTGGAGCTTGCGCTTCATGGCGACGTAGACCTTGACCTGCTTGATGACGCCCGGGGGCAACTCGTCGCCCGCGGTCAGGAGCTTGATCCTCTCGTCGTTGAGCTTCTCGAGGACCTCGATCTGGCTCTCCGCCTGGTTGGCAAGCATGCGGACGCGCTCGCGCACCGTGTCGTCGGCGAGCGGCAACGCCAGCATCTCGGCGCGCGTCAGTTCCGTGACCACCTCGGCGGCCAGCTTGGCGTTCTTCTTGGCCACCAGGTCGCCGGTGCGCGCCGACACGACGTCGGCCGTCACCTTGGCGCCGTCGAGCAGCTCGGCGAGCTTCTTGTTGCGCTCCTCGAGGACGATCCTGCGCTCGTCTTCGGAGTTCTTGCGGATGCGGGCAATCTCCTCTTCCTCGATCGCCTGGGCGCGCACGTCCTTCTCGGTACCGCGACGGGCGAAGATCTTGACGTCCACCACGACACCGGAAATGCCGGGCGGGCACTTCAGCGAGGCGTCCCGCACGTCGCCGGCCTTCTCGCCGAAGATCGCGCGCAGCAGCTTCTCCTCGGGCGTCAGCTGGGTCTCACCCTTGGGGGTGACCTTGCCGACCAGGATGCTGCCCGGGCGCACGTGGGCCCCGACGCGCACGATGCCGGCGTCGTCGAGGTCCTTGAGGGCGTTCTCCGCGACGTTCGGGATGTCGCGGGTGATTTCCTCGGGGCCGAGCTTCGTGTCGCGGGCGGCGATCTCGAGTTCCTCGATGTGGACCGAGGTGAAGTAGTCCTCCTTGACGAGCTTCTCGGAGACGACGATCGCGTCCTCGAAGTTGTACCCGCGCCACGGCATGAACGCGACCAGCACGTTGCGACCGAGCGCGAGCTCGCCCCTGTCCGTGTTCGGGCCGTCGGCGAGCACCTGCCCCTTCACGACGCGCTGCCCGGGACTGACGATCGGCTTCTGGTTCACGCACGTGTTCTGGTTGGAGCGGCGGAACTTCGTGAGCTGGTAGATGTCGGCGCCGAAGTCGCGGGGACGCCCGGTCTCGGGGTCCTCGGCCTCGACGCGCACGATGATGCGCCGGGAGTCCACGGTGTCCACGACTCCGGAGCGGCGGCAGACGATGACGGAGCCGGAATCGCGGGCGACGACCGACTCGAGGCCGGTCCCGACGAGCGGAGCTTCGGAGCGCAGCAGCGGGACCGCCTGACGCTGCATGTTGGACCCCATCAGGGCGCGGTTGGCGTCGTCGTGCTCGAGGAACGGGATGAGCGCGGCGGCCACCGACACGACCTGCTTGGGCGACACGTCGATGTAGTCGATCTTGTCCCGGTCGATGAGCACGAACTCGCCCGCCGACCTGGCGATCACCTTCTCGGACTGCAGGGCGCCCTTGGCATCCACCTCGGCGTTGGCCTGCGCGATGTTGAGCGTCTCCTCGTCCCACGCCGACAGGTAGAAGGCGTGCGGCACCCAGCGGGCCGGCCGCTTCGCCTTGGCCTGCAGCTTCTTGTTCGCGGATTCAACCTCCTCGAGCTGCACGACCTGGTGGAGCTCGAACGAGGAGTCGCCGCGCTCGGAGATCATCACGTGATCGAGCACGCGCCCTTTTTCGACCTTCTTGTAGGGGGACTCGATGAAACCGAAGTCGTTGATGCGCGCGTAGCACGAGAGGGACGAGATCAGGCCGATGTTCGGGCCTTCCGGTGTCTCGATCGGACAGATCCGGCCGTAGTGCGTGGCGTGCACGTCGCGCACCTCGAAGCCAGCGCGCTCGCGCGACAACCCGCCCGGGCCGAGCGCCGAGAGACGGCGCTTGTGGGTGACCTCGGCCAGCGGGTTGGTCTGGTCCATGAACTGCGAGAGCTGCGAGGAACCGAAGAACTCCTTCACCGCCGCGATCACCGGCTTGGCGTTGATGAGGTCCCGCGGCATCGCGTTCTCGATGTCCTGGTGGATCGTCATGCGCTCCTTGATGGCGCGCTCCATGCGGACCAGGCCGACGCGGAACTGATTCTCGAGCAACTCGCCGACCGCGCGCACGCGCCGGTTGGCGAGCGAGTCGATGTCGTCAAGGCGCCCGATGCCGCGCGACAGCTTCAGCAGGTAGCGCACGACCGCGATGAAGTCTTCCTGGTCCATCACCCGCTGCTTGAGGTTCTTCTTCAGGCCGAGCTTGACGTTGAACTTGAAGCGGCCGACCTCCGAGAGGTCGTACTTGCGCTCGTCGAAGAACAGGCCGTCGAACAGTGTGGTGGCCGACTCCTGCGTCGGCGGGTCGCCCGGGCGCAGCCGGCGGTAGACCTCCATGATGGCGTCGAGCTTGGCGCGGATCGAGTCCTTCTCGATGGTCTTGGTGAGGATCTCGCCCACGAGGTCCCACCCCGGGAACGCGAGCCTCAGTTCCTTCTTGCCGAGCTCCTGGGCGCGGGCGAGGAGCTCCGGGGAGACCGTGGACCCGGCTTCAGCCACCAGTTCCCCGGTCGACGGGTCGACGACGTCCTCGCCGAGTACGGCGTCGACGAGCTCTTCCGCCCTGACGTCGCGCTTGACCTTGTCGCTATCCTTGAGCCCCTTGCGCATCGCCACGTCGAGCTTGAGGCCGGCGAACAGCTCGGGGGACGCCGTGCGGCGCCCCACCTGCGCGATGGTCCGCTCCTCGTCGACCTCGACCACGGTGCGGTCGATGGTGAGGGTCACCACGTCGTCCTTCAGCTTGGCCGGGAACAGGTGGTAGAAGGTTTCGAGCAGCTGTGCGTTCGACTCCAGACCGAGCGCGCGCAGGAACACGGTCCCCGGGAAGCGGCGCTTGCGGTCGATGCGAACGTAGAGGATCTGCTTCTTGTCGAACTCGAACTCGATCCAGGAGCCGCGGTAGGGCACCACCTTGGCGAGCAGGGAGGTCGGCGTCTCGCGGGTGAAGGAGACGCCCGGCGAGCGGTGCAACTGCGAGACGATGACGCGCTCGGTGCCGTTGATGATGAACGTCCCGGTCTCGGTCATCAGGGGAAGCTCACCGAAGTAGAGCTCCTCCTCCTTGATGTCCCGGACCTGCCTGTCTGGCCCCGTGCCCTCGTCGAAAAGCACGAGCCTGAACGTCACCTTGAGCGGGACCGCATAGGTCAGTCCGCGCTCCCGGCAATCGGTCTCGCTGTAGGTGAGGCGGAGCCCCACGGGGTTGCCGCAGGTCGGGCAGTGGGGCACGGCGTTCGCCGTGGCCTGGCCGCACGACGGGCATACCACCGTACTCTCGTGCGGCTCGGCCGCCTTGATGCGGGCGCCGCAGTGCTGGCAGGCGATCCGCAGCCGCTCCAGGCCCGAAAGGCGGCCGCACTTGCACTCCCAGGTCCCGAGTTCGAAGCGCACGAAGTGCAGCTCGCACGAGGACCGGAAGTCCGAGAACGGGAACACGCTCGAGAACACCGCCTGCAGACCCTTGAGCTCGCGCTCCTCGGGGAGAAGGTCCATCTGCAGGAACTGCTCATAACTCGAACGTTGAACAGCAATCAGGTTTGGCAGCGGGATCGTGGTGCGGATTTTGGAGAAATTCGTCCGCTCGCCCGTCTCGACCATCTGGGTCAGACTCATGGGCCTAACTCCTTCTTCACGGTTCGCATCGTTGCCCGCCCGCGAAATCCCTCGCGCTCATCGGCGCGAGAACCTTCTCCGGCGCGCGGCATTCCGGCACACCGGAGAAACGCCGCACGGGGGGCGACATGCCCCCCTTCCCGGGTTTCTTCGCTTCACGCCCGGGTGCGACCCGGCGCCGACGATGGGGACACTCCCCACGCAGCGCCGTACCAGTTTGTAGCACCAGCTTCCGTCGATTCAGCCCCCAGCAGCGGCGGCCTACTGAACCTTGACCTTGGCGCCCGCTTCCGTGAACTTCTTCTTGATATCCTCCGCCTCCTGCTTGGAGACGCCTTCCTTCACCTTGGTCGGAGCGGCTTCGACCAGGTCCTTGGCTTCCTTGAGCCCGAGCGCCGTCACCTCGCGCACGGCCTTGATGACGTTGATCTTCTTGTCACCGGCGTCCTCGAGGATCACGTCGAACTCGGTCTGCTCCTCGACTGGTTCGGCCGCTGCCGCAGGCCCTCCGGCCATCGCCATCGGCATCGCCGCCGCGGCCGCCGAAACCCCGAACTCGGTCTCCAAGGCCTTGACCAGCTCGTTGAGCTCGAGCACCGTCATCGCCTTGATCTGCTCCACAAACTCTTGCGTCTGCGCCATTGTCAGTTCTCCTTTGCCTGGTCTCTCACGCCTTCGTCCGGCGTTCCCTTTTTCTCCGCGATCTGCTGCAGGCTCACCGCCAGGCCCTTGACCGGGGCGGCGAGCACCGTGACCAACCTGCGCATCGGCGACTGAAGCAGGAACAGCAGCCTCGCCACAAGCTCCTTCTTGGAGGGCAGCGTCGAGACCTGCTTGGCCTGCACCGCATCCAGCAACTGCCCCTCAACCAGGCCGCCGCGAAACTTCAGCTTGTCGTGGACCTTGGCAAAATCGGCCAGGGCCTTGGCGAGGATCACGGCGTCCTGGCTCGTGTACGCCACGGCGGCCGGACCCGACAGGAGCTGCTGCAGCGATTGATGCGAGGTGTCGGCAAGGGACAGCTTGGCCAGGGTGTTCTTGACCACCCGATAGTTGCCGTTGGCCTCTTTCACCTTGCGTCGCAGCTCCGTCACCTCGCCGACGGTGAGCCCCGTGAAGTCCATCACGAAAAGCCCGCTCGCCGGCGCCAGCGTGGCTTTGAGGGCCTCGATCTGCTCTTGCTTCTGTGCCCGCGTCAACATGGCAAACCCCCTACTTCGCTTCCAGCGGCGCGATGTCCAACGCCACACCAGGGCCCATCGTGGAGCTCATGAACGCCGACTGCACGTACTTCCCCTTCGCGCTCGTCGGCTTGGCCCGCAGGATCGCGGTGATCAGCGAGCGGGCGTTCTCCTCCAGCGCGTCGGCGCTGAACGAGGTCTTGCCCACCGGCGCATGGATGATGGCGGTCTTGTCGACCCGGAACTCGACCTTGCCGGCCTTGATCTCGCGCACCGCCTTGCCGACCTCCGGCGTCACGGTACCCGTCTTGGGGTTGGGCATCAGGCCGCGGGGACCCAGGATCTTCCCGAGCCGAGAAAGGCCGCGCATCATATCGGGCGCAGCCACGATGGCGTCGAACTCCAGCCACCCGCCCTGAATCTTCTCGATCGCCTCTTCCCCCATCACGAAGTCGGCGCCGGCGTCCTGCGCTTCCTTGGCCTGGTCTCCGGCCGCCACCACGAGCACCTTCTTGCTCTTGCCGGTGCCGTGCGGCAGCACGACGGTGCCGCGCACCATCTGGTCGGCGTGCCGTGGATCCACGCCGAGACGGAGGGCGACCTCCACCGTCTCGTCGAACTTGACGTAGTGCATGTCGCGCACCAGCTCCACCGCTTCGCGGAGCTGATAGCGGCGCTGCTCCACCTTCGCTTTGGCCTCTTGGTACTTCTTCGAATGAGCCATGCCCACCCCCTTACGCCACAACCTCGATGCCCATGCTGCGAGCCGTACCTTCGATGATCCGGATCGCCGCATCGAGCGAGGTGGTGTTGAGGTCGGGCAGTTTGGTCGTGGCGATCACCTCGACTTGCGCCCGTGTGACTTTCCCGACCTTGTTGCGGTTTGGCTCGCCCGAGCCCTTCTCCACCGCCGCCGCCTGCCGCAGAAGGAACGATGCGGGCGGCGTCTTGGTGATGAACGTGTACGTGCGGTCCGAGTACACGGTGATCACCACGGGGATGATGGTTCCTGCGAGCTTCTGGGTCTTCGCGTTGAAGGCCTTGCAGAAGTCCATGATGTTCAGGCCGTGCTGGCCCAGCGCCGGACCGACCGGTGGCGCCGGGGTCGCCTGACCCGCCGGGATCTGCAGCTTCACGTAACCAGTGATCTTCTTTGCCATCGCCTACCTCACGCGGTCTTCTGAACCTGGCTGAACTCGAGCTCGACGGGGGTCGAGCGGCCGAAGATCGTCACCATCACCTTGAGCGTAGAGCGGTCCAGGTTGACCTCCTCCACGACCCCAGTGAAGTTGGAGAAGGGGCCGTCCGTGATCCTCACCGGTTCGCCCTTCTCGAAGACGTGCTTCGGCCGCGGCTTCTCCTTGGCCACCGTGACCTGGTGCAGGATCTGGTTGACCTCGTCCTCGGTGAGCGGGGTTGGCTTCTTGCCGGAACCGACGAACCCAGTCACCTTGGGCGTGTTACGCACCAGGTGCCAGGACTCGTCCCCCTTCTCGCCGGTCAGGTCGATCTGCACCAGCACGTAGCCGGGGAAGAACTTCCGCTGCACCTCGCGACGCTTGCCGGCGCGAATCTCCACCACCGTTTCCGTCGGGATCCGAACCTCCCCGAAGAAATCCTGCATGCCGAGGGCGTCGATGCGCTGCTCGAGCGTCTTCTTGACACGCTCCTCGAACCCCGAGTAGGTGTGGATGATGTACCACTGCTTCGGCATTCGTCACTTCCCCCGTCTACGAGAGGAACTTGATAACCAAAGTCACGAGCTGGGAAAACGCCAGGTCGCAGATATACAGGAAAATTCCGAAGATGAACGACGCGGCGATCACGACCACGGTCGTCGACACCACCTCGTCGCGCCCCGGCCAGGTGACCTTCTTCGTCTCGACGACCACCTCTTGGAGGAACGTTTGCAGCCTATGCCACCAGTTCATCGGGCGCGCCTCCCTGGCGCTGGGAGTACCTGGCAGGCCAGGAGGGACTCGAACCCCCAACCACCGGTTTTGGAGACCGGGACTCTACCAATTGAGCTACTGGCCTGCACCGGACCCAACCTACTTTGCTTCCTTGTGCAGCGTGTGCCGGCGGCAGAACTTGCAGTACTTCTTGACCTCAAGCCGCTCCGTCTGCTTCTTCTTGTTGCGGGTCGACGTATAGTTCCGCCGCTTGCACTCGCCGCACGCCAGTTGAATGTTGTCGCGCATCGCCGCACCTCACTCGATGATTTCGGTGATGGTGCCGGCGCCGACGGTGCGGCCACCCTCACGAATCGCGAACCGCAGCGCCTTCTCCATCGCGATCGGCGTGATCAGCTCCACATCCACCGATATTCTGTCGCCCGG
>Ga0209540_10001876_pt1 | contig 15322 bp, 11 predicted proteins | sample BarGraIncu01121A_FD_184501 | JGI IMG/M metagenome (GOLD analysis project Ga0209540, IMG submission 184501) | Arctic peat soil microbial communities from Barrow, Alaska - Barrow Graham LP Incubations 011-21A (SPAdes) (version 2) | ecosystem: Environmental > Terrestrial > Soil > Wetlands > Peat... | reverse complement strand
CCCCTGGTCGGTGATCAGCATGGCCCCCAGCGTCATGACCAACACCGCCGACGTCGGCGGTAACGAGTCCGGGCAGCAGTCGAACCCCAACGCCGGCGGCAGCAGCTCCGCCGACACCGTATGGAGTGTCGACGGCATCGATAACAGCTCCCTGTCCACCGTGGGTACATCGACCGGCTACCTCGACGTGAACAACTACGAGGAATTGCAGGTCTCGGTGGGTTCCACGGACATCACCGCCCAGACCGGCGGCGTGCAGATCAATTTCGTCTCCAAGCGCGGCGGCAACCGCATGGCCGGCGACTTCCACCTGTACGCGGAGGACAAGGCCTGGGAAATGAAGCAGGGCGCTCCTGAAGCGCCTCCCGTCACCCCCTACACGGTTCCGGGCATCAACCGCCTCTACCAGTACGGCGCCAGCCTGGGCGGCCCGATCAAAAAGGACAAGATGTGGTGGTTCGGGACCTGGAGCGCGCAGGACATCCATGCCCGCTCGATGAGCAACGATGATGCCGCCTACCTGCTGACGAACGCCTACACCAAGCTCAACGCCCAGTTCGGCAACACCTCGGCGGAATTCAGCCTTTCCTACGACAAAAAGTTCAACAATGCCTACCTGCCGAAATCGAGCTATTCGATATCCCAAGTGACTCCCGACGCCTGGCGCGTGCAGAACATGCCCAACTACTATTGGTACGGCACCCTGCAGCAGATCATGGGCAACCTGATGCTGAACGCCAGGATCGGCATTATCAACCAATCCTTCACTTTTGACCCCAATGGCTCCAGTCGCGACCCGATCAGCGGCCACGAAGTGGGCAATGATGCCTATCGCTGGTCAAAATCCTACATCAAACAAAACGGTTCGGCCAACGATTGGTTCGGCAACATAAAGCAAATGGACGCCCAACTCGAAGGCAATCTTTTCGTGGAAAAGCTGCTGGGCGGCGATCACGAGCTCCGTTTCGGCGTGGAGTATAACTCTGCCGACAATGTTTCCAACACCATTTCCCCCAACCAGCGCGTTCTGGCCGGTTCGTACTACGGCGACTTCTCTACTTTGTATGGAATCTGGCTGGTCCCGGACAACAAGATCGATATCCATTTCAATCGCCTGTCCGGGTACATTTCGGACACGGCGACCTTCAAGCGCCTGACCCTGAACCTCGGCCTGCGCTATGACCTGCAGGAGGCGCGCATCAACAAGACCGACCTGCCCGGCTTCACCTGGGTGGACAAAAAAGACCCGGCCCACAACGGCGACAAGTTCTTCCCGAATTTGCTTGGACCTCTGACCGTCCAGGAATACAAAGTGCCCAGTTTCAAATCCTTTTCACCGCGCTTGTCCCTGACCTATGACATCGGTGGCGACGGCAAGAATGTCATCAAGCTCTCCGCGGCCCGCTACGGCTCGCGCGTGGGCACCAGTATTGCCTACCCCCTGTTGCCCACCCGTGAAATCGACATCTATTGGTATGGCAATCCCGGCGACGGTATCCCCACCTACAACGAGCTCGCTTATTACGGCTACAACTACTACGCCTACGCCTATTATACCTCCAACATCGACTACAAAACCGGCCACACCAACGCCCGTTTCGCCGACGGTTACAACACGCCGCTGCTGGACGAGCTGACATTGAGCTTTGAAAAGCAACTGGCCGAGGACCTGGCCGTTTCCGTGACCGGCTTCTATAAAAAGCAGCACAACCTGGATCGCGAAATCGGCATCATGGGAGACGGCACGGTCGAGACCAAGGCCAACTGGTACAAAAAGGGCACCCAATTGGTGAACGGCACGACCGTGGACGTTTGGGACCGCGTCGCCGTTCCGGTGGGCAGCTATTTCACCAACTACGGCAGCAAGACCTACAACCGCTACATAGCAGTGCAGTTGGGGTTGACCAAGAAATTCTCCAACAAGTGGATGGGCGACGCTTCGTTCATCTATCAGGACTGGAAAAATGTCATGGATCCCAATGAAACCTTCAACATGACCAATTTTGATTACTTCAACGGCGCCCCGTACTCACCCCGCTCCATTCGCGGAGCTTCGGACGTCTATGTGAACTCGCGCTGGCAGTTCAAGTTGTCCGGACTCTATCAGTTGCCCTGGAATATCAATCTCACGGCCGTTTTTTCCGCCCAGGAAGGCTATATCCTGGGCAATTTTGTCCAATCCCTGAAAAAGCTCAAGGGCGGTTCCTACCAATACCTCTATGAGGCAGGCAAGAAATTCGGCGACGACCGCCTGCCCGCCTTCTGGACCCTGAACCTGGGAGTGGAGAAAAAATTCCCGCTGGGTTCCGATGGCCGTACCACGGCGACCGTCTTCGTCGACGCTTACAACCTGAAAAACAACGCCACCGTATTGGCCAGGGATGCCCAGTTCGGCACGCCGACTTTCGGCAAGGTCACAAAAGAGCTCAATCCGGGCATTTTCCAGTTCGGGTTCCGCTTGAATTTCTGAGGTTTTGAAAAGTAAGTTTCCGCCGGAAAAGGACGGAAATATTACTGATTGTGAGTATTGGGTCCCTTCCCGGGTTGGCCCGGGAAGGGACTTTTATTTTGAGGAGTCATGAGAGAGAGCACGCCGCAACCGAACCTGTCCGGATATGGAACCGAAGGGAAGGGGATGGCCATGAAAAAAAATCTGCATGAAGAAATAAAAAAAAGCATGGGGGATTTTTCCCGGACCCAGAAGCGGCTGGCGAATTTTCTCCTCGACAACTGGTCGGAGGTCCCGCTGCTGTCCATCGAAGCCATCGCCAAGAAATCGGGTGTGAGCATGGCTTCCATCACGCGCTTGACGCGCAGGCTTTCCTGCAAGGGGTTCTACGATTTCAAGAAGCAGATTAAAAGCGAGCACATGCACAACATCGCCAACCCGGTGGAGCGGTTCTTTTCCCTCAAGAGCGACCTGAGCGGCAAAAAGTCCCTGATCAAAGCCGCCCGCCAGGATGTCAAGAACATCAACCGCCTGTTGGCCGTGGTCAGCGAAGAAACCTTTTTGAAACTTGTCGAATCGATCGAGAAGGCGAAGCGGGTGTTCACTTTCGGTGTCGGCATTTCCGCCATATTCTCCAACCTGGCCGCCTACACCTTCAGCCAGATCCAGAAGGAGACCCACAGCCTTGACGAGGGCCATGCCCCGGTCGAGGAAAAAATATTGGCGATCGAAAAAGATGAGATCATCATTTTTTCCTCTTTTTACCCTTATTCCAAAAGCACGATCGATTTCGCGCGGCTGGCCCGCCAGCGCGGGCTGGAGATCGTGGTTTTTTCCGACAATGAATTCTCGCCCCTGTCCGAGTTCGCAACGCTGATGCTGAAGATCCCCCGCGAAAACGTCCTGTTCACCACCTCCATTTCAGCCATGACCGTGCTGCTGAACGCCGTCGCCGCCGAGATCGCCATGAAAAAGAAGGAGGTTCTCGGCCTGTCCCTGAAAGACCAGGACCGTCAACTGCGCACTTTTTACCTGTAAGCCCATACGCCGGCAGCAGGATTCGTGATCATCGACCGCATGCCCGCAGAGCGTATCTGCGCCATTTAAAAAATGAATAAAAAACGGAAAAACAATTACATTATTGATTTTTAGTTAATAATATTTTATATATTAGTACAATGAATGTTCTCAGCTCTTTGATCATCAAGGCAGAGGGTGCGGCCGCGGCCATGGCCAACGCGGTCGGCACGCGGCGGACCATCATAGGCCTGGATGTCTCCGATGAAAATAAGCTTGCGTGAAGAAATTAAAAAAAACATGGGGTCCTTTTCCCGGACCCAAAAGCACCTGGCCAATTTTCTCCTCGACAACTGGTCGGAGGTCCCGCTGCTGTCTATCGAAGCCATCGCCAAAAAATCAAGCGTCAGTATGGCTTCCATCACGCGTTTGACGCGCAAGCTTTCCTGCACGGGATTCTATGATTTCAAGGGCCGGATCAAGAGCGAGCACATGCATGACATCGTCAACCCGGTGGAGCGGTTCTTTTCCATCAAGAGCGACCTAAGCGGCAAAAAATCCCTGATCAAAGCCGCCCGCCAGGATGTCAAGAACATCAACCGCCTGCTGGCCGTGGTCAGCGAAGAAACCTTTTTGAAACTGGTTGAGTCGATCGAGAAGGCGAAACGGGTGTTCACGTTCGGCATTGGCATCTCCGCCTTGTTTTCCAACCTGGCGGCCTATACCTTCAACCAGATCCAGAAAGAGACCCATAGCTTGGACGAGGGCCAAACCCCGGTGGAGGAAAAAATACTGGCGATCGAGAAAGATGAGATCATCATTTTTTCGTCATTTTACCCGTATTCCAAAAGCACGTTCGAATACGCCCGGCTGGCCCGCCGCCTGGGATTGGCCATTGTGGTCTTTTCCGACAATGAATTCTCTCCCTTGTCCGAGTTCGCTACATTGATGCTGAAGATCCCCCGCGAAAACGTCCTGTTCACCACCTCCATTTCAGCAATGACCGTGCTGCTGAACGCCGTCGCCGCCGAGATCGCCATGAAAAAGAAGGAAGTTCTCGGCCTGTCCCTGAAAGACCAGGATCGCCAGCTGCGTACATTTTATCTGTGAGGTGTTTCGTCCCGGTGGTTGAAATCCCCGGCGGATTGCATTATAATTTTTTAAGGCGGCATTTCAGGCCGGCCGCCAGGGAGAGGTAAGACCATGAAACAAAAGTTGTGGCTATTATTTTTACTGGCGGCAAGCATGCTGCTGATGGCCGGAAAGGTCCTGGTCGTCCGGGTCATGCGTTCGAATCTGCAGGCCAAGCCCGATTTCCTTTCCAGCAGCCTGGCTGCAATCGAGAAAGGGGCAAAGCTGGAGCTGATCGAAACCCAGGGCAATTGGTTCCTGGTCAGGACCGCCGGCGGCTTGAAAGGCTATATACACCAAACGGCGGTCGCCGAAAGCAAGACGAGCTTAAGCGGCATCATGCCGGGCAAAAAAGGAGCCAGTGAAGATGAACTGGCCCTGGCCGCCAAGGGTTTCAATGAAGGCAACGAAAAAAAATTACGCGGCAGCAAAGGCTTCAATTTTGCCGACGTGGATTGGGTGATCGACTGGAATATCTCCAACCCGGCATTGGCCGCGTTCCTCCGCGAGGGGAAACTGAAATGAAAAAACTAATATTGATCTGCCTGTGTTTTTCCCTGCTGGCCTGGAAGCTGCCCATCAATTTGAGCAAGCTGAGCAAGGCCAAAAAAGGACTGGAGCTGGTTTCCGGGGCATCCCATCAGATCAGCGAAGAAGAGGAATATTACATCGGCAGGGCGGTGGCGGCCAATATATTGAGCCAGTATCCGTTGTGGAAGAACAACGACCTTACCCGCTACCTGAACCTGATCGGCAAAGCCCTGGTGTTGAAGAGCGAAAGGCCTGAGATCTTCGGCGGCTATCATTTCGGCCTGTTGGACAGCAATGAAGCCAATGCATTCTCGGCCCCGGGCGGGATCATTTTCCTCACCCGCGGCATCGTCATCATGGCCGAAAATGAAGACGAACTGGCCGCGATCCTGGCCCATGAGATCCAGCACGTGGCGGCCAAGGACCCCCTGAAAGCGATCAAGTCGCAGCGGATGAAGGCCCTGGGAACCTTCGCCGCCGGCGAAGCCATCGGCTCGAGCAACCAGGTGTTTAGCATATTCCAGGATTCGGTCCTGGACATCACCGGCACGCTGCTGCAGAAGGGCTATTCCCGCGGCCAGGAAAAAAACGCCGACCTGCAGGCGCTTGACCTGCTGCTGGCGACCGGCTACGAACCCCGGGCCCTGCTGTCCATGCTGCAAAAGGTCAAGGCGGTCGAAAAAAAGAAGGTCAAAGCTTTCTCAGCCCATCCGTCGGCAGCCAAACGCATCGCCTACGTGGAGGACAACCTGAAGCCGGCCGTGAACAAGGACGGCAACGGTGCCCGGATGGCCAGGTTCAAACTGATCGTTTCCCGCCACAAAAATTGAAACGGTTCCTGGCTTCGACGGCGCTGATTTTTGCCTGCACTTTCATTCTGGGAAGCATAGTTTCTTCCCTGTTTGAAAAAAAAATTTACGATCAGAAGATCCGTACCTTCAGCAGGCCAAACGCGGCGCCGATCGTTTTGGTTGAAATAGACAAGGAAAGTCTCAGTTTTTACAATAAAAATTTCACTATCCCCTGGCCCTGGCCGCGGGGGCTCTACGCCCGGGCTATCGATTTCCTCACCGCCGCCGGAGCCAAAGTCATCGCCCTGGACATGATATTCAGCGAACCCAGCCTGTACGGAGGCGAAGACGAATTGCTGGCCACGGCCATGAATAAATCCGGCCGGGTCTTCATGCCGCTGTTTTTTTCAAAAGGGGAGGGCGCAGTCGCGGATCTGGATAAATTTGCCTTGAAAAAGGAGCTGCCTCTTTCCCGCCTGCCGGCCAAAGAAGGAGACATACTCCTGCCGGTACCACCACTCCTCGCCCAATTGCGTGGAGGCGGCAATGGTTCTGAAGATCCCGATCGCGACGGCATTTACCGCCGCCTACATCATTTTTTTCGCCACCATGGCCTTATCTATCCATCATTTTCGCTGGCCCTGGCCATGTTCGCCGACCCGCAATTGTCGTTGGCTGAGATCCCTTTCGCCGCCGACAGTGGATTGAACCTCAAATTCTACAAAAAAAACAGTTTCCGACGCTTCAGCATCTCCGAGTTGATCCAATCCCAAGTACGGTTGGAAGCCAGGCAGAAAGCGGTCGTCCCGGCCGCTGATTTCAAGGACAAGATCGTCATGATTGGCCCGACCGCTCAGGGACTGCTCGACAACCGCTCCAATCCGCTCAACGCTGCCGGCTCCGGCTTTGAACTGCACGCCACGGCGCTGGCCAACCTGCTGGAGCGTGATTTCATCCGCGTGCTCGACTCCCGCCTGCAGTGGCTGCTGGCCCTGCTGCTGATCGCCCTGCTGAATTTCTCCCTGCCCAGGATCAAGGCGCTGCCTTGGCAGCTGCTGGCAGCGTTCAGCGCCATCCTGCTGGTCCTGGCTGGGAATTTATTCCTGTTTTATTTGGGCTTCGATCTTGATTTCATCCCGCTATTATTAGGCCTGGTTGCCTGCACCGGATATGATGCCTATAATCGCTACCAACGCGTCCACCGCGAAAAAAAGTTCATCCAGAACGCCTTCAAGAATTACCTCTCCGATTCTCTGCTGGCCGAGGTCATGAAGAATCCCGGAGCCTTGAACCTGGGCGGCGCGAAAAAACTGGTGACTATTTTTTTCTCCGACCTGGCCGGGTTCACCACCCTGTCGGAGAAGCTGCCTCCGGAAGAGGTGGTCCATATCCTGAATGCATATTTGGAGCGGATGACCTCGGTGATCATGGAGAGCGGCGGCTTCGTCAATAAGTTCGAGGGCGATGCCATCATGGCCTTCTGGGGAGCCCCCCTGGCCTCCGAGCAGCAGGCGGCCCAGGCCATGGGCGCCGCCTTGCGCTGCCAGGAGGAGCTGCTGGCCCTAAACGACGATTTTGAAAAGAACGGCCTGCCGCGCCTGGGCATGCGCATCGGCATCAACAGCGGCGAGGTTATCGTCGGCAACATCGGTTCACGAAAGCGGTTCGAGTACACGGTCATCGGCGACGCCGTCAACCTGGCCTCGCGCCTGGAGGGGATCAACAAGCAGTACCAAACGGCGATCATCTGCGGCGCCCTGGCCGGCGGCATGGCGGCGGGGGAGATGGTCCTGCGCCGGCTTGACCGTGTACGCGTCAAGGGCAAGCAGAAGCCGGAAGAGATTTTCGAAGTAATGGCCGAAAAGTCCGCGGCCGGAATGGGGGAGCTCCTGGAAAATTTCGAAAAAGGTCTGCAACTGTATTTCGCCGGGGATTTTGCCGCTGCCCTGAAGGTTTTCTTGACCCTGGCCGACGATCCGCCGGCGCAAGTTTTCGCCAAGCGCTGCCAATGGCTGCTGGACAATCCGCCCGCGCAATGGGACGGCTGCTGGACGTTCACGGAGAAATAATGTGAATAAAATCTTGAAAGGAAAAAGTAAAAAGTAAAAAGGAAAAAGTAGGGAAATTCCTGAGAATGCTCGATTCTTCACGTTTTACTTTTACCTTTTACCTTTAAAGCTCTTTTTATTTTCAACATCGAATTTCGAACATCGGACGTCGAACCTCGTTTTGTCCTGCGAAGATATGCTACAATGCACTCATGTTGGAAGTTCATGAACTGCAAAAAAGTTTCGGCAAGCGGCAAGCCCTGAAGGGTATTTCTTTTTCCCTGGCCGCCGGGGAGATTTATGGGCTGCTGGGGCCGAATGGGGCGGGAAAAACCACCACGCTGAAGATCCTGGCCGGGCTGCTGGCCGCCGACGGGGGCAGCATTGCCATCGACGGCCGGCGTTACCACCGCGAGCACCATGAACTGAAGAAGCTGATCGCCTATGTTCCCGACCAGCCCTTTCTCTACTCCAAGTTGAGCGGCGAGGAGCATCTCAATTTTTATGCCGACCTGTACAAGATCCCCTACCAGAAAAGAAGGGAAAAGATCGATTTTTTCTTCAAGTACTTCGAATTCGAGGAATACCGCCGGGAGCTGGTCGAGAATTACTCGGCCGGGACCCGCCAAAAACTGCTGATCTCGCAGGCGCTGGCCGTGGAACCGCGCTTGCTGCTTCTGGACGAGCCGCTTGTGTCCATCGATCCGCTGGTGGGGAAAAAATTCAAAGTGTATCTGAAGGAAGTGGCCCGCCAGGGGACGGCCATCCTGTTCGCCACCCACATCCTGACCCTGGCTCAGGAGATCTGCCGGCGCATCGGCATCATCGTCGACGGTCGCATCATCATCCAGGGCAACCTGGAAGAACTGATGACGCTGGCCGGAAAGAGCAGCCTGGAGGAGTTTTATTTCAAGACCGTGCTCAGCCATGAAAAGCCTGTTCAAGCTTAAATTCCGGCAATTCCGCAACTCCCTGGCCCGGGGCGAAAGAAAAAAATTCATCCTTTTTATCCTGCTGGGCGTTTTTTTCACCCTGGTGCTCGGTTTTTTCTTTAACAAGATATTCGGCTACCTGTACCAGTTGCAGGAATTCCCCGGTTATTTCAAGCTGTTCCTGGCTGAAAAGCTGCTGATGATGATCTTCATGACCCTGTTCTCCATGCTGCTGCTCTCGTCGCTGCTGGCCTCCCTGGATATCTTTTTCATCTCCCGCGACCTGCATCTTCTTTTCGCCACGCCGCTGCCGGTGCGCAGCATTTTTGTCTGGAAGATGCTGGAAGTCAGCCTGTTCAGCTCGGCCATGGTCGCTTTTTTCTCGCTGCCCGTGCTGTTTTATTTTTCGCACTATTTTGCCCCGTCCGGCACGCAGGTCCTGCGCATCCTCCTGGCCTTTTTCCTGTTCCTTGCCAGCGGCGTCCTGCCCGGCATCGTTTTGGGCCTGGTCATCCCGGCTTTTTTTTCGGTGCGCCGCCTGCAGCCGGTGCTTTCCGTGTTTTCCATCATCCTGATCTCCTCCATCGTGGTCTTCCTGCGCCTGCTGCGGCCCGAGCGTTTTTTGAATCCCAGCGAGATCGACAACGTGCTGAAATACATGGGGTCGCTGGACCTCAAGGTTTTTTACTATTTCCCCTTTGCCTGGCTGGCCCGGGCCATGAGCCTGACCGCCGGCAGGGAGAGTGCACCCTATTGGCGGATCATCGCCGTGTTCGCCCTGCTGGCCGGAGCCTTGCTGGTGCTGGTCTTGGGCCTGCAGAAAAAACTATATCTGCAGCTGTTCGACAAGATGAACAAGGGCGGCAAGGGCTATTTCAAATCGCGCTGGCGGCAGTGGCGGCTGAACAACGACTATGTCCCGCTGCTGAGAAAGGAGCTGAAAACCTTCCTGCGCACTCCGGCCCAATGGTCGCAGCTGCTTATCGTCGGCGCCCTGGTGGCCGTGTTCGTCATCAACATGAGGATGATCCCCATGCCGGCCCCTTCGGTCAAGAATTTCGTTTCCTACCTGAACCTGATCATGGCGGTGTTCATCGTGGCCGGCTTGAATTCCCGCTTCACCTTTCCCTCCATCCCCGGCGAGGGGCCCGCGCTGGCCCATGTTTTCAGCGCCCCGTTCCCCAAGGTCAAATTTTACCGCTTCAAGCTTTTGTTCCACCTGGTACCGCAGCTGCTGATCGGTTTGGCCCTGTTCGCGGTAGGGGACCTGACCCTGCATTTCGATGCCTTTACCCGGGGCATGGCCGTGGTGTTCCTCACCCCGGCCATTGTTTTTTTGACCCTGCTGTCGCTGGTGCTCGGCATGCAGACCAACGAGTCGAACCCTCTGTCGCCCGAACACGTGATCGTCTCCAAGCAGGGCATCTCCTACATGTTCTGGAGCATGATCTACCTGGTCGCGGGCCTGGGCTTGCTGGCCAGGCCGGTGGGCATTTACTACTGGCACCGCTATACCCATGGCGCGGTCCCCTACATGGAAATCACTGTCTGGTTCCTAGGTTTTGAGCTGGTCAACCTGGCCTTGATCGTGTTCTACTACCGTCGCGGCAGGAAATTGTGGCTGGCACGAGAATTATAGAACGAACTATCGTAATTTGTAATTCGTGAATCGTGATTCGGTATAGAAAAGAGCAATAGTTCGATCAATTGCCGTTTCGAATTACGAATTACGAATCACGAACATTACTTCTTGTAGCTCGAGACCACTTTGGTGGTTAGCCCACCCCTTGGGGTGAACTCGGCTTCGACGATCATTTCAATGGGCTGGACCCTTTTGACCAGGTGTTTCAGGATTAGTTTGGTCAGGCTTTCATAAAAGATGCCGGTGTTGCGGTACTGCAGGAAATAATATTTCAAGGACTTCAATTCTACGATCAGTTTTTCTGGCATGTACCTGATGCGGATGGTGCCGTAGTCGGGGAGGCCGGTCCGCGGGCAAAGCGACGTGAATTCTGGGTTGATGATCTCCACCCTGGTGACCTTGTCCTTGTTGTCGAAAGGTTCGGTTTCCAGCACGTCGTAATCGATAAAAAAAGCGTCCTTGCGGATGGACTGCAGATATGAGGTGATGTCTTCGGTTTTCATGGTCGCTCCTTGGCAAAAATTATGCGGTATTTCATTTTTCCTGTCAAGGCGCGCCGGCGGGAAAAGGGGAAGAGGAAGGAAGACTGCGATGGCCTTCGGGAGGGAGGGGGAGGTATGAATCCATCCCTTCCTTCCTCTTCCTGGTATCGAATGAAGTGTTACAAATAATTATACGCAAATGGGGAGGAGAAGGTTATCGGCACTATGCGGAACTTGACAAGCGGTCAGGGAGTGACTATGATGACATTTTTAAGGAGGATCAATGAAAAAAGTTTTTTTTGCGGTCGTTCTTATCCTGGCCATCGCGCTGCTGTTGCCGGCCGACGTGTATATCAAGACCAACGTCCATACCGACGCCTTCGCCATGATGGGACAGAACCAGCCGGCCAAGGATGAGGTCATGGAACAGTGGGTAGGCAACAACCAGCTCGCCAATATGACCGGCGACAAGATCATGATCATGGATATGAACAAGAACCTGATGTTCATCGTCAACCTCAAGGACAAGACCTACGTGCAGACCACTTTGCCCCTGGACATGACCAAGCTGGTGCCCAAGGAAGCGGCCTCGATGATGGCAATGATGAAGGTGACGGTCAAGGTGACGCCCAACGGCCAGACCAAGAAGATCGGCAAGTGGAACTGCAGCGGCTATGACATGGACATGAACATGGCGATGATGCAGATGAAAATGACGGTCTGGGCCACCACCGATGTTCCCTTTGACTGGAAGCTTTTTTCCAAGATGTACGCCAACGTCTCCAAGATGCAGTTCATGGACGACGCGGCCATCGCCGAGATCAACAAGATCAGCGGCTACCAGGTGGCTTCGGAAATGAACATGGACATGATGGGCAGCAAGCTCAAGGTGACCAGCCAGGTAGTGGAGATCACCCAGAAATCCGCCCCGGCCGGAATTTACGCCGTCCCCGTCGGCTACACCAAGAAAGACACCCTTTCGCTGGAGGATATGCACGGCGGCAAATAGCCTGATATTTTTTTTTGTGATAAAAGGGCGGCCGAAAAGCCGCCCTTTTTTTTATGCCATTGATCATGTGAAAAACAAACTCAACCCCCGACCCCTTCTCTTGGGAAGAGAAGGGGAGTGAAGACAGGATGTGCCCCTCTCTTGCGAAGAGAGGGGATGGGGTGAGTTGAAGTGATCGGTACAAATACCTTTTTATTCCCCGATGCTATTCAGTATCTTTTTCAAGGCGAAGATCACCGCGGCGGGGGAGACGGGTTGGGTGGGGTTGAAATTGTTCGCGGCGTCCAGGGGCAGGATCTGGGAATTGACCAGGAAGGTGATGACGTCGTAATTTTTATGCAGCGGTGAAAGGTCGGCCACGGCTGCGGCGGCGGCCAAAGGCGTGAAATGCAGCCGGTGGTCCTTTTTTTCCAGATAGCGGATCAGGGAGTTGAGGATCACGGCGAACGTGGCCCGGTCGGGAGTGGCAAAGCGGTCGAAGGTGTGATCGGGCCGGGCGTCCATGATGCCGTTGGTGCAGGTCTTGATAATGTATTCCCTGGCAAAAGAACCGTCGATATCGGTGATGATCTCCGGGGCCCGGTCCATCTGGATGAATGGCTCGAAATAATAGCCGATCAGGGCGGCCAGTTCCTCGCGGTTGATCTCGGTCTTGAAAAATATCTTCTTGAATTTTTCCGGCAGGTTCATTTCTAGGAAGCGGTCGCGGATACGTTTCTTCTCGGACTCCAGGAAAGGATCGCCGGGCTTGACCGCCAGCAGGCGATCCAGGGTCACCAGAGCCATGTCGAAATTCCCTTTTTTCTCGTAGATGGCCGCCAGCTTCAGCAGCACCGACTCGTTGAAGGCGTCCTTTTCCAGGATCGCTTCGTAATAAGGCAGGCTGCGCTGCCAATCCTTTTCGCCGTAATAATAGTCGGCGATCTGCAGGGTGATGGCGGTCATGCCCGGGGAGAACCAGGCCGCCTGTTCCAGGGCCTTGATATATTTCGCCTTGTCGGTATTTTTCGCCTTCTCCGCCTCCTGCAGGAACGCTTGCGTGGCGCTGGACTGGATGTATTCGTACCTCAGCTTGACCCAGGCATCATCCGGGGTCTTGGCCAGGAGTTTGCCGTATATTTGGAAAGCGGCGGCATTGTCGCCCTCGAATTCGTGGATCGTGGCCTGGCCCATCTGGGCTTCCAAATTTTCGGGGTTCGTTTCCAATGCTTGGGCGAACTGGTCGGCCGCGGCGCTGAATTTGTTGCGGGCCAGGAAAACGTAGCCGAAAGCCACTTGTTTTTTGTCCAGGCGCACTTCACTGAGCTGGAAAGACTTGTAGGCGGCGTCGGGTTCGCCTTTTTGCAGCTGTTCCCAGCCCTGCCGGAAATAGGCGTCGCTGAAATCGCCGCTGGGCAGGACCGGCAGATGGAAATCGATTTTTACGGGCTTCACGCCGCCGCAGGCGATGGTCAGCAGAATGAGTGCCGCCGGCAAAATGGCTTTCATCGGATCACACCTCCATGTGTTTCCCTGAATTTTAACATTTTTTCCAGAGAACATAAAACTTTGGCCTGGAAACAGCCGCCGGTCCGGCTTTTTTCCAGGACAATGGCCCAGTTGCCCAAGGCGTCCAGCTGCTGCTCATCGGCTACCTCGATGATGTAGGATTCGTAGTCGCTGAAATAACGCCGGAAGATCTCTTCCTGCAGGGCGGAGATGCCCAGCTGTTTGGCGGCGGAAATGTGCACTTCGCCGCTATTCTTATTGGCTAGAAGGTTCTCGCGGTCGCCGAGCAGGTCGATCTTGTTGAACACGGTGACGATCCTGTCCGCGCCGATGCCCAGCTGCTGCAGCATTTTTTCCACTTCGCCTTTCTGGTCCTGCCAATCGGGGTTGGTCAGGTCAACCACGTGCAGGACGATATCGGCCTGGCGCACCTCTTCCAGAGTGGCCTTGAACGAGGTCAACAGTTCTTCGGGCATGCTGCGGATAAAGCCGACCGTGTCGGATAATATGTAATAATAGCCGGGATGGAGATCGTGCAGATCGACCCGGCGCAGCAGGGGATCCAGGGTGGAAAACAATTTGTCTGATATGAAAACGTCTTCGCCGGTCAAAGCTTTGAACAATGTGGATTTCCCGGCCGAGGTGTAGCCGACCAGGGAGACCAGCGGCACGGGCAGGGAACGGCGGTTCTGCCGCTGCAGGTCCCGGTTCCGGGTCACGGCTTTCAATTTCTTCCGTATGCGGTCGATCTTCGTCTTGATCAGGCGGCGGTCGGTCTCCAACTTGCTTTCACCGGGGCCGCGCGTGCCGATGCCGCCGCCCAGCCGGGACAAGGCGATGCCCTTGCCGGTCAGACGGGGGAGGAGGTACAACAGCTGGGCCAGCTCGACCTGCAGCTTGCCCTCCTGGCTGCGGGCGTGACGGGCGAAAATATCCAGGATCAGGCGGCTGCGGTCGATGACCTTGACGCCCAAGAAGTCCTCCAAGTTGCGCTGCTGCATGGTGCCCAGGACATTATAGAACACCACCAGGTTGGCGCCGCTGGGGCCCAGCAGGCGCTTGATCTCTTCGACCTTGCCCAGGCCGACCAGGTAGCGGCGGTCGGGCACCGGTCTTTTCTGCCACACCTGTCCGACCGTTTCCGCGCCGGCCGTCCGGCACAACGCCTGGAGTTCGCCCAGGCAGGAGGCGATCTCCGCATCTTTTTGCTGGAAAGAAAACCAACCGCAGGTTATGGCTTTTTCGGCAAGCATTTTTTTATGTACCTCACAATGGCCGCCGTGTCTTCGGCGGCGAACCAATCGATATCCTTTTCCTGGCGGAACCAGGATAGCTGCCTCTTGGCGAACTGGCGCGAATGACGCTGGATCAGTTCCCTGGCCGCGGCCAGGTCGGTTTCGCCGCGCAGGTAGGACAGGACCTCTTTGTAACCGAGCGAGCGAAAGGGGGGGCAGGAAGGCGGGTGCTTCTCGAGCAGCGCCTTGACCTCGTCAACCAGGCCGTTGGCCAGCATCCGGTCCACGCGCCGTTCGATGCTCCGATAAAGCTCGTCCCGGTCGACCTGCAGGCCGACGCGGACAAAGCGCCAGCCGGCGAAAGGGGAGCGGGTGAGGCGGAAGGCGGCGCTGGGGGTGAGGCCGCTGTTGCGGTAGATCTCCAGCGCCCTTACCAGTCGTACTTTGTCATTGGGGCCGATCTTGCGGGCGTAGAGGGGATCGATCTGCTGCAATTCCCGCCACAGGGCGTCCCAGCCTTGCTGCGCGGCTTGGTTCTTCAGCTCTTCGCGCCCGGCGTCGTTTTTG
>Ga0209540_10001875_pt1 | contig 15325 bp, 12 predicted proteins | sample BarGraIncu01121A_FD_184501 | JGI IMG/M metagenome (GOLD analysis project Ga0209540, IMG submission 184501) | Arctic peat soil microbial communities from Barrow, Alaska - Barrow Graham LP Incubations 011-21A (SPAdes) (version 2) | ecosystem: Environmental > Terrestrial > Soil > Wetlands > Peat... | reverse complement strand
GTATGTGCTCTCTTGTTTGAGGCATTGGACCATCTGCAGCACTAACAACTAGAATTGCTCCATCCATTTGTGCAGCTCCTGTAATCATGTTCTTTACATAATCTGCATGTCCTGGGCAATCAACATGTGCATAATGTCTGTTTTCTGTTTCATATTCAACATGTGCAGTGTTTATTGTAATTCCTCTTTCTCTTTCCTCTGGCGCTTTATCAATTTGGTCAAATCTAGATACTTCTGCTAACCCTTTAGTTGCGAGTACAGCAGTTATTGCAGCTGTTAATGTAGTCTTGCCGTGATCTACGTGCCCTATTGTTCCTATATTTACATGTGGTTTAGTTCTTTCAAACTTTGCCTTTGCCATTTTGTATTCCTCCTTATATTTGCATATTATCTTATATTATATTTATTATTTAGCACCTATAACTTGTTCTTGAATTGACTTTGGTACTGGTTCATATGCAGCAAATTCCATACTGTATACTCCTCTACCTTGAGTTCTTGATCTAAGTGTTGTAGAATAACCAAACATTTCTGATAATGGAACCATTGCTCTAATTATCTGAGCGCCTGCTTGAGCTTCCATTCCTTCTATTCTACCTCTTCTTGAATTAATGTCTCCCATAACATCTCCCATGTATTCTTCAGGAACTGTTACTTCGACCTTCATTATTGGTTCAAGTAAAACTGGGTCTGCTTTTGCCATACCATTCTTGAATGCCATAGAACCAGCAACCTTAAATGCCATTTCATTTGAATCGACATCATGGTATGATCCATCAACTACTCTAACTTTAAAGTTAAGAACTTGATATCCAGCAAGAATACCACTTTTTGATGCTTCTTTAATTCCGTTCTCAATGGGTCCTATAAATTCTTTTGGAATAGATCCACCAACCGTAGCATTTTCAAATGAATATGGTTCCGTAGTTGGTATTAACTCTATCCAACAGTGACCGTATTGTCCACGTCCACCTGATTGTTTAATGTATTTACCTTCTGCTTTAACTTGTTTCCTAATTGTTTCTTTATACGCAACTTGTGGTTTTCCTACATTACATTCAACTTTAAATTCTCTTTGAAGTCTATCAACAATGATTTCTAGATGAAGTTCACCCATACCACCAATTATTGTTTGACCAGTTTCTTGATCAGTGTGAGTTTGAAAAGTTGGATCTTCTTCAGAAAGCTTTGCAAGAGCCATGCCCATTCTTTCTTGACCAGCTTTTGTTTTTGGCTCAATAGCTACATGAATAACTGGATCTGGGAACACCATGGTTTCAAACAATATTGGATTATCTTCATCACATAAAGTTTCTCCAGTAGTTGTGTTTTTTAGTCCGATTACTGCACCTAATTCTCCTGCACGTAATTCATCAACTTCTTCTCTGTGATTAGCATGCATTTTAACTAATCTACCAATTCTCTCTTTTTTACCTTTGTTAGCATTCAATACGTATGTGCCAGTTTTCATTATGCCTGAGTAAACTCTTGTAAAACAAAGTCTACCAACAAAAGGATCTGTAGCTATTTTAAATGCTAATGCAGACATTGGCTCCTCATCATCTGGGTGTCTTTCCATTTCCTCGCCACTATCAACGTCTTGCCCTTTAATCCCTGGTATATCAAGTGGTGACGGCATATATTCTATAACCGCATCTATCATCATTTGAACACCTTTATTTTTGTATGAAGAACCACAGATTACAGGTACTATTTCATTAGCAATTACACCTTTTCTTAATGCTGCTTTTAATTCTTCTTCACTTATTTCTTCTCCATCAAGATATTTCATCATTAGCTCTTCATCTAGTTCAGCTATTGCTTCAACCATTGCTGCTCTGTATTCTGCTGATAACTCTTTCATATCTTCTGGAATTTCTATTTCTTCTATTTGTGTTCCTAAATCATCCTTATATACTTCCGCAACATTTCTAATTAAATCTATAATTCCTAGAAACGCCTCTTCTTTTCCTATAGGAAGTTGTATTGGAACTGCATTAGCATGTAGTCTTTCCCTCATCATATCAACAACTCTATAGAAATCTGCACCCATTATGTCCATTTTATTAACATAGGCCATTCTCGGAACCTCATACTTAGTTGCTTGTCTCCATACTGTTTCAGATTGTGGTTCAACTCCACCTTTTGCACAGAATACAGAAACTGCACCATCAAGCACTCTTAAAGATCTTTCAACTTCAACTGTGAAATCTACGTGACCTGGTGTATCAATGATATTTATGTTATAACCCTTCCAAAAGCAAGTTGTAGCAGCAGAAGTAATTGTTATACCTCTTTCTTGCTCTTGCACCATCCAATCCATAGTAGCTCCGCCATCATGAACCTCACCAATCTTGTGTGTTTTTCCTGTATAGAATAATATACGCTCTGTTGTTGTTGTTTTACCAGCATCTATATGAGCCATAATACCTATGTTACGAAATTTATCTAAAGAATATTCTCTACCCACTATTTGTTCCTCCTCTCAACGATGATTTTAAATTTGACAAAACTGTCTTGGCAAAGCCAAAACAGTTTTAATATTAATACCTGTAATGAGCGAAAGCCTTGTTAGCTTCAGCCATTTTATGAATATCTTCTCTCTTCTTTACTGCAGCTCCAGTATTGTTTGAAGCTTCAAGCAATTCATTAGCAAGTTTTTCTCTTGCATATTTCTCGCCCCTTTTATCTGCAGCTATAAGTAACCATCTGAGTCCTAATGTCTGTCTTCTCTCAGGTCTAACTTCGATAGGCACTTGATAATTAGCTCCACCTATTCTTCTAGCTTTTACTTCAAGTAATGGCATAACATTATTTAATGCTGCTTCAAAAACCTCTAAAGGTTCTTTACCTGTTTTTTCTTTGATTATGTCAAAAGCCTCATAACATATTTTTTGTGCTACGCCTCTTTTACCATCTTCCATTACATTGTTTATTAACTTTGTAACGACCTTGCTGTTGTACATAGGATCCGGTAATACATCTCTTTTCGCAATATATCCTTTTCTCGGCACTTTACTTCCCTCCTTAACAATTTTAATTAACTCATAGGTACTCGATATCTCTACCGCAAAGCACTCTGTACTTCTGCAATTGTATGTAAATATAAAAATTATCATATATATAAATGCTGAAGACATTGTACCTTAATTCAAAGCATTATTTTTTTTGCTTTGGTCTCTTAGTACCGTATTTTGATCTACTTTGTAGTCTGCCCGCAACTCCAGCTGAATCTAATGTCCCTCTGATGATGTGATATCTAACTCCTGGTAAATCTTTAACTTTTCCACCTCTTATAAGAACAACACTATGTTCTTGTAGATTGTGGCCTACACCTGGAATATAAGCAGTAACTTCGTATCCGTTTGTAAGTCTAACTCTTGCAACTTTCCTTAATGCAGAGTTTGGCTTTTTAGGTGTTGTTGTTTTAACTACTGTACAAACACCTCTTTTTTGTGGACAGTCCTTTAATGCTGGTGCAGCTGATTTTGTTACTAATGTCTTTCTGCCTTTTCTTACTAATTGATTAATAGTTGGCATGATTTCACCTCCTCATTTTTATAAGCTAATTTTCATTTATATCAATGCAACGTAACACAACTCAATGTTTATGTTACCGCATGGATATATCTATATTATTTAGTTGCTAGCATTAATTTAATCTTCAAGACGCAATGCTGTTGCTGATGCAACATCTATATCACAAAGATTACCTAGTTCTTTCATTGTGTCTACAAATATTATTTGCAGGGAATTGATTTTCGCTAGTTTTAGAATAGGATCAGTAATATTACTATCAGCATCCTTGGCTATATACAAAATTATGCCCCGATTATTTTTTAAAGCTTTTAGGGTTTGTTTAACTCCAACGACCTTCTGACCTACAATTTTATCTACCATTTCAAACCCCCTTCATAATTACAATCAAAAGATTTATCCAATTAAGATACATCTACTCGATTAAAATCACACACAAGGTGTATTTTATCATTTTAGTATCGCTCTGTCAACTAGTTACAACTTATAGTTCTAAATCATTTTCAATTTCAAGTTTCTCATCATCTTCAGTATTAATCTTTATAGTTCTATATCTTGTCATACCGGTACCTGCAGGTATGAGTTTACCAATTATTACATTTTCTTTTAATCCAAGTAATGGATCAATTTTACCTTTTATAGCTGCATCGGTAAGAACTCTTGTTGTCTCCTGAAATGAAGCTGCTGACAAGAATGATTCTGTTGCAAGCGCCGCTTTGGTTATACCCAATAGAGAAATTTTCCCCACGGCAGGTACGCCACCTTCAGCTTCAACTTTTGAATTAGCATCTTCAAAAGCAAATATATCTACCAAATTTCCTGGGAGCAGTTCAGTATCTCCAGATTCCTCAACTTTTACTTTTCTTGTCATCTGTCTCACAACAACTTCCAAATGTTTATCATTGATATCAACACCTTGAAGTCTATAAACTTTCTGTACCTCAGAGGATAAATAATTTTTAACGCCCTGTACGCCTTTGATTCTTAAAATATCATGCGGATTAACTGAACCTTCAATTATTTCATCTCCAGCTTCAATTCTATCTCCATTTGCTACTTTTAATCTTGATCCAAATGGTATATCATAGCTCAACTCTTCTCCTGCATCACCATTTACAAAGACAACTCTCTTTTTCTTAGTATCTTCCATTTTAACAGTACCGCATACATCACTTACTATTGCGAGTCCCTTTGGTTTTCTAGCTTCAAATAATTCCTCAACTCTTGGAAGACCTTGAGTTATATCTGACCCTGCTACTCCACCTGTATGGAATGTTCTCATTGTAAGCTGTGTTCCCGGTTCACCTATAGATTGTGCTGCAATTATTCCTACAGCTTCCCCAATATTGATTTTTTGAGACGTTGCCATGTTCATTCCATAACATTTCGCGCAAACACCAATTTTGGCTCTACATGTAAATACCGATCTAATCATAACCTTTTTCACACCAGAATTTTGAACTTCTTCTGCTAAGTGTATATCCATATACTCACCCTTAGGAACTATTACCTTTCCTGTTTTTGGATGAACAATATCTTCAGCAGAATATCTTCCAGTCAATCTCTCAACTAACTGTTCAATTACTTCACTGCCATCACAAATTTCTGAAACTTCAAAGCCTTCATTTGTTCCACAATCTTCATGCCTTACTATAACATCTTGACATACATCAACAAGTCTTCTTGTTAAATAACCTGAATCAGCTGTCTTTAATGCTGTATCAGCATTTCCTTTTCTAGCTCCATGTGTTGAAATAAAGTACTCTAATACGTTTAGTCCGTCTCTAAAAGATGCTCTAATAGGCAACTCTATTATTTTACCAGATGGATTAGCCATAAGACCTCTCATACCAGCTAATTGCTTAATTTGACTCTTAGACCCTCTGGCCCCTGAATCTGCCATCATGAATATCGGATTGAATTTATCCAAACTATCCATTAGTGCATTTGCTACATCTTCTGTAGTCTTAGTCCATTTTTCTATTACTCTTTGGTATCTTTCTTCCTCAGATATAAATCCACGTCGATACATCTTTTCTATTTTATCAACAGTTTCATCTGCATCTTTTAATAATGCTTTTTTAGCCTCTGGAACCACCATGTCAGACGTCGCAACCGTAATTGCTCCAATTGTTGAGTAATGGTACCCTTTAGCCTTTATTTTATCTAGCATTTTAGAAGTTTCTGAAGGACCATATTTTAAGTAGCATTTATCAATGATACTACCAAGATTCTTTTTACTTACTAAGAAGTCAATTTCAAACTTTAACTCATTCCCAGGAATACTTCTATCAATAAATCCTAAATCCTGTGGTATTGTTTCATTAAATATTAATTTACCCGGTGTAGTTTCTATAATTGCTGATATACTACTACCATTAGTTACCCCAAATACCTTAACTTTAATTTTTGCATGAATATCAATATCCTTTACCTGATAAGCCATTATTACTTCATCTGGTGATGAGAACGATCTCCCCTCACCTTTCGCACCATCTTTATCGATAGTTAAATAGTAGGCACCCAAAACCATATCCTGAGTAGGTACACAAACTGGTTTACCATCTGATGGCTTCATAATATTATGTGCAGCAAGCATTAAGAACCTTGCTTCAGCCTGAGCCTCCACAGATAAAGGTACATGCACTGCCATTTGATCTCCATCAAAATCAGCATTATAAGCTGTACATACAAGTGGATGTAATTTAATAGCCCTACCTTCTACAAGTATAGGTTGGAAAGCTTGAATTCCTAATCTATGAAGTGTAGGCGCACGATTTAATAGTACTGGGTGATCAGCTATTACTTCTTCAAGTACATCCCATACTTGAGGCATAACCCTTTCAACCATTCTCTTTGCACTCTTAATATTATGAGCTACTCCGCTTCCAACTAGTTTTTTCATAACAAAAGGCTTAAATAGTTCTAAAGCCATTTCTTTTGGAAGACCACATTGATACATTTGCAGTTCTGGCCCAACAACTATAACAGAACGGCCTGAATAATCAACACGTTTTCCAAGCAAATTTTGTCTGAATCTTCCTTGTTTTCCTTTTAACATGTCAGAAAGGGATTTTAAAGGTCTATTTCCCGGTCCTGTAACTGGCCTTCCACGTCTTCCATTATCAATTAATGCATCTACAGCTTCTTGAAGCATTCTTTTTTCATTCCTAACAATTATGTCTGGAGCTCCTAAATCTAGAAGCTTTTTCAACCTATTGTTTCTGTTTATTACTCTTCTATACAAATCATTTAAATCAGAAGTAGCAAATCTGCCTCCATCCAATTGTACCATTGGTCTTAAATCAGGAGGTATTACTGGTATTACATCAATTATTATCCATTCAGGTTTGTTTTTAGATTTTCTAAAGGACTCTGATACATCCAATCTTCTTATACTTCTAATTCTTTTTTGTCCCGTACTTGTTTTTAAATCTTCTTTTAATTCTTTAGATAGTTCTTCTAAATTTATACCCTGTAGAAGTACTTTCACAGATTCTGCACCCATGCCAGCTACAAAACTATCATTTCCAAATTTATCAATAGCTTCTCTATATTCTTTTTCACTAAGAATTTGTTTTCTTAGTAATGATGTTTCTTTTGGATCCAATACAACATAAGATGCAAAATAAAGAATCTTTTCTAGAGATCTAGGTGACATATCTAAAATAAGTCCCATACGAGATGGTATTCCTTTGAAATACCAAATGTGAGATACTGGAGCAGCAAGTTCAATATGCCCCATTCTTTCACGTCTTACTTTAGATTTCGTAACTTCAACACCACATCTATCACAAACTATTCCTTTATATCTAACCCTCTTGTATTTTCCACAGTGACATTCCCAATCTTTAATTGGTCCAAATATTCTCTCACAAAACAACCCATCTCTTTCAGGTTTTAAAGTTCTATAGTTTATAGTTTCAGGTTTTTTAACTTCACCCTTCGACCATTCTCTGATTTGTTCCGGCGATGCCAATCCTATTTGAATAGCATCAAAATTATTAAATTCAAACAAGGGTACAGCCTCCCTTCATATTAATGTTCATCATTAAAATCATTTAATTCTAAATCCTCACCAAGATCTTCTAATGGTACTTCATCGTAATTTATATCAACGTCTACTTCTTCATCTTCATCAATAAGTTCAATGTACTCTTCCGTTGGTGATTCGGGAACTACATCTTCCGAACCTTCTATGTTAACATTCAAATTTAATTCTTCCATTTCATCATCAACTGATTCTTTCAGTTTAATTTCTTCTAACTCATCAGTAAGAACCTTAACATTAAGGCATAATGCTTGTAATTCCTTTATAAGAACTTTAAAGGATTCTGGAACACCCGGTTCCGGAATATTCTCGCCTTTTACTATAGCTTCATATGTTTTAACTCTGCCTACGACATCATCAGATTTAACAGTTAGAATCTCCTGCAACGTGTGAGCTGACCCATACGCTTCTAGTGCCCAAACTTCCATCTCTCCGAATCTTTGACCACCGAACTGTGCTTTACCACCTAATGGTTGCTGAGTTACTAGAGAGTATGGCCCTGTAGATCTAGCATGTATTTTATCATCTACTAAATGATGTAATTTTAAGATGTACATGTATCCAACAGTAACCCTGCTGTCAAGTGCTTCTCCTGTTCTTCCATCATATAAATCAGTTTTTCCATCTGCGTCATATCCTGCCTTTTGTAAGCAAGCTTCGATTTCTTCCTCAAGTGCACCATCAAAAACTGGTGTTGCAATATGCCAACCTAGTTCACTAGCCGCCCATCCTAAATGAACTTCTAACACTTGACCTATATTCATACGAGAAGGAACTCCTAGTGGATTTAAGCATATTTGAAGTGGTCTTCCATCAGGTAAAAACGGCATATCTTCCACTGGTAATACTCTAGAAATAACGCCCTTATTACCATGTCTACCTGCCATCTTATCGCCTACAGATATCTTTCTCTTTTGAGCTATATAACATCTAACTAGTTCATTTACACCTGGTGGTAATTCGTCACCATTTTCCCTAGTAAACACCTTAACGTCAACTATTATTCCAGCCTCGCCATGTGGTACTCTAAGTGACGTATCCCTTACTTCTCTTGCCTTTTCACCAAATATTGCTCTTAATAATCTTTCCTCTGCGGTAAGTTCTGTTTCTCCCTTAGGGGTTACTTTCCCCACTAAGATATCACCTGACCTTATCTCAGCACCTATTCTTATTATTCCACCCTCATCTATGTCTTTAAGCGCATCTTCTCCGACATTTGGGATGTCTCTAGTTATTTCTTCTGGTCCAAGTTTTGTGTCTCTTGCTTCTGATTCATATTCTTCAATATGAACTGAAGTAAATACATCATCACGAACAAGTTCTTCCGATATTAGCATTGCATCCTCATAATTATAGCCTTCCCAAGTTACAAACCCAATACGAATGTTCTTACCTAATGCTATTTCTCCAAGATCCGTTGAAGGCCCATCTGCCAAAACAGTACTAACCTCAACTCTTTCGCCTTTATTAACTATAGGTTTCTGATTTATACACGTACCTTGATTTGATCTTTTAAACTTAAGAATTTTATAAACATCGAGTCCACTGTCTGTTTCTCTTCTTACCTTAATTTCATTGGCACTTACATATTCAACTATGCCTGCATTCCTAGCTTTTGGAAGCACTCCAGAATCTACTGCGGCTCTGTATTCTATTCCTGTACCAACAATTGGTGCTTGTGATTTTAGTAGTGGAACTGCTTGACGTTGCATGTTAGATCCCATCAGTGCACGACTGGCATCATCATTCTCAAGAAATGGAATCATAGCTGTTGCAACAGAAACTATCTGCCTTGGTGATATATCCATAAGGTCCACTTCTTCGTTTGGAACAACCAATATTTCTTGCTTAGCTCTTACAGTTACTTTTTTATCAACAAAAGTACCTGCTTCGCTAATTGGTTCGCTTGCCTGTGCCACTAAATATGCATCTTCTTCATCTGCAGTCATATAAATAATTTTATTTGTAACTATTGATGTTTTCTTATCTACAACCCTGTATGGTGTTTCAATAAACCCGTATTCATTCACTTTAGCGTAACTTGCAAGAGAGTTAATAAGTCCTATGTTTGGGCCTTCTGGCGTTTCTATCGGACACATTCTACCATAATGTGAGTAATGAACGTCTCTAACCTCAAACCCAGCTCTTTCTCTTGAAAGTCCCCCTGGTCCTAGTGCAGATAATCTTCTTTTATTTGTAAGTTCCGATAATGGATTTGTTTGATCCATAAATTGAGAAAGCTGAGAACTTCCAAAAAATTCTTTTATTGCTGCAGCTACTGGCCTTATGTTTATAAGTGCTTGAGGAGTTATTCCTTCTTGGTCTTGGATTGTCATTCTTTCTTTGACAACTCTTTCCATTCTAGATAATCCTATTCTAAACTGATTCTGCAGAAGTTCTCCTACAGATCTAATTCTTCTATTTCCTAAATGATCAATATCATCAATATAACCGATATCGTAAGTTAGTCCTAACTCGTAGCTCACTGTAGCATACATATCATCTTTAATTATATGTTTTGGTATCAACCTAGTTTTATTTGCTTTTATTTGCTCTTTAATTGATTCTTCATCACTGAAATTATCTAATATTTCTTTTAATGTTGGATAATGAACCATTTCCCTAATATTAAGATCAGAAATATCGAAGTTAACTACTTTATGTATATTAACAAAATTATTTCCTATAACTCTTATCACTTTATCCTCTACTTGAAGATCTACTACATTAATTCCTAGGTTTTGAATTTCTAAAGCAATTTCTCTATCTATTTTTTGGTCTTTTTCAACTATAACTTCACCAGTCGTAGGATTAACAATATTCTCTGCTGCAATTTGGTTTGCAATTCTATGGTTAATAGATAATTTCTTATTAAACTTATATCTACCAACTCTTGATAAATCATACCTCTTCGCATCAAAGAATAGCGAATCAATAAGAGAGACAGCGCTATCCACTGTAGGTGGTTCACCTGGCCTTAATCTCTTATATATTTCTATCAAAGCTTCTTCTCTTGTTTTAGTATTATCTTTTTCTATTGTAGCTTTTAATCTTTCTTCTTCACCTAACAATTGATGTAAATCTAGATCGCTACCATTATCCATCATAGCTCTAGCCAAAATACTTATAGGCAATTTTCTTGTCTTGTCAATTCTAATATATACAATATCATTAGAATCTGTTTCATACTCCAGCCATGCTCCTCTGTTTGGAATTACAGTAGCTGAGTAAAGTTTTTTTCCTGTCTTATCGACTGAATAATTGTAGTAAACTCCTGGTGATCTAACCAATTGACTTACTATAACTCTTTCCGCTCCATTAATTACAAATGTTCCTTGCTCCGTCATCAGTGGGAAGTCCCCCATAAAGACTTCTTGCTCTTTGATTTCACCAGTTTCATTATTACGCAATCTAACTTTAACTTTCAAAGGTGCTGCGTAAGTTGTATCTCTTTCTTTACATTGTTCTACAGTATACTTAATATTTTCTATATCAAGCTTGTATCCCACAAACTCTAGAACAAGATTTCCAGTATAATCTTGGATAGGATTTATATCGTCAAAAACCTCTTGAAGTCCTTCTTTTAAAAACCAATCATAAGAGTCTAACTGTATCTCAATTAAATTTGGCATATCAGTTACTTCACTTATTTTCGAAAAACTCATTCTTGTTCTTTTACCTAATTGGACAGGATGTACCATCAGCTTTCACCCCTTGTATAAACTAAAATAACCAAAAACACACTTTCCCCTAGGACCTTATGCTTCTGGATTCACACATTTATCATGTTATTATAACCACTTTTGTTAATTTAATTCACATTAACCAGTAATTTCATATTATTTAATAAAAATTTATTGATTTCCCTACGTCACGCTATACTATCATAATTAAAATTCTATGTCAACATACATTTTAAAAAAGGGTACTCTTATATAAAAGTACCCCCCTGTTATATAATAAAGTTATTTTACTTCTGCTACTCCGCCAACTTCTTCTAACTTAGCTTTCATTGCTTCAGCATCATCTTTACTTACAGCTTCTTTTATTGTCTTAGGAGCTCCATCAACTATATCTTTAGCTTCTTTTAATCCAAGACCTGTTAATTCTCTAACAACTTTAATAACCTTAATTTTGTTAGGTCCAACGCTTGTTAAAATTACGTCGAATTCAGTTTTTTCTTCAACAGCAGCAGTAGCTACTCCTGCAGCTGCAGCTGGTGCAGAAGCACTTACTCCAAATTCCTCTTCGCAAGTTTTTACTAATTCATTTAATTCTAAAACACTCATATCTTTTATAGCTTGAATAATTTCTTCTCTTGTCATTATAAATGCACCTCCGAATTTTTTTAATATATGATTTCTGTATTCACCTTTACTAAAGGACTAACGACCTTTATCAAAGACCTAATTTGAATCAATTAAATTTAATTGCTATGTACTTCAGCATAATACTTAAAATACTATTCTACTGATTCCTTTTGCTCTTTAATTGAATTCAATAAGTATGCAAAATTTGATAATGGAGCTTTGAAGCTTCCAAGTAATTTTGCAATAAGAACTTCTCTTGGTGGTATTGATGCAAGCTCGTTAACCTGTGCGCTATCGAATATTTTGTTTTCAATTATAGCTGCTTTAAGTTCTAATTTTTTATGAGTTTTTGCAAATTCTTTTAAAACTCTAGCTGCAACAGTTGCGTCTTCATATCCAAAAGCCAATGAAATAGATCCTTGTAGGTGAGTTACTATACCTTCAATTCCTAATTCCTTAGCAGCTAGAATAACTAAAGTGTTTTTATATACTTTATATTCTACCCCAGCTTCTCTAAGGTTTTTTCTTAGCTCAGTATCTTCTTCTACATTAAGACCTTGATATTGACTAAGTACTACACCTTTAGCTTTTTGTAATTTTTCTTTTATTTCTGCTACTTTCACTTCTTTTAATTGTCTGTTATTGCTTAACAATGTGTATCCACCTCCTACCAGTTTTTAAACTGTTTTATAAAAATTAAAGTCTCTCCGCAGACACGAAGAGACCTAATATCCATACATAAGTACATTTATAGGAATCCTCGGCAGGCATGTTGTCTTTTACGCTTTCGCACCCACTATCTACGGAATATTATTCATTTAACTTTAAAAATTATAACATGTCTAAGTTTGTTTGTCAATACTAGTCTAATACCTTAGCTTGATTAACTTTTATTCCAGGTCCCATAGTGCTTGAAACTGATACTGATTTTAAGTATTGTCCTTTAGCTGCTGATGGTTTAGCTTTAACTACTGCTTCCATTAATGCATGAAAATTTTCAACTAACTTTTCAGCACCGAAAGATTTTTTTCCAAGTGGTACATGAATTATAGAAGTTTTGTCAACCCTATACTCAACTTTACCAGCTTTGATTTCGTTTATTGCTTTAGTAACATCAAATGTAACTGTTCCTGATTTTGGATTTGGCATTAAACCCTTAGGTCCAAGTACTCTACCTAATTTACCAACAACACCCATCATATCTGGAGTAGCAACAACTACATCAAATCCAAACCAATTTTCCTTTTGAATTTTATCAACTAATTCATCAGTTCCAACGAAGTCTGCTCCTGCAAGCTCTGCTTCTTTAGCTTTGTCACCTTTAGCAAAAACTAAAACTCTAACTACTTTACCTGTTCCATGAGGAAGCACTACTGCACCTCTAACCTGTTGGTCTGCATGTCTTGGATCAACACCAAGGCTCACAGCAAGTTCTATTGTCTCATCGAATTTAGCTTTAGATGTTTTCACCACAAGTTCCATAGCTTCTGCCGGTGTATATAAAGCGTTTTTGTCTATAAGCTTAGCGCTTTCTATGTAATTTTTTCCCATAATAGTATCCTCCTTCGTGGTAATAACGGTATTTACCTCCCACGTAATTAATTGAAAATTATTCTTCTACAACTATTCCCATACTTCTTGCAGTACCCGCTATCATACTCATAGCAGCTTCAATTGATGCTGCGTTTAAGTCTGGCATTTTAAGTTCAGCTATCTCTCTTACTTTAGCTTTAGAAACTGTAGCGATTTTAGTTTTGTTTGGAACACCAGAACCGCTTTCTAAACCAACTGCTTTCTTTAATAATATAGCTGCTGGTGGAGTTTTAAGTATAAAACTAAAAGATCTATCTTGATATACTGTTATTACTACTGGTATTATCATACCTGCTTGATCAGCAGTTTTTGCATTGAACTCTTTACAGAATCCCATGATATTAACACCGTGTTGTCCAAGTGCTGGTCCAACGGGTGGAGCCGGAGTAGCTTTTCCTGCAGGAAGTTGAAGTTTTATCATTCCTGTTATTTTCTTAGCCATGAATTTATACCTCCCAAATTGTGGTAATCGGATTTAAAATCCTCCCACTTACTAAAACATTTGTTTAATTAAGTACCTAGTCTAATTTTTGTATTTGATTAAATTCTAGTTCAACAGGAGTTTCTCTGCCAAACATATTTATAAGCGCTTTAATCTTTTGCTTTTCCAAATGAATTTCCTGTATTAAAGCAACAAATCCTTCTAATGGTCCAAATGTTACCTGAATGTTCTCACCTATTTCATAATCAACAACTATAGTTTTTTCTGCAATTCCCATAGTTCTAACTTCATCTTCAGTAAGAGCTACCGGTTTAGAACCCGGTCCTACAAATCCAGTTACACCTCTTGTATTTCTAACTATATACCAAGATTCATCTGTCATAAGCATTTTAACCATCACATAGCCTGGAAATACTTTCTTTAAAGTTATTTTCTCTTTTCCATCCTTTACTTCAACTACTTCTTCCATAGGAACTTGAATATCGTGTACGAATTCTTCAAGATTCCTATTTTCGATTGCCTTTTCTAGGTTGACTTTAACTTTATTTTCATAACCAGAATATGTATGTACAACATACCATTTAGCTTTATCTGCCATAGATCAAAGGGTGGAGTGTTCCGCCCCTACCTCCTTCCTTTACCTTATTTAAAGATTAGTTTATAGAGGTTCTGAAAACCATAATCAAGCAAACCTACAAAGATTACAAAAATGAAAGAAAAACTTGCCACTGCAATAGTTGCCTTTTTAACGTCTTCTTTCGAAGGCCAAGTTATTCTTTTCGCTTCCGATTTAAGTTCCTTGAAAAACTTCACTATACCTTTTTGGTTCGGTTTTTTCTTTGCTTTAACATTCCCAGTAACAGCCATTTTATTCACGTCCCCACTGTTTTGTGTTTTATGCTGTATTATTTTGTTTCTTTATGAAGTGTATGTTTGTGGCAGAACTTACAGTATTTCTGCATTTCTATTCTGTCTGGGTTATTTTTTTTGTTTTTCATTGTATTGTAATTTCTCTGTTTGCAATCAGTACAAGCTAAAGTTACTTTTACTCTCACAATCTACACCTCCCGGTTTTTCATCTATTTAAGAAAACTCATGCTTATTAAGCGCTAAGTTATCTTTAGCATTTTTTATTTTACTTAAACAATCTATCACAACTTAATACATATGTCAATGAATTAGTTAGAGGTGCTTCTTCATTAGATTTTTCTCTTACTTATAATTAATCATATATACTTTAGTTGAATTGTTTATTTTCTCCTGTTTTATTTAACTATTGATGTAACAACTCCTGAACCAACTGTTCTTCCACCTTCTCTGATTGCAAATCTTAATCCTTCATCCATTGCTACTTGAGTGATTAATTCAACATTCATGTCTATGTGGTCTCCT
>Ga0209540_10001873_pt1 | contig 15331 bp, 8 predicted proteins | sample BarGraIncu01121A_FD_184501 | JGI IMG/M metagenome (GOLD analysis project Ga0209540, IMG submission 184501) | Arctic peat soil microbial communities from Barrow, Alaska - Barrow Graham LP Incubations 011-21A (SPAdes) (version 2) | ecosystem: Environmental > Terrestrial > Soil > Wetlands > Peat... | reverse complement strand
GTTCGATTACTTAAACGTCCACTGGTATTTCGTGAACGACTTGAACCGGGCCGCGATTGAAGCCGCGCACCGGCTCGACCTGGGCGTCTTCATCATCAGCCCGAACGACAAGGGCGGGAAACTTTATGAGCCGTCGCCAAAGATGGTTGAACTCTGCGCGCCGCTGTCGCCGATGGTGTTCAACGACCTTTATTGCCTCGGGCGAAAGGAAGTCCACACGCTTAGTTGCGGCGCCAACCAGCCCGGAGATTTTGACGAGCACGTCGCCGCGCTGAAATTTTACGACAACATTGCGGAGACGATTGCGCCGGTTGAAAAGCGGCTGCGCGCGGAAATGGAACGCGCGCTGGGCGCGGATTGGTGCGCGCGGTGGTTCGAGGGTTTGCCGAATTACGTGGACGTGCCGGGGCAGATCAACGTGTCGGAAATCATGCGGCTGTGGACTTACGCGAAGTCGCTCGACCTCGTGGCGTGGGGCAAGATGCGTTACAATTTACTCGGACAGGCCGAGCACTGGTTTCCCGGCGAAAACGCGGCCAAGGTCCGCGAACTGGATCTGCAGGCAGTGCTGCGCAGCAGTCCGTTTGCAAACCGGATTCCCGGAATTTTGGAGGAATCGCACCGGCTGCTTTTTGAGAAACCGGTGCCGCGGCTCAGCGCGAGTTGATACCCGGTATGTTGGTGCCCAACAACGACGACGGTGAGGTCACAACCGGAGCGGGGGTGGTGCTGATCGGCGCGCCGGCGTTGAGTTGTTTGAGAACAGCGTCGGTCAAATCATTTTCGCCGCTGCTATAGACCACCGCGGTTGTGGCATTGGCGGTTTCCGCCGCGGCGTCTATGACCAGTGAGTAGCCGGCGGCCTTGGCTTTGGCGGTCACCGCAGCTTTGATTTCGCTGAGAATGTTGTCACGCAGCCGCTGGCTTTGCTCGGACAGTGTGATCTGCGCCTGACGCTCAAATTGATCAATGGCGGTCTTGGAATCCTGCAATTGCTTCAGTTTGTCAGCGGCGGCGTGTTTGCGTTTGTCGCGTTGTTCGGCGGAGAGCGCCTGGTCGTTCGCCTGGGCCAAAAGCTTCTGATATTCGTCGCCGCCCTTCTTCAAATCGTCGCGCATGCTTTTGTCGTCATTGTCGAGCTGCGCCTTTCGATCGTTGAGCACGGTTTGCACCTGCCTGGTTTTCCAATAGCCGTCGAACAGCTTGCGCAAATCCACGGTGCCGATTTTGGTTTGTGCCAGCGCGGGAACGCTCAAGAAAGCCAGCAACGAAATGGTCAAAATTGTTGTGCGTAATAATTTCATGGGCATATAAAAGCAAATTTCACGGCTGACGCCAACTGAAAACTGGCGGGTTAAAACCTGGGCCGGCAGAGTCACGGCAGTTGCCGCAAATAGAATTGCTGCGCCGCGTTGGTTTGCGCGGCGTTGGTGAAAATGAAATGACCAGTGCTGTCAAAGTGATTGGTCGCAATGCTCGTCCACAGACTCAGCGGCACCAGAAGATTGGACGAGGTCAGCACGTTAATAGGTGCTATTAGTCACGCCGCCGACACCGCTCAATATGAACCCGAACTCCGAAATGGGAAAAAGGGGCGCTTTGAGGAAAGGGATGTGGGCCTGGGGATTGATGCTTAAAATTCACGGCGGTAGCCGACCCCGAATTGGAATCGGCCGGATCTGCCGTTGTATTGATCATGATGAATGGGCACGCCATACTCAAGCCGCAACGGGCCGAGCCTGGGGATGTTGATGTGCAGGCCGAGACCCCAGTTGTCATCAAAATTTCCTGAAAACGAATAGGGTTGCGCGCCAATGTCGCCGACATCGTAAAACAGCGCGAAGCGCACGCCGGGACCGTTTTCCTTTTCAAAAATGGGCAGGCTGTATTCCACCGAGCCCATCCAGTAACTGTCGCCGCCAATCGGATCCTGGGTTACACCGGTTACAGGCGGCGTTTCGCGCGGAGCAATGCTGCGGTATTTGAACCCGCGCAGCGAGTAGAGGCCGCCGAGATAATAACGGTCGTAAAACGGCACGTCGCTGGAACCCAGACTGTCCGCGATGCCGGCGCGCCCGACCGCCTCAATCACATGGCCTTTGAACAGGCCGGGGAAATACCAGGCGGTTTTGACTTCAAGTTTGTAATACATGGTGTCGCCGATGCTGAGTTCCGGGTCAATTTCCGTCCGCTGGCCGTGATTCGGCAGTTGCGTGCTGTTGCGCGTGTCATAAGCCAGCGACACGCCGACGCGCTGATACAAATGATCGCCGGTTTGATCGAGGATGGCTTGCGGCACATTTCGAGCAGCAGACGGCAGCTCGTTATGGAACCCGCTGTTCAGGTTGATGCCCACGTCTTCAAGCGTATAGCTGATGCTGCCGATGAAAAAGTCGCTCCACAACGCGCGGGTCAGGCTCAGGCGGATGCCGGTCCGGGTCTCGTCGTAAATATTGTTCGGACTCTCGAAGTTCAATTGATGCCGGTAAAGATCCACGCCCAGCGCGAGTTTGCGGTTCAAAAACCACGGCTCGATGAATGAAAGTTCGTAGTCCTGGCGCTGGGTGCCGAGTTGCACGAACAGACGGAATTTCTGGCCGGCGCCGGTGAACGTGGGCGGATGGAACAGGTCAAAATTACCCTGGGTTACCTCGGCGTAACCGACCAGCGCGTCCACCGAACTGAAGCCCGCGCCGAGCATGAAGTTGCCGGTGTTCTGTTCCTCCACGTTTACGATCAAATCCTTGCGCCCGGCAATCGGCGGGTCGGTCGCCTCCGGCCGCATATCCACCTTGTCGAAATACTGCAAGCCTTCGAGACGCTGCTTGCTGATTTTGACGCGCACCATGTCGAAGGTTTCCCCCGGTGAAATGGCCAGTTCGCGGCGGATGACCTTGTCCTTGGTCTTGTTGTTGCCGCGGATGTCAATTTTTTCGACGCGGGATTTCTGCCCTTCTTTGATTTGAAATTCCAGATCCATCGTGCCTGTCTCCACGTTCGGAATGTACGCGGCGCGCAGCGTCGGTCCCCGCACAACGTCAATGTAACCCTTGCTGCCGTAAAAATCCTCGATGGCCTGCGTGTCCTTGTTCAGGCCGCCGGGCGTGAAAATGTCGCCGGCGTCCATGGCCAGGCCGTGCGAGCCGAGCTTGCCCTTGGAATGCTCGAAGTTGTGGATGGATTGCAGGCCGCGATGGATTTCCTCCGCATTAAAAAGTTTGTTGCCGGTGAATGTGACCGAGCCGACCTTGTATTGCCGTCCTTCATAAATGTAAAAGCGAATCACCATTTTGTTGGTCGCCGGGTGATCGAGCTTCACGTCCTTGATTTCAAAATCAAGATAACCGTGACTGTGGTAAAACTCGGCGAGCAGGTCGCGGTCGTCCTGGAACTCGTCCTCCTTGAACACGCCGCTACCCGTCAGCCATGAAAACATCCAGCGCCGTTTGGTCTTGAGTTGTTTGCGCAGTTCCTTTTGTGAGAAAGCCGCCGCGCCGATCACATCAATCTGTTTGATTTTAATCTTCGCAGCTTCGGTGATTTCAAAGATGACCGTGCCGCGCCCGGCATTCTCGTCAATGTTCAAAACATATTTCACCCGCGCGCCGGCATATCCGTATTTTTCGTAAAGCTTCCGGATTTCCTGGCTGTCGGTGAACAGTTTTTGCTCGTCGAGCGGCTGGCCGGTTTTCACGGTGATTTTTTTGCGGATTTTGGAAGCGCTTAACTTTTTGTTGCCCTCAATCTTGATGTCCGTCAGTCGCGGACGCACCTGCACGAGATAAGTCAACCGCACGCCGCCACTGTCGCCTTGATCCGCCGTCACGCGGACGTTGTAAAACTGCCCGGTCGCATAGAGCGCCTGGATGTCATCCTGGGTGGCGGCCGGGAAATAAATGCCGCCCGCTTTGAGGCGGATGTTGGAACGAACGAATGGTTCGCTGACCGACGCCGGGCCGACAAACTTCACGTCCACGCGGTCAATTTTCGGGCCGGCCGGCTGCGCCCACAGGGCCGGCGCGCAGCCGAGCAACAGCCAGGCTCCGAAAAGGCGAAAAAATAATTTCATCGTCTATCGGTCCACCGGCACGTCTTCGTCGCTGACTTTGGCTGCGCTTTCAAAACGAGTGTACGGTTTCAAAAAGGTTAAGTTTACATCGCCCGTGGGGCCGTTGCGCTGCTTCGCAATCAACAAATTAATCGGCAGTCCATCCGGCTCTTCCACTGCGGCGCCATCTTCATCTTCGCCGGCGTTCGGCTTGTATAGCAGACCCACCACGTCGGCGTCCTGTTCAATCGCGCCCGATTCCCTCAAATCGGACAACCGCGGCTTGCGGCTTTTGTCCCGCTCCAATTCGCGGTTCAACTGGCTGAGCACAAGCATCGGCACCTTCAATTCCTTCGCCAGCGCCTTGATGCCGCTGGAAATGTCCGAAATTTCCTGCTGCCGGTTTTCCTGTGCCCGGCGCGCAGTAGAATGGAGCAATTGCAGGTAGTCAATCACGAAAAGTTTCACGCCGTGCTGCTGCGCCAGCCGCCGCGCCCGCGCCCGCAGTTGCAAAATCGAAAGCCCCGCCGAATCATCAATGAACAACGGCGCGCCCGCCAGCCGGCCCGCCGCGCTGGTCAGCTTCGGAAAATCCGACTCGCTCATGAAGCCTTCGCGGATGCTGCGCAGATTCACCCGCGCGAGCGAACACATCATGCGCAACACCAGCGCCTCCGCGCTCATTTCCAGGCTGAACACGGCCACCGGCAACTTTTGCTCCAGCACCACGTGCTCCGCGATATTGAGAGCGATGGACGTTTTTCCCATGGATGGCCTGGCGGCGATGACGATCATTTCACTCCCGTGCAAACCGTCCGTTATCCGGTCCAGATCCGTGAAGCCCGTGGCCAGGCCGTTCAACACGCCTTTGCGGCTGAAATAATTTTCAATCGTCCCGATGGCCTTGCCCACCAGTTCCTTGACGCCGAGCACGCTGCCTTGCGCGCGCGATTCGCTGATGCGCAAAATATCGCGCTCCACCTCGTCCAGCAGCGCATCCACTTCGCCTTCGTAATCATAAACCCGCCCGACCACGTCCGTGCAGGTGGCAATCATTTTCCGCAGCAGGAATTTTTCGCGGACGATGTCGAGATAGTAGGAAAGATTCGCCGCGCTCGGCACGGCATCCTGAAGTTGCGCCAGATAAGCAATGCCGCCGACCTGTTCCAAAAGCTGTTTGTCTTTGAGGCGTTGTTGAACGGTGATGACGTCAATGGGCATCCGTTCGTTGAACATGGCCGCCAGCATTTCGTAAATCGTCTGATGCCGCAGGTCGTAGAAAACTTCCTGGCCGCCGTCCTTGAGCTTTTCGATGCACTCGCCCACGCATTCGTTTGGCGAAAGCAGCGCGCAACCCAGCACACCCCGCTCCATGTCCAAGTCGTGTGGCGGCAAGCGATCAATGGTTGGTGTGCGCTGCGCCGCATTTTTTTGACGCCGAGCTTTTTTCAAATCAGCGGCGGCACCGGCGGTTTCGGAAACGGAATCAATCATAAAATTTACAATTAACTTGAATGTTTATTTGGCCAATCCTCGCGAAAATATTTATCCGCCCACTCCGGTGTTTCTTTTTTCAGTATGCGGACCCAAACAATTGGCTGCATTCCGGGCAAAGATTCAGACAAGCGAAAAATGTCTTTCCGAATGATTTCAGGAACTTGATTGTTCATCCACCGCCCGCCTTTTAATGTCTCGTTTGGTCCAACGGCGAGAAACAAAACTCCAGCAACAGCGGAATCAAAGTGCTCAAAACAACAATACAAAGCCTTTCCCAAAACGCGGCAGTCGTAATAATGGCCAGCTAACTTTTTTTCCTCACTGAAAGAGTAAGGAATCAGCAACTTTCCATTTACCATTTTCGCGCATGCCACGGCGCCGGATGGTTTCGTTGTCAGCCACATTCCTTCAAATGGCCGGAACTTTGCAGCATTTCCTGTTTGCCCAGAATCAATCACGCGACAAGCAAACTTCGCAACGCAGGCTGCAGCAAGATAAAGTTGTTTTTTTTGTTCACGAAGTTATTCGCCATCTGGCTGTAGCGGCAGTCTATGGCCGCCGCTAAATTCAACCGGCGCTCACAGAGCGCCGCTGCAAAAAATGCGAAATAGTGCAATTACATGCTGAAACTGGTATCAGACTGCCCGTGAAATCCCGTTTTAATTCATTGTCGCCCGCCTGGTCGAGATCACGGACGCACCGGTGCCGTTAATGACATGATTGATGCCGCTGCCGGGCCGCCAGCCCAGCCGAATCGTCACCAGATGGTGCATCTTCACTCCGGGAGCAGCCGGTGTTTCGATGGCATTTTCGGCCACGACAGGCGCGGCATGGAACGCACAATAGACGCCGATCCCCCAGGCTTCATGGGTCGTGACCGCATTGCCCACTTTGTAGGAGGCATACCCGTTGACCGCTCCATTCCGCCAGGCGTCCTGGCTCGGCGGATCATAGGGCATTTCGGATTGATAGAAATAGACGCGTCCGCCGTTGCCATTCCACACCGTTTGATACTCCTGGCAATGTTCAACGAACAGGCCGTAGAGGGTGACGTTGTTGCCATTCACGATCAGACCGTTCTTGTTCTGATTCGAGTTCCAGCCCGCGCCCTGGCCGTGATCCGCGCGCCAGAGCCAGAAGTTATCACCCACGACATCGTTGCAGTTGATCGTGACCAAGCAGGTCGCCTCTCCGGTCAATGCGCCTCCGGCCCGGCAGCAAATGTCGTAGAGAAACAGAGGGTCCGCTGCATGGGATGCGGAACTGCCCGGCTCCCCGACCTGCAACAGGGTGGGTGAATTGGCGGCTCCCGCTTCGAACAAGATTCCTCCCACTTTCACGCCATCAACATCGGAAATCACCAGGGCGGGAGTTCCGTTGACCGGTTGCAGGGTTGGATAGCCCAGCCCGAGCACGATGGTGCCCGGCCGCGTAACCCGGATGCTGGTTGCCAGATGATAAATCCCGGGAGTGAGCAGCAAGTTTTTCCCCAGGTTCAATGCGGCATTGATGCTGGCGGCGTTGTCGGTTTCCGGACGAGCCACATAGAACCGGTCAATTGGGAGGGGCGTTCCGAAGGTTGTCCCGGTGGACCAGGTGGTTCCCGGCTTGCCGTTGATCTCGAGGCGTGGGACCATGACAAAGTAACGTCCGCGCTCGTCCACAAAGAGATACGGTTTCTCCCGTATCAGCGGCGTTTGGTTGATCACCGTGTTGGGTAACGTTGGCCAGCCGGTCATCGGCGGATTGACCGTGCCAACGAACACCATGTTCCACGTTCCGCCCGTCCAACTGCCCCATTCAGCGTTCCGGGAGAACCATTGCTGCTGAGATCCTGAATTCACCTGGCCGTCAATCTTGCAGTCCGCGATGAAACCGCCGCTGGCCCATCCGCCGTCCCAGAGATTCAAATCGCCCTTCACATGCATCCGGCGCAAGGCGGTGCCCTGCGAAACTGCCCAGATATTGACACTTTGGTCCAGGGTGGGAATCACCGAAAGATTCTCCACGCTGCGCCAGAAATTGCAGGTGGCATTGTTGTTCCTCATCCAGCGTGCCTTGGACCGCACCGCGCCGGTGATGACAACGCTGTCGGGTGATTGCCCCAAGCCCAGCACTTGCATGTAGAAACCCAACTGCACGTCCAGGTTGTACTTTCCCGGCTTGAAGAGATACGCGTAACGAGCGGAACCGAACTGGCTGCGCTCCTGCCGGCTGAAGACGTCATCAATCTGGCTCTGAATATTTGTCATGGACGGGTCGAAGATCAGAACATTCGGGCCAAAGTCCGGAGCGGCGGCCTGGCCCGGCCCGGCTGGATCGGTGACCGCCCCAAAAACGGCAGCCATCGAATTGGAAATCAACAGAATGGCAACCAGTGAAATGAATGCTGTCAGTTTCATGTTTTTCCGTCTTTGCCTTCGAATACAACTGTGCCGGCGCGTAATCACGCAACGCCCAGGTCGTTCCATGCGGCGTCGTAAGCGCGGCAAGCTACACCGCTGTCCTTTGGGCAACAAGCCTTCAACCAAAAATATCCGCAGTTGCCGGTGGTTGCGGGGCGGACGAGGCCATGCCGGAGTGCGCCCGTCCTCGGGCGCAGCAACTGGCTTCATTCAAGTCACGGAACATTTCTCAAACGCCCGCCCACTCCACCTTGCTGCGGCCGGGACTCCGATAAATCGCGAGCAGGCGGCCGCACTCCGCCAAGGCAGAAATTCAAATTCGAAGTTCACGTTCAAGTCACCGCCCCCTTCGACACCGCCCGAACAACGAATCAGGTGAGACAGAGATGGCGGGAGCGGCGGGGCTTGAATCCGGCGCGCGTAATTCGAAGTGGTGCGCGAAAACGAGGACGCCAGCCACTATTTTCCGGTCAATCCGGTTTTCATGGCTGGCGTGTCAAAGCCGTCAGGCGGTCATGGCCCCAGGACGGTACGGTAGTAACGAGCCGGGTAGGCAGCGGAGTTGGTATCAACCCAATAGCATGGCAACGACGGCGAATTATTCGTGAATATTGGATTCCACGAAGTCAGGTTGGTGGAAGCCAGGATCGTGTAGTCCGGTCCACTATCGCCGTTGATCCAAAAGCCAAACCGGCCGTCGGTGATGGAACCGGCATTGAGGGCAGGCTCAACCGGCTGAATCACCGTTGCCGTGAAGCTCTGGGTGGCGCTCAGAATGGGCGTGCCGTTGTCCGAGACGACCACCGCAACCGTCTGCGTGGAGGGCGACTGCGCCATGGTTGGTCTCCAGGAAAACACCCCGCTGCTGGCATTGATGACGGCGTTGGCCGGAGCACTGAGCAGGCTGAAGCTCAAAGCCTGTTGCGGAACATCTGCATCAGTGGCTGAATTGGTAATCAGCAACGTTCTGCCGGCCAGAATGGTTTGGTTGGAAATCGCGGCCAGCACGGGCGGATGATTGGTCGGCGTGGCGCTGGCCTGGATGGAGTTGGTGCTCTCGCAGCCAGCGTTGACCGCCGAAACCACATAGTAATATGTCGTCCCATTCGTTACTAAGGAATCAGTGCAGTTGGTACCGGTCAGCCCGCCGGACAACAAGGTGTACGGCCCGACGTTGACCAGCGAACGCTTCACGTTGTAACTAGTGGCTCCGCTCGATGTGTTCCACCTCAAGATCACCAGCGAGTCGCCCGCGGTCGCCGTCAAACCCGCCGGCGCGGCAGGCGGCGTGCAGACCGGAGTCGCGCTGACCTGGATGGAGTTGGTGCTCTCGCAGGCACTGTTGACCGCCGAAACCACATAGTAATATGTCGTCCCATTCGTCACTAAGGAATCGGTGCAGTTGGTATCGGTCAGCCCGCCGGACACCAGGGTGTACGGCCCGCCGTTGACCAGCGAGCGCTTCACGTTGTAGCCAGTGGCTGCGGTCGCGGGGTTCCAACTCAAGGCCACCAGCGAGTTGCTTGCGGTCGCCGTCAAACCCGCCGGCGCGGCAATTAAATTGACCACCACGGTTGTCGTACCCGCCGACGAGGTACAACCTCCGACGGTGACCGTCATACTGTAGAGGCCCGAAGCATTTGTGGCCGCGTTTACAATCGAAGGATTCTGGTTGGCGGAGGTGAATCCATTAGGCCCCGTCCAACTATAGGTCGCTCCCGACACCGTTGAAGCCGTCAGGTTCAAGGTCGTCCCCGCCAAAATCGGCCCGTTGTTGCCGGCAGTCGGCGCGGCAGGCGGCGTGCAGACCGGAGTCGCGCTGACCTGGATGGAGTTGGTGCTTTCGGCCACAGGGTTCACTTGGGAAACCACGTAATAGTAGGTGGTACCATTGACCAGGCCGGTGTTCGTGTAGCCGATTGTTGTCGGACTGGCGATGGTCACGTAAGGCCCGCCGTTGGTTGTCGAGCTTTTGACGTTGTAGCTGGTGGCCCCCGGGACCGCGTTCCAACTTAATGAAACTTGCTGGTTGCCGGCGGTTGCCGTCAGGTTCGTTGGCACAAAAATATTCCCATAGACTTCAAATTCCCAAAGGGAATATCCATATTGCGTCTTACGCACCGTCCCATACATCCTCACGTAACGGCCGGTTCCGGATAACCCGGTCAAATCCTGGATGCCGCCGGTTCCCGTGGTCGTGCTGTAATTCGTGGTCCAGTTTACGGCATTGGAGGAAACCTGGATTTGAAAACTCGTCGCGTAAGAGTTTTCCCAGTTGAGCTTTACCCGGTTGATGTTAATGGTTGCCTGTAAATCCACATAAATCCATTGCGGATCACTGAAAGCGGAAGACCAACGGGTCCCGGTATTGCCGTCCACTGCATTGGTTCCGGCAAGGCCCCCATTTTCAACCGAGCTCACCGTGACCACTTTGTGCAACGCCAGATTCGCCGATGGAACCGTAGTCGTGGCACTGATCTGAACTGAATTGGAGCTTTCGCCAAAAGAGTTTACCGCCGAAACCACGTAATAGTAGGTGGTGTCGTTGGCCAGACCGGTGTTTGTGAAGCCGGTCGACGCCGTACTGCCGATGGTGATATAAGGCCCGCCGTTGGTCGTGGAGGATTTGACATTGTAGTTGGTCGCTCCATTGGAAGGCGACCAGCTCAACACCACCTGGGTGCCGCCCGGCGTCGCACTCAAACCAGTCGGTGCATCCGGAACCGACGACGCCACGTAATTGTAAACATGCACGTAATCCACCAGCATTTGTTGGGGGAAGACCGTTGTTCCATCCGGATCTCCTGGCCATTGGCCGCCGACGGCGACGTTGAGTATTATGAATTGCGGCGCCGTGAAGACCCAAGTCGTGCCGCCGGGCAGACTGGCGGGCGTGGCCGTAAAAAATAGATTGGTGTCCAGGAACCATTTGATTTGGTTGGTCGTCCACTCTATGGCGTAAATGTGGAAGTCGTCGGAGAGTTTCGCTCCGCCCGGCAGCGTATAGGTGCTGCCAATCCCGTTGCCACCGCTGTAGCCCGGGCCGTGCATCGTGCCGTGTTCAGTGCCCTGATCGCTGGTTTTGCCGATGTTTTCCATGATGTCAAGTTCGCCACAGGTGGGCCAGCCGACCGAGTCAATGTTTACGCCCAGCATCCAGAATGCAGGCCAGATTCCCTGTCCCTTCGGGATTTTAATGCGCGCCTCGATTCGCCCATAAGTCCATGACCATTTACCCTTGGTATTCATCCGGCCCGAAGTGTAGTTAAAGCCACCGTAACTTTCCTGGTCGGCTTCAATCACCAGGTTTCCGCCTTGAATCCGTATATTGTTCGTCCGGGACGTGTCGTATTCGAGTTGTTGGTTGCCCCAACCGTTGTCGCCGTTGCCAATGTCGAAGCCCCACTTGGTCGGATCCGGCGAACTCCCGTCGGCTTGTGTGAAATCATCACTCCAGGCCAGTTGCCAGCCTCCATAAGCGGAGCCCGCGCCGAAAGCCAGGGCGCCAAAAATCAGACAGACGGTCAGTGGAAGTGAGGGGATAATGTTGATGTGTTTCATTTGACTCCATTCTTTCTGAGATGATCCAAACTTGTATCAAAATCTACGCTTAAAAAATAGCCGCGTAAAATAAATAAATAGAATTAAAATAATTAGGCGGCATCATATGTGTCGCGGCGGGAGCGCATCCGCATACTGCCCCGACGGAGTGCGTTGCGAATTTGTGGGGCCGATTGCTTCATGCCTTAAATACAGCAGAAAACGCACCAAACCTAGGCAGTACACCGCCAATCATCCGCATTCCTTGACTCGCTTCTGACTGCAATTAGAATCCCGTCTCGTTGCCGACATGAATCGCAAACCATCATTGCTCGTCGTTTTCCTGACGGTCTTCATTGACCTCATCGGTTTCGGCATCGTCGTGCCGTTGGTGCCGATTTTCACCCGGCATTACGGCGCCAGTGGCTGGGTCATCGGCGCCATCATCGCCTCGTTTTCCGCGATGCAATTCGTCTTCTCGCCGATTTGGGGGCGGCTTTCTGACCGGCACGGTCGCCGGCCCATTTTGCTCATCAGCACCGCCGGCGCGGCATTGTCCTATGTCTTGTTTGCCGTCGGGTCGGGCTTTGAAAATCACACCGCCGCGCTTTGGACGTTGCTCGTCTCCCGCGTCTTCGCCGGCATTTGCGGCGGCAACATCACCGTCGCCCAAGCCTACATCGCCGACATCACCCCGCCGGAAAACCGGTCGAAACGAATGGGCTTGATCGGCATGGCCTTCGGATTGGGATTCATTTTCGGTCCCGCGCTCAGCGGCATCGCGCTGAAATTGTTCGGCAGCACCGGGCCGGGCTGGACGGCCGCCGCCCTTTGCGCGGCGAATTTTTTCCTCGCGTTTTTCATCCTCGCCGAAAGTTTGAAACCGGACTCCAGCCAGGCGACCTGGCGCCCGCATTTTGCCCAATGGGGGCACACGCTGGCCCAACCGAAAATCGGTTTGTTGATCTTGATTTTCTTCCTGGCGACGTTCGCCTTCAGTTGTTTTGAAAGCACCCTGCCGCTGCTCGTCAGCGACAATTTCAACCTCGGCATTGCCGTGGACGAAACCAAGCCCGCCATGACGGTCATCTCCCTGTTTGTCTTTTGTGGCATCATTGGCGCGGTCATCCAGGGCGGGGCCATCGGGCGGCTGGTCAAAATGTTCGGCGAACCGAAACTGATTTCGCTGAGCCTGTTCCTGACCGGCATCAGCCTGATCCTCCTGCCGTTCATCAAAGGTGACGGCCAGCTCAAGTGGTTGGCGGTTCTCCATGCCACCGACTGGCCGTGGATCAAGATGCTTCTGGCGCTGGCGTTGCTGGCCATCGGCACCGGCCTGACGCGGCCGCCGCTCTTCGGATTGCTCTCGAATCTCACGCCGGCGAACGAGCAGGGCGCCACCATCGGTGTCGCGCAAAGCGCTGGTGCCCTGGCGCGCATCATCGGCCCGCTGTTCGCCGTGATACTTTACCTGCGCGTCGCGCCGTTGCCTTACGTCTTTTGTGGCGGGCTGGCCATTCTGGCCGCCCTGCTGACGTGGCAATTTCTCTGCCGGAAAAATGCTTTCTGAAAAATGCGGCGGTCTGCCGACACGCCGCTACGTCAACGCAAAAAAAGTTCCGCCGCCGAATCCGCAAAGCGCAATCCTTGCGGTGTGAGTCGAAATTGTTGTGCGTCGCGTGAAGCCCAGCCGCGTTCCACCAATTGATTCATTTCCGCCGGCCACTCGTCGCGCAAATCGAAATGGGTCGCGCGCCGGAATTCTGCAAACGGCCAGCCCGCATTCATCCGCAAACCGAACGCGGCGGTTTCGCCCGCGCGTTTCAACGGCGGCAATTCTTCGCGGGATTCAATGGCGCGTTTTCCCTTTTCCAGCTGCTCGCAGTAAAGTTGCGTGTTCGACCAGTTCTTCGTCCGCACGCCGCGCACGTAACTCGTCGCACTGGGGCCCAGCCCGTAAAACGAACCGCCGCGCCAGTAGTTCACATTGTGCCGGCAGGCGAAGGCGGGAATGGAGTGTTGGAGTGCTGGAGTGCTGGAGTGCTGCGCCTCCGTCGGACCATTACTCCAATTCTCCACCACTCCACTACTCCGCCGCCCATCCCGCGCGAAATTCGCAATTTCGTATTGTTGAAAACCGGCGCCCGTCGCATTCAAAATTAATTCTTCATACATTTCGCACGCGAGATTTTCATCCACGTCAAATTCGCCGGCCTGCAGTTGCGCGAACAGCGGCGTGTCGTCCTCGTAAATGACTTCGTAGGTGGACAAATGCTCGCTGCCGAGCGCCAGCGCCTCGGCCAGGGTCGCGCGCCAGATTTCCAGGGTCTGACCGGGAATCGCGAACATCAGGTCGAGATTCAAATTGTCAAAACCGGCCCGGCGCAGGATGTCGAACGACTTGAAGACCATTTCGCGGGTGTGGATGCGGCCGAGACGTTCGAGCAATTGTTCGTCGAGTGACTGCACGCCCATGGAGATGCGGTTCACCCCGAAGTCGCGGAGCCGTTTCGCCTTGTCGGGCGAAACGGTGGCGGGATTGCATTCAACCGTGAATTCCTCCGCGCCCAGCAGGTTCAACCGCTCCAGGGCGCGAAGAATTTGTTCCCACTGGCGCAAGTTGAGCAGCGATGGTGTGCCGCCGCCAAAGAAAATCGTTTTGGGTTTGAGGTCATTCGCAACAAGTTCCAGCTCGCGGATGAGCGCGGCGACGTAGCGATTGATGAGGTCGCCGCCGGACGGTTCGGAATAAAAGGCGCAATAGGCGCATTTCTGCGCACAGAATGGAACATGAAGGTAAAGACTTTCGACCCGCATTGCGGCTGAATCGGCCATGAGCCTAAAATACCCCCTTCGTTCTCGGCTGGCGAACGAAAATCTCCCGCTTCGCGGGATTTGCCTGGATGAGACCCGGCGTTACACCGGACTCACGCGCTGGACATTTTGGGCTTTCAGCCCTTTGTCGCTGGGTATGACGTCGAAGGAAACTTCGTCTCCTTCATTCAAGGTTTTGAATCCCGCACCCGTAATGGACGTGTGATGCACGAAAACGTCCTGCCCGGAATCCTGGGCGATGAAGCCAAACCCTTTTTTGTTGTCGAACCACTTGACTTTGCCACTGGCCATAATTAACTCCTGAATTTTTGAGGCCCACCACAAAAGCAAAAAGGACACGACTGGAATTCAGTCGTGCCAAAATTACTTTTCAAAAACGCGCATGCCTCAATTAGGAGGCCATCCTAAATGCCCGTTATGTCAAAGTCAAGCGCAAGTTTCGCACTGTCGCGACTCTTTAATAATGTCCCCATCTGAACTCGCTTAAAATGTCCCCATTGGGGCGTTGCTGGTGTAGAGCAACGCCCATACATGGAGATATTATTAATGAGCTGCAAGGAACGGAAACGGATGGTGGTGCTGGCGGAAGTTAAACAAGGCAAGTTGAGTGTGGCAGCGGCGGGACGCCTGATGGGTGTGTGCTACCGGCAGGCCAAGCGGATTTGGCATCGTTTCAAGAAAGCCGGCGAGTCGGGACTGGTGCATCGGAGTCGGGGCAAGCCCGGACCACGGCGCAAAGCGGCGGGATTGCAGCGCCAGGTGCTGGCTCGCTACCAGCAGCGTTATCCGGATTTCGGTCCCACGTTGGCGGCCGAAAAGCTGCACCAAGAAGGCTTGAGAGTGGATCATGAAACCTTGCGGCGCTGGCTGGTGGAAAAGGGAGTCTGGCGTGTTGGGCGCAAGCGGCAGCAGCACCGTTCCTGGCGTGAGCGCCGGGAATGTTTCGGCCAGATGGTGCAACTGGACGGCTCGCACCACGACTGGTTTGAAGGGCGGCGGGACAAGG
>Ga0209540_10001872_pt1 | contig 15335 bp, 10 predicted proteins | sample BarGraIncu01121A_FD_184501 | JGI IMG/M metagenome (GOLD analysis project Ga0209540, IMG submission 184501) | Arctic peat soil microbial communities from Barrow, Alaska - Barrow Graham LP Incubations 011-21A (SPAdes) (version 2) | ecosystem: Environmental > Terrestrial > Soil > Wetlands > Peat... | reverse complement strand
GTATCCAGCTGCCCGAACACGACCTCCTCCATGTTGCCCGCATTGCGCTCTTCGAGTGTCTCTCCAACGCACAATACGGGAATCAGGGACCCCTCCAGGGAATTGACCAGCTTCCGATGAAGCAGATCGGCCGACTCACCAATGATGTGTCTGCGTTCCGAATGCCCTATAAGTACGTGGGTCGCCCCTGTCGAACGGATCATGGCGGGCGAGACTTCCCCGGTGAATGCGCCTTCGACCTCAGCCGCGGCATCTTGAGCGCCGAGCAACACCCAGGCCGGGACCGAACCGGTCTCTGCCAGGGCTCCCAATGCGATGTAGTTGGGGAAGACGATGACCCGCACCTTGTCCCCCTGTGGCGGTGTGGCTGTGGCCAGCTCGGCAAAGTACGTCCTTGCCTCCTCGATGGTCTTGAACATCTTCCAGTTTCCTGCGACGATTTTCACGTTGTTCTCCTTTCGACACGGCAAGCCAGACGCACGTCCACTATCACTCTTCATCCTCGGCTGGGCGTGATGGAGCCGGTGGCAAACGCTCTGCACGCACTCTGGAGATTCTCTTCCCGACAACGTTCACTACTGTGAAAACGATGCCGGCACGCTCGACCTTGTCCCCGACACGAGGAAGACGCCCGATTTCAGACAGCATGAGCCCTGCGACGGTATCGTAGTCTTCACCCGATAACTCTGACTGAAAGAGTTCCGAAGCTTTGTCGGTCGACACGGAACCCTTGATGAGAAACGCGTCTGGCCCCACGTTCTCGATTTCAGCAGCCTCCTTGTCGTACTCATCCTGGATCTCACCGAAAACCTCCTCCAGGATATCCTCGACAGTGATGAGCCCTGAAACGGCACCATACTCGTCGAAGAGAACAGCTATCTGGATGCGCTGCCGTTGCATCTCCTGGAGCAAGCTGCTGATCTTCTTGGTATCGGGAGCAAAGAATGGCTGCCGGAGGATGCCGCTTGCCCTGACATTAGGGCCGGCACCGCCTGCCATGGCTCTCAGCGCATCCTTGGCATAAACGAGCCCCACCACGTTGTCGTCGTCCATGACCGGCAGACGCGAGTGACCGGTTTCGTCGATTGCCTTGATCACCTCACTGATCGGCGCATTCTTCTCAACTGTTGTCACGTCTACAAACGGCGTCATGATCTCATACGCCAGCGTGCTGGTGTAGTCGAAGATATTGTGGATGAGTCGCTCCTCCTCTTTATCGATCACGCCGTCCTCCTGCCCCATCTTCAGCAGGTAACGGAAGTCCTCGGAATCGTTGAGGTGACCCGTGTGCTTGGCATGCCGCAGCAGGGGTCCCGTGAAGACCCCCGAGATTATCGCAAGTGCACGTGCACCCGGATAGAGCAGCAGGTAGAAGGGGTAAAGTGGAATAGCTGTGGCGTGCATGACCTGTTCAGGGAACGCCCTGCCGATTGATTTTGGGATAGTCTCGGCGAAGATGACGACGACGACCGTCAAGGCAAGTGTGGAGACGACCGCAAGCAGATCCGGGTTCACACGCGTGAACACAGTGAGTACGATCCGCGCGAAGATAAAGGACGCCCCAAGATTGGCCATATTGTTGCCCAGGACCACCACCGCGATGAGCATCGAATGGCCAGCAGCCATCCTGGTGTTCAGCCGATCAGCGAGAACAGAAGATTCGGCCGCCTTCTCCAAAGCCATCGGCGTCATGGTCACATAGCCGTATTCCACCATGGAGAAGAGGAACGAGAGAACCAGGAGGACCAGCAATCCTACGATCTGTCCAGTCATGCAGGCCTTCTCGCCACATCGGGGCAGTGCTCCTGCGCCAGCTTTGCGAAAACCTCTTCTTCGCGGTGCTCCATCAGAGTGCGGTCATGCTTCTCGATGTGGTCGAAGCCCACCAAGTGGAGGACAGAGTGAACGAGAGAGAACGCGAGCTGGTCTCCAAGGCTGTTTCCACTGGAGATGGCTTTGCTTTCCACCGCATCCATACAGATGACGATGTCCCCCAGTACCCAGCCCGTGCCGGGCGCGGCATAGCCCAGTGGAAATGAGAGCATGTCGGTGGTCGAGTCGCTGCCTCTGTGGTCACGGTTCAACTTCCGCATCTCAGACATCGGGACAAAGTAGCACGAGACGGCGACGGCGCGTCGAACACCCGGAATGGCGGTAAGTTCCGGCCGTATCAGTTGGACTATGTGGGCGACAAGCGTCATGAGAGCTTTGCTGTCTACCTGCCATCCAGGATCCGACAGTTCGACGCGACAGTGTACAGACAGGTCAGGTTCTTTCATTTGTCTCCTCGAGCGTCTGATAGGCATCGCGAACGTGATAAAATGAGATGAGAGATGTGAGAAAGTAGTCTCTGGCGGTGGCAATCTCGCCCAGCGTGAGCTGTGATTCGGCGAGTTGCCCGTCGGCGATGCGAGCGTTGACAACCACATCGATGAGTCCTTCCAGAGCCAGTTTGTCCACCTTGGGAAGCGAACGCGCCGCGGCTTCAACGCCGTCGGCGAGGAAGACAAGGGAAGACTCCCTCGTATGTGGCTTGGGTCCCTGGTATCGGAATGCGTCAGGCGAGAGGTTTGCCCGCTCAGCAGACGCCTTGTCGTAAAAGAATTGCACAACAGTCGTGCCATGGTGCTCGGCGATGATATCAACCACCTCGGGCGGCAGGTGATTGCTCCTCGCAATCGTAACACCTGCCTGGACGTGCTCCAGGATCACCTTGGTACTCAGTTCAGGCGAGATATCCTCGTGGATGTTCGGCAATTCTCCCCGGTTTTCGCCGAAGAAATGTGGATGCAACAGTTTGCCGATGTCGTGGTAGTAACCCCCAACGCGAGCCATCAGCCAGTTTGCACCGATGCGCTGAGCGGCACCTGCGGCAAGATTGGCCACGTTGAGGCTGTGATGGTAGGTTCCTGGGGCATTTTCAAACAACTGTGCCAGGAGTTTGCTTCCCGTATCCAGAAGCTCGCGCAGCCTCACGACCGTGGCGACGTTGAATAGTCGCTCGAAAACCAGGGTCAGTCCCAGTGCAAACACGGCTGCAATGACCCCTCCTGCGACCAGATACCCGGCGTTGGCAGTAATCACGGATAGCCGCTGTTCGCTCAGCCCCGCAAGAGCGCTATAGACAAGCGCGGCTGATGCGCCGGCAATCGGTCCGGCGATAAGAAGGGCGCTCACTTTGTTCACCTTCCGTATGACGATGAATACGACAATAGCGCCCACAACGAGCCCCGAGAGCACTTCTGCGGGCATCGGAACCATGATCCACGTCAGGACCATCAGGGCAAAACCAAAGACCGTGGCAAGGGCGCCCTCAAAGAAGACGAACCCCAGCAACATGCAGAGGAAGAACGGGCTCATCGTTGCCGTCACGCCGCCAGCGAGCCAGCCGATCACGATGCACGCGCCGCCTATGATCGCTGTCTCCATCAACAAATGCTCGGTCCGGCCTTTCGCTGACCCAAAGAGCATGACCGCCAGTGCAATCGTTCCCCAGGCGAGCAACGCCACCAGCATCTGAGACACGACATTTTGGAGCGCGCGAGGTCCCCAGACCAGACCAGTACTCAAGAGCAGATCTGCGGTACTCTGGTCCAGGGTGCTCCCCTTCTTCACGACGGCGGTTCCGGCGAGGATGGTTGAGACGACCGGTGATACCGACGACGCAGCCTTGTCACGGGCAAGCTGAGTGGCCTCTTGATCGTATATGAGGTTCGAAGACACGAAACGGGCTGCCAAGAGGTATGCAGAGCGTACCTGGTTGTCGGAAACACCATAGCTCTTGAGTTCCGTATTGATGCTTTCGCGAGCGGCAGAGAGGCTTCCCTCGAGTACGCCGCGACCCATGACTATCGTCAGTGCCTCACGCGCCACCGTCTTCGACGATTGAAGCTCCGACTCAGAGCACGTCGCAAGGTACTTCGTCGTTGCACCTGCCGCCGTCATAAGCAATGCCGCGATCCGCTGAGACTCCTGGTCCACGGTGGTGTCCTGCGCGCGTATGCCGATGACCTTTGTCATGGCGCTTTCGAGGGCAGTTGTTGCCGCCGGCAGTCGCGAGCTGTCGAACTTGTAGATAGGAGCGACTTCGTCGCTTGCACGTTTGCGAAGATCCACAGTTCGGGCATTATCGAGATAGACGATATCTCGCCTGGAGACCATGTCCGCGCTGACGACTGTACCTTCTGACACTCTTCTGCGCACGGGGATAAAGGGAAGGGCGCACAATATGGCGGACAGAAGCGCTACCAGGATGAACACCAGCGTCCCGGTCCGTCTGAACCGCGTGAGCCGGAGGATGAGACTATGATGAACAGGTCGGAAAAAGTCAGCTATTCTATTTTGTCGGGTCATGGGAGGTACTGTCCGCCTCGATTCTGTGCTTTGTCGCACGGAAAAATGTCATACTAACATCTCCATAGCGCCTTTCCTTGTAGCTCTCCAGATCTATTGCTGGGCCATTATACCGTTCTTGCACGGGTCGCCTGGATGGATGCTCCATGATTATGATACAGCCGTCTGCTCCTTCGCGCAAATGCTCAGACAGGGTGACCAGGAGCCCTTCCTGCAATCCAGAGTCAAAGGGCGGGTCTGCAAAGAGGACATCGAACTCCGCTCCCTGTAATCCGCTCACGTATCCATCGGCGTCGCCCTTGACGACAGAAGCCTGCTCCTGAAGCGCAAGCATTCGCAGGTTGTCAGCGATGAGATGCACTGAGCGATTGTCGATATCGACAAAGGTTGTATGTGTCGCTCCGTTACTGAGCGCTTCTATGCCCACCGCACCAGTGCCGCTGCAGACGTCGATGAACCGCGCTCCAGCAAGAATCGGTCGCATCATATCCATGACAGCCTCTCGCGCCTTGTCGGACGTAGGGCGCAGCCAGGGTTCCTTGCCGAGTGACTTCAGCGAACGGCCTTTCAGTGTGCCTGACCCAATGATCATATCAATTGTCCTCCATACCTGGCTTTGAAGCGGGGTACCGGAGAGACAGCATACGGGCCAGATCGGCATGTTCCGGAGCACCAAGTGATGGATCGTGTTCCAAGAGTTCTGAGGCAGCTTTTCGAATATCCGGAAGTGCGGAAAGGTCACGGTAGCTCAACAGCGCTGTAGATCCGAACAATGGAACATCATAGCCATGCTGGACCGTCCCAAGGATGTCGCCGGGGCCTCGCAGTTTCAGGTCTTCCTCTGCGATCTGAAACCCGTCGTCAGAGTGGACCAGGACCTGCAGGCGTTCGGTACCTTCGGCGGTCACATTGCCCTGGATGAGGATGCAATGGGAGACGGAGGACCCTCGGCCAACTCTTCCACGGAGCTGATGGAGTGTAGCAAGCCCAAACCTCTCCGCATCCTCGATGACCATGACACTTGCGTTGGGCACATCGACACCAACCTCGACGACCGTCGTCGCAACAATGGCGTCCAGATTTCCCAACCGGAAGGCATCCATGGTCGACTGCTTGACACTACTCTTCATGCGCCCGTGCAAGGACGCAATGCGCAACCCCTTGAGGCCGCCTTCGGTCAGCTCCCGCATGGTCTCCTCGACTGACGCCGTGCCGTCGCCCTCATCCGAAGCCGGGTCGATGGCAGGGACCACGATAAATGCCTGCCTGCCCTGAACTACCTGTTCACGCACCATGGCATAGGCGCTATCGCGCTTTGTGGCCGACATAAGATGCGTCTGGATCGGGAACCGCCCCGGAGGCTTCTCCACCAGTTCGGAGATGTCGAGATCACCGTATATAGTCAGAGCCAATGTTCTCGGGATCGGCGTCGCGCTCATGACAAGCGAGTGTGGCACGTTGCCTTTCGTCCCCAGAGCCACGCGCTGAGCAACTCCAAAACGATGCTGCTCGTCGACCACGCTCAGACCGAGACGCTCGAATGCCACTCCCTCCTCGAGGATGGCATGCGTGCCGACGAGACAGTCGATTTCCCCGGTCGCGACTGCGCCCAGGATGCTCTTGCGCTGAGATTTGGTCATCCCTCCGGTCAGCGTAGCAACTCGCAGCCCGAGAGGAGCAAGCAGCTCCTGAAGGACACGTCCCGTTTGCTCCGCGAGAATCTCAGTAGGACTAAGGACAGCGCTCTGGTATCCGGCCACCTTGGCCGCGTACGCCGCGTATCCGGCCACCGCCGTCTTTCCTGAACCAACGTCGCCGTGGAGCAGCCGGTGCATCTGCCTCGGTCTGCGCACGTCTCCCTCGATATCCCGCATGGCTGCTGCCTGAGAACTAGTGGGAACGAACGGCAGCACCCCGACATACCGCTCGACTGTTCCTGTGGGCAGGTCGAATGGGTTTCCCGGGACATCCTGTTCGGCATGCTTGCGCATCAGGACTCTCAGTTCAAAAAGAAACAAGCTATCGAACGCAAACCGGCTCCGCGCCTTTTCCGCCTCGTGTTCATCGGTCGGAAAGTGCAGAGAGCGATAGCTCCATGCCAGGTCGGGCAGCTTGAAGTGCGATGCAACGTCCCGTGGCAGATACTCGGCGGTCGCTGAGGAGATCCGGCCTACGGCACGCCACACATGAGCCCGCAGTCCCTTCTGAGTAATACCCGAAGTGAGGTGATAGACCGGCACGATCCGGTTCATATGTAGTTGAGCCGGCGGCGTTCCCGACTCCTCGAAAGCCGGCTGCATCAGCTGAGCCCCTTCGAACGAGTTCTCCAGTCTCCCATAGAAATCGTAGTCATGTCCAGTCTGAAGCCTGCTCCTCACGAACTTGTTGTTGAACCAGACGAGATGGAGCACGCGCCCGCCGGGGTCCCTGACTGACGCCTTGACCAGCAGAACCTTTCGTCGGATCTCGGTAACCGTCAGCAGACGTGCCTTGATAAGGACCATCTGCCCAAGCGACTCGCGCGACAGCTCCGTCGGATAGCGCAGGTCAAGATAGCCTTTGGGCGCGTGCTGGAGAAGGTCGGCAATGCTGCCGACACCGAGTTTCCCCATGATCTCTTGAACACGCGGTCCGACTCCCCACAGTTTGGACACCGGTTCTTCGAGTACCTGCAGCAAGGCTTTGATGCTATCGGGGGGAAGCTTGGACACCGGCGTTGCGTGCGCCGGAGGCGCGCCTGCAGGCAGTGGTGACCCGGCAGACGGAGACTTCGAGTCGCCCAGAAGGGCAAGAAGCGCCGAACACCTGCCCGCCCGCGCCCGGTTCGGCAGGAACTGATAGTCGACCAGCAAAGACCGCAGCTCGTTCGATACGCCACGCTCCGCTATAGGCTGTGTTCGTGTGCAAGAACCTTCCACGGTCGCCAGGGCCAGCCGCGCAAACCCGCCTACGGCGGCGTCGTCCTGACAGCCGCGCTTGAGTTCCAGGCGCACCAGGCCCCGCAGAAGCTCTTTCCACGTATCTGATTCGGCTGGACTGCCTCCGCTGCTCACTGGGTCGCTGATCCCTCGGTTTTGTGCACGGGTCTAGGAAATGTCCACAAGGAAGCTCGAACCCGCGACAGGCGCAACTCCGAGGTACTCCGACACGGTGGCTCCAAGGTCCGCAAATGTTTCGCGGACTCCCAGGTATGTTCCGCCCCGGCGCGACGGCGAGTATGCGAGAACGGGCACGTACTCTCGCGTATGGTCCGTATGCGCAGTGAACGTCGGATCGCAGCCATGATCGGCTGAGATGAACAGGATATCGTCATGCTTCATTGACCTCAGCAACTCAGGGACCGCCTCATCGAAGCGCTCCAGGGCGACGGCATAGCCGGCCACGTTGCGCCGGTGGCCAAAGAGCATGTCAAAGTCGACCAGGTTGGTGAACAGCAACCCTTCCCAGTTGCTGGTCTTGACCAGCTCGATGGTCTTCTGGATGCCTTCCTCATTGTTGTGAATGTGGAAATGTTGCGTGAACCCCACACCAGCAAACAGGTCGTAGGTCTTGCCGACGGCAATGACATCCATACCGGCCTTGCTCACCTGGGTCAGGGTCGTAGGACCCAGCGGCTGAGCGGCATAGTCATGGCGGTCGGATGTTCGCACGAAATTCCCGGGAGTCCCGGTGAATGGACGCGCAATGACGCGACCGACCAGGTACTCACCCTGCAGAATCTCACGTCGGCTGATCTCGCACATCTCATACAACTTGGCGAGGGGGATGATGTCGTTGTGCGCGGCTATCTGGAACACGGAGTCGGCAGACGTATAGACAATCGGATAACCGGTACGCATATGTTCTTCGCCCAGTTCCGCGATGATTGTGGTCCCAGACTCAGGCCGGTTGCCCAGGGCCTTGGTGTTGAAGCGCTTTTCGAAGGCGTCGATGACCTCGGGCGGAAATCCGTTGGGATACGTGGGAAACGGCTTTGTCAGTGTCAGTCCCATCATCTCCCAGTGACCGCTTATAGAATCCTTCCCCCTGGCTTTCTCCTCCATGATCCCAAACGAACCCATGGGACTGTCGAAGTGCAGATCGAGCAGATACTTCAGGCCAAGTTCCTCGAGATGCGGGAGGCGAAAACCCGGCACGCTCTTGTAGATATGGCGAAGTGTGTCCGAACCACCATCCCCGTACATAAATGCATCCTTGGCTTCCCCGATGCCGACGCTGTCCAGAACAATGACGATGGCTCTCTTCTTCATGGTTTTTGCGTCCCTTCCTTTGCGCTCGTGTCCTTGTCCGGCTGTCCACGCCGCCTGCGACGACGAGCTGGCCCAAGTACGAATTCGCCGAGGGCGGTAATGCCCCCAGCGCCCATCTTGACATAGTGATCGAAAAAACGCCAGATAAGGATGAAAGCTCCCAGGATACCATTCGGAACAAACGCCGCAAACAGGGCCACCGCGCCGAGCTCGGCTCCGACGGAAGCGCCAGGAGTGGGAAAATAGGATACGGCGATGTAGTAGATGAGGGTTGCCACAATAATCTGGGTGATCGACGACGTAACGCCAAGACCGTACAGCAGGATGATCGGCGTCAGCACGACGAGACCCCAGGACACGAAACTGTAGGCCAGGCCTGTTACTAGCATTGCTCGATTGGCCCTGATGGCTGTTTCTCGGGCGCGCAGCGTATCCTTTGTGAATTTCTGTATGCGGCGCGCTAGTCGCTGCCAAAACCTTCCTCGCCCAGTGAGGGTCTGCGTCTGACGAAGAACTAGCCTGTCGATGTAATCATTGATCCACTGCAGGCGGATCAGGCAGAACACGAGGAAGGCGAAGTTGGCCACGTAGGCTGCTATGCCGATGTAGAGGATGAGACGGAACCGGTTGCCTACCCCCAGGCTCCGCCCAGAGAAGAACAGCCAGATCGGCACAAAAACGAGAACGACCATCTGTGAAACACCCGAGAGGATCGCCTTGATCGCAAACACCATCGTTGAATCTGCCACGTTGATCGAGTCGTCCTTGAAAAGCATGTAGATCTGGGCCGGCTCACCTCCGCCCGCCTCGAACGGTGTCACCCTGGCAAAGAACTCGCCCACGAGGATGTTGCGCATGGCGGTGCGGAACGCGATCCGCAGGCCGACCGAGCGAAGGATTGCCTGCAGTCGCAGTGCCTGAAAGACGATTTCAAAAAAGATGAGGACGAGTGCGGCCAAAATATACTCGGGATTGAGCGACCTCACCACCTTCACGACGTTCATCTGGTGAGAAATAAGCGAGAGAGCGAAGAAACCGAGTGCTCCGAATCCCAACGCTCCCAGAAGCTTCCAGACAATACTCCAGACGTTAGTGACCTTGGGGCGTTCGGGGGCCGGCGGCAGAGCTTGAGGGGGGCCAGCAGAGACCTCGGGCTGACTGGCGGCGTGATCTTCTGTGGTTAACGTGACAGGCTCGATATTGTCACTGTGCGTTCCTGTCACAGGGAGACCGCTATCTATGCGTTTTTCGCCAGTTGCCATAACCGCTCCAGTTCCTCGGGAGGTGCTGTCGAGATATCGACTTGCTGCTGTTTTGCATAGTCACGGACGCGACCGTATCGGTCGCGAAACTTGTCGAATGAGTGCTGCAGGGCCTTGACGGGGTTGACACCTGAAAGCCGCGCGACGTTGAGCGCAGAAAAGAGGACATCCCCCAGCTCCATGGCCAGCGCATCTTCATCCCTGGATGGAGCGTTCAGTTCGCCTCCCAACTCGCCGGTCTCCTCGAGCAGCTTGCCATAGGCCTGCTCCCCTGATTCGAAATCGAACCCGTCGGAACGAGCAGTCTCCTGGAATAGCAAAGCATTCTCGATGGACGAAAGCAGTTTCGCGCTGTCGACAAAGTGCTTCTTCCGGCCCTCAAGGGTCTTGAGCTTCTGCCAGTTCTCCAGTACTTGATCGCTCGATGCCACCGAGACGTTGCCGAACACGTGCGGATGCCTGAATGTCAACTTGTCGTCAACGGTCCGAACCACGTCACAGATGTCGAATCCGTCTTCCTCATGGGCGATTTCCGACTGGATGAACACCTGCAGCAACAGGTCCCCCAGCTCCTCTTCGAGGTTATCCGAGCTGCCTCTCTGTATGGCGAGAGCCACCTCGTAGGACTCCTCCAGAAGCGTATCCAGAAGCGATACATGCGTTTGCTGGCGGTCCCAGGGACACTTTTGGCGCAATTCGGCGATGAGTAGCCTGAACTCCTCAAGCGTCGTATACTGGGTGCCAACGAGAGGCCAGAGAACGTCGGCCAGCCGTATCGCCTCCCGAGTCATGTCGTTGGCCTCGATTGTCGGAGCATGAGACAGTCCAGGCAACCGGCCAAGAAGCCCTGCGACAATGGACGCCATGTCCATGGGACACAAGCAAGTGATCATACCATAGTGCCGACTTGCAAAACGTATCCATGTCAGGAAACCGATAGCCTCTACCGGATCCAGCAGGGTTCGGGCTGAGGTTGGCAGCAACCGGACACTGGAGGCCGACGCATAGACCAGAACATCCGTTCCAGCCGGTACCGCCAGGGCAAAGCGTCGTCCAGTGTCGATGAGAGATTGCAGGTGAAGGTCTTGCTCCGTAATGATACGTATTTCACATTCGTCCATACTGTCAGTGTACCGTTTCCGACCCCGAAAGCAACCCTGATAGCAGTGAGAGCGGCTTCTGCCCAGCATTCATGGGAAGGATCACCGAGTCCCGCACGGTTCGGGCGTGGGCGACCTGGTCGACGTGAGCGCGAAGGAACCGCGTGGCTGCTTCCTGACTGGCGAATTCCAGAACAAGCACGTGGCCCGACTCTTTGACGGACGACACGCCGAGAGGAATCAGCGACAGTTCGAGGCGTTTCAGCGCAAAAATCCCCGATACCTCAGGCGGAAGGGCTCCATAGCGGTCGACAGTCCGCTCTTCGAGTGCTGCCAGATCCTGCCCACCAGCCCGTTCGACGGCGTTGTAGAGCGCCAGCCGCTCTCCTGAGTCGGCCACATAGGACTCAGGGATGAAGGCGGACATCCCAAGAATGATCACGGGTCTCGCAGCAGGCTCAGAGTACTGGCCCCGTACCCGCATGATCTCCTCCTCGACCATTGAGAGGAACATGTGGTACCCAACGTCGGAGAAGCGGCCACTCTGCTTCACGCCCAGGACGTCACCGGCGCCACGCAGCTCCAGGTCCTTGAGGGCGACCTGCAGCCCGGCTCCGAAGTCCACGGCCGAGGCAATGGCCTCGAGACGCTTGAAAGCAACTGATTCGCGCATGACGCCATGGGAATAGAAAATATAGGCATAGGCATGACGCTGAGCACGACCTACCCTTCCACGCAACTGATAGAGTTGGGCAAGTCCGAGGCGTTCTCCCTCGTCGACGATGATCGTGTTGACGTTTGGGAAATCGAGTCCCGCTTCGATGATGGTGGTCGAGACCAAGATATCGTACTTGCCCTCGTAGAAGTCCAGCATGATCTGTTCCAGAACTTCACTCCTCAACTGCCCATGCGCTACCGCGATGCGGGCCTCCGGAAACAGTCGGGCGAGCAGCGCAAACCGGGCCTCGATGTCATTGATGCGGTTATGGACAAAGTATACCTGTCCGTGACGCTGCAGCTCGGCACGAACAGCCCGCGTCAACTGCTCCTCGTCGAAGGGCATCAGGAACGTCCTGATGGGATACCGGCCGACCGGGGGCGTGTTGATGAGGGAGATGTCCCGAATGCCTACAATGGACGATTCCAATGTGCGCGGGATGGGTGTAGCGCTGAGAGTCAGCACGTCGACCTCAGTTTTCATCTTCTTGATCTTTTCCTTGTCCAGCACACCGAAGAGTTGTTCCTCGTCGACAATCATCAAGCCAATGTCCTTGAAGTCGCCTGCCATGTTCAGGACCTTGTGTGTACCGACAGCGATGTCGACACCGCCCTCGTGCAGGAGCTTGCGGCCGACCGCGAGTTCCCTGGAGCCTACCATCCTCGAGAATAACGCAACCTTGTATCCGATTGGCTCGAAGCGGGCCTCCAGGTTGCGGAAGTGCTGCATCGCCAGGATGGTCGTCGGGGCGACGATGGCGACCTGCTTGCCGTTTGAGACCGCACGCGCCGCCGCCCGTATGGCGACCTCGGTCTTCCCGAAGCCGACATCCCCACATACCAGGCGATCCATCGGCTTGCCTGCCTCCATGTCGCTGAGGACGTCGGCGATAGCCTTGGACTGATCGGGCGTCAACTCGAAGGCGAAGGCGTCGACAACCGGAACCTCCAACTCTGGATTCGGCTTGAACATGTAGCCCTCGCGCGCATGGCGTTTGGCTGCTGTCTCAAGCAGTTCATGGGCGATGCGCCGGGCATCTTCCGCAGCCTCCTTGCGCGCCCGTTTCCACTTCCTCGATCCTGGCTGGTCAAGGGTTATCTCCGTGCGGTCCCCAACATACTTCTCGAGATACCCCAGGCGCTCGACAGGCACATGGAGCAGTGAATGATCCTTGTACTCCAGCGAGATATAATCCCGGGTGACACCATCGACCGTCATGGCGTTCATGCCCCTGAACACGCCGATGCCGTAATCCCGATGGACGACGTAGTCGCCTTCATGCAGGTCCTCGAGACGCGAGATGGCCTGAGAAAAACGGGTCGTCTTCCTGGGGCTCATCGTGGTCTTCGGGAACAGTTCCCTATCCGTCAGAACCATGAATCCCTCTGCGGCAAACCCCGCCGACAGGGAACCCTTGATAATGGCCAGTCTTGCCATGACACCAGGATCCTCGATTGTATCCATCACCAGATGCTGGGCCTTCTCAGGATTCCACGACACGACGTCGATTGCGGTTTCTCCGGGGGCGTGGAGGCCGAGGTACTCGTTCAAGGAACCTGACAGCGTCAATGGAGGCAACTCGCGGGAGGCCGGTGTCAGCGCGTCCTGGACTGAGGTAGCGGTGAGGAAGATCGACCGGGCGAAACCGCCTAGAGCACGTCTGGCAGTCTGTTCCACCTGGTCGAGCGCGCTGGACGATGGTACGAAGCCAGTCTGAATGCTCCGGTCGTAGAGTTCCCGCGCAGAGTCGAAGATCTGCGTCAGTTCGGCTTCGGGGTCGACGTCGGCAAACACTGCTATGGCGCGGGGTCCGAGCAAGCTGGCAAGGCCTCCACACATGCGCTCCGGATTCATATACTGATAGAGAAAGTAGTTGACCCCCTTGCTGTTCGTCGTCGAAATGAAGGACTCCAGGTCTTCGAGAAGCGTCGCATCCTGATCCTGGCTTCCTTCAGTGGTCCTGCGTTCCTCTTTCCATCGCTCCGCAGCCACAGCGGCGAAACTCCGACGGGCCTCCTGATCCAGTACGACGGGATACGGCGGCAGGATTCCGACTGACGACACGGGCTCGACTGACTGCTGTGTCACGGGGTCGAACAGCTTGATACGGCTTATGACATTGCCTTCGAGCACAATACGCGCTGGGTACTCTCCCACCTGCGAGTACAGATCGAACACGTTGCCGCGCATGCTGAACTGACTCATCTCGGTGACTGATGAAACTCCTTCGTACCCCATCTGCAACAGTCGATGTGCCAGGAAATGTGGGATGATGCGGTCCCCGACAGAAAGCGTAGAAACAAGCTCCGTGAAATCGCGAGCGGGGATGGAGGGGTCGACGAGTCCCTGGGCCGTCGTGAAGACGACGGTCTCCGCATGCGCATAGATCTGATCAAGGGCCCGGGCCCGGGCGAACGACAGTGGACGTGAATACTGCGTGTACTCCATAATCTCGACGCCCAGTTCGGGCAGCACTACGAAGGGGCGCACACCCGTGACCGCCGCAGACATGCCGCGGACCATCGAAGACAGTTCCTCCGCACGGTCGACGCTGGGACAGACGACCACAAGGGGTCGAGGGCAGAGTGTAACCAAAGCCGCCAGCAGTAGCTGGCGATAGCCCCCGGATGGACTCGATACCGTGATGGAGCCGGGTCGTTCCAGCAGCAGTGCGAATTTGGCGAACAGTTCGGGAACGCTGGCCTGCGCCTGCTGCAGCAGCAGGTCGAACGAGCCAGACTGCATCAGTCCTTTGCCACCTTGCGGTTGAACATCTCCTGCGCAGCCATCAGCCCATCACAGACGATGGTTCGGACGACAGTCGGCGACTTCCCAATGACATCGATGATGGTTGGCCACTCGGACCTGGAGAATTTTGACAACACGAAATCGATGACACCGTCCTTGCTGCGTGGCTTCTCAATGCCGACGCGAACCCGCACGAATCCCTTCCCACCACAGTTGTCGGCAATCGATCGGACCCCATTGTGACCTGCGGCTGTGGCGTTGAAGCTCACTCTGACCGCGCCGACCGGCAAATCCATCTCATCATGGATCACGATAAGATTCTCGAGAAGAATGTTGCGTTCCTTCATCATTGGAGCGATAGCGACGCCGGAGTTGTTCATGAACGTCTGAGGCTTCACCAGGACTATCCTGACGGGTTCCAACTCGTCACAGAGGACCAGGTCGACAGCTGCCCAGTGCGCCAGTCGATTATGGTTGAACCTGCGAACCTTGAACGAATGTGCGATAGCGTCGAGGGCCATGAAGCCTACGTTATGTCGTGTCTCATCGTATTCGGGCCCCGGGTTGCCCAGTCCTGCAATCATAATCGTTTTCACAGATGCTATACTACTCGGGAGAGGCCACATTTCAAGCTGTGAACGGTTGACAGGGGCCTCGAACACCGTATACTTTCTTCGCATTGGTCGGGTTCCCTAAGTGCCGCAAGGCCGCCTCGACCGAGCAATTCTTCGTGGAGGTAGTCTATGTACGCTGTAATTGAAGCAGCAGGAAGGCAGTATCGGGTCGAGCTCGGCGAGACCGTCAAGATGGAAAAAATCGCCAGCGAACCCGGCACGCCGATCGTGTTTGACAAAGTCCTCGTCGTCACCACTGACGCCGGCACTCAAATTGGCAAGCCCTACGT
>Ga0209540_10001871_pt1 | contig 15341 bp, 13 predicted proteins | sample BarGraIncu01121A_FD_184501 | JGI IMG/M metagenome (GOLD analysis project Ga0209540, IMG submission 184501) | Arctic peat soil microbial communities from Barrow, Alaska - Barrow Graham LP Incubations 011-21A (SPAdes) (version 2) | ecosystem: Environmental > Terrestrial > Soil > Wetlands > Peat... | reverse complement strand
GTTCGTTCCTCAAGGACAATCCCGACCTGGCCGACGAGCTGGAGAAGAAGATCAAGGAGAAGCTCGGAATCGGTCCGCGGGTCGATCAGACGGCGGAACCGATCGCCGCGGTGCCGGCCAAGAACGGGCCGTCGATCAAGACCGTCCCGATCAAGGCCGTGCCGTCCATCAGGAACGGATCAGCCAAGGCACGGCCGGTCAAAGACGTGTCGATCGAGGCTGTGCCAATCAGGGACGTGCCGATCGAGGCTGTGCCAATCAAGGACCTGCCGGTCAAAGACGTGCCGGTCGACTTCTGATCAGCACGATGATGACGCAGGATGAGGTTGCGCCCGCGGTGGCTGCTCGGGCCGATGCGCGCGCTTCCCGTGCGGTGGGTGATTCGGTTCCCGATGTCCAGAAGCAGGACAGGGAACCGGACCCGCACGATGTGGCACGACAGATTGTGCTGCGGCAACTGGCCATGGCGCCCCGTAGCCGCGCCGAGCTGATGCAGAAGCTTGCCCAGCGCGGCTGCGCTGCAGATGTGGCGGCGACCGTTCTTGACCGGATGACCCAAGTAGGCCTTGTTGATGACGAGGCCTATGCGCAGATGCTCGTGCGTTCCCAGCAGGCCGGACGCGGTCTGGCCAAGCGCGCGCTCGCCCGCGAGCTGCGCACCAAGGGCATCGAGGACCACCTGGCAGAAGAAGCGCTGACCTCGATCTCTGATGCGGATGAACGTGATCGGGCTCGTGCTCTGGTGGACAAGAAGCTACGGGCGATGCACGGCCTGGGCATCGAGGTGCAGACCCGACGGCTGGTCGGCATGCTGGCCCGCAAGGGTTACTCCTCGAACATGACCTACGCCGTCATCCGTGAGGCCATCGCAGATGCGCCCGAGCACCTGCCCGACTAGAACCGTGCCAGGAACATCTGGAACCGCGGGTGTGCAGGGCGTGTGCGTGCTGACCGGTCAGATGAGATTGACATGAGGAACACGTACGCTTGTCGATGCGATGAAGACCTATCAAGTGCGCACCTACGGGTGTCAGATGAACGTTCATGATTCCGAGCGGCTTTCGGGGCTGCTGGAGTCGGCCGGCTACGTCGACATCGCAGGCATCCCCAACCCGCCGGAGACTGCGGACGTCGTGGTCTTCAACACCTGCGCTGTGCGGGAGAACGCCGACAACAAGCTGTATGGCAACCTCGGTCAGCTTCGCCCGGCCAAGATGAAGAACCCTGCCATGCAGATCGCGGTCGGCGGCTGCCTGGCACAGAAGGATCGTGCCACGATCGTTGACCGGGCACCCTGGGTGGACGTCGTGTTCGGCACCAACAACATGGGCTCGCTTCCGGCGCTGCTGGATCGCGCTCATCACAACAAGCAGGCTGAGGTCGAGATCCTCGAGAGCCTGGACGTCTTCCCCTCGACGCTGCCCACCCGACGTGACTCGGCATACAGCGCGTTCGTGTCCATCTCGGTGGGCTGCAACAACACCTGCACGTTCTGTATCGTCCCGACCCTGCGGGGCAAGGAGATGGACCGTCGCCCCGACGCCATCCTCGCCGAGATCGAGGCACTGGTCGCCCAGGGTGTCATCGAGGTCACCCTGCTTGGCCAGAACGTCAACACGTACGGCGTGGAGTTCGGTGACAAGTTGGCGTTCGGCAAGCTGTTGCGTGCCTGCGGGCAGATCGCCGGCCTCGAGCGGGTCCGCTTCACCAGCCCGCACCCGGCGGCCTTCACCGACGATGTCATCCTCGCCATGGCGCAGACGCCCAACGTGATGCCGAGCCTTCACATGCCGCTGCAGTCCGGCTCGGACAGACTGCTCAAGGAGATGCGCCGGTCCTATCGCAGCACCAAGTACCTCGGGATTCTCGACACCGTTCGCGAGCACATCCCTTGCGCAGCGATCACGACCGACCTGATCGTCGGATTTCCCGGCGAGACCGAAGAGGACTTCCAGGAGACGCTGGACGTGGTGCGTGCTGCGCGTTTCGCCGGCGCGTTCACCTTCCAGTACTCCATCCGCCCGGGCACTCCGGCCGCGACCAGGCCAGACCAGATCCCCAAGGCCGTTGTGCAAGAACGGTATGAGCGCCTGCTCTCGGTTCAGGAAGAGCTCTCATGGGCGGAGAACATCAAGCTTCAGGGTTGCCCGGTCGAGGTGCTCGTGGCCCAGGGCGAGGGCCGCAAGGACGCCGCGACCGCACGGCTGTCCGGACGAGCTCGCGATAACCGTCTCGTGCATTTCGCGGTTCCGCAGGGGGCTGAGGTGCCGCGCCCCGGTGACGTTGTGGAGGTGAGCGTGACCCGTGCCGCGCCGCACCACCTGGTTGCCGACTCCGGTGTGCAGGGTGGTCTCTTCACCGTTCGTCGCACCGCAGGTGGCGACGCCTGGGCGGCTCTTCAGGACGTGCCGGGCTCGGGCCGTCCCGCAGTCACTCTCGGCATGCCGTCCCGCCGCCGGCCGCAGCTGGTCAGAGCAGTCGCTGCGGCCGGTTGCTGAACGACTGACTCGCCGTGCTCATCACCACTGCCGTCGTCCCCGGACCTCCGGCGTTCGTCGCCGAGCTGATGGGCTCGGCGGCTCACGAGCTGGATGACCTGCGTGATGCCGCCGATCGTGTGGTGTCCCAGGCCCTCTCCGATCTCATCACGGTGTCAGCCGGTTCGCTGGCTGGTTGTTCGCCTTTGGGCTCGGGTTCGGGCTCGGGTTCGGCACAACTCGTCGTCGTAGGTCCAGGAGGGCCGGGGGAGTTCAACGCTTCTGGGCCAGTGTCGTTCGCCAGCTTCGGCCGCGACTTCGTCGTTCCAGCCCTGGTCGAGGGGCAGCCAAGTGACCCCACGTTGCCGACGCCGATCATGGTTGCCCGTTACCTTGCGAGTCGCGACATCGCCGCACACCCCGAGCATGCGCAGCTGTGGGCGTCCGCCCGGTGGATCACGACCAGCGGCGACGGCCACGCCACGGCTCTGGGTGAGCAGCTGGCCGCGGACGGCACCTGCGCTGGCCTGATCCTGGTGGCCGATGGCGCGGCCTGTCATGGACCCAAGGCACCGAGGGCGCAGGACGCACGGGCCCAGGCGTACGACAACGGAGTTCGCGCGGCTCTTGCCTCGGGGCAGCCGAGTCGCCTGGCTCAGATCGATGCAGACCTCGGCGATGAGCTGGGGGCAACCGGATCCCAGGTCTGGCCGGTATTGGTGGCCGCGGCAGGCTGCGACCGGATCGGCGAGGTGCTCTGGGCAGGGGCGCCCTACGGCGTCGGCTGGGCCGTTGCGAGCTGGCGTCGATCCGCAGCGAGTGCCACGTCGGCCCAAACCTGACCTGCTGCCGCCAGCGCCATCCCGAAGACGGCGCATCTGGATGGCACATCCGGAGAAGACGCATCAGCAAGACGGCGCATCCCGAAGACGGCGCATCTGCGAGACTGCGATCGTGTCAGTCATCGCGGTCGTGCCAGTGATCGCGGTGGTGGGGCCAACAGCCACCGGGAAGTCGGAACTCGCCCTCGCCCTCGCTCAGCGACTCGGCGGCGAGATCGTCAACGGCGATGCCATGCAGCTCTATCGCGGCATGGACATCGGCACGGCCAAGCTCCCGATCGAGGCGCGCCGGGGGATCGCCCACCATCAGCTCGACGTCCTGGACGTTCGTCAGGAAGCCAGCGTGGCGGCATACCAGCGGGAAGCCCGGTTGGACGTTGCCGGCATCCGGTCCCGCCGGCGCCGGCCAATTCTCGTCGGCGGCTCGGGCCTCTATGTCCGCGCGGCGCTCGACCGTCTTGAGATCCCGCCGACCGACCCAGCGGTGCGTGCCAGGCTGGAGGGTGAGCTTGCCGTGGAGGGCATCACAGCTATGCACATGCGCCTGCGGAAGGCGGATCCTGTTGCGGCACGGGCCATTCAACCAAAGAACGAGCGTCGTGTCGTTCGGGCTCTTGAGGTCATCGAGCTGACCGGGCGACCGTTCTCAGCCACCTTGCCGACCCGGGAGTACGAGCTGCCCACCATCACGATTGGCCTGCGTGTCCCCAGGCCAGAACTCGATGCGCGCATTGCGGCTCGAGTTCACCAGATGTGGGACGCAGGCCTGCTCGAGGAGGTACGCCGTCTGGACGCGGTTGGTCTGCGTGAGGGTCGGACCGCAGCGAAGGCCCTTGGCTACAGCCAGGCGTTGGCGCACCTGGATGGCCTCCTCAGCGCCGAGCAGGCTATCGAGGACACAATCACCTCGACCCGCAGGTTCGCCAGGCGGCAGGAGTCGTGGTTCCGACCGGATCCGCGCATTCACTGGCTCGGGTATGACGACCCGCAGCTGACCGACCGAGCTCTAGACGTCATCGCCTCGGCGTGAGCGATCTCGGCGTGGGCGGTCTTCTGTGGGCGTCTTCTGCGTGGGCGATCTCGGCGTGAGGCAGTGGGGTGAGCAACAATGGGCGAGATGACTGACACAGGCGTGCTGCATTTCACCAAGGGCCACGGCACCGAGAACGACTTCGTGCTGGTGGCTGATCTTGACGGCTCTCGTGACGTGACGGCTGACGAGGTCCGACGCCTGACCGATCGCCGGGCCGGTATCGGCGCCGATGGCCTCATCCGGGTCGTCCCGACGCTGGCGGCAGCCGAGCAGCGCGTGCGCGACCAGGGCGCCCAGGCCCGCTGGTTCATGGACTATCGCAACGCCGATGGCAGCGCTGCCGAGATGTGTGGCAACGGAAGCCGGGTGTTCGCCGCCTACCTGCGCCGTGAGGGCCTGGAGACGGCTGATGAGTTCGCCATCGCCACGCGCGGTGGAGTCAAGATGGTCCATTTCGACGGCGACCTGATCGCCGTCAACCTCGGCACCTGGCGCATCGTGGACGTCGACGGCGCCCGCGAGAAGGGCTTCGATGCAATGGTCAAGGTTCGCGGACATGACCCGATGCCCGGCCTGAGTCTGGACCTTGGCAACCCGCATATCGTTGTGGCGCTGCCGGATTCGGCAGATCTGGCCTCGCTGGACCTGACCGAGGTTCCCGAGGTCAACCCCGCGGCCCCTCATGGCACCAACGTCGAGTTCGTTCGACCGATGGGTCCCGGGCACATCGCCATGAGGGTGCACGAACGCGGCGTCGGTGAGACCCGTTCGTGCGGTACGGGTGCTGCCGCAGCGGCGTTGGCCACGCGTTGGTGGGCCGAGGCGGACCCGGCCATCGACGTATGGCGGGTTGACGTGCCCGGCGGGACGTTGCGAGTCCGGGCGCTGCCAGGCCAGCAGGTCGAGCTGGCAGGTCCGGCAGTTCTGGTGGCCGACGGGGTCGCGACTCTTTGATCACCTGAGGCCGGTTTGCTCAGTTGAGGCCGCTTGCGAGTGCGCTGAACGCCCGAAAAACCGGCCTCAACTGAGCAAACCGGTCTGAAGGTTAGGAGGCGGGCTAGGGGGCGCGGCGCACAGAGAGCAGCCGGAAACCCCTGGCGGTGGCATGGCGACCAACTGTGAAGGCGCCCGGCTGCCTGGCTTCGAGCTCAGCGGTCAGCCAGCGTTGCAGGGAGTCCGATCCGAGGTTCTTCTGAACGACCAGGTATGCCGTGCCGCCGGGTGTCAGGCGCGGCAGCCACGTCATGAGCAGATCATGTAGAGCGGCTTTGCCGATCCGGATTGGCGGGTTGGACCAGATGGCGTCGAAACGGATGTCGGCCGGCACCTCGTCGGGTGTCATGGCATGGAAGTCGTTGACTCCCAACGTCTTGGCGTTGTCACGTGCCAGGGCCAGGGCACGCTGGTTCACGTCGACAGCCCAGATGCTGGCATCGGGGCTGTGGAGTCCGAGGCTCAAGGCGATCGGGCCCCACCCTGAGCCGATGTCCAGCAGGTTGCCGTTTGGAGGCGGAACGGGCGCCTCGCGCAGCAGTACAGCCGTGCCGATGTCGACCCTGTCCGGACAGAAAATGCCCGGTGCGGTCTGGACGATGACCTCCCGGCCCGCCAGGTGCACCCGAAGCTCTCGACGTTCGGCGGCGCTGGCCGGCTCAGCGGTGAAGTAATGGTCGGTCTGTTTGCTCATCACCTCAACGCTACTGGCGCCGGAAGCCGGCGCAGCGGCGCCCTGCGAGGCGACGATCAGGTGTTCCTACGCCGGGTCGAGCACTCCGTACAGGAGAACGTCGATGTGGGAGCGCAGAGTCGCTGTCAGCGTCTGGGGGTCCTCGCGCCCAAGGCTGACGCGGATGAGCTCCATGTGCAGCATGGAGAAGGCGGTTCGCGCCGCCCCGTGGAGGTCGACGTCGTCCCTGACCCGGCGCGTCCGAGCGAACCGCGCCAGGATGTCGCCGATCGCGTCCTCGAGCTCGGAGATGCGGGCCAGTGCCTCGGTGCGGTACTGCCCCTGCTCGGTGCAGAAGAGGATCTCCCGCTGATAGACCGCGGTGTTCTCCGGGAACGCCAGACTCAGCTGGATCTGGGGTGCCAGCAGCGCCATGATCGCATCAGCCGGTGTGGTTCCGGCCAAGGACGATGCCACACCCTCGCGGGTGTGGAGTCGCATCTGCTCGTTCATCACCATCATCAGCAGCTCCGCCTTGGAACTGGCGTAACGGAACAAGGTGCCGGTGCCGACATCCGCCCGGTCGGCGACCATCTGCGTGGTCACCGAGGAGTAGCCCTGCTTGGCGAACAGCTCGGAGGCGGCGTCGAAGATCCGCTGCTGCTTGTCCCGCTTGTTGCGGGCCCGTCGACCGATCGTCGCCAGTACGCGCTGCGATCCGGCTGTGGACTTCACGGCAGATCCTCCTAGCAGGGGCAGACGAGGTCGCGTCCGGCCCGTTCCGTGCCCGGCTCGTGATGAAACTAGCATACGGACTATGCTCCGAAATGAGCCGAGTCCAATTGTGGGCGTGTAGGCCGCCAGAGAGGAACGACCATGACCGTAGATCCGAAGCAGGCGCACTTGTGGATTGTGGGCGGGGGGATCGCCGGTATGGCGACCGCAGCCTTCGCCATTCGCGACGCCGGGGTCCCTGGTGAGAACATCCACATCCTTGAGGAGCTCCAGATCACGGGTGGGGCCATGGACGGGACGAAGTCCCCCGTCGTCCCTGACGGTCTGGTGACCCGCGGCGGCCGGATGTTCGAGGACGAGGCCTACCAGACCACGTGGGACCTCTTCTCCGGGATCCCGTCTCTGGAGGACCCGGACGTCACCGTCCGGCAGGAGATCCTCGACTTCAACTCCGCGATCAAGACCCACGCCAACGCGCGCCTGGTCGACGGGCAGCACCGCATCCTCGACCCCACCGAGTACGGCCTGAACGCCCGCGACCGGTTCGAGATGACGCGAGTGCTGGGCTTGAGCGAGAAGGGCCTCGGTGCACGCCGCATCGACGAGATGTTCAGCGAGCACTTCCTGCAGACCACCTTCTGGCAGATGTGGCGGACCACGTTCGCCTTCCAGAAGTGGCACTCCGCCGCTGAGCTTCGTCGCTACTTCCTGCGCTTCGTCCAGGAGTTCGACCGCATCTACACGCTCTCCGGGATCTGCCGCACGAAATACAACCAGTACGACTCAATGATCGTGCCGCTGCAGCGCTGGTTGGTGGCGCAAGGCGTCGACGTTCGCTTCGGCACTCGTGTCACGGATGTCGACTTCACCGGGCCCAGTGAGCCGCGGCGCGCCACCTGTCTGCACATCGAGGACCCGGACGGCAGCTCAACGATCGAGCTCGGCAGGAACGACTACTCGTTCATGACCATCGGATCCATCACCGCCGACGCCACCTTCGGGGGTAACGACACCGTGCCGTCATTGGTTCGTGACCGCGTCGACCACGGCTGGTCGCTGTGGGAGGAGATCGCCAAGAAGGCGCCCGACTTCGGACGGCCCAACACGTTCTTCGGCAACATAGATGAGAACAAGTGGGAGTCCTTCACGCTCACGATGCACAGTGACACGCTGCTCAAGCGCATCAGTGAGTACACCGGCAACGAGCCGGGCACTGGGGCGCTCACGACGTGGATCGAGTCGGGGTGGCACCTGTCGATGGTCGTGCCGGCCCAGCCGCACTTCCCCAAGCAGCAAGAGAACACCTTCACGTTGTGGGGTTACGGCTTTGAGATCGACAACGAAGGTGACTACGTCAAGAAGAAGATGTCGCAGGCGACTGGCACGGAGATCCTCACCGAGCTGGTCCATCAGCTCGGCTTCGAGGACATCCTCGACGAGGTCCTCGCCACCACCGACGTCACCACCGTGATGATGCCCTACGCATCGGCCCTGTTCAGCCGCCGAGTTCCGGAGGATCGTCCCAAGGTGATCCCCGACGGCGCGCAGAACTTCGCGTTCCTCGGCCAGTTCACCGAGCTCCCCGGGGATGTCGTGTTCACCGTGGAGTACTCGATCCACGGAGCCATGCACGCGGTGTACACGTTCTTCGGTGTCGACCGGCCGATCCCACCGATCTACCAGGGCCTGCATGACCCAAGAGTCGGGATCAGGGCGCTCCAGGCCGCCTTCATGTAGGCGCACGGGGCGTTCTCGAAACGCTGCGGGAACCTGACGCGGGCCGTGCTGCCAGTTTGACATGGTCCGCGGCGCGTCAGAGAGTAGATGGCTTCCGAAGGACCCCCAAGACAGGAGCAACCTTGCTTACCCTGACCGATCACGCCCAGACCGCCGTCCGCACCCTGACCCAGGATCCCCAGGCCCCCGAGACCGCCGGCTTGCGCATCACGCCAGGCAACGAGGGGCTCGAGCTCATGCTGGTCGCCGAGCCAGTGTCCGGTGATGCCCTCATCGACGACGGTGGTGCGCGGGTGTTCGTCGAGCCCCAGGCTGCCCAGCTGCTCGATGAGCTGACCTTGGACGCCCAGGTCGAAGACGGCCAGGTGAACTTCTTCCTCGCCTCGCCCGACGCGGTGTCTTCGCCCGAAGGCCACGATGATGAGACTCAGGCGCGACACGACGCGTCGCATGCAGAGACGCCGGCCGAGTAGCAGGCCACAGGAAGCGACGACCCGCAGGCCAAGGAGATCCTGGAGTTCGCCTCTGATGTTCAAGGGCAATGCACAGGAGTATGAACCCGTTTCACCGCAATGGCTGGCGGTCCCGAGGGTGATGGGAAGCCGCGCAAACGGCTCCCCATCACCCTCGAACTCGCCCTGCCTGCGGTACGGGAAGCTCCTCACGCTCGAGGGCGTGCGCCTCCCGGGCCACGAGACTTTCGACGCGAGCCTTGATGCCGAACAGCATCCGTCGGGTCATGATGACGTGCCCGACCTCCATGAGCGCCCGGTACCCCAGCCCCCGCAGGGTCGTCCCCGCTCGCAGACGGAGGCGGAGGACGAGCCGGGTCCGGCCGTCGACTGTGGGTTCCAGGACGAGTGCCGCTGACGTGACCGCCTCCGTTGAACGGATGCACAGGACGAGCGAGCGTGCCGGGTCGATGGCTTCGACGAGGAAGCCTTCGCCGCTGCGGTCGGTGGCCATGACGTCGCCGACCCTCAGGTCCTGCAGTTCCGGGACGATCTCCCGCGCGCTCGGCACTCCGGCGTTGTCGAAGCGGTCGATGGCGTACCAGCCGGCCCGGCCGTACGCACCCATCTGCACCAGCCATGGCCACACCGCCCGAGGCGCCGCATCGACGGTGATGGCATTGGTCGCCGAGTACTGCGGCGCGACGACGACGTCGTCTCCGGGGAGCCTGCGTGTGACCTCATTCAGGGTGGCTCCCCAGCGCGTCTGCCAGCGCCGGATGCCGACCCAGGCGACCACCGCCGTCCCCGCCGCGATCGTGAGCCGGACCAGTCGTTGATGCCGGAACACGGTTGCCTCCCAACTCGCTTGCGTGCGACATGGCTGCAGGCCGCAGGCCCACGCGGTGGTCCTGTCCCAACTATGTCCCGACGAGCCAGCGCGCGCGAGGGGTCCCGAAGCGCCAGCGCGCTGCAGGACTCCGCGGGCCCTCTGCGGGGTACGTCCAGCGGGCCGCATCGACTTCTTGAGCCAGCCGCAGTTCATGGAAAGCTTGCGTATTGTGTCCAACCGGGGCATGCACGTTTTGCCGTACGCGGGCGGGGCAGTCGCGGGAAGGCTGCCCGCCAAAACAACGAGTTCGCACGGTGGGTTGGAAAAGGTGCGATCCTAGGGGAGATATGACTCAACGATCTGAATTGTTCGATTTCAAGGCCTCAGCACTCAGCGACGACGACACGTGGCACCGCAACCAGTCGGATTTTGGTGCCGACGCCGATGGCGCCCAGCTCGACCGCGAGGAACGCGCGGCCATGCGCAGGGTCCCCGGCCTCTCGACCGAACTCCAGGACATCACCGAGCTTGAGTACCGCCAGCTACGTCTGGAGCGTGTGGTGCTCTGTGGCGTGTGGACCGAAGGCACCGTCGAGGACGCAGACAACTCGATCCGTGAGCTGGCCGCCCTCGCCGAGACTGCCGGTTCCACTGTGCTCGCCGGACTGGTCCAGCGTCGCCAGCGGCCCGACACAAGCACATTCCTGGGGTCTGGCAAGGCGATAGAGCTGCGCGACGTCGTCATCGCCGAGGGCGCCGACACCGTGGTCTGCGACGGCGAGCTCAGCCCCGGACAGCGACGGGCTCTCGAGGACGTCGTCAAGGTCAAGGTCATCGACCGTACTGCCTTGATCCTCGACATCTTCGCCCAGCACGCCAAGAGCCGTGAAGGTAAGGCTCAGGTTGAGCTAGCTCAGCTGCAGTACCTCCTGCCGCGCCTGCGTGGTTGGGGTGAGTCGATGTCGCGTCAGGCCGGAGGGCAGGCGGCCGGCGGCCAGGGCATGGGCTCGCGTGGCCCTGGTGAGACCAAGATCGAGCTCGACCGGCGTCGGATCAACAGCCGGATCGCCAAGCTCAAGCGCGAGATCAAAGCCATGAAGACCACGCGGGACACCAAACGGCACAGTCGCAAGGTCAACGGTGTCGCCAGCGTCGCCATTGCCGGCTACACCAATGCGGGCAAGTCCTCCCTGCTCAACCGGCTCACCGGCGCCGGCGTCCTGGTGGACAACCAGCTGTTCGCCACCCTCGACCCGACCGTTCGCAGGGCAGAGACCGCCGACGGTCGGCTGTACACCCTGTCGGACACCGTGGGCTTTGTCCGCGCGCTGCCGACCCAGCTCGTGGAGGCTTTCCGGTCGACCCTCGAGGAGGTCGGTGACGCAGACCTGTTGCTACACGTGGTCGACGGGTCCCACCCCGACCCCGCGAGTCAGATCTCGGCCGTGCGTGCCGTTCTTGCCGAGGTCGGGGGTGACCGGATCAGGGAGGTCATCGTGGTCAACAAGGCCGATACCGCGGACTCCGAGGTGCTGGACAGGCTTCGGCGCAGCGAGAAGCACTCGATCGTCGTCTCGGCCCGCACAGGTGAGGGACTGGACGAGCTTCGCGACCTCATCTCCGACGAGCTGCCCCGACCGGAGATCGCGGTGACCGTGCTTCTGCCCTATGACCGGGGCGATCTGGTCAACAGACTGCACTGCGAGGCCGAGATCCTCACCAGCGAGCACACGGAGCACGGCACCCGGGTCGAGGCCAAGGTCAACCAGCCCCTGGTCGACGAGCTCGCGGCATACGCGGTCTAAGCGACAGGCAGTGAGGATCGCGCCGTAGCGAGGACTGCAGCGACCGCGGAGCTGAACGGCCGTGGCGCGGACTCGCGTTCCCCGGGCATAACCTGAGGCAATGCCTTCGAAAGCCCGCGACCTCGACGCACTCCTGGACGCCGCAGTGCAGGGTATTGGTGGCGTCCGGCGTCCTGGCCAGCTCCAGATGGTGCACGCCGTGGCCGATGCCATCGCCAAGCATGAGCATCTGCTGGTACAGGCGGGCACCGGCACGGGCAAGTCTTTGGCCTATCTCATCCCGGCTGTGGTGCATGCCTTTGACACGAGTCGGCCCAGTGTGGTGGCCACCGCCACGCTGACCCTGCAGGCCCAGATCGTCGACAGCGACATGCCGCGGCTGGCCAAGGCCATCGCCCCGATCCTGGGTCGTCAACCGACCTGGGCTCTGGTGAAGGGCCGCCGCAACTACCTGTGCAAGCACAAGCTGTCCGGCGGCTTCCCCGTGGATGACGAGGGCAGCCTCCTGCCCGTGGGGGCGGTGGACGCCAACGTCTCGTGGCTGGGAGCAGAGGTGGTCCGGCTGCGGTCGTGGGCCGAGGACACCCAGTCCGGAGACCGCGACGAGCTCCTGCCGGGAGTCTCCGAGCGGGCCTGGCGCCAGGTGTCCGTCGCGGCGCACGAGTGCTTGGGCGGCAAGTGCCCCATGGTCGGCGAGTGCTTCGTGGAACAGGCACGCGCAGGCGCGAGGGACGTCGATGTGGTGGTGACCAATCATGCCTTCATGGCGATCGACTCCTTCGAGGGCCGCCAGATGCTGCCTGAGCACGACCTGCTGATCGTCGACGAGGGCCATGATCTGGTCGACCGGGTCACCTCCACCATCACCGACGAGCTGACCGTGCCCATGATCGCCGGAGCCGCCAAGCGTGCCGGGCGTCTCGCGGCGACCGATCAGGTCACCGATGCGTCCGAGTTCCTTGCCGCCATCGTCGACGAGATGCCGGAGGGTCGGCTGAACGGCATACCGGACTCCCTGTCCCTGGCTCTGGCGCGGGTGCGCGACTCGGCCCGAGGGGTGCAGACCGAGCTGAAGCCGGCGTCGCCAGAGGACAACGACGGCGCCCGGCAGGTCGCTCGCGCGGCGATCGACGAGATCTTCGAGAACGCCGAGCGGATGCTGGAGGAGCGCGAGCTCGACGTCGCCTGGGTGAGCAAGGACCCGCGCCGTGGCTCCGTGCTGAAGGTGGCGCCGATGAGTGTGGCGATGCTGATGCGGGACAAGATCTTTGGCGACCGGACGGTCATCATGACCTCGGCCACCCTCGAGCTGGGCGGCACCTTCGACGCGGTCGCCGGCACCCTCGGACTGCGCGGTGAGGGCGCGCCAGACTGGCGTGGGCTCGATGTGGGCAGCCCGTTCGACTACCCCAAGCAGGCCATCGCGTATGTCGCCAAGCACCTGCCAGCACCGGGGCGTGACGGACTGGCGCCCGAGACGCTCGACGAGATCGAGGAGCTGGTGCGGGCTGCGGGGGGCCGGACACTCGGGCTGTTCTCCTCGATGCGCGCAGCCGTTGCCGCGACCGAGGCGATGCGCGAACGGTTCGGCAAAGACACCGGCAAGGCGGCCGTCACTGGCACCGATTGCGACGCGGGCAGCATCGAGTTCATCTGCCAGGGAGAGGACCAGACCTCGACGCTGGTGCGGCAGTTCGCCCGCGACGCCAGGACCTGCCTGTTCGGGACGCTGTCGCTGTGGCAGGGCGTTGACGTCCCGGGCTCCTCCTGCCAGCTGGTCATCATCGACCGGATCCCGTTCCCGCGCCCGGACGACCCGCTGTCCTCGGCGCGTTCGGAGGCCATCGCTCGGATGGGCGGCAACGGCTTCATGGCGGTTTCGGCCACCCACGCGGCATTGCGGCTCGCTCAGGGCGCCGGACGGCTGGTGCGTCGTGGCGATGACCGTGGGGTCGTGGCCATCCTGGACTCGCGGATGATGACCGCGCGTTATGCAGGATTCCTGCAGAAGTCCCTGCCGCCGTTCTGGCCGACCATCGACAAGGCCATGGTCCTGGCGGCGCTCAAGCGACTGGACGAGACCGCCGGTCAACCCTTGCCGGTGCACGAGCCGGCGCTGCGCGGAATCGCGGGGGTGGTCGACGGTATCCCGATGGGTGGCGAGGACGAGGATGACCGGCCGACGGATGATCGGCCCGTCGCCGGCGACCCGCCGGTGGCCGGATCAGTGCGCACGGCCGTCACCCAGGGTCATGCCTGGACCTCCGAGCAGGACACCGAGCTCCGCGAAGGCGTCGAGCTGGGGCTGACCCTCGATGAGCTGGCTGACCACCTCGAGCTCGAGGATGACGTGATCGTCGCCCGGTTGAACCTCTTCGGCCTCGAGCTGTCGGACTCACCGAGGATGGCGTTCTGAGCGATGGCGTTCTGAACTCGGCAGGTGCCTGTCGCCGCCGCATGACAGTCTTGGCGCCGTGACCACCCAGACCACCCACGCCCCTACGACTGGCGTGCCGCCATACGTGCTGATCTCGGGTCCGGAGAGCGTGCTTGCCGAGCGCGCGCTCGCCTCGACTCTGGAGGTACTGCGCGCCGGCGACCCGGATCTGGAGGTCATCAAGCTGTATTCCGAGGGTTACGAGAGCGGGACGCTCACCATGCACGCGTCCCCCTCGTTGTTCGGCGGGACCAAGGCGATCGTCGTCCTCGATCTCGAGGAGGCGCCGGATGAGCTGCAGGCCGACGTGCTGGCCTACCTGGCGGCGCCCGCCGACGAGATCACGCTGGTCGTGGCACACAAGAGCGGGATGCGCGGCAAGAAGGTCCTGGACACCCTGAAGAAAGCCGGGGCGCGGGTCATCGACGCCCCTTTGATCAAGTCTGATGGCGACAAGGCACAGTTCGTCGCCAACGAGTTCCGTCGCCAGGGCCGCAAGGCCACACCCGGCGCGGTGCGGGCTCTGGTCGAGGCGGTCGGCAAGGATCTCCGCGAGCTGACTGCCGCCTGCGCGCAGCTGGTCGCTGACACCGAGGGGCTGGTCGACGAGGCGTTGGTCGAGACGTACCAGGGCGGCAAGGTCGAGGCGACGGGTTTCAAGGTCGCTGACGCTGCGATCGCCGGCAACGCGGGGGAGGCGTTGCGACTGCTGCGCCACGCCATCTCGGCCGGTGACAGCCCGGTGCCGATCGTCGCCGTGCTGGCGATGCAGCTGCGCCAGATGGTGAAGGTCGGCAGCGCCGGTCGCGGCTCCTCCGCTCAGCTCGCCAAGACCCTTGTCATGGCGCCGTGGCAAATCGATCAGGCCCGCAGGAAGCTCAACGGTTGGGATCCCGAGGGCGTCGGTCGGGCGATCCAGGCTGTCGCCGCGGCGGACTTCGAGGTCAAGGGCGGTGGCCGCGACCCGGTCTATGCCGTCGAGCGTGCGATTCTGACGATCTGTGGCGCCCGCAACCCCCGTCGATGAACTGTGGCGTCCGCAACCCGCGCCTGTTGCGCCGCGGCCGCCGAATCCCGGCTTGCTGACCGCCGAGACGGTGGTCTGGGAGCAACCAGCGGGCGGCAGGAGGTTGCGGTTTGGTGGGGTGCGCTCTTCGCTGCTAGATTTGATCGTCGCGTGCGCGCTCAGGTCGTGTGCGCATGCAGTTCCACCCAGAGCGACTCAACCACGGGTATCCCCACGCCCGGTCCCGAGTCGCTTCTGTCGTCCTCATGACAGAGCATCATCGACCTACCCGAATGTGAGAAAGATTCCTCGTGGCAAA
>Ga0209540_10001870_pt1 | contig 15356 bp, 21 predicted proteins | sample BarGraIncu01121A_FD_184501 | JGI IMG/M metagenome (GOLD analysis project Ga0209540, IMG submission 184501) | Arctic peat soil microbial communities from Barrow, Alaska - Barrow Graham LP Incubations 011-21A (SPAdes) (version 2) | ecosystem: Environmental > Terrestrial > Soil > Wetlands > Peat... | reverse complement strand
CCAAACCATTGTGTGGCATTTTAAGAGAGACATCGGAACATGGACAAGGATTTTAAAAAACAAGAAAAGCGGATTGAATCTGTCTTCCCCAAAGATTTGGGTGATATTTCAAAACGGACAGATACAATTGAGATTTATAAAGCCTATTTGGAGATTAATTTGACTTTTCCAATTAAATTGACAGGTATAGAGGATTTTGATTGGGAAGAGTTCTATATTTTTGGACCGGGAGATGATAATGAATATGAAGAATTGAAGAAAACAAGACCTTCATATCATGACACTTTCAACATGATTCGTGTTGATAATTATTGCGATGATGATTATGGATTGTTTGCGAAAGTAACAAGGGTACCGGATAAAAAACGTTTTCAGATTCCTCTTGCTGACCTAAAAGTGATTGATAAAAAATCAAAGAATTATCAAATTTTGGACGATTATTCAGTTTGGTTTGTAAACTACTAATAAATGGACAACTTACCACTTAAAATGCTACGGTATATAAGGTTATGGTCGATATAGATCTTGCAGCCCTTGATAGATTCCCTCCGGATTTTATGTTTGAACTTAGTAAAGAAGAGAAAGAACAACTGGTCACAAATTGTGACCGGTTACAAAATCTGAAGCATTCAAGTGTATTGCCAATTGTTTTCACTGAACAGGGTGTCGCAATGCTCTCTTCCGTTCTTCGCTCAAAAAGAGCTATAACAATAAAATCAACGTAAAAAAGATAGCAGAGTAACCTGAAATTATGAAAAAAGAAATAAAAGGAACATTTTTATCCCTTAATCCAAAGGCAAAAATATTTGAAGAGATAAAGATTCAGCAACCTAAATGGTGGAGTCTGTTGTGTAATGATAAGGAACTATATATAGAAATTCGCAAAGACAACTATATCAATGTTTATTATTATGGTGGTTCAGTTGCTAAAATTGATTATGCCAATGGTTTTGTGGCTGAAACTCATCAAAAATATTTGGGCGATGATAAACCTCGCGGAAAAACAAAAAAAGGAACAGATATTTTTAGATATGACCCTATTGATTTAGCTAAACTTAACGAAATAAAAATCGCTGATATTAAATATCGCATCAAGAGTGATTATTTACGACATATCAATGATGAGAATCCGGCTGAAAAATGGATTCAGGGGAAAATGATAAAGGGAAAGTCAAATTATATCGATTCAGAATTTCAATTCAATCAAGACTCTGAAATTGGCAAACTTAGAATTGATTTAATTGAATTGTCAGGAGATGTTTTGTCATTTGTTGAGTTAAAAGGAATTTTTGATAGCCGTTTAAGGAATGATGTGAAACGAAATTTGAACGAGCCAGAGATTATTGGGCAAATGGGTAAATACAAATTGTTTATCAATAGGTATGAAGACAACATTAAAGATTATTACAAAAAGCTTATCGAGATTAAACAATCCTTAGGGTTGACTACTGTTGAAAACACTAATCTAACTCTCAATAAAACTCCAAAACTAATAATTGCCAACACATATAGCAAAAAGACAAAACAACGAGAAGATAGAATTAGCGATATAAAGAAGCTTTTAGAAGTCAATAACATTGTTTACGAGATTGTATAATGAAAATAACCATTCATAGAGGCGTTGACCAAATTGGAGGTTGCATAACAGAAATTGCCACTGAAAAACATAAAATCTTAATTGATTTAGGACAAAATTTGCCTGATGGCGAGGGTGTTGTGGAAGATGACTTTGCCAATCTTGACTCAATTGGTAAAATCACTAAAGATGTTGATGCGATTTTCTACACACACTATCACGGCGACCACTTGGGGCTATTTCATTTTGTACCCGACAGTATAAACCAGTATATAGGCAACGTGGCAAAAAGGGTAGCATTGTGCAAACACCAACGGCTTAGCCATATAAAAGGTCGTAAAGAAATTTCTGTAAATGAGATTGCCAAAATTGAGCAAATGTTCACCTTTGAACCCAAGCAGGAAATTGAAATAGGCGACATTCGGGTAATTCCATACTTTGTGAGTCACTCTGCCTGTGATTCCTATATGTTTCTGATTGAAGCAGAAGGTAAACGAATTCTGCATACGGGCGATTTTCGAGATCACGGCTATCTCGGTAAGGGTTTGTTGCCAATGATTGAAAAACTTATTTTACCACAAGGCAAGATAGATTTTCTGATTACTGAAGGGACTATGCTTTCACGTTTAGATGAAAGAGTTCGTCACGAAAATGAATTGAAAATAGAAGTAGTTGAGCTTATGAAGCAATACAAAAATGTATTTGTAATGTGTTCATCTACTGACATGGAACGATTGGCGACATTTCACGCTGCAAACAAAGAAACGGGCGGCAGGCCTTTTGTTTGTGATGATTTCCAAAAGAGCGTCTTAGATATATTTTCGGATACAGCAGGCAAAAAGAGTCCTTTATTTGATTTTGGTGAGCCATACACATTTTGGAAAGAGAACGCCAAACTATTACACTGGATGCAAGACAAGGGCTTTTGTATGTTAGTTCGTGCTACTGATAAATTCGATGACTACTTAGCTTTTCTACTACCACTAATTGACAGAAACAATACCGTACTGATTTATTCAATGTGGAAAGAATATATAAACCCTGACAGTAGACATGCGAATAAACGTTATTTGGATTTTGTTGGAAAATTCCCAAGTGTAAAAAAAATACATACAAGCGGACACGCTTCGGCTGATTGTCTTGTTGATGTGTGCAACCTTGTGAATCCGACATCAGGAATTATCCCAATCCATAGTGAAAATTCTTCCAATTATCAAAAACTCCCAATCAAAGAGGAACTTAAATCTAAAATCATCATAAAATCAAAAGAAATAAATGATGTGATGATTGAAATACCATTAAAGAAGGACAATGGTTAAAAACAACGAACCGCCAACAAAGTGTATATGCCATAAGGGTTTCAGTGGTAATTCAAGCATTCTGCCCCGCTCAAACTTCGGTGTATATGGACAGGAAAGTAGCCCGCAATCCCTTACTGCATATAGCCTCAACCATTAGCAAACATTTTACCGTCGCTTATAGATAATGTCAAACGGATAAAGATATAAGGAAAATTTATGAAAAAAATACTATTATTCTTGATAACTTTTTATTTAGTAAGTTCTATAAAAGGCCAGATAAACACAAAAACAAACATAAGTTTCGAGAAAAAAATACCTGTCTGGATGGCAGAAAACAAAGTTCCTTGTATAGGTGTAGGCATTATAGAAGATGGGGTGCTTAAATATGTAAAGGTTTTCGGAGAACTTAAAAAGGATGTTCCTGCGCCTAAGAATACTATTTTCAATATAGCTTCAATGACAAAGCCAATTGTTGCAATAGTAACATTGAAATTAGTAGAATCTGGTCAATGGAATCTTGACGAATCACTCGATAAATATTGGATAGACCCCGATGTATTAAATGACACCTTACATAAAAAGTTAACTACACGTTATATATTGAGCCATCAGAGCGGATTTCCAAATTGGCGTACTGATAATAAATTGAAATTTGAATTTGAGCCCGGGACTAAATTTCAATATTCGGGCGAAGGATATGAATATTTAAGAAAGGCCTTAGAACATAAGTTTAATAAATCATTAGCAGCATTATCTGATTCTGTTTTATTTAAACCATTAGGTATGAATGATTCATATTTTGTATGGAATGATAATATTAAAAATACAAGATTTGCTTTTGGACATGATGGTCAAGGCGATATATACGAAGGTCAGGATTGGGGTACTGTCAATGCAGCAGCAAGCATGCTTATGTCAACCGAAGATTTCGGTAAATTTCTGATTTATGTAATGGACGGAGCAGGTCTTTCCCCGAAATTATATAATGATATGATAAGCCCGCAGGTAAATGTACGAGAACATGTTGCAAGAGGTTTAGGTTGGGGTTTAGTGTTCGATTTGCCAAATGGCGAATATGCCATAGAGCATGATGGCGGAAATCCCGGCATTAAAACTATAGGTTTTATTTTGCCAAAATCTAAGCGGGGTATTGTTATTTTGACCAATGGAGATAATGGAATATTCGTTTACAATAACATTATAAGTGAGTCTCTTGATTCGGGCAAAGCGTTTTTAGATATTTCAAATAATGCTTATGATGCTACTGTAATAAAATTACCCAATGAAATATTAGATAAATATGTAGGAACATATAGTCGTTCTGATGTTAGCGGATATAATGTCATAATCAAAAGAGAAGGGAACGAACTTATAATATCAGGAGATGGTGTGCCATTCATGACATTAGTGCCTGAATCAGAAAATAGATTTTTTATAAAAGGCTTTGGCTATCAATATGAATTCATTAAAGACGAAATGAATAATGTTACAAAAATGAATATTTATGAAAAAGGGAAACTTTTATTAGACGCGAAGAAAATTAAATAAAAACGTTTGCTAACACGTGGTTTAGCCTACTGTGGCTGATGATGCAGATGCAGAATTATTATTATCTTTAACTAAGTTTTTAACGGCGGATAAGTGTGCTGCAATTAACTCCACAGCATGCCAAACCACGGAAGCGTTAGGGCCAAGGCTAAAAAAAGCACTTTTGATAGAATATTGATGAAATTAAAACTTGAAGCTATGAAAAGAATATTCGGTTTAAATCTTATGATTATTTCAATTATAATTTTCAATTCCTGCATGGAAAAAGGAAATTGGGATGACAATATTCACCTTTCGACCAAAACCGCTGAATTCAGTGCATCTGGAGATTCTGTTACAATAAAAACAGGAGGTAATTGGTGGTGGATTAGTCAAATTTCAGTTGATAGTACATGGTATTATGATTTTAGAGACGTAGATTTACAATCTGATAGTTACACAATTAAGCAGAGTTGTTTTGTTGTTGAGCGACGTGATAAGAATTCACTTTTTATCAAAGTAGAAGCAAATCCTAATAATGTTAAAAGGATTATTACTGTTGGACTTGAGGCTGGGGATTATTTTGACAGGGTGACAGTTACTCAAAAATCAAAATGATGCTTTGTTTGATAATGATTTGAATGATTCATAAATAGAAAAAAGCCCATGCCCTAACACAAGCTAAATTCCAGTTGGGCAGAGATGCAGAAACAAAGTTTTTCATACCTTAGTTTTCGCATTAACGGGGGATAGAGAAACGGTTCTGCTCCCAACCGTAATTTAGCGTGGAATCGTTACCACCAAGTGTAAAAAACAGACACAGTGGACAATTCGAAACTAAAGCATAGAAATATTGATGATTATTATATGACATTCAACTGGAAATTGATAAATTTAGACTTTAAACTAAAGCTAAATGAAATCTGACGAGATTAAAAATTTATTCTCCCAATTTGAAGCTGCAGCCTCAGATTTAGAGGGTGTTGAATGTTGGAGTGCACGAGAATTACAAAATTTGTTAGGATACAGCAAATGGGAGAACTTTGAGAAAGTAATCCAAAAAGGAAAAGATGCCTGTAAGAATGCGGGAGAATTAATAGAAAACCATTTTCCTGATATCAGGAAAATGGTCGAGATTGGTTCAAATGCCGAAAGACCTTTAGAAGACATTGCTTTAACTCGTTATGCCTGTTATTTAATTGCTCAGAATGGAGATAGTCGGAAAGTGGAAATTGCTTTTGCTCAAAACTATTTCGCCGTGCAAACCCGTAGGGCTGAAATGGTTGAGCAACGATTATTAGAGTTTGAACGTATAAAAGCCCGTGAAAAACTTAGTCAAACAGAAAAACAACTTTCGGGTATTCTTTACGAACGCGGGGTTGATAGCCAAGGATTTGCGGTAATTAGGAGTAAAGGCGACCAAGCTCTATTTAGGTTAAATACCCAAATGCTTAAACGTAAAATGGGGGTGCCTGATAGTAGACCAGTTGCTGATTTTCTTCCTACAATTAGTATAAAAGCTAAAGACTTGGCTGCCGAAATGACTGGACTAAATGTACAAAGCAAAGATTTGAAAGGTCAAATAAAAATTGGGAAAGAGCATATTGACAACAACCTTGCTGTTAGAAATATGCTCACAAAAAGAGGAATAGTGCCAGAAAATCTTCCCCCAGCCGAAGATGTAAAGAAACTGCAACGGAAACTTGATGGAGATGAGAAAAAACTATTGAAAGGTACTAAAAAGAGAAAATGACGAAAGACAAAGAACACCAGGCGGTAACAAAATGTAGCAGCAATAAGGGTTTCCGTGGTAATTCCAGCATCCTGCCCCGCATAATCTTTTGCGTAGCTTGACAGGAATGAAGCCCGCAATCCCTTACTGCCGCTACACTCGTACGTTATGTGGGATTAAAAATAATGAAACACACCTTGATTATTGTACCAATATTTGGTATCTTTGGAGAAAAATTAATGAATTATGAGTAGAAACACTTCAATATCAATAGGAAGCTATTTTGATAATTTTATTCAAAATAGAATATCTGCTGGCAGATTTAAAAATGCAAGTGAAGTTATCCGAGCAGGATTAAGACTTTTAGAAGAAGATGAAAACAGAGTTATTGCATTAAGAGAAGCAATTCAAGATGGGATAGAAAGCGGGATTGCTTATGATTTTAATCCTGAGTCACATTTACAAGGATTAAAAGCTAAAAAGAAATTGAATGGCTAAGTATAAATTAACAAATAAAGCAGTTGATGATTTAACCAAGATTTGGAATTTTACCCTTGATAAATGGTCAGAAAATCAAGCAGATAAATATTATCATATGCTTTTGGAATACTGTAATGAAGTTGCATGTAACCCTGAGTTAGGTAAAAACTATTCAGGAATAACAGAAAATTTGTTGGGGGTTAAAGCAGGTAGACACATCATTTTTTATAGAAAACTTGAAGAAAACGAAGTGGAAATCACAAGAGTACTACATGAACAAATGGATTTAAAAGATAGAATAACAGAAAAATAACCCCACATAACAGCAGCTTGCAATCATGCTGGCGCACGAAATGCAAGCCTCGACCGTTATGCACAATTAAAATAAATAGATATTGTCACTTAAAATCAAGATTATGAAAAAATAAATAAAAATTGAAATAAATAAAATTAACCGTAAATTTAATCACTCAAGACTGTAACAATATCACTTAGAAACAGAATAAATCTGTCCTACTAATGGGGAGTATTTAAGTCTGTTGGATTGATGAAAATAAATTTATTTATAACAAAGAATCTGATCTTTTTCTGTATGATATAAGGGATAAATCTGACAAGTTGTTTGTTAAAAATGCAGGAAAAGTTGAATGGTTTAACTAATTACGCCAAATACCACCACTATGAAAAAGACACACCTCCTCTATCTCATCATAATTATTGCTGCAATAGCCTCCTGTAACACCTCCACCTCCACAAATCAAAGAAAAGTTCTTGGAGTATTCGGAGGAATGGGTCCTATGGCAACAGCTGAGTTTTACAAAACATTAGTCACACTCACACCAGCGACAAAAGACCAGGAACACATCCCCACACTAATATACAGCCTACCGCAAACTCCAGACAGGACACTATCCATAAAAACAGGCGATACAACTATATACAAATATCTGAGAGAAGGAATCAGTATGCTCGAGAAGAACGGAGCATATTGTATCGTAATGCCCTGCAATACAGTTCATCACTACTACGATTATATGTGCCACCAAACAAAAGTTCCAATAATCAATATGATTCAAGAGGCAGTCAAAGAAGTAAGTGAGAAGCACAAAAACCTAAAGAAGATAGGCCTATTGGGCACCACCGCAACTATCAAAACAAGGCTGTATCAGGATGAGTTAGAGAAGGCCGGATTTATTGTCATTGTTCCAAATGACTCAATTCAGGAAAACTGCGTAATGAAGGCAATTTACGGAATAAAAGCTGGCACAAATCATCAGCTAAGCGAAGATCTGCTTGCTATAGCAGGTAACTATGTTGTCGCTCAAGGTGCCGAGCTTATTGTTCTGGGTTGCACCGAGATTCCACTGGCATTCAATAAAAATAGAGTTACTGTTGAGGTCATTGACCCAACAATAGTCTTAGCCAGACGTGCAATAGAGTTATATCAAAAAATAAATTCAGCCAATAAAATATAACTCTGATAACAATGGAAAATACTTTTAGAATTATTCCGGATGAAGCTTTTGGCATTAAGCCTCTTGTTCGTATCAGAGATATTGGTGCTATTGTCCATAACTTCCTTTTATTTAAGGAAAGGGCAGACAAAACAGGCTCAATATGTGCAGCCGTTCTCAAGGGTGAAGTTTACGGATTGCAGATGAAAGATGTTGCTCCCGAATTATATAATGTTGGAGCAAGATACTTTTTTGTTGCAGAACTGTTTGAAGCCATTAGCCTAAGAGAAATTCTACCTGATACTGACTCAAAAATCTTTACACTTTGTGGAATTCTAAAAAATGAAGAACCATATTTTCAAAGATACAATATTGTACCCTGTGTGAATTGTTTAGAACAGCTTGAGCGATGGAATCTATATTGTCAGAAAAACGGAAATAGTTCCGTGATAATCCATCTCGATACTCACATCAAACCTAAAAGTTGAATTTTACATGAGCCATTTATATGATATTAAAGGTAATGACTTTACTAACAGTAATAACCAAATAAATATCTTAAAAGAATTTACAAGTAAACTGCCAAAAGCCCCGATATCTTTAGCATGTACAGACAGTGTTATTCTTCTAAATAATTCAGAAGTAAATTTTGACATGATCCGGCCCGGAATCGGCTTAGTTGGAGGTGCCCCTAATGCAGAGCGTCCAATAAGCCCGGATGCAAAGCACACTTTAGAAATATATGCGAAGATATCTCAGATAAAGAAAATTCCTAAGGGACAAACGGTAGGATATGGGGGCTCTTATACAACCAAAAGGGACACTGTGATGGCATTGGTCCATATTGGTTATAAAGATGGATACTTAAGGATATTAAGTGAACAGGACAGCGCACCAAAAGGTGTATATATGTTTATTAATGGTTATCGTGCACCAATTATCGGGAAAATCTCTTTAGATGCCACAACTGTTGATGTTACAGATATTCCTGATTATATTTTAAAGGAAGCAAATTATGTAGAGGTTGTTGGCCCTAATGTAGACATCAAGGTCATTGCAGATAAATCCGGTTGTTACGAGGTTATGGTTGCATTAGGGAGGGATAACAAGAAAATGAATGATTATACACTTAAAGAATATAATCAGCGTTTTAAATCTGCATAAAATATTTCAAGAAAGCAATGAGAATTCTTATCTGGAGCGTTGGAAAAAGCTGATTTATTCATCAAAAAAAGGAGGGGCACTCATTTTTCTTATAAATGCAGGTCATTATATACATAGAGACGATCCGAAGTCAGTTATTGGCAATACCAAAATTTTATCGGTACTCACAAAGAATATGATAAAATAAACGCTGAAAAAATTTCGTATGGACCAAATGAATCTAACTAGAACAGACGTTGCAAAAATTATTGGTTATCGTAGTAGAGCAACAGAAATCCTAAACAGAAAAAGAAAATTAAGTTTAGCAATGATTAGAAACTTGCATGACAAATTAAGAATTCCCTATGAATCATTAATGACCGAATATTAAACAAAACACTCAGTTGCTTTTAGTCAAAGAATATCAACGACTACAAGAAGAGAAACAAAAACTTATTGGATGGACTGCAAAAAGAGAGCTTTCAAAAATAAATTATCACATTCACACAGACGCAATTAAGCAAAATTTGATACCTTCACAACTCACGCCACAACAAATTTTAGTAGTTTATGCAAGTGAAGCAGATGTACTTAATGTTGCCTTGTTTGGAATTACAGCCAAACAATGGAGAGAGGCAAATCCGGATTTGAAAGGAAACGTACGTGACTATGCCACAAAGAGAAAGATTGATAAAGCTAAACAAAATTGCAATCCAGCAAATGAGTGTATTACAAGATGTTGAAAACAGAAAACTATTAAAATAACAACTATAATGCTTAGAGATATGGCGATTGCCTAACAAAGGCTATATGCCATAAACGGCACATAGCCCCGTCCGTTGGGCAAGACAAAAAGCTCCCTACTTGATATTACGTGACTAATAATCTAACTTTATAAAAACATGAAATCACTAGCTATCAAAAAATTAAGAGTATTCTCGATCTTAGCCATTCTATGCGCCTGCCTACTAGTTCTCGCAGCGATTTCGAGGGGGCATTATCCTCTCAAATCTCAGATTAGCGTTACATGGATGAAAACCTTTGGTGGAGTTAAGTCCGACAAAGCCTACTTTGTTCAACCCACCTTCGACGGTGGATTCATTTTGACTGGTGAAACCAAATCCTTTGGCTCTGGCGGCACCGACGTGTGGCTTATACGAACCAACAGTTCGGGCGACACGCTTTGGACACGAACATTCGGAGGGAAAGGAGACGATTGGGGCGAAGCGGTTGTTCAAACGTCCGACAGTGGCTTCCTAATTGTAGGAGGAACGAAATCCTTTGGCTCTGGTGGCACCGACGTTTGGCTCATCCGCACCAACAGTTCGGGCGACACGCTTTGGACGCGCACGTTCGGAGGGAAAGGAGACGATTGGGCGGAGGAAGTGGCCCAAACGGCCGACGGAGAATTTATTATTCCCGGGTGGACCAACTCAACACCGAATGGTGATTTTGATGCCCTTTTGATCAAATATAATGCATCCGGAAACATTGTTTGGAGCCGTACCTATGGCGGGAGCCGCAACGATGCAGCCAAATCAGTACAACCTACAGGTGACGGTGGTTTCCTGGTAGCAGGTCTTACTATGTCTTTTGGCGCAGGTAGTTCTGATGTTTGGATTATCAGAACAAATCAGAGTGGCGACACTCTCTGGACTCGCACATTTGGTGGAACTGGCTTCGATATGGCCTTTTGCGTCTCACAAACTTTCGATAAGGGGTTCGCTGTAGTAGGCCGAGTTCAGCCTTCCAACCAGGATTACGGCAATCTCTGGATTCTCAGGTTTAACTCTCTTGGTGATACGCTTTGGACTCGGACCTATGGTGGAAAAGGATACGACTTAGGCACGTTTGTTCAACAAGCTTCTGATGGGGATTTGCTTATAACGGGTTCTACAGATTCCTATGGCTCGGGATCTAATGATCTATGGCTTCTTCGCACAAACTCCAAAGGTGACACATTATGGACGCGCACGTTTGGTGGGCCTGCTTCTGATTTCTCTTTTTGTGTTCGCGAGCTAAAGGATAGAGACTTGGTTCTTGCTGGATATACTGAATCATTCGGTGCTGGCGATGCAGATGCTTGCTTTCTCAGAATAAAGAATAAATGACATTCGGCTTGCCAACGTATAATACCGAGACAATAACGAAGACAAGCCCATAACATTTTGTATATTTAATGGCTGCTATTGTACTACTTAAAACATTTAATATGAACGAGTCTCAAATTCAGATTTACAAATCAAAAGAAGGTCAGACTGAAATTCAAGTAATACTTGAAAACGATACTGTATGGTTGACTCAAAAACAGATGGCAGCATTGTTTGAAAAGGATTCGGATACTATTGGTTTACACCTTATAAATATTTTCCATTCTGGTGAATTAGAGGAATCTTCAACTACCGAGAAATACTCGGTAGTTCAAACTGAAGGTGTAAGGAAAGTTAGGAGAGCGATTAAGCATTATAATCTCGATGCTATTATTTCAGTTGGATACAGAGTGAACACTATAAGAGGCACACAATTCAGAATCTGGGCAAACAAAATTCTCAAGGAATATCTTATTAAGGGCTACCCTATTAACGAAAAAGCTCTTAGGCAACAAAATCTGCAATTGCAAGAACTTCAAAAAACAATTAAAATTTTAAGTTCTGCAGTACAAAGCAAAGAATTAACTACAGACGAGAGCAAAGGTTTACTAAGCATTATCTCTGACTACTCTTATGCACTGGATATATTGGATCAGTATGATTATCAGTCTCTGACAATTACTGATACCTCAGGTAAAGATATTTACAGGATCTCATATACCGAGGCGATCGAGCAGATAAACCTGGTCAGAAAAACATATGGCAACAGCGAACTTTTTGGCAGGGAAAAAGACGAATCGTTTAAAAGTTCTATTTCAACTATCTATCAGACATTTAACGGAAAAGACCTTTATCCAAGCATAGAAGAGAATTGCAGACAATACTTTAGTTGCCTTGACATTGATGATAGCTGTCAGCAAACAAGAAGAAATGGGTATTATGATAAAAGTCATTGTAAATTTGATAAATACCAGAAATTAACACACGATAACAGGCAGTATGAAATATTAAAACGTTTCATACCGCCAAACCGTTGTAATGCATTTTAAAACAGACAACCGAAAATGATTTGGATATACATTCGATTGATACAGAAAAAAGAGCATTGAATACATAAGCAATCGGATTGATTGGAAATAGATTAATAAATTAATTCACTTATGAAACCAAGAATTGAAAAGAAAACCGTAATAAAAATTATAGGAATAAACCTGACTCTTTTCTTATTGCTATACGGATTAGTCTATATCAACAAGGCTGTTTTTAGACCGACATTCAACGAAACTCATTTAGCGCAAATTCTGACGGGTAGCTTCCCGACTTTTATCGCTGCTTTCTTGATTAGTTTATGTGCGGTGAATCCTGTGCTAATCATAAGACCACGATTAGGACGATTGATTGTCTATTTGGGGTCGTTATGCATTATGACGATGCTTATACTTGACGAATTAGAATCTATATGAGCAAGTAAACAATATGATATTTATGATATTGCAGGAAGTATTTTAGGCTCTCTTTTAGCTGTGCTGACCTTTGAATATTTACATTATAGACAAAAACGAAAGAAAGAGATTTATAGAGACGAGATATAAAAACGCACTACAACATGTGGTTAAAAATATTAGGGTTGATGATGCAACGGCAAGGTTTTCGCTCACCACAAAGTTCATTAACGGTGGATACGAAAGCAGCCAGTAACTCCCCAACATTTCCAACCACAGGAACGTTATAGCCAATGCTTATAAAGACAAAGGACACTGTGGCAACAAAAATTAATTCTAAACTTTTTAAATATTTTTAAAAATAATCAACAATGAAAAAACACATCACCATTTTATTGATTTCACTATTTTTCTTTCCTTTCATGCTTTCTGCATATACAGGAGAGATAATAAAATCTTACGATACTCCCGGTTCATTCACCACCGGATTAACTTATGACGGGAAATACATATGGCTATCCGACAGGAAAGCTGATCTTATTTACTGCATCGATCCTGCAAATGGGAAAGTAGTAAGAAGCATAAAATCACCTGCATACTGGCCTACAGGATTGGCATGGGATGGCGAGTATATATGGAACGCAGATGTCAGGGGTGGAATTCCTCTTGCCGAGAATTTTACAGGTAAGATATATCGTATCGATCCTAAGGACGGAACCATTGTCAAAACCCTTCCTGCTCCTTCCGATTCGCCAATCGGACTTGTGTGGGATGGGAAGTACCTTTGGTGCGCCGATGACAAATCCGACGAAATCATTCAATTCAGTGCTGAAGATGGCACAACGATCAAAACATTAAAATCACCTGCTGCTGATCCAAACGGACTTGCGTTTGACGGAAAATATTTATGGATCTCCGACAGGATAAAAAATGAAATTTATATGATGGATCCTGTCACCGGTTGTGTTCTTATAATCGCCAATGCTCCGGGCCCTTATACCAATAGTCTTTGCTACGACGGGAAATATTTGTGGGCTGCTGATTATCAGAATGACAAAATTTACCAGTTAAAAATTCATGATAACGATACATATAAAACAAGCAATGAACGCAAATCAAAAGTAACGTACACTTATACCCTTAGAAATTATGGCCCCGGTACAGTCAAAACAATGGATGTATATCTTGCCGTCCCAACGAACAGGGTAAATCAGATCCTCAACGATAAAATATCATATATACCTGATTACACGGATATCATTACTGACCAATGGGGGCAGAAGGCAACACGTTTTCATTTTGCGGATTTGAAATCTGGTGAATCCAGAGAAATTAAAATGGTTTCCGCAATCACTACTTATGATGTGCGTTATTTTATTTATCCCGATAAAGTCGAGGCGCTTTCGGCAATTCCTGACAGTATAAAAAACAAATACCTTGCGAATAATGAAAAATTCAAATATGATGATCCCATCATAGTAGATGCATTGAAAGAAGCTACAGGCAATGAAAAGAATCCTTATTGGATTGCCCGAAAGATATACACTTATGTTATAGATCACATGTCCTACGAAATGGTTGGCGGATGGAATTCTGCGCCCACCGTTCTCAAGCGCGGAAACGGTTCCTGTTCCGAATATTCATTTTTATATATTTCCATGTGCAGGGCAGCAGGATTACCGGCACGCTATGTAGGTGCAGTAGTTGTGAGAGGTGATGATGCTTCTATGGATGATGTTTTTCACCGCTGGGTTGAAGTATATATGCCTGGTTACGGATGGATCCCCATTGATCCGAGCGGTGGCGATAAGCCCTCACCAAGAGATCAGGCTGATTGTTTTGGTTCACTATCCAACAGATTCTACATTACAACTCAAAGCGGCGGCGGCTCTAAAACCATGGGATGGACTTATAATTCAAACGAATCTTGGACAACAGATCCCCAGACCAATATCGTTTTTGAGAATTTTGCCGAATGGGAACCTTTGAAATAATTTAAATTTTCTTCATGCGACTTTGGTCAATTCATCCACAATGAATGAAGAAACTGACATAGACGACAAAGCACAGGCTATAAAATGAAGTGGGTTAACATCGCCACCGAAAAGCAACCGCCAAACCGTTAGAGGCAAGGCTGTCGAAGAAAACAAACTGAGAGATAATTAAGATATGAAAAAGGGATTGATTAGAGGGAATTATGAAACAGAGACAAAAGTATTAAAACAACAAGTAAAAAGAAATCTTGAAAGGTTTCCACAAGATTTTATGTTTGAACTCACAAATGAATCTCAAGCATTCAAGTGTGTCTCCAATGGTATTTACTGAACAGGGAGTCGCAATGCTCTCTTCTGTTCTCCGTTCCCAGAAAGCAAAACTTACAACTCCAACGGAGTTTTTTACAAACAATTACCAATCAGCTACTTATAAAAATATTTCCGAAGAACTATTGGGAAAATTTTGCATATAAGCCTGTAGAATAAGGACTTGTAAAAAACTCCGTTGGAGTTCGCTGCGAAGCAGCTTTTAAAGACCAATTCCTTCTCTTAAAGGCAGAAAAATTGAATTAGTCGACAATTAAATTAACCTCCAAAACAAACAGCCATCTTCCTGT
>Ga0209540_10001869_pt1 | contig 15360 bp, 13 predicted proteins | sample BarGraIncu01121A_FD_184501 | JGI IMG/M metagenome (GOLD analysis project Ga0209540, IMG submission 184501) | Arctic peat soil microbial communities from Barrow, Alaska - Barrow Graham LP Incubations 011-21A (SPAdes) (version 2) | ecosystem: Environmental > Terrestrial > Soil > Wetlands > Peat... | reverse complement strand
CACACACCGGTCGGGAATCACGTTGGCCGCGATCCCCGCTTCTATGCCGGTCACGCTCAGCACCTCGGTAAAGGCGAGACCGCCCTGCTCGAGCTCGAGCGGCTCGGCCTCCAGTAGCGGCTTCAGCCCTTCGATCGCCACGCTGATCGCGTTCGTCCCCAGCCAGGGCCGAGCCGAGTGAGCACTCTCGCCCCGGAAGACGGCGTTCGCGTACAGGTTCCCGAGGCAGCCGGCCTGGATCTCGTTGTCGGTCGGCTCCATCACGATCACCAACTCCGCCTCGTCCAGTTCCGGCAGGGCGGCGAACAAGCCCGGCAGGGAGCTCTGCTCCAGGGGAAGCTCCTCGCGCGGGAAAAAGAGGAAGCCCGGATCGACCTCCAGCGCCGGCGCCTCCTCGGCGACCCAGCGGGCGAGCTCGATCATCACCGCCAGGCCCGACTTCATGTCGCTCGAGCCGCAACCGACCACCGCGCCCCCGTCGATGTGGCCGGGAAGGTTCTCCTGCACCGGAACCGTGTCGAGGTGCCCGGCGAATACGACGAGCGGGCGCCCGCTACGCGGCACGCGCGCGTACACCGACTCACCATCGCCGTACACGAGCTCGAGCCCGCCGGAGAGGAGCGATGCCACCCGCTCGGCCAGAGCCTGCTCTGCCCCGCTGGGCGAGGGTACGTTCACCAGCTCGAGCGTACGCTCGGCCAGGCGCTGGGCCGGATTCGAGCTGTTGGCCGCCATCTCGGAAAGCAGCCTAGCGGCCGGCTCGGTTGCCGGGGGAATGAGAGGGCATACTACGTTCCGTGACCGCGCATCAGCCCGATCCCGCCCCGGGCGCGCAGCCAGAGCGTGGCTTCGCCCTTGCGGTCTTCGCGCACGGCGTAGACGTGGCCGGCGAGCTGGCCGAGTTGCGCGAGCTGGCGCGCACCGCCGGCGTCGCGATCGCCTCGGAGATCGTGCAGCAGCGCGCCCACCCCGATCCGCGTTCCTTCGTCGGCAAGGGCAAGCTCGAGGAATTGAAGAGCACCTTTCCCGCCTCCGGCGCCGAGGTGCTGATCGTCGATGACGAGATCTCGCCCGTTCAGCAGCGCACGCTCGAGAACGCGCTCGACGTACGGGTGGTCGACCGCACCCAGTTGATCCTCGACATCTTCGCCCAGCATGCGATCAGCGCCGAGGGCAAGCTCCAAGTCGAGCTGGCCCAGCTCGAGTACAACCTGCCGCGCATGCGCGGAATGTGGAAGCACCTGGAAAGGCTCGGCGGCGGCGTCGGCACACGCGGCCCCGGTGAGACTCAGCTCGAAAGCGACCGCCGCGAGGCACGCCGCCGCGTCTCGCTGCTCAAGGGGCGCCTGAAAGAGCTCTCCAAGCGGCGCGAGACCGGGCGCAAGGAGCGCCGCCGCAGCGACAAGCCGACGATCGCCCTGGCCGGCTACACGAATGCGGGCAAGTCCACGCTGCTTAATGCGCTCGCCGGCGCCGGCGTCTCGGTCGAAGACCGCCTGTTCGAGACGCTCGATCCGACAACGCGCTCCTTCGAGCAGGAGGGGAGGCAGTACCTGGTAACCGACACCGTCGGTTTCATCCGCCGCCTGCCGCATCAACTCGTCGAGGGCTTCGCCGCCACGCTCGAGGAAACGCTCGTCTCCGATCTCATCCTGCACGTCGCCGACGCCTCGCTCCCACCGCAGGAGATGGCCGATCAGATCGACGCCGTGGCCTCGGTGCTGAACGAGATCGGCGCCGACGAGCTACCCGTGGAGCTCGTCCTGGACAAGGTCGACAAGGTAGACGCCGTCTCGCGCAAGCGACTGGCCAATCGCTATCCCGATGCTTTGCAGATCTCGGCACTGAGCGGCGAGGGGCTGGACGAGCTGCGCGCTCGCCTGGCGTCGCGCTTCACCGATCGCTTCGCGCCCGTGCGCCTGCTGATACCCCACGATCAGGCCGGTGCGCTGTCGGAGCTGTACGAGCTGGGAGCGCCGATCGAGGAGCGCCGCGACGAGGCCGAGGGCGTCTATATCCTGGCGCGCCTTTCGCCGAGCGCGCTGGGTCGCCTTTCGCGCTTCCTACTGCACGACGAAAAGCGATCGAGGAAGATCCGCTGATGGAGCTCCAGATCTGCCGGCTCAGGCCCGAGGCCGTGATTCCGGAGCGCGCCTATCGCGGCGACGCCGGGCTCGATCTCGCCGCCTGCGATCGCCTCGAATTGGCGCCGGGCGAGCGCGCCACGATCGGCACCGGGCTGGCTGTAGCGATCCCCGAAGGCTTTGCCGGATTCGTCCAGCCACGCTCGGGCCTGGCCGCGCGTCACGGCATCGCGCTAGTCAATTCGCCGGGGCTGATCGACTCGGGTTACCGCGGCGAATTGCGCGTCGTCGTTCTGAACACCGACCGAGATAGCTCTTTCACGATCGAGCCGGGGATGAGAATCGCCCAGTTTGTGATCTTGCAGCTACCGGATGTCGAGCTGGTCGAGGTCGAACAGCTGCCGGAGTCGGAGCGCGGCGTGCACGGCTTCGGATCCTCGCGGGTGTAGGGGAGATGAGAGAGCCCCGCATCCGCGTCTCGGCCTTGCTCGTTTGGCGCGGCCGCATCCTGCTCTGCCGGCAAGAGAAACCGGGCAAGGAGTACTGGCTGCTTCCCGGCGGCGGCGTGGACAGCGGCGAGACGCTGGTGGAGGCGCTGCAGCGCGAGCTGGCCGAGGAGATAGGAATCGACTACGAGTTCCCGGTCGAGGGCCCGATCGCACTCGCCGACTCGATCGCGCCCGGCCGCCGCCCCGTAGCCAAGCACGTCGTTCACATCATCTTCGCCAGCGACCTCAGCGAGCACTCGCTGGAGGAGGTCTCCTCGATCGACGACGCGGTACGCGGCCACCGCCTCTTCTCGCCCGACGAGCTGGCCGACGTGGTCATCCACCCGCCGATCCAGCACTTCCTGCGCAACTGGCAGCCGGGCGACCCGACGGTTTATCTGGGCTCGCTCTGGGTTCCCTGAGGGAACGATTCAGCGGAACTTCCCGCCGCGCTCCCGCGCCCGTCCCAGCGCCACAGCATGAGCCTGGTACTCGAGCTCGTCGTCGAGCGCCTCCAGCTCGGGCGTCTCGCCGAGACGCCGCGCCAGCGCCTGCCCGAGCAGCCAGTCGGCCAGCCAGGGATTGCGGGGCAGGAGGGGACCGTGCAGGTAGGTGCCGATCGCCTTGCCCAGGCGGCAGCCCTCGAAGCCGCTTTCGCCGTCGTTGCCGAAGCCGTGCACGACGCGACCGAATGGGGCAGCGCCCGGGTCGAGCAGCGTACGGCCGCCGTGGTTCTCGAAGCCGACCACGGTGAGCAGCTCGCCCGGGTCGAGCTCGCACTCGATCGAGACGTCTCCGATCATGCGCCCTTCGCCGGCGACGGTCTCGAGCGGTAGCACGCCGGCGCCGGGCATCTCCACGCCCGACCGGTCGCGGTAGCCGCGCCCGAGCAGCTGGTAGCCGCCACAGACCGCAAGCAGCGCCGCCCCGTCCTCGAGCGCCGAGGAGATCTCGTCGCCGCGCCGGGCCAGATCTGGCGCGATCAGCGCCTGCTCACGGTCCTGCCCGCCGCCCAGGTAGATCAGATCGCACTCGCGCGCGAGCGCCTCGCCGACGCCGACGCCGATCACTTCCAGTTCGTAGCCGCGCCGCTCGGCCCGACTGCGGAACACGGCGATGTTGCCGCGATCGGCGTAGATGTTGAGCTGGTCGGGGTAGAGGTGGCAGAGCCGAATCCGGTTCGTCATTTCGGCTTCCTCGCCTGTCCGGACTCCTCGCGGGCGCGGGCGGCACGCTGCCAGTACGGGTCGGCGTGCCCGCGCTCCGCCAGCACCTTCTGCAGCTCGAGCATCGCGGTGTAGGTCGGGCAGACGACGAGCTGGCCGCCTTCCTCGGTCAGCTCCAGCCCGCGATCGAGCGCCTCGGCCGGCGTGGGCACAAGCTCGATCTGGCTCTGCGGAAAACCGGCGTACTTGAAGCGAAGCGCCAGCTCGGCGGCGCGGCGGCCGCTTGCTATCAGGCGCTCGAGACCGTCCAACAGCGGCTCGAAGTCGACGTCCCAGATCCAGGACACGTCCTGCCCGTCGGCGATGCCGTCGTTGAGCGCGATCACCAGCGTCTGCGGCGTGCCGGCGGCGACGATCGTGCGCACCACCTCGTTGGCGCCGGTCGGGTTCTTGATCAGGAGAAGCAGCAGGCTCTTGTCTGCGATCTCGATCCGCTCCGAGCGACCGAAGGCGGCCGCGGTGCTTTCCAGGCCGCTTGCGATCTCGTCGGCCTGCGCGCCGAGGGCGCGTCCGAGCGCCGCCGCCGCAAGCGCGTTGTAGACGTTGTAGAGGCCGGGCAGCCCGAGCCTGACGCTCAGCGTCTCTTCTGGCAGATGAAGTCGGAAGCTGGATCCCGTGAGACCCTCGAGCGTGATCTCTTCGGCCCAGATATCGGGCTTCGAGCGCTCGAATCCGCAGCCGGGGCAGGAGTACTCGCCGAGGTGGCCGACGTAAGCCAGCCGGTAGTTGTAGGCGGCGCCGCAGATGCTGCAGTAACGAGCGTCGGCGGCGTGGGGGAGAGAGCTGCCCTGACGAGCGTCTTCGATACCGAAGCGGATAACGCCCTCGCGCCCCCGCGCGAGCTGCGCGAGCTGGGGGTCGTCCTCGTTCACGATCAACGTGCTGTCGGGCGCAAGATCTGAAACGACGCCGCGCCAACGCTCGGCCAGCAGCTCGAGCTCGCCGTAGCGATCGAGCTGGTCGCGGAAGAGATTGCCGAGGCAGAGCGCGCGCGGCCGAAGCGCATCGGCCACCCGTGGCAGCGCCGCCTCGTCCACCTCGAACAGGCCCAGCTCGGCGCCGCGCGTATGTAGAAGCGCGGTCGCGACGCCCGAAGAGAGGTTGGCGCCGGCGGGATTACCCGCCAGCCGGTAGCGCGATGCGAGAATCGCAGCGCTCATCGCAGCGCTCGTCGTCTTACCGTTCGTCGCCGAGATGATGGCCGAGCCCTGCTCGAGCCTCCTCGCCAGGCGCGCACTGGCGCCGGAGTCGAGAGCGTTCAGCACGCGACCGGGTAGCGTCGTGCCGCCGCCTTTGCCACTGAGACGCGACACGAAGCCGGCCGCGCGCGCCGCTAGAGTACTGATTACGAGCGGTATTCGCACCGTAACAACGAGCCTACAGTACGTCCCTCCGTCCAACGCGTAACGTATCCGTTTACCTTGATGGGTGATGCCATCTCACGTCTCTCATCGATAGCGTGGTGTGTTAGTAACAGTCGTGCCTTTTCCCTGCGCCCCGATATTCGCCAGGACGGCGAGCATGCCCGCTCGAGGGCGCTTCTGACGTGAGCATCACAGCCAACGAGACCGATCGCAGCGCAGGCCCCGAGCCGAAACCGGCGCTTCGCCGCCGCAACCTGGGCACCCGGATCTTCACGACGCTGATCATCGTCAGCGCTATCGGCCTCGACGCCGCACTGCTCGTTCATCTTCGCTCCAGTACGAGCGGCTGGAAAGCCTTCGTATGTTTCGCCGCCGCGGCCGCGATCACACAGTTGCTCGTGGCGCGCAACTCGTCCTCCCGCCACGCCCAGGTGTCGCTCGCGGTCTTTATCGTGGCGGCCGCCCTCGTGCTGCCACCCGAGCTCGTCGTTCTCGTTCCGATCGCACAGCACATACCCGAATGGCTCAAGCAGCGCTACGCCTGGACGGCGCAGGCAACCTCCATCTCCTGCGCCACGCTGGCCGCGCTCGCCACCTGGGGCGTCGCAGATCTCGTACTGAAGGGCCACAGCCTCACCGCAAGCGGAACCGGCGAGATCGCGCTGGCCGGCCTGCTGGCGGCGGCCACCTTCGTGCTCGTCGATCACGGCCTCGTCGCGATCGTCAAGCGCCAGCTGGGCGGCGCTCTGGGCGCCTGGCGATCCACAGCCTGGCTGTCCTCGCTCGGTTACAGCCTAGCCCTCGCGGCACTGGGCGTCGTGATCGCTCTCATCTGGGCCCACGACTCCTGGCTCGCGTTGTTCGCCATCGCTCCGCTGGCGCTCGCACAACGCTCGCTAACGGTGCCACGCCTGCAGGAGGAGGCGCGCGTCGACCCCAAGACCGGCCTCTACAACGCGCGCCACTTCGGCCGCGTCTTCGGCGACGAGTTGGCGCGCTCAATCCGTTACAGCCACCCGCTTTCGGTGCTGATGATCGACTTGGATCTCTTGCGCGAGATCAACAACACTTACGGCCACCTGGCCGGCGACGCAGTTCTCTGCGCCGTTGCCGATGTCTTCCGTTCACAGCTGCGCCACTACGACGTGGCGGCGCGTTTCGGCGGCGAGGAGTTCAGCATCTTGCTGCCAGAGACGCCCGTCGAGAAGGCGCTGGAGATCGCGGAGAGGATCCGCCGCGCCGTCGCCGAGCGTTCCGTTGACGTCTCCACCTCGAGCGAGCCGATCCACGTAACCGTCTCGATCGGAGTCGCTTCCTTTCCCAGCGACGGCGCCGACCAGAACGCGCTCATCCATCAGGCCGATCTGGCCGTTTACCGGGCCAAGCTGCAAGGACGCAACCGGGTGCAGGCCGCAAGCGCTGAGGCGGTCGTGCTCGCGCCTTCTCTCGCCGGTCACCTCGAAGTCGCCGCTCAGATCGCAGAGCACGAGGAACGCACCGCCTCCGCGAGCGAGGGAAATCCGCGTCCTCACGCAGCCCAGAACCCGTACTTCCTTTCGCTCTCCCTCCGTCTGGCCACCCTCGTTGCGCTCATCAGCACAACCGGCATCGCTCTCGGCGTCGCAGCCATGGTGTTCTCCCATGGGCGAATCGACTGGGGCGGAATCGTTGCCGTCACCGTTCTGGTCGGAATCGGGCAGGCGCTGGCCATCCAGGTCGATGACGGCTCGATCTCGGTCAGCGCGGTCGGCACGATCGCCGGCGTCGCCCTCTTCGACGTCCGCGTTGCGCTTCTCCTCGCGCTGACGACGAGCGTGGTGGAGTGGAGTGCGCGCCGGTCGGCGTTGCACCAGGTGCTCTTCAACATCGGCAGTCTGAGCCTGGCCGGGCTGGCCGCCGGCGGCATCTTCGCTCTGAGCCGCGAGCTCAGTTCTCGCCAACTCGCCTTCGACCTGGCCGGAATCGTTGCGGGCGGCGTCTACTTCCTCATCAACACCGGCCTGCTGGCGATCGCTCTGGCGCTGGAGGGCCACGAGGACTGGCTCGCCGCCTGGCGCGAGCGCTTCACATGGCTCGCGCCTTACTACCTCGTCTACGGCCTCGTGGGGGCGCTCATCGCGGTCGCTTATCACGCCATCGGCAGCGAGGCGCTGCTCGTCTTCGCCTTGCCCCTACTGATCATGCGCAAGACGCAGGAGGACTATCTCGGGCACGCTCAGAAGAGCGCGCACAAGCTGCGTCAGGCAGCCGAGACGATTCAGAAGCAGAACCTCTCGCTCGAGCAGGCCAACAGGCTCCTTCGCGAGCGCTCGACAGCCGCCATGGAGAGCCTGTCTGCGACCGTCGACGCTCGCGACTCCTACACCGCCGGCCATTCGCGCCGCGTCCAGCAACTGGCGCTCGCGATCGGGCGCGAGATCGGGTTTTCGCAAGCGGAGCTGAACATCCTCGGGCAGGCCGCCCTCTTCCATGACATCGGCAAGCTGGCGGTGCCAGATTCGGTGCTGCTCAAGCCTGCGGAGCTGAACGATTACGAGTGGGAACTGATGCGCCGCCACGCCGATGAGGGCGCCCGCATCATCGAGCGCCTCGGCTTCCTGGCCGACGCGGTTCCGGCTATTCGCCACCACCACGAGCACTTCGACGGCTCCGGCTACCCCGACGGCCTTGCCGGTGAGGAGATTCCGCTCGGCGCGCGCATCATTCACGTCGCCGATGCGCTCGACTCGATGCTCACGACGCGAACCTATCGCTCGGCCCGCCAGGTCAAGCAGGCACTCGTCGAGTTGCGCGACAACGCGGGTGAGCAGTTCTGCCCGCGCTGCGTCTCGGCGCTCGAGAGCATCTTGCCCGTCGAAGCCCGTGGGCCCGAGGGCGATGACGCGCCCGAGGACGAGTCGCCCGACGGCGCACTCGAGCTCGCTCACTGAGTTCCGGCTTCCGCAGCCCCGTCTTTCACACCCGCCAGGGTGGGCTCATCGCTTGATGTCTGAGCGAGGATGAAGGGCCTGTCGAGCGAAACTCGAAACACTTTGCAATTCGCGCATAATGCTCTAGACTCTTTGCGATGGCCGTGAAACCTCCGCTTCGTGCCGTGACGACAATCGACCCGCAAGCTCTGGCCAGCTTCCAGGCGAGCATCCGCAAGCGCTACTCGAACGAGCTGATCCTGAGCGAACTGCGTACCTGCGCCGAGCGGCTGGGACGCTCACCGACCATGCGCGAGTTCGCAAGCGACGAGCAGACGACGATCCACCCGCAAACGGTGATCGAGCATTTTGGAAGCTGGAACGCGGCCAAGCGCGAGGCGGGCCTGGTGCCCAGGCGCTTCGCCACCCGCGACGAGCTGCTTCGCGTCCTGCGTGAGCTGGGGGAGGAGCTGGATCGCACCCCCACCGCGCGCGATCTCGACGCCCGCAAGGGCCGAGTGCCGTCGAAATCTCTCTACTGGCACACCTTCGGCTCGCTGCGCGAGGCTCTGCGCCAGGCTGGGTACGACCTGCCGGTCGGCGAGGAGCGCCTCGAGCGTGCGATCGAGCAGGGCGCCGAGCTCGCGCGGGAGCTTGGTCATCTGCCGCGTTTCGCCGACTGGGCCGGTAGGCATGCCAGAGACGCGAAGATCATGAGCGAGTGGCAGGTCTACCGCTTGTTCGAGGCTCGGCGCGGCGCCTGGTCGACCTTTCAGTTCCTCATCCGCGAGCGCCTGCGCGAAGAGGGGATAGAGGTCGCGGCAGGCGGAATACTCGTGGCCGCTGCGGAGCCTAACGGCGACAGACAGCGCGATTGATCGGGGCTCGGTGAGCATGCCTCCCCCTTACGGGTGTTTTCGCCTATGAAAACGGGGTAGTTGCGTTAAGCCGTCTTAACTAAGGGCCGATAGAGTGAGCGTGGCACAGCCGATTCGCCCGCATCCACTCCCGGCATCGAAGCCTCCACTGCCCAAGCTGGAGCTCGTTCACGGCGAAGCCGAGCGAGAGGATCCAAAGCTCGCAACAGCGATCGAGGAAGTCGCCGAGCTAACCGAGCTTCCGCAGGAGGAAGAGGCGGAGGGAGAAAGCGCCGCCTACGCCACTCAGACGTCCGACCCGCTCAAGCTCTACGTCCGACAGATAGGTGACGGGCCTCTGCTCACGGTTGCCGAGGAGCGAGACCTGGCCAGGCGCAAGGATGAAGGCGACGAGGCCGCCAAGCGCAAGCTGATCGAATCGAACCTGCGCCTCGTGATGTCGATCACCCGCCACTACACGAAGGCCGGGGTACCGCTGCTTGATCTGATCCAAGAGGGCAACCTCGGGCTCATCCGCGCGGTCGAGAAATTCGACTATCGCATGGGCTACAAGCTCTCGACCTATGCCACTTGGTGGATCCGCCAGGCGGTCACCAGGGCACTCGCCGACCAGGGTCGCACCATTCGCCTTCCCGTCCACGTGGCCGAGCAGGTTCGCCGGCTCATGCGCACCCGGCGCGTACTGGCGCAGAAGATCAACCGCGACCCGACCATCGAGGAACTGGCGAAGGAGAGCGGATTCCCGGTCGAGCGTGTGCTTCAGCTGCTCGACCTGGTCGAGGATCCCGTCAGCCTCGAGACTCCCGTCGGAGACGGCGAGAGCCTATACGGCGACCTGATCGAGGACACGAAGACGGAGTCGCCCGACGGCGCCACCTCCGATCGCCTGCGCTCGGTCGAACTGGGGGTCGCGCTTGACAAGCTGAACCCGCGCATGCGCCATGTTCTGAGCGCCCGTTTCGGCCTCGACGGACAGGCGGCGCGGACGCTCGAAGAGGTCGGCGGCGAGCTGGGCATCACCCGCGAGCGTGTGCGCCAACTCGAGTCCCGCGCCCTGCGCGAGCTACGCATGGTCGCCCCCGACCTCGAGCACTACCTGCGCACCTGAACCAACGAAAGTCTCACGACTTTCGTTGGAGTACTGAGTCAGGGCCGTAACGAGCCGCGACCGGCATGATGGGCGCGGCCCGCTCCCGCTCCCTTCCGGCGCATCCCGTAAAAGTCGTACCTCGATCTGGCGCACTCGCTCGCGGGCATCGAGCGCCGAAACCGTGACGATGCTCGCGATGCCGCCACGGCCGACATGTGCGGCCGCGGCTCACGTACGCCCGTCCCCAACGCGACTCGAACCCCTCAAAGCAATCCGGACGATTCCGCCCTGCTAATAGGAGCAGAAAGTCGCAGCGCCGAAGGCGCAGTGACTTCAGCGACGGTCCCCCGGGAAGAACCGCCAGGTTCTTACCGGGATACGGATTGCATCTCGCGCAGGCGCGAGAGCTGACGCAGGGCCTCGACCTCGATCTGGCGCACCCGCTCGCGGGTCAGGCTGAGGCAGCGGCCGATCTCCTCGAGCGTCCTGGGCTCGTTGCCCTCGATGCCGTAACGCATCAGAAGCACCGTCCGCTCGCGCTCGGGCAGCACGTGCAACGCCTGTGAGAGCGCCTGGCTGCGAAGAGACACCTCCACCTGCTCCTCGGGCAGCGGCCCCTCGCCGGGTACGAAATCACCGAAAACGGCGTCTTCCTCGTCGCCGACCGGCTGGTCGAGACTGGTCGAAGCACGGGCGGCAGCCTTGACCTCGTAGGCCTGCTGGGTGGGAAGGCCGGCTTCCTCGGCAACCTCCTCGAGCGTCGGCTCGCGCCCGAGTTGCGTCCAGAGCGTGCGCTCGGCGCGATTCATCTTCTGCAGGCGCTCGACGATGTGCACCGGCATGCGAATCGTTCGCGCCTTGTCGGCCAGCGCCCGGGCCACAGCCTGGCGGATCCACCAGGTGGCATAGGTCGAGAACTTGAAGCCGCGGCGCCAGTCGAACTTCTCGACGGCGCGAATCAGTCCCAGCGTTCCCTCCTGAATCAGATCGAGGAAGGGAAGACCCTGATTGCGGTAGTTCTTGGCGATCGACACGACCAGGCGCAGATTCGACTGGATCATCCGCTGCTTGGCCCGCCCGTCGCCGCGTTCGATCCGCTTGGCCAGCTCGACCTCCTGGGCGGCAGTGAGCAGCGGATGGCGTCCCGCCTCGCGCAGGAACAGCTGAAGCGCATCGGTCGTGGTCTCGTAGGAGAGCGATGCCGCGAGATTGACCGGCGCCACGACTTCTGCTTCGTCTTCGGTGACCTCGATTCCACGCTGCTCCAACTCGCGATAGAGGCCGTCGATGTCGTAGGCGTCGAGGTCGTAGACCTCGATCAGGTCGAGCACCTCGCCGGCGCGGATCGAGCCCGCATGTTCGGCGGCGTCGAGAAGGTGTCGTACCTCCTCACTCTCAAGGAAAGTGTCGATATCGATCGTCATGTTTCTAGGCGCGGCCCGCGCGGCTCTCCTGCCCCTTATGGAAGCAAACACCATTTCCGCCGGAAATCAATACTTCTTGAGGTGTTTTCGCCGAGAACGCAGTGAATTACCTCGTGACAACCGGCAATTGGCTTCGCCGGCGCAGGATTCACAACGCCGAGACTCGGCCAGAACGACTCTATGAGTGCATACACCCTGAAGAACCTGAGGCAGGTCGAAGACAGCGCCACCAAGTTCGGGCTGGCGCCCGGACTCGAGGCTCGCTTCGCATCGGCCGAGCTCGAGCTCGAGCGGGCCGGTCTCAGTTACCAGCACTTGGCGCCGAACTTCCGCTCACCCTTCGGCCACCGCCACAACGAGCAGGAGGAGATCTACATCCTCGTCGAGGGCAGTGGGCGGATGAAGCTGGGCGACGAGATCGTCGAACTGCGTCGCTGGGACGCCATACGCGTCGCGAGCGCGACGATCAGAGCTTTCGAAGCCGGCCCCGAGGGCGCAACGCTGATCGCCTTCGGCGCTCCCGGCCCGAACTCGGCCGACGCCGAGCTGATTCCGACCTGGTGGACCGCCGAGTAGCCGAGGGACCGTCTATCGCTGCTCCTCGCTGCCCGACGCGATTGGTGTGACATCGAGCGAGCCATCGGCCCGGCGCTCGATGCAAAGCGGCCAGAGGCCGTCCCCGACGACGACCTCGAGGGCGGCCGAGCCCCGTTCGGGCACGTTGCCGAGGTTGCGCCGGCTGTCCAACCACTCGCGATGCCGGGCAAAGGCGGTCTCGAGCGCGGCCAGCAGATCCTGCTCCCGAAACGGCTTGACCACGTAGGCAAAAACGCCGGCGCGCACCGCCTCGGCCACGGTGCCCGAATCGGCGTAGGCGGTCAGCATGATGATCGGGATCGGCCTTTCGGCGAGGATGCGGCGGGCCACCTCTATCCCTGTCATCCCCGGCATGCGAACGTCGAGCACGACAGCCTCCGGCTCGGTCTCCTGAGCCAGGCGCAAGGCATCCTCGCCGTTCGCGGCCTCGGCGCAGACCTCGTAGCCGGCTTGCACGAGTATCTCGCGCAAGTCGAGACGGATGATCGACTCGTCTTCGGCGATCAGGATTCGCATCCGTGACTTCGTTGCTTGTCTCATGCTCTCGACTCCTTCCAAACGAAAGCCCCAGCACGCAGGAGCGTCCCGGGGCGGCTCGGCCCTCGTATCCGTCCCGATCGTCGGGACCAACAAAAAAGCCCCAGTGCGCCGAAGCGTCCTGAGGCAGCTTTGCCCTTCCGCCCGTCTTCGCCGACGAGCACGTTGAACGTAGCAAGAGCCGTCGAGCCCAGTCAAGTCGCGCGCTAGATTGGACGGCACGATGCCCGGACCGCCTACACGCCGTACGGCGAGGCTCCTTCTGCGCGCTCCCGAGTCCGTTGACGCCGACGCGCTCTTCGCCATTCAGGGAAATTCCGAGGCGATGCGCTACACATTCTGCGCGCCCGGCCTCGAGGCGACCGCCGCGCACCTGGAGTCGTACGCCGCCCGCTTCGCCGAGGACGGCTTCGCTCCCTGGACGGCCGTGCTGGCCCCCGAAGACCGGATTGTCGGCTGGGGCGGCCTGAACAAGGATCCGAACGCGCCGGAGTGGGGAGTGGAGGTCGCCTACTACATCGATCCGGCCTTTTGGGGTCGCGGTCTGGCAACCGAGCTGGTAAGCGAATCGCTGGCGCTAGCCTTCGACGGTCTCGGTCTGCCCGAAGTCGGCGCCTTCGCCAAGCCCGAGAACGCCGCCTCGGTTCGCGTGCTGCTCAAGGCCGGGTTCGAACGGGTTCGCTTTGTTCCCGAGCTGGAGCGAGACAAGTACCGAATCTCGAATGATTCCTGGCCACGGCCTTAACGATGCGCGTGCACGATAACCCGTGTTATGTCAAGTCGCTGAATTCGAGCATCGATACGCGTGCGCGCAGCTTCCACCCCATCGCGGGGCGACGAGAAGATCTGCTGCTCGCGCCGTACTAGAAGGACGAGCCGCGCACTCCCGAGACGATGAGGATCAGGATGGCGAGCGCCGCGAGCAACCTGTACACGACGAAGAGCGAGTAGTCGTGACGGCGCAGGTAGCCGAGTAGCGCCCAGATCGCCACCAGCCCGCTGCCGGCGGCGGCCAGAATGCCGACGACAAAGGGTCCGGCCGAGCCGGCCGGAAGCCCGCCGCCGAGCAGGATGTCCCTAACGGTCTTGAGCAGGGCGGCGCCGAAGACGACCGGCACCAGCATCAGGAACGAGAAGCGAGCTGCGGAGTCGCGGTCGAGCCTGAAAAGCCTCGCCCCGGTGATCGTAATTCCCGAGCGTGAGACGCCAGGCACGAGTGCGAGCATCTGGGCCAGGCCCAGGGCCAGCGCATCGCGATAGCGAAGAGCCGTCATCGGCTTGCGCTCGGGCAGGCGGTCGGCGAGCCAGAGCACGACGGCGAATACCGCCAGTGCGATGCCAATCTGCCATGGCTGGCCGAGGCGCTTCTCGATCAGGCTCTCCCCTGCGGCTCCGGCGAGTGCGGCCGGAATCGTTGCGATCAGCAGCAACCAGGCGAGGCGCTCGTCCTGGTTCGTGATCGTCCGGCGCCGGACGCTGCCAAACCAGGCGCGCAGGATGACGACGATCTCCGACCAGAAATACGACACGACCGCAACGAGCGTCCCTACATGCAGCGCGACGTCGAAGGTCTTGTTGAAGGCGACGTGGTTCTCGAGGTAGTGCCAGTTCCCCAGCCAGGGCACGAGAATCAGATGTCCCGACGAGGAGATGGGCAGAAGCTCGGTTAGCCCCTGGGTAATGCCGAGAATCAGAGCCTGCCAGTCGGGGAAGGCTCCGCTCTTCTCCCCCACGCCGAGCGCCGCCAGTCCACCGGCCGCGACTAGAGCGACTGCGGCGAGCGAGAGCAGAAGGCGTCGAGAGAAATGCGACGACTCGTTTGATTCAGGATTAGATTTATCCACAGATGTATCCACAGCACCACCTTTTTATTGTGGAAAGTGTCGAAAACATTATGTCGCAATTTGCGACTTTTTATTCGTTATTGAGCCTTGAATTACCTTGTTGCATAGTCTAGATTTCCACTTGCGTTGAGCACGGGGCGTGAGTAGAGCGAAGCCCCGCCGGAAGGGACTAGGCGGCAGCCGAACACCGGAAGGCAGGGCAGACGAAAACGTCGACGGCTTAGCGAAGGGAGCCGAGTAGGGAGCGAAAGTAGGTTGACGTCGCCCCTGTAGGTCGAACCGCTTCGGCGGGACGTTCAACGGGAGCGGCTGACGAAACCGCCACCCGCTCGGCTCCTCTTTTTGTTTTTCTGCAGACCGCGCGAGAGCCATAGGCAGAAAGAGTAGCCGCCTCATCGGTGGCCTCGGTGCCTTCGGTGTGAAGTGTCGGCCTCTACGCTGCCGGACCGGCGGCCGCCGTCTGGCTCGGCGTCTCGCTCTCACGAGCCAGGGCACGCAGTAGCAGACGGGAGAGATCCGGTCCCAGCGCTCGCTGCAGGCGAACGCGCGCAGGCTCTCTCTGACGTAGATTCATCTCATCAAAAGCGGCGAAATGCTCGAGCAAAAGCCCGGATCCTCGGTTTGGATAATGTGTCGACATCTCGCCACTCATTTCATTTTGACTATCGGCTCAGTAGGGCCGTCAACTCCATCCCTATTCCGAGTACAACGTGTCACTCTATGAAAGAGAGTCACCATATCGGCGTCGCGGCGTTAACCGGTTTAGAGCCTATTTCAGTAAGTATGCATGTCCAATCCGGCCGATCCGCGGATGCCGGTAGTCGGTAGTCCGAAGCCCGCTCGCCGCACTACCAGTGCGTCCTCAAGACCTTCGTCCCGCCGGCATCCACGGCTTGGCCCCCTTGAAACACACACCTCT
>Ga0209540_10001868_pt1 | contig 15363 bp, 16 predicted proteins | sample BarGraIncu01121A_FD_184501 | JGI IMG/M metagenome (GOLD analysis project Ga0209540, IMG submission 184501) | Arctic peat soil microbial communities from Barrow, Alaska - Barrow Graham LP Incubations 011-21A (SPAdes) (version 2) | ecosystem: Environmental > Terrestrial > Soil > Wetlands > Peat... | reverse complement strand
AGGGAAAAACAGCCTTTGAGCTGGTAACGGGATTACAACTTTTGATATTTCAAGGATGTTAAATGTCAGACGGCTGCCATCAGGTGATGAATTAAAATATATCCCGAGCAAACCTACCAGAAGCAAGGCCGATCCGCCCATAAGCATCAGGGTCAGTTTCATGGCTGAATATTCTTTCGGTCCGGTTCCCCATATTCCTATCAGAAGATACATTGGTATCACGGCCAGTTCATAAAACAGGAACATTGTGAATAGATCAATGGAGATGAAAAAGCCAAAGACCCCTGTTGCAAGCAGAATCAGAGAAACAAAGAATTCTTTCGTCAGTATCACAACCTCCCACGATGCAAAAATACCGGCAAATACCACAAGGGAAGTCAGGCAAATCATTGCGACGGATATTCCATCCACACCAACAGCATAGTGAATGTTGAGACTTTTGAACCATAAATGGTCTTTAACGAATAACATCTCATCAAGATTGCCGGCATGACGGGCACTAAGGTACAGGTATACGAGCACCGCAGCCATCAATAATTGGAGTCCCATCCCAAAAGCGGAGACCAGGCGAACCTGACGAGTATCTTTAAAGAGCAGGATAGCAGTGATTGTTAAGACCGGAATTACTACAAACAGTGATAAAATATCCATAATTAAAAGTCTTTTTCCAGATTATAAGTTATTTCCACAGGTATATAAATAATATTGCCAGCATTATAGCACCAGTGATGAAGACAAAAGCATATTTCTGTAACTGGCCCGACTGGAATCCTCTTATTCTGAATGAAACTCCGTGGGTAACAGTTGCAATCATATTCATAGTGGCATCTACAACATGACGGTCGAACCATGCAACGGGTTCTGATATATATCTGAAGATGATCTTTTTTGTAACAAAAAGATACAGTTCATCAATATAAAACTTATTGAATGCCCATTTATAACCATACTTGAATGTCGCTGCCATTTTATCGGGTATTACGCTTTCCTTACTATACATTATGTAAGCAATTCCTATTCCGAGTAAACCAATCAGTACTGAAGGTATTGCTATCATCAGTTCAATTTCACTTTCCAGAATTTTGCCATCTGAGGTAACCAATTTATTAAAAGGAATAAAACCTGAGACCGCTGCGCCAATTGCAAGAATAATTAATGGAATTGTCATAGTCGCAGGAGCTTCATGAGGAGTTTGGTGATAGTGAGTCTCTTTTCCCCAGAAAACACTGAAATAGAGCCTGAACATGTAGAATGCTGTAAGGCCGGCAACAGCATATTCAACTGCAAAGAGAAGCTTATTGCTATGAAATGCGGCAGCCAGTATCTCATCTTTGCTAAAGAACCCTGATAAAGGTGGAATACCGGCAATTGTAAGACAGGCAATCAAAAATGTGATATGCGTGATAGGCAGATATTTACGAAGTCCACCCATATCGGTCATATAATTACTGTGAACAGCATGTATTATTGCACCGGCTCCAAGGAAAAGTAATGCTTTAAACATGGCATGAGTAAACAGATGAAACATCGATGCCATGTAACCTAAGCCCGCATGCCCTCCATAACCTGCAAGCCCAAGAGCCAGCATCATATATCCGATCTGCGACATAGTGGAATAGGCCAGAACACGTTTTATGTCAGTTTGTGTACAGGCAATAACTGCGGCAAAAAGTGAAGAAAATGCCCCGACATATGCAACAACATTCAGAGCCACAGGCGCAGCTATGGCATATATGGGAAACATTCTTGCAACCAGGTAGACACCTGCAACAACCATTGTAGCTGCATGAATAAGAGCCGAAACAGGAGTCGGGCCTTCCATTGCATCTGGTAGCCATATATGAAAAGGGAACATGGCTGATTTCCCTACACCTCCCATGAAGACAAGAATCATCGACCAGGTCATAATGGAGAGTCCAAGGAAACCAATTCCCACCCCTTGTTTAATCGCATCTCCTGCAGGGTTAGTAAGAGATATAAAATCAAAAGTTTTCGTATTAAATGACAATATCAGGATACCAATCAGGAAGCCGAGATCTGCAAATCGGGTAACAATAAATGCCTTCTTAGAAGCTCTGACTGCTGAAGGTTTCTGGTAATAGAATCCGATAAGAAGAAAGGAGGAGACACCTACAAGTTCCCAGAATATGTACATCTGGAAAATATTTGTTGCCAGAACGAGTCCCAGCATTGAAAAAGTAAAGAGAGACAGGAATGAAAAAAAACGTTCAAACCCTTTTTCCCCTTTCATATATCCAAGACTGTATATATGAACCATAAATGAAACTGTTGATATTACAACCAGCATCATTACTGAAATAGGATCAAGCAGAGCCCCGATATCTATGTGAAGCTTATCAGTAAATTGTAACCACGTTAAATTGAAAGCTATGATTTTTTGATATGCTCCATCTATCTTTTCGCTTGTAAAAAAGTACTTGTAGGCAGTAATGTACGAGAGAACTGTAATTATCGCCAGTCCACATGTTCCCAATATACCTGAGAGCTTTGGAAAATACTTATGACCTGCCAGTCCCAGAAAAATAAACATGAGAAAGGGGAGCAACAGAATCCAGATTGTATAATTGAAGTTTATCATATTGAGAGTTTCCTAAAGTTGCAAAGTTGTAATAGTCTAAAGTTGTATTTCAATAAGCCGCATACCGCAAACCGCATTCCTCGTACCAGTTAAAATTTCATTTCATCAACATCTTCAACATTTATTGTCGTAAATCGCCTGTAAATATTAATAATTATGGCAATAGCAACAGCTGCCTCAGAAGCTGCAACAGCAATAACGAATATGCTGAAAAACATACCCTCCAGTTTATGAGGATAGAGGTACCTGTTAAATGCCATAAAGTTTATATTTACTGAATTCAAAATAAGCTCCACCGACATGAGAATGGTAATCAGATTCCGGCGTGTTAGGAAGCCGTAAACTCCTGCAAAGAACATTACTGTTGCCAGGATCAAAAAATATTGCAATGGTATTCCTGAACTCATATTATTTCTGGTTTAGATTTGATAATTCGGTCTTCCTGGGTGCACCTTTCTTGGCTACAACAATTGCGGCGACCATGGCTGCAAGCAATAATACCGATATGACTTCAAAAGGAAGGACATATCCGTCATGATCAACAGACAGCAGGCTTTTTCCTATTAATTTCATATTTACTTCCTGGGCGGCTTCTGTGGTTGCAGAAAAACTATAATCAAGTATTGTAATAATTGATAGTATAGCCCCGATTAATGCAGCAAGCGCCGAAAAGATGTTCTTTTTCCATCCCGATGACTCAAAATTCTGGCTTATGTGACTCGTAAGAAGGATAGAGAAGATTATCAATACCACAATACCACCTGCATAGAGAGTAAGCTGAACGGCTGCCAGGAACTGATAGTTGAGCATAAAATAAAGTCCAGAGGTTGATACCAGAACAAACAGCAGATATACTGCAGCTCTCAGTATTTTGCCGCTGGTGACTGTCAGAATGGAAAAGACGACAATCATTGCTGCAAATAGGATAAACATAATCTGATTAGAGGCCATTATTCAACTCCTTTCATTAATTGAGAACCTGGTTTATTTAATTGTTTTATTAGAAGAGCCCTGTTAAAGACAGCATGTTCAAACTTCTGCGAAAAAGCAAGAGCATTGGAAGGACAAGTCTTAACACACAAAGCACAGAAAGTACACATGCTTAATCTGTAGATGTGTTTATCAATTGCCCTTTTCTTTTTCCCATCCTCGGTAATGATAGTTTTTGAGATTATTTCAATTGTGCCATTAGGGCAATTCAATTCGCATATCCCGCAACCTGTGCACTTATGTTCATTTTTTTCATTGTGTGGCATAACCACCTCACCCTTGAAACGATCAAACATTACAAGATCTTTCCTGTTTGACGGATATTTTTGAGTTATAATTGTGCCTGGTCTGAAAAAGTACGATCCTGTGACTTTCATCCCTTTAAGTAATGACCAGACTCCAAATATAATTTCTTTCAGATAATTTATTATACTTCTCATTCAGAGATAAATATAAAGTTAATTACTATTAAAAATGCCAGCCCATCAGGACTATAAATGCCATTATCAATACGTTAACAAGATTGATCGGCAGTAAGTATTTCCATTCCAGTGTAAGCAGCTGATCAATTCTAAGACGAGGAAATGTCCATTTGAACCACATCATTAGAAAGATCACAAAGAAAGTTTTTCCTATGTACCAGATAAATGGGGGAATGAAATCCATTATGTGATTGAAGCCTGCAGCCCAGTGGCCAAAATGAAGAGGCATCCATCCTCCCAGGAAAATAGTTGCTGCTATAGATGCAACAATGAACATGTTTATATATTCAGCCAGGAAAAAGAAAGCAAATTTTATTCCAGAATACTCAGTATGATAACCTGCAGTGAGTTCAGATTCTGCCTCTGCAAGGTCAAAGGGCCCGCGATTTGTTTCTGCAGTACTTGAAATAAGAAAAATTATAAAAGCAATGACAGCGGAAATATGACCTTTAAATAAGAACCAGCCATCACTCTGAGCTTCCACAATTACTGACAACTGCATTGATCCTGCAAGAATTACAATTGTTATAATTGACAGACCAACCGATAATTCGTAACTCACTATCTGGGCTCCGCTTCGCATTGCTCCGATAAGAGAATATTTATTATTACTCGACCAACCTGCCAATAATACACCGATAACTCCCATTGCAGATACTGCCATGACATATAATACTCCTATATTAAAATCTATGGCATGTAATCCTCTGGCAAAAGGAATGGCAGCAATCGCCATAAAAGAAGCGATTATGACTATAAATGGAGCAAGGTTAAAAAGAAAGCTATCTGCATCTTTTATTGGGATAAGCTCCTTAAAAAGTAATTTGAAAAGGTCAGCGATGGTCTGAAAGATCCCGAACGGTCCAACTCTGTTCGGCCCCAGTCTGTTCTGCATAAAAGCGCAAACCTTTCTCTCGGCATAAACCAGGAATAATCCAATTAGTGCATAAAAAAGAAGTATCAATACTCCTATTATTAACATCTCTGTGATAGTTGTCCAGAAAGGAGACATTACATTATGCAGACTCGAATCGATCCATATAGTCAACGGAGAAAAATCGTAGACGACTTTCCACCAGGGGACTGAAAGAGTAGGGGATGTATTAAAAGCAACAATCTCAGATAGCATATTTATTTCTTTAGGTCCTTATTCTATTTTCAAAAATCTGATACTCAATTAATTGGTTCTGGTTTCTGGTTTCTGGTTTCTGGTTTGTCCTATACCCAGCAACCAGCAACCAGCACCCACCACCAGGGGTCATCTGTCAATATCCGGTATTATCAAATCGAGTGATCCGCCTATAGCAACAAGGTCAGCTATCTTAAAGCCACTTGCAATATGGTTGAGTACAGACAGATTTGAGAAATTTGGAGATCTGAATTTTACACGATATGGATTTTTATTACCGTCACTGATAATATATACACCCAGCTCTCCACGTGCTGTTTCAACTCTCTGATAATATTCACCTTCAGGCAGTTTTATTATTGGTTTCATCTTGACTGCAAACGGACCCTCAGGTATATTATCTATCAATTGTTCGATTATATTCATTGATTCCCACATCTCATCAATACGAGCTACATACCTTGCAAATGTATCCCCTTCTGTGTGAAGAATTTCTTTAAACTGAACCCTGTCGTAAGCACTGTATGGCTCATGTTTCCTGACGTCGCAGGAGAATCCGGATGCTCTTCCGGTAGGACCGGTTACGCCAAAGGAGATTGCATCCTCTTTTGTCAGTTTGCCTATGCCTTTGCTTCGTTCGTGGAAGATCACATTGCCAGTAAGCAGTTGATCATATTCAGGCAATATTTTTCTGAAATACTTTATGAACTCCTTTACACGTTTCTGAAAGTTTGGATGAATATCATACATCAATCCGCCAGGACAATTATAACTTACAATCATTCTTCCACCGCAGGTCTCTTCAAATATGTCAAGAATTTTCTCCCTGTCGCGAAGACCGTAAAAGAAACAGGTCAGTCCTCCCAGATCCATCCCGAAACATGCCCACCAGAGCTGATGTGACTGAAGTCTCGTAAGCTCCGACATGATTGTGCGTATTACTTTTATCCTGTCGGGAATATCGACTTCAAGAGCTTTTTCGACATTAAGACAAACTGCTTCATTGTTGATATGAGCAGAAATATAGTCCATTCTGTCGGTGAGATGTATAATCTGCGGATAGGTTATACTTTCACACATCTTCTCAATGCCGCTGTGAATGTATCCTATATGTGGTTGAATATTTTTTACTTTTTCACCTTTCAGCGAAACCAGAAGTCTCAGCACTCCGTGAGTAGAGGGGTGCTGTGGACCCATATTTATTACATATTCCTGTTCTACATCAGGAGCAGTGATAATTTCCTTTTCTTCCATAAATTACTTGTAAACGATATTTATATCATCAACATAGTCCTTCCTTAACGGGAAACCCCATGAATTGTCGAGGAACAACCTTCGAAGGTCAGGATGATTCTTAAATCTGATCCCAAGCAGGTCAAAAACTTCCCTCTCATGGAATTCAGCTGTCTGCCAGATATCCGTTACTGAGTCCAATTGTGGATGCTCCCTGTCGGATGTTCTGGTTTTCAAAACCACTACATGATCATAAAGAGTTGATCTCAAATGATATACCACACCAAGATCACTCCCGTAGTCGACACCTGATAGGCAGAATAGAAAATCAAATTGAGCTTCTTCTTTTTCTCTCAGTTGTTTGGCTAAGGTGTGTAACATTGGGAGAGGAACAGTAACCTCAAGGTACTGTTTTCCTTCCTTAATTTCCAGATCACTGGCTATTGACTTAATAAATTCTCCTAATTGTATTTTATCCATTGATGATCAGATTTCCGAAATTATCGGTGGTCTTATTTATAATCATGAGAGGCATTTCTTTCTTTCCTCGATTTAATAGTCTGTGTTTCAATCAATCGCTGGAGCTGAAGCATTCCATATAATAATGCTTCCGGACGTGGAGGGCATCCAGGGACATATACATCAACAGGTATCACATGTTCAACACCTTTAACAACACTGTAAGAATTTAAGAAAAACGGGCCTCCTGAAATTGCACAGGCGCCCATCGCAACTACATACTTAGGTTCTGACATCTCATCATATAGCCGTTTTAGAACAGGTGCCATTTTATGTACTATTGTTCCGGCAACTACTATAACATCTGCCTGCCGTGGGCTGGCTCTGTATACTTCCATGCCGAACCTGGCAAAGTCGTGACGTGCAGCACCTGCAGCCATCATTTCAATTCCGCAACATCTGGTCGCGAAAGTCAGTGGCCATAATGAGTTTTTTCTGCCCCAGTTTATAACGTCATCAATTGTGGTAAGCAGAATATTGGTGCCGGATGTATTAAGAAGATCGAGGCTTGCATTATCCTCAAACTCTTCTCGCTTCATTCCTTTTATTCCCATATCAGTGCATGTTTTTTCCAGGCATATAATAATCCCAAGCCCAGTATGAAGAAGAATATAACAATTTCGATAAATGCAGCCATACCGGTTTCCTTCATTACAACGGCCCAGGGAAATACAAGGACTGTCTCAACGTCAAACACCAGAAAGAGTATTGCAAAAAGATAGTACCCTACATTAAACTGCAGCCAGGTAACACCCTCGGTGGGTATTCCACATTCGTAGGGTTCAAATTTCTGGGGATTTACTGATTTTGGGGCTACTATTCCGGAGAAGATGAGAACCAATCCTACAAAAATGGCTCCCACAAGGAAAAATAAAATTAACCATTCATTATTCATGGAATATGGTATTAGGTCTGGTTTAAGCCGCACAAAAATAGATTTTTTTTTTGTTTTGTGAAATGATTAACATGTGATATAAATGATATTTATCATATAGGAGAAGAATATACTGTTATTTATTTCACAGATTACTTGTATATTGCGGCGCTAAAATCATATCAGTAATTTTTTATAATAATTGAAATACTGAATATGACTTTTTTCATGTTATTAGAGCTGCAATAAATATTACTTTAGTGAGTTATTTTGTTGGTCGTTCATATTCAGTACAAATTATAATACTATGAGTTCAGATACACATCATTCCGGATTATCCGGACTGGGAGGGGAAGTGATGGAACATACAGAAGTTAAGGTTAGTCATTGCTACCAGTGTGGAAAATGTTCAGCCGGCTGTCCTCTTTCAGTAGAAATGGATTATCCACCAAGCGTAATAATGCGGATGTTACAGACTGGCGATCCGATCCTGGAAGATACGGTATTGCGCTCTTTCTCAATCTGGGTATGTCTTACATGCGAGATGTGCTTTGCCCGCTGCCCTATGAGCATTGATATTCCAAAAATGATGGATTTCCTGAGGGAAAAATCAGTAAATGAGAAAAAAGCCAACCCAAAGGCAAAAGAGATAATTGCTTTTCACAGATCATTCCTTGATTCTATTAAGTACACCGGGAGACTTTATGAAATCGGATTGTTTGTTGACTATAAAGCCAGAACGTTAAAAATTCTCGATGACCTTGCGCTTGCACCAAAGATGATGAAGCGTGGCAAGCTCAATATTATTCCCGAGCTGATAAAAGACCGTTCAGGTGTAGCTGCAATTTTTAAAAAATCTAATAAAAAGAATAAAAACTAATAATATGACTCTCGGATTTTATCCAGGTTGTTCCCTGAAAGGATCTTCACGTGAATACGCTGAGTCGGTCCTTGCCGTTGCAAAAGCATTCGATATCCATCTCGAGGAAATCAAAGACTGGAATTGTTGCGGTGCGACAGCCGCCCATAACATGAATAAAGAACTGTCTCTCGCTCTTCCTGCAAGAATACTCTCACTGGCTGAAAAACAGGGGCTGACCGAAATAATTGTTCCATGTGCAGCTTGTTACAGCAGGTTAACAGTCACTAAACATGAGTTGTCTGAAAACCCTTCTCTTAAGAATGTAGTAACTGATGCTAATGGGCTCGCATACACCGGATCTGTAAGTGTTTTAAATATCGTTCAGTTTCTTGATAAATATATTGTACCAAATCTTGAAGGAAAGGTTGTTAAACCATTTGACCATAAGGTAGCCTGTTATTATGGTTGCCTGCTGGTACGGCCACATGAGATCCTAAAATTTGACCGTGAGGAAGACCCCCAGACATTAGATGTTCTGATGCTGAAAGCAGGAGCTACTCCAATTGACTGGGCATTCAAAACGGAATGCTGCGGAGCTGGTCTGTCAGTTTCAAGAACAAAATCGGTTGGCAGACTTTCAGGTAAGATAATTGGTGATGCGCACGACCGTGGAGCAGAAGCGATAATTGTCGCCTGCCCGATGTGTCATTCGAATCTCGATATGCGCCGCGACGATATAAACTCTTACCTGGGTGAAAAAATTGAGATTCCTGTCCTGTATATAACCCAGGCTATTGGTCTTGCTATTGGTCTCGACAGGAAGTTACTGGGTCTTCAGAGACATTTTGTTAAAGTTACAGTTTGATTATTAATTAGTATATCAAGCAATTATATGTCAAAAATAGGAGTATTTGTCTGTCATTGCGGTGAGAACATAAGCGCAACCGTCGATTGTGCCAAGGTTGCCGAAACTGCCGCTAATTATGACGGAGTAGCCTTCAGCGTTGATTATAAATATATGTGTTCCGATCCGGGGCAGAATCTTATAAAAAGCGCAATTAAAGAGAAAGGGCTTGACGGAGTAGTTGTAGCCTCTTGTTCACCAAGGATGCATGAACCTACTTTCAGAAAGGCATGTGCCGAAGCAGGATTGAATCCTTTTATGTGTGAAATGGCCAACTTGCGCGAACATTGTTCCTGGGTTCACGAAAAAGGCGAAGCAACAACTCAAAAGGCGATTGATCTGGTGAGGATGCTGGTTGAAAAGGTAAAGTACAATCATTCTTTAAGCGAAATAAAAGTACCTGTAACAAAGACTGCTCTGGTGATTGGAGGTGGAATTGCAGGGATTCAGGCCAGCCTTGATATAGCAAATACAGGTCACAAGGTCATTCTTATAGAAAAGGATCCTTCAATAGGAGGACATATGTCGCAGCTTTCTGAAACTTTTCCTACTCTCGACTGCTCCCAGTGTATACTTACTCCACGAATGGTAGAGGTAGCTCAGCATCCTAATATTACCCTGTATACTTATGCAGAACTTGAAAGTCTCGAAGGATTCATTGGTAATTTCAAGGTTAAAATCAGGAAGAAATCAAAGAGTCTTGATGAAAAACTCTGTACCGGTTGCGGTATGTGCACAACAAAATGTCCGGTGAAGAAAATTCCAAGCGAATTCAATGAAGGACTCGGTAAAAGAACCGCAATCTATGTGCCTTTTCCTCAGGCTGTACCAAATAAGCCGGTAATCGACAGGAAGAATTGTACATATTATATTAAAGGTAAGTGCAAGGTTTGTGAAATAGTATGCCCGACAGGAGCAATCAGGTTTGATCAGGAAGATGAGATTGTTGAAAAGGAAATAGGCGCTATAGTGATTGCTACCGGTTTCACGGTAAAACAACCTGATTTTTTCCCTGAATATGGCTATGGAAAATATGCCGATGTAATAACCGGACTTCAGTTTGAACGGCTTGCATCAGCTTCAGGGCCTACGCTTGGTGAAATACGCAGACCTTCCGATGGAAAAGTTCCTCAGAAAATAGTATTCCTGGCCTGTGCCGGATCACGCGATCCTGCAAAAGGAATTCCGTATTGTTCTAAAATATGCTGCATGTATATTGCAAAGCATGCGATGCTTTATCAGCATAAGGTCCATGACGGAAAATCCTACGTGTTCTACATGGATATAAGGGCAGGAGGAAAGCAGTATGAAGAATTTGTCAGAAGGGCGATTGAAGATGACGGCGTTAACTACGTGCGTGGTCGTGTTTCTAAAATATACGAAAAAAATGGCAAGCTGATAGTCAGTGGTGTAGATACTCTGCTTAATGCAATGCCAGTAGAGATTGAAGCTGACATGGTTGTTCTTGCAACTGCAGGCGTTGCCAATGAAGGCGCTGAAGAACTCGCTCAAAAGCTTCATATTTCATACGATCCCTATAAATTCTTTGCCGAAGCTCATCCCAAACTGAAACCTGTGGAAACAAATACTGCAGGAATATTTCTTGCCGGAGCCTGTCAGGCACCCAGGGATATACCCGAATCAGTAGCTATGGCATCGGGTGCAGCAGTGAAGGTAGCAGGACTGTTCTCGCAGGATGAACTGACACGTGAACCGATTATTGCCGTAGTCAACCGGCAGGCAGCTCCTGTTTATTCATCATGTGTGGGATGTTTCCTTTGCGTATCTGCCTGTCCTTATCAGGCTATAGAAAAAGAAGAGATAAAGAACCGCAGCGGTGAGGTTATTAAATCCGTTGCAAAGGTGAATCCGGGTTTGTGTCAGGGATGTGGCACCTGTGTTGCATTCTGCCGGACAAAATCAATTGATATACAGGGCTATACACACGAACAGATGTATACCGAAGTTATGGCATTATTAAATGAATATTAATATTTAGTATTGATGGCTGAATTTGAACCTAAAATTGTTGCTTTCGTCTGTAACTGGTGCACATATGCCGGAGCGGACCTGACCGGTACCAGCCGTATCAAATATGCTTCAAATGTTCGCATTGTCAGGTTTCCATGTACAGGACGTATAGATTATATGTTGTTAGTCAAAGCCTTTGATGAAGGTGCTGATGGCATTATCGTATCAGGTTGTCATCCCAATGACTGCCATTATACATCAGGTAACTTTCATGCCAGGAGGAGATGGATAATGTTCAGATCATTATGCGATTTCATGGGTATTGATACGAACCGTATCAAATTCTCATGGGTATCTGCTGCCGAAGGAGCCAAATGGGCCGATATTGTAAACGCCACGGTTGCTTCAATCAGTGAGCTGGGACCATATTCAGAGTACAGAAAAGTTGTAAAATATCCTGAAATGGAGGTGAACAATGGTTGATTTAATTAAACGTGCAAAAGAGCTTCTGGAGTCATCTGCCGTGAAGGTAGTGATAGGTTATGAGCAGGGTACAGGCAATAAAACACGCGCTCTTTTTGCAGAAAAAGCGGAAGATGCTGATAAACTTATTTTCGATAGTCGATGTGTTCAGAACCTTGCTGCCTATATTACCAAAAAAGAGGTAAAGGAAAAGGGTAAGATGGCTGTAGCAGCAACATTGCCTGTGATGAGAAGCATAATACAGCTGGCTGCTGAGTTCCAGGTAAATGATAATAATCTTCTAGTGCTTGGGATTACCCCTGAGAGTAAATTGATAGAGTTCGCAAATCTTATTGAGGTTGAGACATTTGTACATCAGTATCAGATTGAAATTGATGTCCGGAACAAGGAGATGCTTGATAAACTGGAAAAGATGACCCAGTCTGAAAGATGGAAATTCTGGACCGATGAACTGGCGCCCTGTTTTAAATGTTATGCCTGTCGTGCTGCCTGTCCGATGTGTTATTGCTCACGATGCACTGTCGATTTCAATCAACCACAGTGGATCCCCGTTGCATCTACGGAGCTTGGTAACCTTGAATGGCATATGATGCGGGCAATCCATCTTACAGGACGCTGTATTGATTGTGATGCATGTTATAATGCTTGTCCGCTTTCAATCCCCATCAACCTGCTTACAAAAAAGATGCTTACCGACGCAAAGGAACATTTCGGTGGTTATCAGCCTTCTCTTAAAGGAGATCATCTCATGTCAACATATAAACCCGATGATAAAGAAAATTTTATACAATAAGATATGAATATTGATAAGCGATTAGTCAGGAAAGACTCACTGGAAAAGCTTTTCGATATCTTAAAGCAGAACAGTAAAAAAATCTATGCCCCTTTCTCTAAAGACGGGAAGACGATATTTAAGGATGCTGAAAGTTTTGGAGGGATTTTGACCGGATATGTTCAGACAACAGAATCATCGAAGGATATTGTCTTTCCCCGTACGGAAAAGATCCTGGATTATACCAAAAGCAAAGAGGGAATGTCTGTTAAAGGAATAGATCTTAAGGATATTCCTGATGTTATACTTTGGGGAGTCAGGCCATGCGATGCTATAGGGATAGGAGAGCTAAGTTCAATTTTTAACTGGGACTATAAAGATGAAATCTATAATAATCGTCTTTCAAAAGTTACGGTTTTTGGTTTCAGCTGTTATAAATCGGATGATTATTGTTTTTGCACCTCGGTTGGTGGCAATCCGGGGAATACGACAGGAAGCGACATATTATTCACACGGTTGGGAGAGAATGGCGATTATCTGGCTGAAGTATTGACTGAAAAAGGTGAATCAGTTGTTTCAATTGCACCTGGTATATTCGAAAAATCAGAAACAGCGGAGAAGGAGAAATTTCTTGCCGAAGTACCTGTGAAATTTAATCATGAGGAGATAAAAGAAAAACTCGATAAATTCTTTGAAAGCAATGAATGGGTTAAGCAATCACTGAGATGCCTGGGTTGTGGTGCATGCGCTTATGTATGTCCGACCTGTGCCTGTTTTGATATCCAGGATGAAGCACATGGTAAAAGAGGTTCACGTACCAGATGCTGGGATTCATGCGGATTTTCACATTTTACACTCCATACATCGGGCCATAATCCGCGTGATATTCAGTCAGCAAGATGGAGACAACGTATAATGCATAAATTTTCTTACATGCCGGAAAGACTATCTGTCTATGGCTGCACAGGCTGTGGACGTTGTTCAAGAGCTTGTCCGGTTGATATGAATATTCTGGAAAACTTAATTTCTATTCAGGAGGTCACATTATGATGGATAGTTTGTATATGCCATACCTTATGAGGATTGAGAGAATCACTTATGAGGCCCCGGGAGTAAAAACTTTCATGCTGAAATTCGTAAATGAAGCCGATCAGGAAAAATTTTCATATAAAGCCGGACAGTTTGGTGAATATTCTGTTTATGGAGTTGGCGAATCAACTTTCTGTATTGCTTCCCCACCCACCCGGAAAGGTTATATTGAATGTACTTTCCGTCAAACAGGCAAAGTTACAAACGCTCTATCAGGCTGCGAAGAGGGGAGTATAATTGGTTTCAGGGGACCATATGGCAATGTTTTCCCTCTCGACGACTGGAAAGGAAAAAGCCTCCTTTTCATTGCAGGAGGAATTGCACTGCCTCCAATGCGCTGCGTTATATGGAACGCGCTCGACCTTAGGGAAAATTTCAAAGATGTAACTATTATATATGGTGCCAGAACTGTCAAGGACCTGGTCTATAAGGATGAGTTGAAAGATTGGGAGCTGCGAAAAGATGTTAAACTTGTTACTACCGTCGATCCGGGTGGGGAATCTCCCGACTGGAAAGGCGAGATTGGTTTCGTTCCAACTATAGTCGAGAAGATTGCTCCTTCATCAAAAGATACAATTGCCATAGTATGCGGTCCTCCTGTGATGATAAAATATACTTTCCCTGTTCTGGCAAAGCTTGGTTTTACAGATGAAAATATTTATACTACCCTTGAGAACCGTATGAAATGCGGTTTTGGAAAATGTGGCCGATGCAATGTGGGAAAGGTTTATGTTTGCAAAGACGGACCGGTATTTACATTGGCACAGCTGAAGGAACTGCCGGACGAATATTAATTAAATAAATATCTCTTCCGGATACTCAATATCAACCAGAAACAGCCCTTTCGCAGGAGCGGATTTACCAGCTTTACAGCGGTCCCTCGCAAGAATTATCTCTTCAAATTCTATGAGATTCAATTTTCCGAATCCAAGATCAACCATTGTACCGACAATGGCTCTTACCATATTCCTGAGAAAACGATCAGCTTTAATAGTAAAGATCAGACGATTATCAGATTCCTCCCAACCCGCATTATATATTTTACAGATATTTGATTTTGTACCTGAATGAAGCCTGCTGAAACTTGTAAAATCACTATAATTATATAGCATTTTACATGCTTCATTCATGGCTGAAATGTTAATTTTACCGTGAAGGTACCAGCTTGAATTATCAAAAAACGGATCTTTTACTTTGGAAATATAGTATTTGTAAGTTCTTGAAACTGCACTATACCTGGCATTAGCATCAGGTACTACCTTTTTTATGGAATTTACTGAAATGTCGGAAGGCAGATACTGGTTAAGTCTGAAAACCAGATTCCAGCTTTCTGTTAGATCTGGTGAAATACTTTCAAAATGGGCACAGAAGAATGTTGCATGTACTCCTGTGTCTGTTCTGCCGGCTCCGATAGTAGATATTTTTTCGTTTAAAACGACACTCAATGACTCTTCCA
>Ga0209540_10001867_pt1 | contig 15372 bp, 14 predicted proteins | sample BarGraIncu01121A_FD_184501 | JGI IMG/M metagenome (GOLD analysis project Ga0209540, IMG submission 184501) | Arctic peat soil microbial communities from Barrow, Alaska - Barrow Graham LP Incubations 011-21A (SPAdes) (version 2) | ecosystem: Environmental > Terrestrial > Soil > Wetlands > Peat... | reverse complement strand
AAGAGCTTGATCAGAGTCCTGAAAATATCGACATTGCCTTTTGCGGCAGCAACGTTGATTATCGTATAAAACGACGACCATATTAGAAAAGGCACGATAAGTTTTTGTCCTCTTTGTGAATAATATTGTCGTCTATTCCTCAATGCATCATCTATATTCGTAAAATATCCTGCAAGAAAAATGAAAACGGCAACCGGAAAATTAATAAGTTGTCGTAACACAAGCCAATACCCTGCATTCCAGCCAAACATCCATCCTGTGTCATACTGAACGCCATTTTTAGAATGTATCAGTACAACGGCAATTATGCATATGCCCCTGATATATTGCCAATATACGGAGCGCACTTTAGGATTAACTACGTCCACATTGTCACTCATAATATTCTCTTCTCTTTTCTGTTTTTTATCATTCTTGATATCGGGCCGGCGATCAGATCTCGTTCATACTGATTCATGCCAAGGAACCACATGGAGATACAAAAGGCAATTGAATACAATACTGCGCAAATTCCAAGTGGAACAATATGAGATAAATCAACAAGTATAACTATTGAAGTGCCAATAATGGCCGGCAGTACCAGGGACGGAAGGAACCTCAGTATCTGACTCCAGAAGTATTTCATATCCAGTCCGACTTTAAAGTGATAATGCCAATTCATTATGAACCCATTACCAATCAGCAATGCTATAGCTGTTCCAATTGCGGCTCCCACACCTCCGTATGCTTTTGTCAGCGGAATGCTAAGGCCAATATTTCCTGCAGCAATGAACAGGTATACCCATGAACGGAATTGATGCATGTTCTTTGCTTTTTGTATTTCTATGCCCAGATTTTGTATAAGAGGAATACTGACCGGTCCGATTAGTATCAGTGCAATCGGATATGCATCACGATAATCTGTTCCCGCCCACATAGTAATGAACGGCTGTCCAAAAAAAACGAGCCCTGAAAAAATCAAAGATAGCAGAATAAACTGTACCCGGCCGACACGTGTGAATATTTCCGTGAATTCCCTGTTATCTTTGTCTGTCGCGGCCATTCTGTTGATCTGGGGTATGAATACACTGGAAATCGTAGTAGACAAAGTCATATAGTAAGAATTCAGTTGAGCGGCAATTCCGTAGACAGCTACGGCAATCGTTCCTCTGAATCTACCGATTATAAATTTATCAACATTCCAGTTAATTTGATCAACAATCATATTCAAGAAAATGAATGATGAAAAAACAGCCATTTCTTTCATTAATGGAAGGTCAAACTGTTTGAATGCAAATCTAATTTTCAGCTTCCTTATGCAGAAAACGGCATTGCTTATCTCCACAATTATAGATAGTGTGGCTGCCGCTATAACCAGACCAACCGATTTGTAGCCAAGCAGAAGTACCGGAAGCATAATAAACGGGCTCACCACAGTCCTAACCATTTGTATGATTTTCTGAAATACGAACTCTTCATTGGCTGCTATATAAGAGCTGAACACATTAAAAGGAAATACAATGGCAACGTTCAGTACCATTATTGCCATCAATATTTTCGCAGTTGATAGTTCATTTACGGTAAGTTTGTTTCCAAACATATTACTGGAGTTAAGTACAAGAACGCCGCCGGCTACAGCCGCTATGATCCCGATCACCGAGAAAATAACCAGTGTCATTCCATTGAGTTTCGCAATATTATCCTGCTCACACTTAACTCTATAGCGAGAATAATAACGCATATATGCACTGCCGAATCCAAAATTCAGCAGACCCAAATAGCTTACAACAGATGCTACTAAATTATAAAGGCCAAATTGGCTCTGACCCAGAAGACGAAGCATCACAGGAGTATATATGATAGAAATCACATATCCCAGAATCAATGAAATATATGATATTGTCACACCTGCTTTGCGTTGATTCACTCTTCTCAAGTTAATTCTGTTCCCCCGTTTTTTTCGTTGTCCGATCAGCGAGCAATTTTACAATGTGTGTTCCGGCCGCCCATGCTTTTTCAATGTATTCCGGCATAAAGTTCTTCAAATGCTTCCGGATTCCCTCTTCATGTTCATTTAGCCAGATGAAGGAATTAGTAAGCTCGTCTTCTTCCTGGAGCGACTGCACAGGAAGTACATAGTTCTCATATGTTCCGAATATGTCTTTAGCTATTCCCTTTGATTTAACGGAGTAACCCACTACCAGTGTCGGAACGCAGCTGGAATAGGCGGCAATGGTCGCATGAGTCCGAGCGCCGATGAACATACGGCAGCGGGAAATAATTCCTTTGATTTCCATGCAATTATGATCGTCAATCAGGTATATACGTCCGGAATCTTTGAATATTTCAAAGAGTTGATTAAGAGGCTCCCTGTCGTCATTTACATCGACAGTTACATGCGGAATGAGTGCAATCTGCAGTTGGGTCTTTTCAAGAATATGCTGTATCAATCGTATATAGTTTTGCTTTACCATTCCCTTTTCTTGTTCATGATCGATGATCATCGGACTAATATTTATTCCAACGGTATTGTCTGCTATATCAATTCCCAAGATATCCGAGCTAACGGCAGGCAGTATGAACGCGGGATCTGCGCAAAGCACGGCATTACTCAGTTTGTTGGAAATGAGGGCTTCATATGTGATGCTCTCACGGGCCACAATCAAATCATATGTACTCAGGTCATGAATCATCAGATAATCCATGCTGTCCGGCTCAATCGAACAGCCCCACAAGACGGTTGCTTTCCTCATAGACTTCATACATTTATGCATCGCATACAATGCATATGGCTTGCCATAGCAGTAGTTGTCTCCGCCGATTGACACAAGCAATTCCTGATCGCTGCATAATCTTCTGATATCCTTACGGCATCGCTTTGACAAATAGCTGATTGGATCACGCCTGACAAATTTGCTGATTTGATAATTGAACCAGGATACCGAATATTTGCTCAAATATGGGAATTCAAAATGCTGAAAACTGTCAATTGATTTGCCGATTAGTCTTCTGTCATCATTTTCATCACCTTCCAGTAGGGTTTTAATATTCCCTGTTCCGATTGATCGGTCAAATATTTGACAGGTTGATACAATAATTGCTTCACAGCCCCTGTTAAGAGACGTCATGTGGGGATAAAAACAAAGCTTCATTCTAAACTCCTTAAGACCTCGCGATAGAGTCACTAAACTTGAACATATGACCGTATAAAATCTATAGCAGTGGATTGCATAATATGTCTGCGATTCTTTCACATGCATGTCCATCGCCATAAGGATTGCTTGCACGACTCATTCTCTCATATTCTGCTTTGTCCCGGAGAAGCAATTGGAAAGCATTATAGATTGTTTCTTCATTTGTACCAACTAACTTGAGCGTTCCCGCAGCTACACCCTCGGGTCTTTCGGTAGTATTCCGCATTACGAGCACCGGCTTTCCAAGACTCGGTGCCTCCTCCTGGATTCCTCCGCTGTCTGTAAGAATCAGATAAGAGTGCGCCAGGAAATTATGGAAATCCAGCACATCGAGAGGCTCAATGATACGGATACGGTCACATCCGCCTAAGATTTCTTCCGCTGTTTTCCTGACCGCAGGGTTCATGTGGATAGGATATATGACTTTGATTCCTTCATTTTCGTCTACAATTCTTTTAATAGCTCTAAACATATTTACGAGTGGCTGACCGAGGTTTTCTCTTCTGTGCGCAGTCAGCATAATTAGTCTGCTGTCTGATGCCCACTCCAGCTGCTCATGACTATAGTCGGCTTTAACCGTGGTTCTCAGTGCATCAATACAGGTATTGCCCGTTACATAGATGGAATCCGCGTTCTTACCTTCCTTGATCAGATTCTCCTTAGCTTTCTCTGTGGGGGCAAAATTATATTTGGCTATAATTCCTACCGCTTGACGGTTAAACTCTTCAGGATACGGCGAAAAGATATTGTACGTCCTAAGTCCTGCCTCAACATGACCTACCGGAATCTGCAGATAATAGCAGGCCATTGCTGCTGCATATGTTGTCGTCGTATCTCCGTGAACCAATACTATATCAGGTCTTGCCGCATTAAGGATAGACTCCATTTTTTGCAGTATGTTTATTGTGACATCGAATAATGTCTGATTTGCCTTCATAACAGACAAGTTATATGTTGGCACCACTTCAAAATCACTCAGTACCTGATCAAGCATTTCTCGATGCTGCCCTGTAACACAGACTACTATCTCAATGTCTCTGCGCTTCCTGAGTTCTATTACAAGCGGACACATCTTAATAGCTTCCGGTCTTGTACCAAAAACTAACATTATCTTCTTCATGAACAATCTCCGTTCAAAGCAGTTTATACAGCCATCCCAGATTATTTCTTGTGAATTCCTTGACTCCGAACCAGATATCGATAGACCCGACAGAATTTCGCTCGATTGCATGCCGGATCATTCTGTTTTGCCGGTTGTCATCTCCGCACGTCTTATATGCATGAATCACTTTATCTTCATATACAATTTGCCGGATAATGCGTCGGCGCTCTCTGGCGGTCATTCTAATATGTCTGCCATAAAGTTCCCCGATACAGATGACCGTAGCTGTACATATCCTTTCTTCGATCATTTGTTGTTTGCCGGAAACATCGAATTTACGGAGCAATTTATCGAGTTCACCATAGAGCCGCAAAAATATCTGTATCTTATCCTCTCTGATGGATTCAGAAAGAGAGTCGTTATTTCTCTTCATATATAAGTAACGGCAGCTTGAAGTAGAAATAATTTGGAAGCAGAAAGATATGTATTGGTATACGAATAGTGTATCCTCTCCATAACTTAATCCGGGCGGGAACTGTATTTTGTTCTCATTGATTATGCTTGTTCTGAACAGCTTTCCCCAAGGCCCCTGTATAGACTCGCTGTTTAGAAATTGCTCTGCTATCTGTAAGAATTCTCTGGTCGAGCCGGTAAATTCCGGTGGTTCGTGACTGATGGATGGTCTGTTGTTCTTGTTGATATATATGCTTTTATGTCCGCAAATTGCAAAGTCAGCTTCGACATTTTCGGCAAGTTCATATAAGACCTGAATCATATGCTCTTCAATCTCGTCATCTGCATCCACAAAGCAGATATACTTGCCTGCTGCTCTGACAATGGCTGCATTTCTAGCCGCTGACACACCCGCATTTTGTTCGTGACAGACAACAATCCGATCATCTTTAGCGGCATATGTATCGCAGATCCTACCGCTTCCATCTGTTGAACCATCATCGATAAGCAGGATTTGCAAATCAGAAAACGTCTGGTTTATGATACTTTTGATGCAGTCATCCAGATATAGCTCTGAATTATATACAGGTACAGCAACGGATACCGTATGCACTATTACACACCCCTTCTATTTTGATCAATTAATCGAAAAAGCTTTCGGGCGATTACCGCTGGTGCAAAGTCTTCACACGCGGTATATTCCTTCGGCGATTCTGATAACTCCAGAACTTTATCCTTAATACTGGCACTGGTATTGTCACAGAGATCAAAACGGGAAAAGGCGGACAAATATTCTCCAATTTCTTTCTTATAATCACCGTCAAGAATGATAAGTATCGGTCTGTTCGTTGCAGAATAGTAATAAATTTTCCCGGGTATCTGGGTTCCCGACCTGTTGCAGACACACACAAGGACATCGCAGGCCGCTTCCAGCTTCTCCACCTCTGCCTGTCCGACTCTGGGCAGTATCTCGACATTCTCATTCCCTTGCAGGAAAAGATCGCTGCTTCCTGCAATTATCAGTTTATAGTCCGCATTTTGCAGACATAGTAAATAGAGAGGCATTATGTCTCTTATTCTCGAATTGTAGTCACCGAAATATCCTATGGTAAACTTCTTATTGTTTGTCTTTGGGTACACTTTCTTCTCAAAATAAGGAAGAGGAATGAAATGCATTCTATCCTTGAACTTAGGGAATACTTCCATTTGTGCGTTCATTGTAAGCGGTGAGACGTAAACCAGTATGTCTGCGCAAGAGAACAACCGCTTCTCCCTTTTTCTAATATATGCATTTGGAAATATAGACTTCTTCGTTATGTCTATGCAGAGCGGATCGCCCCAATGCTGCACCCAATTATCATACTTGAGGCCCTTGCGTATCAGTCTCTCCACAAACATATGCGACGTCTTGGGATCGGAAGTAGAAATGATAAGATCATATTTTGTCTCGCTGAGCAGACCTGCATCAGCTTTTTTGACCAATCCTATTGAATTATCAAACAGACTCAATTTGTAAAAAATGGTTCTCAGAATATCAACATATAGCTTTTTGAATCTATTTGGCCTTCCAATGACTAAGCTCTCATATACGGAATTATCTCCTATTCGAATTACATTTATTCCTTCATATGCGCCTTGACTGGAATCATATTGAGCTAATTTTGCATTAATGGACGGCATCATCAGATCAACTTCACAGCCATATTCAACCAGCCCCCTCAGAAGACCCAGATTACTTATGGTAACGGAGGAATTTATTTCCAGTGCCCGCAGTGTCACGAACAGTATCCTCATCAACAAGCCTCCTTTCGCTGCATACGTATATAAACGTTAAGAGATAGAAGAAAAAAGTGTTATAAATGAAGTAATCAGTTGCCGCTATCATAATAAATATCAATGCAAAAATAATTTTCTTGTATTTGAATGATTTATACATCGTATATCCGATAAATATTATGTACGATATTAACCCGATAATTCCACTGTTTATTAATGTAGCTACAAATGAATTACTGTAGTTACTGACATCAAGTCCCATTGACGCGAAATAATTCTTTAATTGGTTGACCCCGACTCCTGAAATTTGATTGATAACAGGCAAGTATTGGTAAAGACCGATTTGCCCTGAGAATCGGCCATCGTTGCTTACATCAGTAATCAACATAGCTTTATCGATTGTTCTGGTAATTGATGTAACATAATAATCGCTGTATCTATACATAATGAGATGAACAATGAGTGCCAATACGATAATGACTATGAATTGTCTTATATTTTTCTTTTCTATAAGCAAATAATAAACGATAACCAGCGCGCTTCCAATTACGCCCAGACTTGATGAACTCATTACCAACGCTAATATAATCAGCATGGTAAATTTGTAATTCTGCTTCTGCATATTGATAACTAATAAGGGCAGCAGATATATAGCAAAATATGAGGGTTCCTGGAATACGGAATTCAGCCGGAAACCCCAAGTCGTTGATACAAATCCGGCATAATCCAGAAGCGGCAGATTAAACAGTCTTCCGCTCGGAGGGTTGAGTCCAAGCGCCAAAAATATCGCCTGCAGAAATAAATACAGGCAGCAGAAAAGGCCGATATAATTGGCATATTTCGCAAATGAATCAAAGTCACAATGGGACCAAATAATGGCGATACACAGCACAGTATAGCTGACAACAATAAGGGAATTAATTAACGCAGCATTTGAATTGGTTGTATAAACAGCCTGCATCGACAGAATCAGATGCGATAACCATAACAGAAGAACAGGTGCGATTAGCCTAAAATCAATTCTCCGGTTCATCATTATTAATATTGCCGCAGCGGCTCCCATGATAACCATATTCACTGATAATGAACCGGATAAGGAATACGGGGAAAATATAGGCAGAATCGCCAACGCAATCGCGGAGATTTTCTTCTCGCTTTCTATTTGCTTTTGCGCCTCATTTGCGAATTCTTTATTCCTTACGTAGATACTACTGATCATTCAATGTCTCCATATATTCGTTCAAAATTTTAAAGTTTCATTAATTCTCTGAAGTGTAAAAAGAATGCCAGTAACTTTGCTGTAGCACTGACATTTATTATACTAATACAAATCCTTATTATTTTAGCAGTTGAAGTATGTCTGTAATCTAGAACCCATTTCAATTCTTTCATCTTGCCTTTGTATTTTCGGGCATCAATTTTAGATAATTTTGCATAAATTGGCAGTAATACTTGATACTCATAGGCCGCCATGCTGTATATGCTTGTTTCAACGTCTTTATGTTCAGTTTTTGCTAAATCAATCCATCCCTCTATTACAGAAAGTAAATCCGCGAATTTGTGAATAGTATGGCTAGTGGAAACTGCGCCTATTCGTCTTTGCCTGTAGCAATAAAATGTAGAACTGCAGTAGTTGAAAACATTTGAATGCAGCATTACATTCATAACAAAATCCAAATCTTCTCCTACGACTCTTCCATTCATAAAGGATAGACGATTTTCTATAACTATATTTTTCCTGATAAGTTTCGACCATGCCGCACCAGGATACTTGTTTAGTTCCCCCAAATGTTTGAAGACATCATTACGGGAATGATTTACTATTTCTTCTCTTTTATATCCATCATTCAGCATTTCAGTCGATCCATTTGCAAACACTTTTTCAGCCTCTAAAAATATAACATCAACAGCAGCATTTTCATATACTGTGTTGATAATTAGTTGCAGGGCCTCTTCCTTGATGAAGTCGTCAGAATCCAAAAATAACAGATACTCACCGGCTGCCTTTTCTATCCCCGTATTTCTTGCTGCGGCCACTCCCATATTTGTTTGGTGAATGGTCTGTATAAACGGATATTCTAGAGAGTAAGTGTCACATATCGCGGGACTGTTATCCTTCGAACCATCATCCACAAGAATCATCTCGTAATCATTAAATGATTGACATATTATGCTGTCAATACACTGTTTCAAATATATGCCTGTATTGTAAACAGGTATTATTATACTGATTTGAGGTCCGCTCATCAGATTAACTCCTCGTATTCATTTTAACACCACATGGTGTTATTGAATTTTCACTACAGCATCAGTTAAAAAGTCTCTCTATTGTTCTATTAACTATGTCCTTTTTGTCGAAATTTTCAGCTATCAGATTTCTTGAAGCCATACCCATTTTTACCTTTTCGATATATGGTATATTTATAAATCTTTCAATTTTGGCATATAGATCATCAAAATCCGAAACATTAACAAGATAACCATTCACTTCATCGATAACGGCTTCTTTACATCCATAAATATCACTCGTAATCAGAGGCCTGCCCATAGCACCACATTCAAGCAAAGTATTTGCCATCCCCTCATGGTATGAAGGGAGTATAAAGCAGTTAGTTTTTTCAATGAATGGCTTAACATCGATTTGAAATCCATGATAGTTAATAATTCCCCGTTCTTGCAGTTTCAACAAAGTATCCTTGTAGTCTTCTTCAAATCCGCCTACTATATCAAATACTACATTGCTGTACTTTTTTTTGATTTTTTTAGCAGCAGCCAACAGTTCATCGATTCCTTTTTCTTTCATTATTCTGCCAATAAACAAGAAATGAATTTCATCATTGTTGGGCGGATAGTGGCAGAACTGAAATTCCAGAAGATTAACGCCTGCACCGTGCAGCCTGCAGGTTTTTTCTCTGGTTACTATTTTGTTATCAATAAATATTTGCTGACTTTCTTCATTCTCGAAAAATATCATTCTGGATTCTTTTAAAGATAATCGATAAAGAAGTACGACAAAAGTTTTCAGTATACCGTCCTTCTGAAAAGATGTGCCAAGTCCTGTTATGTTGGAAACATACGGAGTCTTTGAAAGCCTGCAGATGAGTCCTCCGTAAATGTTCGGCTTGATCGTATATTTTATTACCATTTCGGGCTTAATTTTATTAATCATTTTACTATAGGTTATTATGAGCTTTATATCTGTAAACGGATTTTTCCCTCTCCTGTCGATCTCGGTATCGATAAAGGTGCAGCCCATGTCAACAAGCGGCTGCACAAACTCCCCGTTGGGTATGGAGACATAAATACTGTTCCCCTGATCGCTTAACTCCCGGATCAATTCCTTTCTGAACTTATATAAACCAACATCATTGTTCGCCAATATCAGTATTTTTTTCATTGATTCCACTTCCTTGCTGATACTCCCACATGCGTCCCGGATTCATTCACATCTCTGTTCAAGTCTGCTGATTACTAATCCTGAGTTCTCTGGTACATTTTGCTGCTGTTCTCTGATACATTTTGCTGCTGTTCTCTGATTATTTTGCTGCTGTTCTCTGATTATTTTGCTGCATGTCTTCGACTGACAAAGAATTACTTCTTTACCAGTCTTGTAGCTGTGACGCTGCTTCCATGAGGTGAACACGCACATGGCGATGATTCATAATGGACAGTTTTATTAATATATTCAGTAGTACGGACGTTACTTATTCCCGCCTTTGCTCCCTATCGCCAGAACACATTCCGCACTGATCGATACGATTCTCTTCTGGCCATCAAAAGAGAATGCAACAATCGCACGGCGTTTGTGCTTATCAAGTTTTATTATTGTTCCCCGGCAGTCCACAAGAGGCCCTTCAATGACTTGTATGGCCTGCCCTTCTTCAATGATTACTTTGGAGGTGCCGATTTTGCCTTGGTGACGATAGATCCACAAAGCATATTCTTCATCCTCGCCGGTCAACATCCTTGTCCCCTTCTCATATTCAAGAATTTTATACAACTGATTAATCTTCGGGCACAAATCAAAAGGCAGCTCTCTCTCGCTGTAGAGGAACAGATAACCCGGCAGCATGATATATTCACGCTGTTCCCACTGTCCCTTCCTCTTTTCCTGGAGGGTCTTCATTGGTGCAATTGCCTCAAGTTCGGGAAAGTAAAGAGTAATCCGTTGGACAACCGACAGCTCTGCTCCTGTCCGGCACAGCATGCAATAGGATCGAATTGCGGGTTTTTCGCTGCTTGATGTATTCTCTGTTCCTGTCAAGGTCTCCCCCCTCCGGTACATATGCTTTGATGTCTTACTTTTTTTTCGGATTTGGTTTGGATGTTAGTTTATGCGGTCTCTTCCTATATCCATATCCATATCCATATTCGTATCCATTGAAGATACCGCCTTTAACGTTTTTGTCATTCACCACCGCACCAATGATATTGCTGTTTGCATGCTGCAGGGCGGCCTTCGTATTCTTCAAAGCATCAATTGTGGTTTTACCGTGACGTATGACAACTATGACACCATCCGCAAGACTTGAAAGAATTTGTGCATCCGGAACGGCCAGTACCGGCGGAGTGTCAATAACTACATAATCGTATTCCATTCGCATATTCTCCAAGATCAATTTGAAGTTTTTAGATCCCAGGAGTTTTGCTGAATTTAGAGGTTTTTTGCCGGATGTCATAATATAGAGGTTAGGAATACTGGATTTGATAATAAATCGATGCCAGTCTTCCTTTTTACAGATAGCATCAAATAAGCCAACACCGTTATTATATTGAAAAAGATGATGGACTGATGGCTTAATCATATCGGCATCAAGCAGAAGTGTCTTCTTGCCAGACATCGCCATAGCTATCGCAGTATTCGCAGCGATGGTGGATTTACCTTCACTGTAAAGTGCGGAAGTGATCATAATGCATATCTTCGCTTTGTCGGGAAATGAGAAATCAATGTTCGTTTTTAATTTTCCGAACAAAGCACTGATAGCTTTTTCTGATCTGGTATCAAGGCTGGTTACAAGCAGATTATTTACGGCCATATGAGCACCCCCCTTCTATTAATTTCCTTTCATTCTCGGCATTGTTCCCAGGACAGAGACGCCAAGAATCTCCTGTATCTGCTCCTCCGTCTTAACGGTACGATCCATGAATTCCAGCACAAAGCCAAGGACAGCACCAAGGATAATGCCAAACAGCACACCCAGAAGCACATTTTTCTCCCGGTTGGGCGAAATTGGATTAGGAATCAGCGGAGCCTTATCTATAATCTGAACATTATCCATTTTCATGATTGTGATAACTTCATTCTGGAATACAGACGTCAAAGTATTGCATATACTCTGCGCCAGTGCTGGATCTCCACAAGTGACCGATATATAGATAATTTCCGTACTGTTCACCGAAGTAACCGAAATCATCCTGCCCAGCTGATCTGCCGTCATAGGAAGATTCAGTGTCGAAATGACCTGATTAAGAACACGGTTGGTCTTGCAAAGGACACTATAGGAGTTAACAAGCTGTACATTCAGGTAATAGTCGCTTGCAGTCAACTGCTCCGTGGAGGTATCAATGTCCTTTGAGCTGCTTACCATGACAGTTGATGATGTCTGATAGGCATTATCCATAAATTGCCAGGAATAGATTCCGCTTATGATCCCGGCAGTGCATGCAAGTATAATAATCAGCGGAAGTTTCTTTATTAGAATGTGAAATATCTGCTCAAGTGTCATTTCTGATTTCATCTTTCCCCCCCGAAAGTTGATAAGTGATGACCTGAGAATACTAGTGACCGGATGCTGTGGGATAACTCCTCGATGCTAAGCAGAACGAACATATATGCAATCTGAATACTCAGAATATCAACTACAACCTGTAGTACAATTTTCGAATGCTTTCTGATCGAATTACTCTTATGATTAATCATTAATTTGATACCATTCTCTCGCAACATCCATTAATGTTTTCATTGAAGTATTATTATTATAATTATTCGCATTTCTAAAAGCAATGGAAAATGTGCCTCGTATCGTTACATCCTTCAAATTATTCATATTCTTTGACCATGAAAAAACAGTCTTACATTTGTCGCCATATTTGTGTACTGGTTTCGTCATATTCTCCATACTTTTTTGTTTTCACAATTATAATAAGGCAAATATAAGTCCCTGCAACCAATGATCACAGAGACTCATAAATTCTTCATGTTGCCATTCTCCTAAAAAAATTTCACACACTCTACTTAATAGATACCATAATATCCGCGGTCTTATATTCCGTCAAATCTCCGGCAAGTCCAAGTTCCTCAGTGACTTTGCTGCTGTATTCCATATCGTGCGCTTTGTAGTACTGTTCTATGTCGCCCTGGACAAATGTAAAGGTTACCGTGTAGCTTCCCTGCTCAAGAGCGACAGATGTCGTTCCGTATATTTTGGCTGCAGATAAATTATAAATTTCTTTACCGGACACATCGCTGATTGTCATGTCTATCAGGCCTCTTTCGGTACTCAGATCGTATGCTACGAGATAAGACCTTGGTATGGCTACTTCAAAAGAAAGGACAAGCGGTGCAGTATCGCTGTTGATGCTGACGCTCTCCGTATGGTCAAGAACCGGATTGGATAGTATACTTCCTGCAACGATTCCCACTCCGCCGGCAATCATCAAAACCGAGATGATGCCTGACATGACAAGCGCACGGCGTGTGAATTTCTTTCTTTTTTTGAGGACTTCCTGAATCGCGGCCTGCTCAGCGATCTGTTCCGGCGTCTGCTCCGTTAAAGCGCCTGCAGCTGGAACAGCAGCCGCATCAGATATCGGGGCGGCTGCCGTTATTTTGTCACGGAGAAGGACAACTCCGGCCAGTATCAGAAATGGGATGGCAGCTCCGAGGATCAGGTAGATTCCGATACCCAGCCCCGAAGAAAGAGTCGCTGAAGTATCTGTCTGCTCCATTGATTTAAATGAATTAGCCGTTGCAAAGCTTACAATAACGGATAGCGAATTGTTGATCAGGTGAAAAAGAGCGGGCATCAGAATGTTCTTCGTCTTTAGCATGACATACGTCAGAGCCATTCCGAGAATGGCCGTCGCAGCGAAGCGATACGGGTCCAGATGGAACAGTCCGAAGATCAGGCCCATGACAAGTACGATAACCCATTCTCTGCGGATGGGCTTCATAGTTGTCTGTATGAATCCTCTGTGCAGGGCTTCTTCACAGATGGCCGGCATAACAGCGATAATGAGATAGGCGATCCACATCGGGATGCTGGTAAATATGTCATTCATGGCGATGCCGACTTCTGCCATCCCGTCCGGGAAGAAAAATCCTACAATCATTGTCACCAGCGTACCGAGCAGAAAAGTTCCGAACCATATCAGCACGACTCCGATAACCTGGCGTATCTTTGGCTTTTTGATCGGGAACATCTCTTTTAAGTCGGCCTTAAGAAGGATGGCCGGAATAAGCGCCATCGCCAGAAGAATAATCTCTGTGAGAGCAACCCCTCCCATCCCGAGTCTCGTCTGAATCGGAACCGCGCCGAACAGCAGGAATACAATAACCAGGGCAAAGAGAATGATACCGTGGTAGGGCTTCAGTGTTCGTTTTTTCGTATTTACATCCATGACAAATTCCTCCATCTATTACTTTGTTCAAGTCTCAGTAAGAGTATAAATAACCAGGCACAATGAACATTCTCAGTCGTGAAGCGCCTGTTCTTTTCTTACTTTTCTGATCTGCAGATATATCGGCAGGAGCAATGTGAAAAAGAATACAATGCCTATCCCTGTGCATAATACTCCACCGATGAAATTCATCCACGGATATCCAATGCTGGCCTTAAGTGCTTTATCGAACAGATAGACAATGCTTAATCCCACATTCAGGAGTCCCGCAAAAAACTCCAGTATGATAATTCCGATCCAGAAATTCCTGATCCGCTTCAGGTACCTGATTTTCGACTCGCAGTCCGAATAGATCGCAAATGGACCGTCGCTCGCCTTTTTCCGGAGGTATACCCATCTCATATAGGTCGCTACTACTTCCACTCCGGCATCCTCCAGGAATCGCAGATACAAATCACTCTCAGGGCTTCTCCTACTCTTCTCCAGAAATTCAATCTCATAAATGTATTTGCCCGGCTCTGTCTCTTCGAATGCATAACGCATCCAGGAGTAATCTGTCAGGGCAAGTCCCTTAGCTGCAAGTGAATTCAGCCACTGCTGCTCCTTATCGGGATTCCAGTATGCTTTGTGAATAATCTTCTTCATTGCATTTCACCTCCGGTTACGCGGCGCCCGTTTTCGAGGCGTTCCTCGAGCCGCAGCAGCTCATCTTCGATCTGCTGTTTCCCAAGTTCCGTAATCACATATTCTTTTTTGCGGCTGTCACCGGTCACGGCAACAGTCTGTATCCAGTTCTTTTCAAGCAGCGTATTCAGCGCCCCGTATAGCGTGCCGGCCCCAAGAATCACCCGCCCCCTGCTCCATTCACCAACGGTCTGCATAATGCCGTATCCATGCATGGGCTGATACAGCGAAATAAGAATATAATAGACGGCTTCCGTCAAACTACCGCGTTCTGAACTCTCTGGCATACCCGTTCCTCCTGTCTTTATGTCGGCATCCGTTATATCGCTTGCCGATACTTATACTATATCGGCTTCCGATGTAGCTGTCAATATGATTTTGCAAAATATTTTCAAAAGAATGACAAAAAACGGCTCCCTGATGGAAGCCGCCTGTATGCAAGATCCGGATGCAAGAGACGGATACCTGATGACGGCTAACACCAAGCCTTCTCTTTTACTTATTGGCGAGAATCCCAGACTGATAGACGAATGTCAGGATGCTCCTGTTATATGGGATGCAGTC
>Ga0209540_10001866_pt1 | contig 15374 bp, 14 predicted proteins | sample BarGraIncu01121A_FD_184501 | JGI IMG/M metagenome (GOLD analysis project Ga0209540, IMG submission 184501) | Arctic peat soil microbial communities from Barrow, Alaska - Barrow Graham LP Incubations 011-21A (SPAdes) (version 2) | ecosystem: Environmental > Terrestrial > Soil > Wetlands > Peat... | reverse complement strand
AATGCTGATTGATATGATTGAATCCGTACGTGGGCAGACATACGGGAAGTGGGAACTTTGCCTTGCTGACGGTCACTCGAATAAGGAGCATGTGGCGGAAGTTCTGAGAGAATATGCTGAGAAAGACAGCCGCATAAAGATTACACTCCTTGAAGAAAACTATGGGATAGTCGGGAATTCTAATGCAGCACTGGACCTGGCTTCAGGTAATTATATATCGCTTCTTGACCATGATGATTTGCTTCCCCCGTGGGCACTCTATTCCATAGTGAAGGCGATTAATGATAATGAAGGTCCGGATGTGCTTTACTCTGACGAGGATAAGATAACTTTTGACGGAGGGAGAAGATTCTCACCGCATTTCAAGCCGGACTGGAGTCCTGATCTTCTGCGTTCCTGTAATTATATTACGCATCTCTTTACGGCTAAGCGCGATCTGATTTATCAGGTGGGCAAGTTCCAGCCAGGATTTGACGGAAGCCAGGACTTTGATCTGATACTTCGCGTAACGGAGAAGGCCGACAAAATAGTACATATTCCGGAAATCTTATATCATTGGAGAAGTCATTCCGAGTCCACAGCTGAAAACGCAGGTAATAAGCTGTATGCGTATGAGGCCGGTGCGCGTGCTGTTGCCGCACATCTGCATCGAATAGGATATGAAGGAAAGGTCAAAAACAGCAAACACCTGGGATTCTATGCGATCGATTATAAGTTGACCGATGAGCCGCTCGTTTCAATTATCATACCAAACAAAGAACATCTGGCTGATTTACAGCGCTGCATTAACTCTATATATAAGCGCTCGATCTATAAGAATTTCGAAATTATTATTGTGGAAAACAACAGTACCTCAAAAGAAATTTTCGCGTATTACAGCCATCTGAAAAAAGCACACAATGTCAATGTTGTGAAATGGGAAGGTGAGTTCAACTATTCAGCAATAAATAATTACGCGGTGCAGTTTGCCAGGGGCGAAAAGTTATTGTTCCTCAATAATGACACGGAAGTCATTGCACCTGATTGGATAGAACAGATGCTTCAGTATATTCAGCTTAAGGATGTTGGAGCTGTTGGCGCCAAGCTCTATTATGCGGACAACTCAATTCAGCACGGCGGTGTGGTCCTTGGATTCCAGGGTATTGCAGGTCATTCATTCTCGCGCCTGCCCAAAGAGAACCCGGGATATATGGGACGCGGTATTATCGTTCAAGATGTATCGGCTGTGACCGCGGCCTGTATGATGATGTCCAAAAAGTTGTTTGCAGAAGTCGGCGGGTTTGACGAGTCACTGAAGGTCGCATTTAATGATGTCGATCTTTGCCTGAAGATCAGACAGGCAGGCAAGCTCATCATATTTAATCCGAATGTAGAACTATATCACCATGAATCAGCATCCAGGGGCTCCGAAGAAACCAATAAGAAGATAGATCGCTTTGTATCCGAAATAGAATATTTTAAGACAAAATGGAAAGATCAGCTGGCAGCGGGAGATCCCTATTACAATCCGCATCTCGATCTTGAACATACTCCGTACAGAATTTCCGGAAAGTGATGGAGCGAAGAATGACAGAGATTTCGATTGGGATTGTCACCTACAACAGTCAAAATACGATTGGTCAGTCACTTGCATCCTTGTTTGCCTTTTGGCCGGATGCTGCCTGCCGCGTATATGTTATTGATAATGCATCCACCGATCAGACGCTGGAAAAATTGGAGCCATATAAAGATCGTATCACTTTAATACAATCCGATAAGGGGAATATAGGGTTTGGCGCTGCCAACAACCTTGTCATCAATGAATTGGATTCGCGGTATCATGTAATCATGAATCCGGATGTATATATGCGTGACAACAAAGCACTGCTTACAATGATGCAGTATCTGGACAGCCATCCGGATGTAGGCATGGCAGTTCCGAAGGTCGTAGATGAACAGGGCGAACTCCAGTACCTTTGCAGAAGGAATCCTACGCTGGCGGACCTCATGCTTCGGTATTCGCCGATTAAGATCGCCATGAAAAGGCAGAATTACCACGTGATGAAGGATCATGACTACAATACATCCTTCGAGGTAGAGTTTGCATCAGGCTGCTTTATGATGATTCGTACCGATCTTTTCAAACAGTTAGGCGGCTTTGACGAACGATTCTTCCTCTATGTAGAGGATGCGGACATTACACGCCGCATCAACCAGACGGCAAAGACAGTCTATATTCCTCAGGCGGTTATCTGCCATGCATGGCAAAGAGCGTCATACAAGGATCTGGATAAGACCCGCATGCACCTCAGATCAATCTGGTATTATTTCCGGAAATGGGGGTTCTACTTAATATGAGATCAGTAGCGATGGCAACTTATCAGGGGATGCCGTATATCAGGCAGCAGCTGCGCAGCATACTCCTCCAACTGTCATCAGAGGATGAGATCGTCATCTCCGACAACGGATCAACCGACGGTACGGTGGAATATCTCCAGTCGGAGGCCCAAATGGACAGCCGCATCCGGCTATTTTCCGTCCCGGCCCCCCAAGGAGTCCTCCCGAATTTCCAGAACGCCCTGCAGCAGTGCAGAGGAGAAGTAATCTTCTTAAGCGACCAGGACGATATATGGAAGCCCGGCAAAATGGACAGGATCAGCAGTCTGTTTACATCAAATCCCGGGCTCCTTGCCATACAGGGCGATGCGGAGCTGATTGATGAAGATAACCGGATTACAGCGCCCTCGTTCTATGCCCTTCGCAAATGCGGACCCGGAGTATGGAAGAACTTCAGAAAGAATACCTGGCAGGGCTGCAGCATGGCTGTTCGCCGCAAACTTCTTGAGGCCGTTCTACCGTTCCCCAAAAGGATTCCCATGCACGATATGTGGATCGGCCTGCTGGCGGAACTGGCAGGAGAAGTACAATTCCTGCCGGAAGTACTTATCTCATACCGGCGCCACGGGGAGAACCGGTCAGGGGACAAGCCTGCAGGCTGGGGGCAAATCATACTCTGGCGGGTCGGGCTGGGTTGGGCCGTCCTTGCAAGATACCCCCAAATCCGCCGGTTAGCGAAAGGACAAAACAAAAGTGACAGCCAAACAGATTCAAACAGAGACATACCATAAAATGACAAATAATGAAAAGAGTGTAAGCCGTACATATCTTAAGTGCATTCTCTTGTAAAGCAGTGTGAAATAGAGTAACATTGTCTCCGATAATGAATACATTGAGACGCAAATAAAAGACCATTGAAGGGCGAATAAACAAAAATGAAACAAAAAACGACGTATTCAATAGGCAAGCCGGTCAAGGTACTTGCGCAGATATCAATAGATTTTCTTATTGTTGTTATTTCTTATTACTGCTCGCTGCTTCTACGGTTTGGCGGCGAAATACTGCCGGAATATCAAAGATCCTTCATACAAACGATCGTTCCTATTGCAGTAATTTATATATTGCTTTTTTATTTTTTCACCCTTTACCGCAGCTTATGGGAGACGGCGAGCATAGAAGAGATGATCAGGATTCCCTTCGCGTCTCTGTTTGCAACAATTACAGCGTATTTCCTTGTATCGGTGTTTAACCGGACACTCCCGGTATCCATATATATAGCAGCAGGCGTCCTTGTCATGATTCTGGCGGAATATTCGCGCCTGAGCTACCGGATACTGCGCAGATTGAACCGGAGATTCTCCACACAAGAGTCCCAAAGAGCGATGATCTTCGGTGCCGGAGAGATGGGGATTCTTGTACTGCGGCAGCTTCTCGAGGCAAGCAGTATTGGTATACTTCCTATTGTCTTTGTTGACGATGATAAATCAAAGCTTAATTCCTGGATCCGCGGCATCAAGATTGCCGGTGACAGGTATGATATACCCCGGCTTGCCAAGGAAATGCAGATTGATATTATTATCTTCTGCGTGTCTGATGCCAGCGATGAGGAAAGACGTGCCGTGCTGCAGATATGTATGGAGACAAGCTGTTCTGTCAAGACCGTACCTAGCCTCAAAGAAATCATGAGCAGCGGCAAGAGCGGTATCCTGCGTGACATTGAGATGACTGACCTCCTTCCAAGACCGGAAGTGAAGATCGATGTGAAGGGAATCAGGGAGTATTTGACAGGAACTTGTGTACTTGTCACGGGCGGCGGCGGATCCATAGGTTCTGAGCTATGCCGTCAGCTCGCAGAATTTGCTCCCTCTCAGCTGGTTATCTTTGACATCTATGAGAACAATGCCTATGAGCTTCTGATTGAGCTTCAGCGCTCTTTTCCCCGTCTGCAGGTTACCGTTGAAATCGGTTCGGTGCGTGACATAAGCCGCCTCGAAGAAGTGTTCGGTAAATACAAACCTAAAGTGGTATTCCATGCGGCTGCTCACAAACATGTGCCGCTGATGGAAGTCAGTCCAGCGGAAGCAATCAAGAACAATGTGTTCGGTACCTATAATGTAGCGCAGACGGCAGATAAATTCGGGGTTAAGCGGTTTGTCCTGATATCGACCGACAAAGCTGTCAATCCTTCCAGTGTTATGGGTGCCACCAAGAGATTGGCGGAGCATGTGATCCAATATATGAATGCGATCAGCGAAACTAAATATGTAGCGGTCAGGTTTGGCAACGTCTTGGGATCTAACGGCAGTGTAATTCCTCTGTTCCAGCGGCAGATAGCTCACGGCGGGCCTGTAACTGTAACACATAAAGATATAACACGGTATTTTATGACCATTCCGGAAGCGGCCAGACTCGTACTGCAGGCAGGGTGTCTTGCCGAGAACGGGGAAATCTTCATTCTCGATATGGGCGAGCCGGTCCGGATTGATGACGTGGCGCGGGCACTCATACGTATGTCGGGTTACCGGCCGGATGATGACATCAAGATAGAGTATACAGGTCTTCGTCCAGGAGAGAAGCTATACGAGGAGCTGTTTCTAGATGAAGAGAAGCCGGATCATTCGGATCTGGAAGGCATCTTTATCGGCCGATCCCGACACCCTTCGCCTGAAGAGACCAAAAAGAATCTTGAGTGGCTCCGTGTCCAGATGGCTGCCCAGAACGATGTCAGAAAATGCCTCCATGCACTCCTTGCAACATATAATCCAGACTCATCTGCACCAGACAAGGAAGTCGAAATCGAACTATAATTCTTGACTTTTGAAAGATCTATATAGGGAGGACAACAAGCATTATGTCAGAAAGAATATACCTTTCCTCACCCCATATGAGTGATGAAGGTTATGAGCAGGAGTACGTAAAAGAAGCATTTGACACCAATTGGATCGCTCCGCTTGGAACAAATGTGAACGAATTTGAGAAAGAATTTGCAGCCAAAGTCGGCGCTAAATATGCAGCGGCATTGATTTCCGGAACATCAGCCATCCATATGGCACTTAAGGCTGTCGGTGTTGAAGCCGGCGATATCGTGTTCTGTCCCACATTAACTTTTTCTGCAACTGCTAACCCGATTATTTATCAGAATGCAATTCCAATATTTATAGACAGTGACTATGAGACCTGGAATATGAGTGTAACAGCCTTGAAAGAAGCTTTTACTAAATATACTCCGAAGGCAGTTCTTGTTGTCGACTTGTATGGGTTATCAGCTGATATGGATAAAATTATTGAGATATGCAAGCTGCATAATGTTCCAATAATTGAAGATGCTGCCGAGAGTCTAGGAACCACATATAGAGGTAAATATACCGGTACTTTTGGCGATTACGGGATTTTCAGCTTCAATGGTAATAAGATCATAACAACTTCCGGCGGTGGAATGCTTGTCTCTGATGACGAAGAAAGAATCGCAAAGGTACGCTTCTGGGCGACTCAGAGCAGAGATCAGGCCAGACACTATCAGCATAGTGAACTGGGATACAATTACCGTATGAGTAATGTAGTTGCCGGAATAGGCAGAGGACAGCTTAAGGTACTTGATCAGCGTGTCGCCAAGAAACGATATATTTATGAATACTATAAGCGGGAATTAGGCCAGCTCGACGGTGTCACGATGATGCCCGACAATGCCTGGAACCAACCGAACTTCTGGCTGACCTGTATGACACTCAGCGGCAAGGTACGACCGATCGATATTATGAAGGCGCTGGAAGAGGATAATATTGAGTCACGGCCGATCTGGAAGCCGATGCATATGCAGCCGTTTTTCTCGAATTGCGACTTCGTAGGCACTGATGTGTCAGAGCAGATATTTGAGAATGGCATCTGCCTTCCAAGCGATACCAAGATGTCAGATGAAGACCTGGATAGGATAGTGACAATTATCAAGGGGTTATGGAAATAATGGGAAAAAAGAGAATGGGGCAACGGGAAAAGACAGTGGTGCGTCACAAAACAAAAAGTCGTATTTATAGATATTTTTTAAAGCGGCCAATGGACATTTTTTTATCACTGATTGCCATTATCATATTATCTCCGCTCCTGTTGATTTTGGCGCTATTCGTGCGAATTAAGCTGGGAAGTCCTGTAATTTTCAAACAAGAACGACCAGGCTTGAATGAGAAGCTTTTTACACTTTGTAAATTTAGATCCATGACGGATAAACGAAATGGAAACGGGATGCTTTTGTCGGATGAGCTTCGTCTGACCAAATTCGGAAAAATGTTGAGAAGCACTTCTCTCGATGAGTTACCAGAGCTATTTAATATTATGAGAGGTGATATGTCAATTGTAGGACCAAGACCTCTCTTGGTTCAGTATCTTCCAAGATATAATGAATTTCAGAAAAGAAGGCATGAGGTGAGACCTGGTTTATCTGGATTGGCGCAGGTTAAGGGAAGAAATGCAATCAGCTGGGATGACAAATTCCAATTGGATGTACTATATGTGGATACAATCAGTTTTTGGGGTGACATGAAAATACTATTTTCAACGATACAAAAGGTGTTTTTTCGCGAGGGAATAAGTTCTGGAAATACTGTTACAATGGAAGAGTTTACTGGTTGTGAAGTAACGAGCAAAAAATCCATTGCTGATTAAGAGGAGATAAAAATGTACTTGGGAATTTATGGAGCAGGTGGACTTGGTCGAGAAATACTTGTCCTTGCGCAACAGATAAATGCTGTTACAAACCGATGGGATGGTTTTCTTTTTATTGACGACAAGGCTCAGTATGCTGAGCTAAAAAACATACATGTTTTATCGTTTGAGAAATCTAAGACAGAATATGATAAAATGTGTATTGAGTTTGTCATTGCAGTGGGTGAACCTCATACAAGACGAATATTGAGAGAGAAAGTATCTGGAGAGGGTTTTTCTCTGGCCACCTTAATTCATCCATCGGTAAGTGTTTCAGATGGGACAAAAGTTGGGGGTGGAACTATTATTTGCTGTAATTGTTTTGTATCATGTGACGTAATAATTGGTGAAAACGTATTGTTACAACCCTGCGCAAGCATAGGACATGACACTCAAATTAGCAACGATTCTGTGATCTCGACTTTTGTTTGTGTTGCTGGTGGATGTTTGATTGGTGAAGAAACATATATAGGACTTCATACTTCAATTAGAGAGCATATTAATATAGGCGCCCAATCGATTGTAGGAATGGGCTCCGTGGTCACAAAAGATATTCCTGATCAAGTAATTGCGTTAGGAAACCCTGCTAGAGCTATGAAAAAAAATGAAGATCATAAAGTGTTTTGAATCGAGATGAAGGAGGCGTATACAGATGCTTTTGGATGGTAAGACGGCTGTAATAACTGGTTGTTTGCAAGGAATAGGAAGAGAAACAATGAATGTATTTGCACAAAATGGTGCTAATATATTTGCTTGCTGCCAGTTTGAGACAGAAGAGTTCTCAAACCACATTAGAAATTTATCAGATGTGAATCATGTTAAAATCTATCCGGTTTATTTTGACATGATGGACGAGACAACTATAAAGCAAGCTGCAAGAGAGATTCAAAAATCAAAAATTGTAGTAGATATCCTTGTTAATATTGCAGGAATGACTCAGGATGCATTGTTTCAAATGGTAACAATGGAGCAGATGAAGAAAGTATTTCAAGTGAATTTCTTTTCGCAAATTCTATTTTCACAATATATTGTAAAGCTAATGTTACGCAACAAATCTGGAAGTGTGATTAACATTTCCAGTATTTCAGCGCTTGACGGGAATCCCGGACAGTTAGTATATGCATCATCCAAGGCCGCAATTGTTGCTGCAACGAAAACAATGTCAGCTGAACTTGCATATCAGGGAATCCGTATAAATGCTGTAGCACCTGGAGTAATTGATACCGCTATGACCGCAATTATTCCAAAAGAAGATATGGACAGACTGATGTCAAAAAGTAATATAAAGCGAGTTGGCATGCCCGAAGAGGTAGCGAATGTGATACTTTATCTGGCAAGTGATTTATCAAGTTTTGTAACAGGACAAACGATTCGGGTAGACGGCGGAATCGGGTAAGGAGGCTTGCATGATACTTAATGGGAAAAATGTAATTATAACTGGTACAAATAGAGGGATAGGACGCGCAATGCTCGAAGAGTTTGCTAGAAATGGTGCAAACATATGGGCTCATACTCGTTACGAAACACCAGAATTTATAGAAGATATTGATGCGATTTCCAAAAAATATCAAGTGGAAATTTGGCCGATATATTTTGATATGACGGATTATGACGCTATGAAGGCGGCAATCAAGACAATTAGTGTATCAAAAATACCTGTTGATGCGTTAGTCAATAATGCCGGCATTACTTATAACGCATTATTTCAAATGTCTTCGGTTGAACAACTGAGAAAGCAAATTGAAGTTAATTTCATTTCGGTGTTTGTATTTACTCAATATATTTCAAAACTAATGGTTAGACAAAAGAAAGGCAGTATCATAAACATAGCCTCTTCTGCAGCCTTTGATGGTAATCCAGGAAAATCAGTTTATGGTGCTACAAAGGCAGCGATAGTAGCTATGACAGATTCTATCGCTGCTGAACTCGGGGTGAATGGGATTAGGGCAAACTGTATTGCTCCTGGGATAACGGAAACAAATATGTTGATTACAATGCCGGCAGAAATTGTTGCAGAGGCAAAAGCGGCTGCAGATATGAGACGTGGCGGAGACCCATCCGAAATTGCAAAAACCGCTGTCTTTCTCGCGTCGGATTTATCCAGCTACATCACAGGTCAGACAATTCGAGTGGATGGAGGATTGAAATGATTTCTGCAGATAAAATTGAGAGATGTCAAATTGCATCTCTCAATATGCGAAAAAACATATTGCATCTTGCCCATCAGGCTGGTAGTAACGGAGCACATTTAGGGCCTGCATTATCAATTGTTGAAATAATGGCTGTGCTATATTTACAAATTATGAACATACGGCCATTTGATCCAATTTGGCCGCTACGTGACCGATTTATTTTGAGTAAGGGACATGGAGCATTAGGGTATTACGTTGCTTTGTTTGAAAGTGGATTGATATCAAAAGATGCTTTGTATACATATGAAATAAATGGCGGCAGTTTTTCAGGACAGCCATCAAAAGATCTGTCATTGGGTATTGAATACTCAGGTGGAAGCTTAGGGTTGGGTCTGTCATATGGTGCTGGAATCGCCCTTGCTGCAAGGCGTAAAAAAGAATTATTTCAAACATACGTATTAATGGGGGACGGCGAGGTAAACGAGGGCAGCGTCTGGGAGACGGTTATGTTTGCCAAACATAATGACCTTTCGAATTTGACGGCAATCATAGACAGAAACAGTATGCAGTCCGACGGCTCTTGTGAAGACATTATTCGAATTGATATGGAGGCTGCTTGGAGAGGCTTTGGGTGGGATGTAATTACTTGTGACGGACACAATATAAGTGAACTTCTGCAAACATTCCCAAATGACAGGACCAACGGACCAAGAGTAATAATTGCCAACACAGTTAAAGGAAAGGGAATTTCCTTCATGGAGAACTCAAAGGATTGGCATCATAATCGTTTGACAGATGATTTATATCAAAAAGCACTTTGTGAATTGGATGAAGCGGGGGGGGTTAGTGTTGGAAATTAAACATACAACCATTCGTACTTTATCCATTTTGGGACAACGAGGAGCATTTGGTTATGCTCTCAATGAATTGGCAAAGGAAAATGAACAAATTATTGCCCTGACCTCTGACTTACGAACTACTTCAGGCTTGGATCGATTTAATAATGCATATCCTGAAAGAGTGATTAATGTTGGAATAGCTGAGCAAAATATGATAGGAATTGCAAGTGGCCTGTCTACCCTTGGGTTTGTACCATTTGCCACCACATTTGCCAATTTTGCTTCCTTGCGTGCATGTGAACAGATGCGGCATCATATGGGATATATGAGGGAAAACATCAAAATTGTCGGCTTTGGCGGAGGCTTTGCAATGGGGATGTTCGGCATTACTCACTATGGGATTGAAGATGTCTCATCAATCAGATCTATTCCCAATATAGCAATTCTTTCTCCCGCAGATAGTTTGGAAACCGTGAAAGCTACGATAGCAGCGGCTCAGCATAAGGGGCCTGTATATTTGAGATTAACCGGTGTTATGAACCAGCCAATGGTATATAAAGAAGATTATGATTATGAAATCGGTAAAGCTGTTCAACTTAGAGATGGAACGGATATTGCTATTTTTGCAACAGGCGGAATGGTGCATCAATCTTTACAAGCAGCTGAGCAATTGGACAAAACAGGAATTTCATGTAAAGTAGTAAATGTTCATACAATTATTCCCATTGATAAGCAAGCAATTATGAATTCACTTGGCGTGAAATTACTTGTAACAGTTGAAGAACATAGTAGGATTGGAGGACTTGGCAGTACAGTTGCCGAAGTTCTTACGGAGCTGGATGAGAAACCGCCGCAATTATTGATAGGGGTCTCAAATGAATATAAACCAGCAGGCAGCTATGAATACATGCTGGAGCAATATGGATTAAATTTTATGTCTATTACGGAAAAAATAATAAAAAGATATGGAGAGGTAAAATAGAATGACAAATTTGGAGAAGTACACTAATGTATTTGTAGAGACGTTTGAGGTAGACGCAAGTGAAGCAACAGGATTGGCATATCAATCAATCCTTGCATGGGATTCAGTAGGACATATGAGTTTGATAGCAGCAATTGAGGACGCATTTGATATTATGATGGACACCGACGATATTATCGATTTAAGTTCTTTTGAAAAGGGAAAGGAATTATTGGCCAAATATGATGTGGAATTTTAGAAAATACAGTAATGAAATAGCTGTTATTAGTGATAAGGGAGAAAGAATAACATATCAGCAACTTGATATGTTTGCGGAAAAACTCATTGATAACATCAGTGAGAGATGCCTTGTGTTTTCACTCTGCACTAATTCGGTTGCGTCTGTTGTTGGATATACAGGCTTCATTAATCACCGTATAGTACCGTTATTGATTGACAGTCACATGGATCCTGATATGCTGAATTCCTTGATAAATGAATACAAGCCATCATATCTATGGATTCCTGAGAATATGGCTGAGATGTTTAGTGAATTCAAATCAATCTATTCTGACTTTAGCTATATGCTGAAGAAAACGAATTTTGATGTAGCATACCCATTGTATGATGAATTAGCTTTACTGCTGAATACATCAGGATCTACAGGTAGTCCAAAGTTGGTTCGACAGAGCTACTCTAATGTAGAGTCTAACATTAAATCGATTGTGGAATTCTTGGCGCTTGATGAATCGGAGAAACCGATCACGACGTTGCCGATGAATTACACATATGGACTGTCAATAATTAACAGTCATCTTTATATTGGCGCAACTATTTTATTAACAGATAAAACACTAATGGAAAAAAGTTTCTGGTCTTTCTTTAAAACACAAGAGGCCACATCATTTGGTGGAGTACCGTATACATACGAAATATTGGATAAACTGAGATTTCACAGAATGGAACTACCATCGCTTAGGACTATGACACAAGCGGGTGGGAAGTTATCATTTAATCTACATAAGAAATTCGCAGAATACGCTATGGATACAAATAGAGATTTTGTAGTTATGTACGGACAGACTGAAGCAACCGCTAGAATGTCTTATCTGTCATCTGAAAATTCTTTGAAAAAGTGCGGCAGCATAGGTGTTGCTATTCCAAATGGAAAATTCTCTCTGATTGATACAGATGGGAATGCGATTACTGAACCAGAAGTAGTAGGTGAATTAGTATACGAAGGCCCAAATGTTACCCTTGGGTATGCGCAGTGTGGAGATGACCTGAGTAAGGATGACGAGCGTAACGGTAAACTAATAACAGGAGACATGGCAAAGATTGATGAAGACGGCTACTACTACATCGTTGGTAGAAAAAAGCGGTTTTTAAAAATATTTGGCAATAGAGTTAATCTGGACGAGACGGAAAGCCTGATTAAATCGCAGTTCCCCGGATTGGACTGCGCCTGTGCAGGTGTAGATGATAAAATGTATGTTTTTGTTACAAATGATCTGCTGATTGAGACAATAAAAAAATTCATATCGGAGAAAACAGGCCTGAATTCTGTTGCCTTCAAGGTGATTATGATCGATGAAGTGCCTAAGAATGACTCTGGGAAAACATTATTTACAAGATTAGAGCAGTATTATGATTGATTACAGATATAAACTATTAAGCGGAGAAATGCATGCTGAATTACAATGAAATCATGGAGATACCACCATATTCGCTATCTGTGCAGGAGAAGAAGAAACTTCTGACTCAAAAACTTGTCGAGCTTACAAAACATCATTACGAGGGGTGTTCGGATTATAAGAAAATTATTGATTGCTTAAATTTTGATGTTGAGAAGATAAATAGTTACTATGATATTCCATTTCTGCCTGTAGGCTTATTCAAAGAATTTGACCTGTTTAGCGTAAATAAAACAGATATTTTCAAAACAATGACTTCATCGGGGACATCAGGGCAGGCAGTTTCGAAGATATATCTAGATAGAAATACGGCAAACAATCAGCAAAAAACACTCGTTAAGATTGTCTCTGATTTTATTGGAACAACCAGAATGCCAATGCTGATAATTGATAGCCCATCAACGCTAAAGAATAGGGAGATATTCTCTGCCAGAGGGGCAGGGATTTTAGGGTTTTCGATTTTCGGCTCTGACAAGGTCTATGCACTCAAAGATGATATGACTATTGATTTTGAAGCGATTCAAGCATTTCTTGCAAAACACAATGACAAGAAAATCCTTCTCTTTGGGTTTACTTTTATGATCTGGCAACATTTTTATAAGGAATTGCTGAAGCTCGATAACAAAATTGATCTGTCTAACGGGATATTGATTCATGGCGGTGGATGGAAAAAACTTATTAGTGAAGCGATATCAAAAGAAGAATTCAAAAAGAGATTGAATGAAATATGCGGCCTTAAACATATCCACGACTATTATGGAATGGTTGAGCAGACCGGTTGTATATATATGGAATGTGAGTGTGGTTATTTGCACGCCAGTTTGTTTTCCGATGTTATAACTCGCAGGTATATTGATTTTTTGCCTTGTTGTATTGGAGAACCAGGCATTGTTCAGGTTGTTTCAATGCTTCCTGAATCATATCCCGGACACTCGCTTCTTACTGAAGATGAAGGTGTGATACTTGGAGAAGATGACTGTGCCTGTGGACGCAAGGGAAAGTATTTCTTGATAAATGGTCGATTGAAAAATGCCGAGATAAGGGGGTGCAGTGATACATATGCCGCAAAATATTGAAAGCATGAAATTCGTTATCGGTGATAATGATATTATAAGAAATATGGAAAATGTGCCGGCATTTCAACCCTTTGATGACAGCGGGATAGAATGTTTGGATAGAGTGTCACATATCCTGCTAAATGATACTCACGCAAAACAATATCCTGACGTTGTCACGTTTGCATTCTGGTGTAGAAAAGCGTCCATTAGAAATCTGCAAAAGCCTTATTTGGAGATGAAAAACCGGGTTGGCAGAGGCGTGGTTTTTCACATTGCGCCTTCGAATGTAGCTGTCAATTTTGCATATTCACTAGTGGTTGGAATTCTGTCAGGAAATTCCAATATTGTGAGATTGCCTTCGAAAGAATTTGAGCAGGTAAGAATAATTTGCAGCGCTATAGAGCAAGCGCTAGATGATAATATGAAGAAACAAATTTGTCTGGTTCAATATGGACACAATCAGGCCGTAACAGATTTCTTATCGTCAGTTTGTGATACACGTATCATATGGGGAGGAGATCAAACGATTTCCAACATACGCAAGTCGACGATTAAGCCAAGGACAACAGAAATTACATTTGCAGACAGGTATTCCATTGCTATCATCAATGCTGATGAGTATCTGAATGAAAAGAACAAAAAGAGTGTTGCACAAGGCTTCTACAATGATACTTATTTATCGGATCAGAATGCATGTACTTCTCCGCGTCTAATTGCATGGATGGGGGAAAATATAGCCGATGCAAAAAACGTGTTTTGGGATGAGTTATCTAAAATTGTTTCCGAAAGATATTTGTTACAGCCGGTGCAAGCCGTAAGTAAGTTTGCAAATATATGCAGACAGGCCATTACTGACCAGCATATCCGTTATATTAAGGGAAAAGAGAATTCCATTATGCGGGTCAAGGTGGATGATATAACATATAGCCTTATGGATTACAAAGGCGATAGCGGATACTTTATGGAATATGACGCAGAAACATTGGATGAATTACTACCATTATTCACATCACAATGCCAGACAATTTCCTATTATGGTTTGGATTTAAATCAACTTCAGAAATTTGTTTTCGGAAAAAGACCCAAAGGTATTGATAGAATTGTTCCAATTGGACGGACGATGGATTTTTCTCTGGTTTGGGATGGTTATGACTTGATACGAAGCTTGTCGAGAGAAATAACTGTATACTAGAGAGCTGAACAAGCAAATAATGTCAAATGAGCGCGATTAACTTCTGGATTGTTTGTTCTCATGGCAAGAACTGTATCTGGGGAATGACTGGAATTCTGTCAAGGAGAGTGTAAAGCATGAATGTCCTTTTTTTAACTCTGTTAGACTTTTCATCAATATATGAAAGTGGCATATATACCGATTTACTCCGAGAATTTGATAATAACGGTCATAAGATATACGTTGTTTCCCCTGTGGAAAAGAGAAGGCAACAACCAACAAGATTGATTGACAACGGAAACAGTAAAATACTTAAATTGAAAATCGGAAATGTTCAGAAGACCACTTTATTAATTAAAGGAATCTCAACTGTGACTCTAGAATCAAAATTTAAACATGGTATTAATATGTATTTTTCGAATGTTAAATTCGATTTGATAATATATTCAACGCCACCCATAACACTAATACGAGCCATTGAGTATGTTAAAATGAGAGACAATGCAAA
>Ga0209540_10001864_pt1 | contig 15382 bp, 9 predicted proteins | sample BarGraIncu01121A_FD_184501 | JGI IMG/M metagenome (GOLD analysis project Ga0209540, IMG submission 184501) | Arctic peat soil microbial communities from Barrow, Alaska - Barrow Graham LP Incubations 011-21A (SPAdes) (version 2) | ecosystem: Environmental > Terrestrial > Soil > Wetlands > Peat... | reverse complement strand
TGGTGACCTCGCCCGATTTGAACCGCCAGCCGGAATCGAGCAGCGTGCTTTCGCGCGCGGCCAGGTTGAAGGCGAAGATGAGTGCGAAAATGAAAATGGAAAACTTGCGCATGGGCGAATCATGCCGATGGCCTTTCCGGGAAACAAGGCTGGAACAACGGCAGTTTTTCGGGGTGGCCGAGTCGGTATTTATCGCTGGGCTGTTTGTGCTGGCGGCGAAGGAACTGGCGGCCAACAGGTCAATTTTTAGGGCGACATGATGAACGGGCCGCGCCGAGGACTGGTTAAACCAGAAACCGCTGCAAGAAAGAATCACTTTTGCGCTTGGGCCGCCCGGATTGAATCAGCGGGCGGCTAGGTCGGAGTCTCCGCCTCGGCAGCGCGCTGGGGTTGTGCCTGAATGGGTTCTGCTGAGGCTTCCGCTTCGGGTTGCTTACTCTCGCCAGTGCGGCGGCGACGACGCCTCTTTGTCGGTGCCATGATGTCTCCGGCTGCAGCAACGGCTCCTGAATTGAGGACTTCCACCACGGCGTCGAAGACGGCTTGGAGTTCCAATCGCGCACGGCCTTGGCGGTCAAGTTCCTGCCGAATTTTCCTCAGAACTTCCTCGCCAAGCAAGGTGCTGACAATTGTCTTTGGGCTGAGCAATTGCGTTAGTTCGTAGTAAGTTTCCAGTCCGTTTGCAAGCACGTTGGTCTTGGTTAGCACGGATAGCCTGTCCCAGACGAAATCAGGGCGTGCTTTCAAATCCTCCAGATAATGAATCTCGAAGACCCGGTTTGGTGTGATGCCGGATTTTTCGTCGAAGGCCAAATGGTAAAGTTGCCATTCGAGACCGTTAGTGAGTAACACCCAGTTGACCGGCGCACGTGAAGCGTAGTTGGAAGCCTGCTCGATATGCTTCTCATTAAGACTCTTGACGCCTGCGGCCTTGGCCTCAACGAGAAACTCAGGCTTCCTTTCCTCAGTCTTCCTATCAAGCACAATTGCGAAATCGCAGTAGCGTTCCTTGACGGGAATCTCCTTCGTGATTTCACCCGACAACGGGTCATAGCCAAGAACCTCGTCAAAGAACTTGATGAGAATCATCACAGTCTCGGATTCATTGGCGTTGCGTTCACGTGCGGCTTTGAACGCATCGGCATACTTGTTCAACTTCGCTAAGGTGGGCTTATCTACAGACATGGAGTGAGATTATTCTTGGCCTCGCTAACGTCAAGCTAACAATTTGAGGGAATGGTAGCCAATGATTTTGTGTTGCTCAAAGCGGATGGAAATTTTTCACCGCTGCCCGTTGCCACCAGTCGCGCGGCGGTGCTGGCGGCGAAGGAACTGGCCGCAGACAGTTCACGAGGTTTTTCCGCCGGGACAACGGATTGACCGTTGAGACTTGCGCGAAAACGCACTCTTTGGCTTTGATTTTGGCGGATGGTTGCTTATCATCCGTGACAACAGGTGCAGAACTGGATTATGGAATTTCGCTTTTTATGTCCGTCGTGCGGTCAAAAGCTTAAAGCGGATGAGGAGACCGCTGGGAGAAAAGTTGATTGCCCGCATTGCGGCGTTGAGTTTAGCGTCCCGCAACCCGAAACCGCGCCCACGCCGCCACCCGCCGACTTGCCCATGGAGCCGCCTCGCGATCCTGCTTTTGCCAATCCGAACCTTGATGGAGATTTGACCTGTCCCGTTTGCTGGCTGCGATTTGACGCGGGCGACATCATGCACATTGCGGTGCATGATTCATTGCGTGGCGATCCGCTACTTGGCGAGGACGCGCAACAACGATTTCTCGCAACCCGTTTCAACAATGCAGGTCAGGCACTCGACGCCATGAGCCTGCCGTCTTCGGAAATCGCCTGCCCGCACTGCCGCAGAAAACTACCGCCGAGTTTTCTTGGGATGCCGCACCACATCATTTCGTTGGTGGGCGACCAGAGCGCCGGAAAATCCTACTTCTTGAGTGTCCTGACGAAAGTTTTACCGGCAACTTTGTATCGCGAATTCGGAATTGTTTTTCAGGACAGCGATCCGACCGGCAATGCGCCGGTCAACGATATGCGCAAAGCACTTTTCGGCGCACAGTCTCCAGCCCAAGCAAAGCTGGCGAAGACTGTTTTTGAAGGTGCAATGTATGAACGTCTGCCACGGCAAGGGCGAATGGTCGCCCTCCCACGTCCGTTTGTTTATACGCTGGCAGCCGAGGAAAAAACACGCGACCAATGCGCACTGATTTTTTACGACAATGCGGGTGAACATTTTCAGCCGGGCGTCAACATCGTGGAACAGCCCGGAGCGCAACACGTCGCGAGTGCTGCCGGAATCATGTTTTTGTTTGACCCGTTCAACAGCCCGGAATTCCGCCGAAGCATCCGCGACACAAAAGACCCGCAGCTTGAAAAGCCCGTCGTTGATCAGCAGGACATTATTCTTTCAGAAATGCGGGCACGCATTCAGACAATCCGCAATTTACGGTCTGGCGAAACGATTCAGACGCCCGTTGCTTTCATCGTCGGGAAATGTGATGTCTGGCTGCATTTGCTGAATGGAAAATCACTTTGCAAGCCTGTGCATGATGGGAAACTTGACGTCGCTGCCGTTGAGGAGAACTCCAGCATCGTTCGTGAACTCTTGCATCGGCTATGTCCTCCCCTCATCGCCAACGCGGAGGCACTGAGCAGCAACGTCATGTTTTTTGAGGCAAGTTCTTTCGGTCATACACCAATCAAAATCGGTCCGGGTGAATACGTTCCCGACCCATCCAAACTTCAGCCAGTCAATGTTGAAGTTCCGTTGTTGTGGATTCTGTCACAAGTGTGTCCGAACCTGTTTGCCGCAGGCGAGGCAAACACATCGAAACCCGGCCAATGATTTTTTGAATAAGTTACCTGCGCCCGACGATGCCACAACAACTCATCTACACCAGCGCGCCACGCGGAATCGTTGCCGGGCGGTCGGGACATTGCACCGTTGCGCGGAGCGCCTTGATGCGGGAGCCGCTCATGCTTCAATTGGAAAAGTTTTGTTACTACCAGCATCTTTCGTTGAGCGGCGGCCAAGAACGTCCCATTTTCGCCTGTCGTATCGTGGACATTCGTGGGACCCGTTTTCACGTGTTGAGCCGGATTCAGGACGCAGGCTTGGATTTCACAGGGCGGACGAATTTTATCGCGCATCATCTGGTTTTCACGCCGGAAGAAATCAGGCAGTTTCCCACGCCGCCCGTGATTCTACGCGACTGGCCGGGTTGGGTGAAGTCGTGGACGAAAGAACCGCAGTTGCTGGAAAATGAAGATTGGGCTGGACTCACTGCCCTCGCAGTCAAGACGAGTGTGCCAGCGCAGGCATGGCAGCGGGTTACTGGCGACGCCGTGAACGGTTATGGTTTGCTGGAAGCACGTGCGGGAGCTTCGTTCCGCGTAGATGATCAGACCGATGAAACAATTTTGGGACTTTTCGCGGAAAGCATGGAACTCTTGGAAGTTCGGGACACACGCCGGGACTTCCGCACTGCCGCATGGAATTACACGTTCACAACCTCAATGCAGGAGCAGGACAATCCGGCAGACTTTCGCTGGCGCTGCATTCACTCCGACAATCCGGCAGCAAATCGGTTTGCCACGCCTGATTGCCGCGCGCTTTCTGCCGTGCGCGCAACGAAGTGGACTGGTGAGGAAACGGCCTTTGCCAGAACTGGCAGGCAAGCCCCGCGATTTGTTGCCGAGCCGCAAGATGCTCGAATCACCGAAGGTGAGGCTGCGCGCTTCACAGCCAAAGCGGAAGGCGTTCCCAACCCAACCTACCAATGGTTTTCGGTTGACCGCGCCAACAACGGAAAGGTTTTGCCGGGCGAGACCAATCCAGAACTCGTGGTTTCAAATCCTGCGCTCGGCATCTCGCGTTATATTGTCAGTGTCACCAACAGCGCGGGCAATGCTCAAAGCAGAGTGGCAACTCTGTCCGTTGAACAAAAATTAAAACTAGCACAAGTAAGGGTTGAGTCCACCTCGCGCGCCACAGCCAAACCAGCCCTCTACAATGTTAAATCAGAGGAAGATATTGAAAGGCAGCGGCGGCGGCTCGAAGCTGAAAAAGCACAGGAGATATTTAAGAAACGGCTGCGGCGAAATAAAATCCTCGTTACCATTTTAGCAATATTTTTGATTGCGGCAGCGGGTTTGTTCGCGTGGCATAAGTGGGCTTCAAAGAAATCGCCTGAAAAAACTTCACTCGCATCCAACGAAAAGAAACTGGAGGACAACAAACCGGCCATCCCGCAACCGCCTGTTGTTGCCACAGAAGCTGGTTCAGCAAGCCCATCGAATTCAACACCAAATGTGGCTAAGTCCGCTGAAAACAAGGCAAGACAAGCTGAATCGAACCCAAAACAAGACGCGATTGCTAATCTTCCACCGCCCACCGAACCGGACTGGCCTGATGGATGGACGCAGATGCACATTGGGAACGTACCTTATTACCACGCGGACTACATCACCAATTCGCCTCCTAAATTTCAACTTTCAGCAACGGCAGAGGGATTTCGCACGAATGGTGATACACTTTTCTTCGTATACAAAACCAACGCAGGCGTAGGATTCCAAGCCTCACTTTATACACAGCAGAATGATCCGCCTTCGCCTTCAAGCAGTATGCGTGGCCTAATGATACGCGAATCCAAAGAACCAATTTCTTCTTTCCTATTCATCGGAATTTCCTCGCAAAAGATTTTTGATTATCGCCGCGACGCAAAGGAAGTATTATTTACCAACGAAGTTGCTATACCAAAAGCCGCCGAGGGCCAACCAGTCATCTTAAAATTCGATCAGAAAAAAGATAACCAGATTGTGCCAGCCTATTCGTTCGACCGCCAAAACTGGATACCATTTCAAAGTTATGTGTTTCCCACGAACGCACAATTGTTAGTTGGGTTTGCGCTTTGCTCTGGAAATTCTTCCAATCGCGTTACCGCTCACTTTGTTGAGCTGTCGCCAAAAAACGACTCGGCAAATAAGAAATGAAAATCTAGGATTACAACCCAAGCATGACCCTTCTCGAAACCGAACGCCTCGTCCGCAAAATTTCCGAATTGCTTCAGCAGGCCGGCAACCCGGAGATCGCGCCTAAGCTGGCCGGAGACTACACCGCCGCGTGTCATGCCGCGAATCTCCGGTTGCAACAATGCGAGGCGATGATCAAAGCGGGAGATCGCCCTCAAGCAATTCAACTGGCAGAAACCGCTCCCAATCTTCTCGACTTGGTGACGGTGTTGGAATTTCGCGGTTCGGATGAGTGGCGCGGTTATTGTCAGCAAAATTCGCTGCCTGTCGCCGACAGAATTGACGCGCGTTCCGTCCATGCCCTGAATGAATGTTACGCGCAAGGCATCACGACCGACCATCCGCTTTACGCGGCTTACCGCAGTGCAGTGTTGAGCCGGAACGACGAAGAGGCTCTCCAAACACTGCAAAGCATCACGCGATTGAACCCTGTGGATACCAACGCGGCTTCCGAACTGGCGCGTCTCGACGCGAAGGTGTTGGCGGCGAGATTGCAACATCTCGGCAGTTCGTTGGAGGGGGCAGAACCCGCGTTATTGGTTGCAGAAATCGAAACGATCGAAGCATTTGGTTTCAAAAACAAACCTGACGGCGAAGTTTGGCGCAAAGCGCAGGCGGTTCGCTGCGGATGTTTGCTGGAGGAAACAACCAAACTCAAAAGTGCATCCCGTTGGCTTGATGCACTGGCCAAGCTCGATTTCATCCACCGGCTGCAAGACGAATTCAAAGTGGAGTTGCCCACCGCCGCGTTAAAGCAACTCGACACGCTCGAAACCTGGGCGCGCGGCGAACAGGAAAAGGACAGAAAAGAGCGCGAGTTTCAGTCCCTGCTCGGCGAGTTGCATCATCGAATTCATCAGAGCGAAGAAAAGGACACTTCGGCGCGTTACGTCAAACTCCCGGAGTTGCGCGATGACTATGAAGCGATGCACAAAGTCTGGCGTTCGCTGACAGATTTCACCCGGCCAATTTCAGAGGAAGCCGCGTCCGGTTTTCGCAAGCGTTCCGCTTTGCTTGAAGCCGAGATCGCCCGGCGAACCGCGATTCATCGGCGCGTTATTATTGCCAGCAGTGCCATTATTCTTGTCGTTGGCGGAACTGTCGCGTGGTTGGCGCTTGGGCAGATGAAAGCCCGTGATTTCTCCAAGCAACTTCAAGAAGCAATTACCCAACGACAAGTCCACACGGCAGACAAGTTGTTGGAAAGGGCGCGCAACGAAAAAATTGGTGATGCCAATGCGATTGCCGCCGCCGAAACTTTTGCGACCAAGGAACACGCTCTGCTGAAGAATTTTGAAGCGGCGCTCAACAAGCTACCGCAGCAACTCACCGGCGAACCGGACGCGTCTCGTTTGGCGAGCATCGCCGACCAACTCGCTCTGGCGCATATTGCTTTGAACGCGCTTGCGCCAGACCTGAAAACGGAAAACGAGCCACGCCTTCAGGCGTTTGAAAAACAATGGCAAAATTTCCTGTCCGAGAGCGGCACGGTAGTCAACGGGCTTTTTGACCGGTGGGTTTCATCTGCCGAGAAACAGTGCCGCGAACTGGATTACCGCGCGCCTCTGGAAAAAACCACGGCACAACTCGCCACGCTCGCCGGGGTCGTGCAGAAAATCACCGATACCGAGTCTGGTTTTACCAAACACTTGAATCTTCGCAGTGACCTCTTGCAACGCTCGGCGGCGGTGCGCGCCAAGTTCGCAGCCTACGACCGCGAAATCAAAAAACTCGATGAAGGCATGGCCGCGATACGGAAAGCACACACGGTCAAAGAATTTTCCGAGGGCATCAACTTGATTGTTTCCTCGGAATTCTCTGCTTCCCCCACTGCCACCGCTGCTTCTCTGGTTCAATCCTTGAACGCGAACGATGAGACAACCCTCCGCATCCTGCTTGGCGCGACCAACGCCAGCACTTGGGCTTTCATGGGAAAAGCGCATCCAGCACGCCTTGTCCCTGAAGTTGTTATGCCTGCCGAGCGGCAGATTTTCCAGCAACTTAACAACGATCCGGCTGTTAGCGCAATTCATCAACGATACCGCCTTTGGCTTGACCAGGAGGGAAAAAATTCCGTCGAGTGGATTATTGCCGGGTCGTTTGAGACTTCGATGGGCTGGAAGCAAATCAAGGCTTGGACACCGTCAGCATCCGCGACCAGTGCCACATTTGAGGATCGCGACTACGGCTATTTCGACGGGCAATACAAACTTTCTCCGACCCAGCCTGTGTATCGCGTTGAACAACTCGACAATCGGGATGAAACGGCTTCATTCAATTCTGTCGGATTGGAGAAAGTTTTGGCGGGCGGTGATTCTTACGCAAAACCCTTGCTGGAAGTTTTGGATTCCATCAAAGACTCGCGCGAAGGTTCGCCGCTTTTCCGGGCTTATCTATTCCTGCGTGTGATGGATTTGATGAATTTGCAGCCCGATGCCTGGGGACTCACGTTCTGTCCGGCGGCGCGGACGCATGAAGCGCAAATCAGAAGCATTGTTGGTGAACAATTCAGCAGCGGTGATTGGTTTGTGCCGGCAAAGGTCAATGCCTGCTCGCAAAAATTGGAACAATTTTTTGCTTCTGCGAAATCGGTTTCTTACGCAAAACAGGCTGATGGATTGTTGACGCTCGCGCGATCTGTTTCAAAGAGCGGGATGCAATATGTCGGCTTCGTGGGTTTGGACGGCAAACCCAACTTTGTTGATAATTCCATTTCAGGAGAAGTTTTCGGTTACAGCGCCGCTCGCAAACAGCCAGTATTGCTGGCCGCAAAAATTGAAGCCGGACAGCCACTCAAAGAACAGGCGATGCCGTTGTCACCGCTGTTCGCCCTCGACAGCCCGTGCAAAGAATACCTGACCAAAGCCGGGGTAAATCCGAGTGACGCTTCTTTCCGAGGCGCGCTGCCACTGCTGTTTCAAGAATCGGTGCGACCATGAACAACTTTGCCGAACTATCTGACGGAAACAGCGCAAAATTTCTTATGCGCTGGCGTGGCAGACAGGAAGGGCCATATCCGGCATCCGTGATTGATGCCAAACTTGCTGCGAATGAGATTGGATTGCTTCACGAAATTTTTCACAACGGTCAATGGGTAACAATTCGCGATTTTATTGCTGAAAAAGAAGCCGCCCTACGAGCACAGCGTCAAGTGCAGGAGGAACAAGAGCGCCTGGCGCGCGAAGAAGCGGAACGGCAAGCACGCGAACGTGAGGAACAGCGCCGGGCGGATTCATTGGCAGAACAAAAACGCATAGCCGCACAGTCCGAATCCGCACAATCACGACAGGTTCAAGAAGAACATCTCCGCAGTTCGCCATTGCCACCGACAGACCATAGCTCGTCGAGTTTAAGGACTTTTGGAGCGTTGCTTTTGATTGCAGGGTTGGCAGTTGCCGGATACTTCTTTTTAACTTTCGACACTTCCGTTGAGAGTGGTTATGGCCGTGTCGTTAATCTTGGACTGATGGCTGACCGGCAAAATGGAATTATCGTTGGCATCGGCCTTGGCGTGGTCGGGACGATTATGCTCGCGATTGGTTCGCGTGGTAAAAACTAAACACAACTCACATTTTAATTATGGCACAATTCCCTATCTCACAAACAATCACCGACCGTGGAACTAACAATCCCGACCTGCTCGCGTGGTCGAGGGACGACATTGAAAACCGCTTCGGCTTCAAAGGTGGTCGCTACACCAGCGTCAACCATGCATTCGCGTTTCTCATCGGCGCGCTGCTGACGGGAATTCTTTATGCCCTGATGCTATTCGTTTTTATACACCTGCCGGGGGTGTCGAAAGTTGCCACCATTTATATGCGTCCCAGCAATCAGTTCGCCGTGATTCCAGCCACGTTTTTTTTCTTTGGCGGACTTGCCATTCTCTTTTTGAAGGGAAAGAAAATAAAGTTTCAGGAGCGTGCCCTGAAATTATCCGCCGTGCCTGCCGAGCCTGAATTTATCCTGACTGAAACCACCGCCGCCACAGTTCTCGCCCGCATCCACTCATTGGTTGACCATCCGCGCCATTTTGTTTTGCTCAATCGCATTGACCGCGCCTTGTCCAACTTCAAAAACATCGGCCAGGTCAACGACGTTTCCGCGATTCTTCGCACACAGGCGGAGAATGATGAAGACCAGGTGGCTTCCAGTTATACCGTCGTCAACGGATTGGTTTGGGCGATTCCGGTGTTGGGATTCATCGGCACGGTTTTGGGATTGAGCCTGGCCATTGGGAGGTTCACCCAAACATTACAGGCGGCTGGCGACTTAACTTTGATCCGCGCTTCACTTCAAGGCGTCACCGGCGGGCTTGCCACTGCTTTCGAATCAACCTTGGTTGCCCTTACTTTTACGCTCATTTTGCAGTTGGTGATTACATTCCAGCAAAAACGCGAAATGGCTTTTCTCGATGAATGTAATGACTACTGCCACTCGCATATTGTTTCCAAACTCCGTTTAGCTGACCGACAACAACCGTCTTCTGCCTCAACTGCCGCTGAAGTTAAATCATGAGCCGGCTCAGAAGTCTCGATTCGAAGATCAGCTTCTTCGCGTTTGCTGACATCATCACCGCCGTCAGCGGGGTGCTTATTTTCATCGCCTTGCTGCTGGCAACGGATTTGGGACGGCCAACCGACAGTCGTTCCCAAGCTGCGAACTCCGAAATTGAGCAGCGACTTCATGAAGCACTCGCGCAACAGGTGGAAGTGGATGTGCAAAACCATCGTTTGCAAGAATTGCTTGCGACTGCGGACACCGCCCCCGACTTGGAAAAACTACAGACCGACATTACAAGACTGCGTTCACAACTTTCCGAAGAACAAAAAAAACAGGCTGCTGTCGCTGACCAGATGGCTGATAGCCAGGTAGCCATCGCAGCGCGCGACAAAGTTCTTGGACTTACCGATTTGAAAGCGACGCTTCAACGCGTGGTTCAGGAAACAGAATCCATTGCCCGTCAAGATGCCAAAGCTCGCAGCGAAATGGGAAACTTGGATCAACAGGTTGCACAGGCGCAATCTAAACTCTTGAAACTTCGCCAGAGAGAAGGACAACTCTGGCTCATTCCTGATAAAAGCGCGACGACCAAAGAGCCGATTCTTGTTACCGTTGCCGGTGCAGGCGTAACGATTGAGCGTTTTGATCATCCAGACCAGCGCAAACAGTTGGAAAAATCCGGCGCGGATACCGCATTCAAAACGTTTCTCAGCGGAGCAAAAGTGCTCGATCAATATGTGGTGTTTCTAGTCAGACCATCTGGCATCGAGATTTTTCAAGACCTTGTTAAATCGGCTCGCGGTATGGGATTTGACGTTGGCTTTGACGCTTTGGAAGAAGACCGCCATATCCACTTTTCAACTCCCCCGGCGGTTGATGCATCCACACCGCCGCCAGATGCGCCTGTCACCGCGCCGGCTCAAAGTGTGTCCTATTCAAACGGCAACTCTGGGCTTCCGGCCAATGCAACACCGGCGGTGACACCTCCAAAACCAAACAAACCGCCGCCCGCCACTGCAACCAGCGTTCCTGCGCCTCAAAAAGATAAGAGTTGGTGGCAAAAATTGCTCGAATGGGCTGGTCTTGGATAAAATGAACCTTCGCCGAAAAACCCCGTCCGATAGCCTCTATTTATTGCTTGATACTCTGTGCAACGCATTTGGGGGTATTATTCTGCTGGCGGTGCTCGTGGTGTTGCTCACTAGCAAGGAAAAGAGTCAGAGCGCAACGTCATCCGATTCACAAGAAATGCTTCAACGCCGTCTCGCCCTTGCCCAAACCAACCTTCAGCAATCACTTCAACTTGCCGCGTCACTTCACGCGAAGGCCAACGATGAGCGTTGGAAGCAGCAAGTGGCTCTCCTTTCGACACGAAAAGAACTTCAGGATGCGATACAACAAGCTCGTGACACTGTTGCCCAAAACAGCAAGGAACTCGGTGCGGCCAGCGCCGCCGATCCTGCGGAACGCCTGAAATTTCTCAATGCCGAACTTGCAACGGCGCAAGCACGCAAACTGGAAGTTAAAAACAGTCTTGCTGCCGCAGAAGAAAACATCAAACGCCTTAAACAACGCCTGGCCGATATGGAACGACAAGTGACGGCCAAACTTAGTGAGTTGCAAAGACCACTACGCCTGCCCAAGGAACACGAAACTGGCAAGCGGGTTATTTGGGTTATTGCCCGCTATGGTCATATTTATTCATGTCGCAACGCTGACTTGAGCCGCAACGAAACCGACATCAATTGGACTACGGAACTCGACGGTGAAATTGCAGAGCCAATTCGTGGACGGGGAATTGATCCTGTGCTAAATCCTAGCGAGTTGAGTAAGTTCTTTGGTCAACTATCGAGCGAAGAAATCTATATTGCCTTTAATGTTTATGAGGATTCATTCCCTGCCTTCATCCAAGCTAAGCAAATTGCCATCAGAAAAGGTTTTGCCTACGGATTGGATTTCCAACGCATTGCGGATGGCCCGGTTCGTTTCACGCATGGACATGGGTATACGCCCAAGCCACAATGATCAGAGTTGATGGTGCTATGACTCCGTCACGCTTGGACGCGACAAGTCCGGCGCATCATTTCTCCGCCGCAAAAACGCTGTAGCTGTGAGGCGGCAGATGAACGGTGAAGGACGTGCGGTTTTCGCGGACTTCCCGCCGCCGGCGCTCCTGATCCTGGACCGGCGTCTGGCCGGAAATCATTTCACCCGTGACCAGATTTTTCAGTTGAGTGAATTCTCCGGTTACAGAGACCGTCACGTCGGTTTCAACGGGCAAATACGATTCCACGATGCACGTGTGGTTGTCGTAGGCAAACAGGGCGACCTGGCTGGGGCCGTCCAGTCGCATGGGAAAGCCCCGCATCACGTAATTTTTGATCGCCGCCGTCACCGGCGCCGGCAGGCGGTAAAGGTCGTTGAAATTATCCGGGATGGTCCAGATATAAAGGATGCCCTTGCCATACCGGTCCATCAACAGGAGCGGATAGCCCCTGCCGTTGGCCAGGGCGCGCACCAGCGCCCAGGCGTCGTTCGTGAGGAAATCAATTTCCGGGAACAGGACGTCGGAATTCGTCTCGTCGCCCATGGCTTGTCCATTGCCGGCGCCGAAGCCGCTGGAATATTGGTGCGCGAGCACCTTGCGGTCGGTGTATTGCACCTCGACGATGTCCTCGATCCCTTTGCCTTGCAACGCGCGCAGCAGGCCGGAGGTGATGATGACGGATTGGCCGGCCACCAACCGGGCTTTGATTTTGGCGACGATGTCGGGGTCAAACTTGGCCGACTCGGTCAGCAGCACCAGGTTCGCGTTGGTCGGGAAAACTGGATGGAGGTCAATGGGAATGCCGATCATGCCAAAATAGTTGTGGAGGAAGTCCTCGCCGGTGGATTGACAAGGTTTGTAGCTCTGGATCCCGATCGGCTGGCCGAGTTTGCCCAGGAAGGTGTCCACCTGTTCCAAGGAATAACCGGCGACCCGGGCCATTGTGGGATTGGTTAATCCCGCCGGAGCATTGGATCGGTAAGACTGCAACATCTGATCATAGTCGAAGCTCGTGTGAACGCTTTGCCAGTTCGTGCGGTCACCGGGGCGGACGGATTGCAGCAGGGCCGCCCAGTTGAACAGCATCATTTCCGGCGCCTTGGCGAACAGGGTGTCCCAAAGCTGCTCGGCGTAACGGTCCACGTATCGCACACTGAAGGTATCCACCCAGCCGCCGCCGTTGCCGCCGGGTTTGATGTTCTCGAAATACCGGAAAATGAGATAGCTCTCGTATGGCTGCAGGTTCTGGTCGGTGATTTCCGGGTCACGAGTTTCCGTGCCGGTGTAAATGCCGTCAAATATTTTTGATTCCTGGTCGAGGTCATAGCCCGAACCCTGGAAGTGCTCGTACCAGTTGGGGAATTTGATGATGAGTTTGACCTTCGGGTTTACGGCCCGCGCCGGTTTGATGATGAGATTTTCCGCGGCTTCATCCATCAACTTCAGCCGGAATTGCGTCCAGGTGTTCGTTCCCTTGGCGGCGATGTCCGAATCGTTCTTGGTGGTGACGAAAAAGAAATCGTCCTGGATGATTTCATCGAAATGCCGGGCCGCCAGTTCGGTGGCTTGTTTGATGAACTCGCGGTCCTTGGGGTCGGTGTAGCAGAAGGAGCGGAACTGGCCGCCACCGCCCTCGTCCGACAGCGCCATGCCGCCCGCCACGCGCACGCCTTTTTCCAGAAAAAACTTTTTCACCTGCTCCAGCAAATCGTCGCCGGCCAGTTCCCGGTTGCGCTGCACCTCGATGTAAACCTTGTCCACCTTCAACTGGCGGCTGATCCGCTCCCAGTCATTGCTCAGCCGTTCCGGGTTCTCGAAGGTCCGAACGACACTCACGGGAATATAAATGGCGACGTCAAAGTTGGTGTAGTTGCCGGCGAGGCAACTGGCGGCCGGGAGGGCGAGGGCGCAGAGCAGTCCTTGGAACCGGGCGCGGTTGAGACTAAATTGGTTTTTCATGCTCGGATTGAATTGGAATGGTGCGTTGGTTTGACCGGGGGTTCATTGCCGGGCGCCGGGCTGGCCGCGATCAGGAAAGTGACGGTTGCAAAGGCAAAAAAGTTCAGGAATCGATGTTTCATTTCTTTCACCCAAGGATGGTTCGTCGGTCTCAGCCTTGAAAAACAAAAATACCGCCGGGGTGCGGAACATGCACGTCGAAAGTCGCGCGTGACCGGGCGACCGGGCAGGCTGTCCGCAATTCATAATTCATTGTTTGTGTGCGCCGGAAACACCTTTTCCCGGAATCCCGTCTATGGCAACGGCGGGCCGACCTGGATGCGATAGAACCGTGCCGGCAACGTTGCCGCGTTGGTGTCCGTCCACTGGAACGGCATCGGCGGTGAGTTGGTGATGAACAAGGTGCTCCAGTCAACCAGATTGCTCGACACCTGCACGGCATAATCCGGTCCGGCCTGGCCGCTGACCTGGAATCCAAACCGACCGTTGCTCAACGCGAGCGAGACGGCGGATGGCAGGGTGAGCGGGTTCACCGTCACCGTGAAGCTTTGCGTTGCACTCAGACTGGGTGTGCCGTTGTCCGCGACTTTCAAGGTAAACGAGTTGGTCGTGTTCGCTTGCGTCACCTGCGGCCGCCACGAGAACGCGCCGCTGTTGGTGTTTAACGTCGCATTGCCCGATCCGCTCAACAGGCTGAAGGTGAGGGTTTGCGGCGGCGCATCGGTGTCTGTAGCGCTGGCGGTGAAGGCCACCGTCTGGCCCACGTTCACGGTTTGATTGCCAATGGCCGCCAGCACCGGCGCGGTGTTGGAAATGATATCGCCGTAAATGATGCCGCGTCCTTCCGTTCCAAAGTAAACCCGGCCAAAGATGCGCGGATCGGCACAAAAAGCATGAATGCTTGCCAGGCCGAATTGGTGTTGGTTGTCATTGATGCGCACCCAGGAGGCACCCTGGTCGTCCGAGCGGAAAATGCCATCCACGTTGGTCACCCGGCCACTAATAAAAATGGCCGGATAACTTTGTCCGGGTGCGGCCATGCCGAATGAGACAAACGAAGCGCGCTGCACGCTGGACACAGTCGTGAAATTCGTGCCCGAATTTGTTGAACGCGACATGCCGCTGTTGCCGCGCGGAACCCAGATGTGACCCTCGCGGCCAAAAACAGTGCGCGGTCTGACGCCGGATGAAACGGCTCCGCCCGAGGTGAAGATAACGCCGCCATCGGTGCTCACGTACATCGTGCCGCCGGAATAGATGTAAAACTTGTTGCTGTTCACGCGGTCGGCGATTGGCTCCAAAGTTCCGGTCGGGCTTCCCGTTGAAGCCGTCCAGTTTGCTCCGTTGTTGGTCGAGTAATAGGCCGAAGAGCTTTGCGGTATCCAGACGATGCGATTGCCGTCGGCGGAAATGGCGATATTGCCGCGGTTATCGCCGGTCACACCGGGCGGGACGCTGGCAAAATCCTGCCAGGTGGTGCCGCCATTGGCCGAATACGCGCCACTGGGAGCTTCCGAAAACAACCGCACGATGCGATTCGGATTGCTCTCGGCGAAATCAATCCCGAGCGACGTGACGCGATGGGTCGAAAAATAATCCGCCAGCGGCGGCGACACATCCACGTTGAAATGCCGGAAACCGCCCTGGTCACCAACCTGGCTCAACAGATGCGGCCCCGTGAGCGGACTGGCCAGACCCAAAGGCACCGTTTCCTCCAGGCCGTCGCTCGTGAAGGTCCAGTTCACCGTTCCGCCCGAATCGGCGGCGGTCAGGTTGGTGCAACTGAAAACGCCATAGCCGGTGACGTACCAGGCGCGGTTGG
>Ga0209540_10001863_pt1 | contig 15388 bp, 9 predicted proteins | sample BarGraIncu01121A_FD_184501 | JGI IMG/M metagenome (GOLD analysis project Ga0209540, IMG submission 184501) | Arctic peat soil microbial communities from Barrow, Alaska - Barrow Graham LP Incubations 011-21A (SPAdes) (version 2) | ecosystem: Environmental > Terrestrial > Soil > Wetlands > Peat... | reverse complement strand
TGACATTATCCGAGCTCATGGTCAGAGCAACCAGCTGCGCTCCGTATGCCGCGACATTTACAGTCGTCGAACCCAGCTCGACGGGTTCACTGTCTTCTGCAGCTGCGGCAATATCTTCTTCAAGCGGAGCCAGAAGAGCCAGAGAAGTCCCGGCCGGGGCATATGCCGCATCGCCTTTAACCAGATTACTGTACAGCAGACTCGGATTGAAGCCGCCTACCTCACCTTTTACGAGCTGACCATAGAAATCTTCATACCAGTCGGAAGGCTGCCCTGTCGCATCCGTAATGGCCGTCTCCCAGTCTGTACCGGATCCGGCTGCTACGTACGCCTGCCTGATAAAGTCATCCGAACCCAGTACTTTTGCCAGATATGCAATAAGGTACATTCTTCCGTAACCGTTGCGCGCGGTATTTTCCGCAGGGAAAACCCCTTCGAACATACTTGTCTCATAAGCCTTTGTGACATCCGGAATTACTGTGCTGACCTGATACTCAAAATAGCAGGTAGTCGCATCATCGAACCAGGCGCTGGTTGTACTTTTCGTAATATAGTTCATCTGGACGTAATGGAAATACTCATGAATCATAAGAGGCTTAGCCTTGGCTGATTGGTATCCGCCCTCGAAATATTCACTTTTGATGGATATAAACCCATTTGCGCCATTGCTGTACCAGTGCGACTCATAGTCGGCTTCGTCTTCAAGTCCGCGTGTGACATATACGCACATCGGTCCCGCCGTACGTTTGTCAAATGTATATCCTTTATCGACGTAATACTGACGCACCCACTCAAGGTCCGTCAGGAACGCCTCCCTGTCATTATAATTAATAAAAAAAGTGTGCGCCTGCGCGGGAAAATACACAACGAAATTGCCGCCGTTCTTGAACGTCGTAGAACACCAGATTATTCCTGCGCTCACACGCTCACCGTTCGGTGCGGCCGCTGTCGTTGCCGTGCTTGAAGCCGTGTATGAGACAATACTGGAAGCGGTTCCCTTGGTCGCACCAGTCACGGTTGCAGCGATTACTTCTGACGGCACAAATGTTGCTGTCGCGGTCTTATCCTTCACCTTGGCTTCCAGATATTGATAATTCGTACTCTCTGTACCGTCTTCATATGTTACTGTCGTTCCAATTCCGAGCATGGGAACGGCTGTATCGTCAAGATCCGAGAGGTCCTCCGTAAAAGGAATACTGATAGTGACCGGCTCCGTATATGCGGGATCTAGATTCAGGTAGTAGAGCTCGGAAGCCAGACCGTCCGGCTGCTCTTCCTCTGCTGTGTCCGCGATCGATATAATCTTTCCGGCATCCTTAGGCGTATCATTATCTCCGAAATCTATTTCAACGCCTTCATAGGACAATACTCCGTCTTTAATCGCCGCTTCCCCGGAATTATCCTTCGCGCCAGAGTCGCCGCCTGGTAAATCAAGCGATCCGTCCTGCATACCTTTGTAGATAAACACACCGCCAGCCACGAGCCCGATGAGAAGGAACGCAGTCAGGCACAGGGCTACAATAAGTCCTGTCTTTTTTTTCTTTTTGGGCTTTGTCTGGGAAGAAGAAGGAATCGTGTCAGCCGTCACTAATGTCGTCCCGGCGGAGGTCGGGGAAGCAATCACATTTCCGGGTCGGGAAGCAGCGGCGGCCAGCGTGGGGGTTGGTGCGGCCGGCGCGGGGATTGGTGCGGCGGGGGTTGGTGCGGCAGAAGGCACGTAAACGACGCCAATTGGTACGGTATAGACGGGAACAGCCGTCTCTTTGCCGGGAACAATGATCACTTTGGTACCGCAGTTGTTGCAAAATTGTGCCGTGTCTTTCAGATTATATCCGCAATTTCTACAGAACATCTCAATCACCCTCCTGCATCAATTAGATTCCGACTAGTATGTCGTGACCTTCCACTTTGACGGGCATGCTTTGCACATCATTCACTTTCATCTTGATAAATGCGATTTTTGCGTCGCGTACATTTTCGCCTGTTTTCACATTAAAAGCAGCGCCGTGTCTCGGGCAGACAATCACATCCGCTTCGAGATTGCCGTCATACAAAGACCCGCCCATATGCGGGCACTTGTTGTCAATCGCATAATACATACCATCCAGATTAATCAGCAGGATTGCTTTGTTGTCCATATCAATCTTCTTCTTGGAACCGGGGGCAAGATCACTAATCCGGGCTACTTTTACATAGTTCATACAGACCCCTCCTGTCACTTCCTATACCCTCATTGTGAGGGTTCAGGAAGTGAGTGTCCAGTACCTATTAATACTATATAATGAATGGAAAATGACCGGCAAATCCGGCAGCTTCACGGATGCCTTGCTGCGTCAATATGCAAAAATAGAGCCGGTGTGAGGGGGATCACATCGGCTCTAAGATGAGGGGGCATTGGAAGTGTTGTGTAGATCAGGGCATTACTGCCTGCGGTGCTGTACCCGCAACCTTTGTATCTCCATATACGGTTGTTACACTGAAGTAGTACGTTTGTCCGGACGTAAGTGCCGAAAACCCTTCAGATCCTGCATGATAGTTTAGTCCGTAATCCGCATTACCGCTGCCTACCAGACAGGAACTTGCTGACGAGTCACATATGTAAGTATAGTAGCCATCACCGGGATATGCCGGAGATGAGTTGGAGGTAGCGAGAACTATCTTGTAAAAATCAAATCCTGCTGCATCTGTTATAGGCGTCCATGATACTCTGACTCCGCCGGCTTCTGCAACTGCCGTAATATTACCGGCTGCCTGGAATGTCGGTGCTGCAGTCGGTGCTGCAGTCGGTGCTGTAGTCGGTGCTGTAGTCGGTGCTGTAGTTGGTGCCGCAGTTGGTGCCGCAGTTGGTGCCGCAGCAGGCATAGCAGCCTGTCGTGCTGCACCTGCGACCTTTGTATCTCCATACACAGTTGTTACACTGAAGTAGTACGTTTGCCCTGGTGTCAGTGTTGTAAACCCCTCGGATCCTTTATTATACTTTAATCCACAATCCGAATTACCACTGCCTACCAGGCACGAACCTGCTGTTGAATTAGATATGTATGTATAATAGCCATCACCCGGATATGCCGGTGATGTGTTGTTGACGGCAGCAACTATTTTGTAATAACTAAATCCGGTTGCATCTGTTATAGGTGTCCAAGATACTCTAACACCGCCAGCTTCTTGGGTCGCTGTGATATTCCCAGCTGCTTGGCATGATGGTGCAGGTGTCGCAGTTGGTGCCGCTCCCGGCATAGTGACCTGTACCGCGTTGCCGGCAATCTTCTGCGATTCGCTGCCGTAGATAGCTGTGACACTGAAATAATATGATGTTCCGCCGGAGAATACTCCGACATCGCCGCCGCTGGTGTATTTAACGCCGTTGTTGATTGTACAGCTTGTCGTATTGCGGTCTGTTATCCAGGCATGGTAACCGTTCTCATTGTATTTAGGTGTTGCACAGTTTTTTGAGGCCACAACCTTGTAGCCGATAAGATCCGGACTGTCAATCTTGGTCCATGTCACAGTGACACTGTTCGATCCGGCCGAAGCGCTCACCGATGGAGCTACACGGCCCGTCGGAGTTGTGACAGCCGCTGTTGTCTCTGCAGGTGCTGTCGTTGCAGCCGTTGTTTCTGCTGGCGCACCCGGCATAGTGATCGCTACCGCGTTGCCCGCAACAGTCTGCCACTCTTCTCCGTAGACAGCTGTAACGCTGAAATAATACTTGGTTCCGCCGGAGAATGTTCCGACATCGCCGCCATTATAGCCGGCGCCGTTACTGATCGTACAGCTTGTCGTATCTGCGTTTGTAATCCATTTATAGTAGCCGTTCTCGCTGTATTTGGGTGTTGAATCACTTATTGAAGCAACAACCTTGTATCCGACGAGATCGGGACTTGTGATCTTAGTCCAGGATACCGTCACACTGTTAGATCCGGCTGCCGCACTGACTGTTGGCGCTATGCGGTCCGTAGGGACTGCTGTCGGTGTTGTTGACGGTGTTACTGATGGAGTTACTGAAGGAGTTACTGAAGGAGTTACTGAAGGAGTCGCCGCCGCTGTCGGTGTAGCTGTCGGCGCTTTTGTTGCAGCTGCGGTCGGAGTGGCTGTCGGTGCTTCTGTCGCATCTGTGACAACCGCCACACTGCTCGTTGTATTCTGCGGGTCAATTCCGAATCCGCTCATTACACTTTTGAATAATTGACCTTTTGTCGCATAATTAGTAGCAAAAACAACAGATGTTGAGACCAATATAACTGCCGCAATAGCTGCCAGGGCAAGTCTTTTTCTCGGAACGGGCTTTGTCGATTCCTTTTTCATCATATTAACCAGGCCTGACTTAAAACTATTTGTGAGTTTCATATCCTCAAATGCCTCCTTGTATTTAGTATCAAACATCTTCGAATACCTCCTTAAGATCTTTCCTCATCTTTTCCCGGGCACGCGAAAGCTGCGACCGGACTGTATGATTCGGACGACCGAGATATTTTGCAATCTCTTCCGTCGACAAATCATAATAATAGAAAAGATGAATTACGACCCGGTACTTCTCCGGCAGGCGAAAAACCACTTTTAGCAGGTCATTCGTCTCCTTTATTTCCTGCGGTGCCACAGCAAGGCTATCAGCTATCCCTGAATCATCAAGGCTGGCATGATGTCTCTTCCAGGCAGATGAAAACAAGCTCTTTCCTTCATTAACCGTTACTTTTATGAGCCATGCTTTCACGTGTTCTTCTGATTCAAGTCTGTCAACGTTTTTGACCAACTTCAAAAATACCTGCTGCACGATGTCCTGTGCATCGTGGGGATTTCTGACTCTCGTCATTGCAAGCCGATAGACCATGTCACCGTAGGTTTCTACCAGATACGTCAAGTATTCGTTTTGATCTTGCAACCTTGCGGTCTCCTCTCGAGTATGTGAAGGTCCCTTCACTACTAATACTTTGCAGGCATGTAAAATGATGCAGTTTTTCAAAAAATATTTGAATTATTTTTAAGTCGACGATTTCTCCGCAGCAAATCATTTTGGAATCGACGATTTCACGTCAAAAAGTCCTTCCGATGAAAGGTGATTGCGGCGGAAACTGTATCAGTTCGTGTTGTTTAGTTGTTTATATCGGGAATAAAATTATAGTACAGGAAAGTTAAATCGCAATCAAGAGATTTTAACTCTATTGTCCCCAAAATGGCTCAGTTCTTTTCTCCCGCGCGTTGTTCCTGTTTCGCGCCTGTTTTGTTGCAGCGAAACGGCGGAGCAAGAACCGGAGTAAGGTGTTTGCTGTTTTTTCTGCTATTTTATTTCGCTGGAGCGAAATAAAACACATCAACATCCTCAATTTTTTGCTGGATAATGATGTGTCAGAACTCTAAGGAATTAATTCGGTTTCTTCTACCCCTGCGGCGGATGGAATCTCCTCGTTGCCTCGACAGCTATTTTCCAGCCTTCATATAGCCGGTCACGTTTCGCCGGTTCCATGGAGGGTTCGAAAATTCTGTCGACAAGGCAGTTCTCTGCTATATGTTTTTTGCATGTCCAGAATCCCACGGATAGGCCTGCGAGATACGCTGCCCCGAGGGCTGTTGTCTCGCTGACCACAGGACGGACCACCGGAACGCCGAGGATATTGCTCTGGAACTGCATCAACAGATTGTTGGCTACGACTCCTCCGTCCACTTTGAGGCATTTCAAATCGATCCCGCTGTCGCATGACATCGCGATGATCAGATCTTTGGTCTGGTAGGCAATCGATTCGAGCGTAGCCCGGGTAATGGTCGCCCGGTTGGTACCAAGGGTGATTCCAAAAATAGCACCCTTGGCTTTATCATCCCAGTACGGAGCCCCGAGTCCGACAAAAGCCGGGACAACATATACGCCCCCGCAGTCAGGTGTCTGCTCGGCAACCTTCTCACTTTCCGAGGAGGTATGAATCAGCCCCAATCCGTCCCGAAGCCACTGCAAAGCACTTCCTGCGACAAAGACGCTGCCCTCGAGAGCATACTCGACTTTTCCGTCGAGGCCCCATGCAATAGTCGTCAGAAGCCCCGATTTGGAATGAATCGGCGTCGTGCCGGTGTTCATCAGCAGGAAGCAGCCTGTCCCGTATGTATTTTTGGCAAGACCCGGCTCAAAGCAGGCCTGCCCGAAGAGCGCCGCCTGCTGATCGCCGGCCACTCCGGCGATTGGTATTTCCCGACCGAAGAAGTTGTGCGGCGCCGTCACTCCGAATTCTCCGGAAGAAGGACGTACTTCGGGCAGCATGTTGGAAGGTACGTCGAGAAGGGCCAGAAGCTCTTTGTCCCAACAAAGGTCATATATATTATAGAGCATCGTTCGCGAGGCGTTGGAATAGTCTGTGGCATGTAATTTCCCGCCGGTCAGCTTCCAGATCAGCCACGTATCGACTGTACCGAAGCAAAGTTCGCCCCTCTTCGCTTTGTCCCGTGCACCCACGACATGATCAAGAATCCACTTAATTTTGCTCCCGGAAAAATAAGGATCCACCACAAGCCCGGTTTTGTCTTTGATGATCTTTTCATATCCGCCGGCTTTGAGCGCATCGCATATATCGGCCGTCTGGCGCGACTGCCACACAATCGCATGGTAAATCGGAAGACCCGTTATTTTGTCCCATACGATTGCCGTCTCACGCTGATTCGTAATGCCGATACCGGCAATCTGTTCCGGCTGCAGTCCGGAGGATGTCATCGCTTCAGCCATCACGTTCAGCACGCTCACCCAGATCTCATTGGCATCCTGTTCGACCCAGCCGGGCTGCGGAAAATACTGCAGCGTCTTTTTCTGGGCACTGGCTGTAATATTGGATTTGTGATCGAATATAATAGCCCTGCTGCTTGTCGTTCCCTGATCAACCGCCAGAATATATTTTTCCATGTGCACTGCTCCTTCAAAATCCATTTTCTTATCGTCTTTGCTTTGCGCAGCTATTAGAGGATCTGGTCTGACTTCGCTATCGTACGGCTGGCAATAATATTCACACCCAGCCCGCAGACATCGTTAATAAGAATACTTCCGATTTGAACCGGTGCGATGACCTGTACTTTGTCGATCTCACGCATGACATCCATCATTTTGTCTTTGGGTATATTGGCTGACGTAATAACCGGAAGCCTCCTGTAGAGACCGCCTTCAAGCCGTACCGTGCTGGTCAGAACTCTTGTCGGCGATGTCAGCTCCTGACGTGCATAATCTTCGCCCCTTCGACAGGTGTTGCCTGTGACGGACATTACCTGACCGTCTTTACCGACCACTGCAGTCATATGGCAGCTCATCGGACACACAATACAGATCATTTCCTCCGTTGACACGATCTCCTCTGTTGTGCCTTTTTTTACTTTTGCCTTTGCAGATATGACCTCGGCACCGGATGCCGTTTGGAATTGTGATTCGTTATCGAGGTCTGTGTGCGGCCTTTTTTGAGAACCGGGATCTTTTACGCCGGTCCTTATAGAGCCGACTTCGAATCGAAGACTTTTTTTCACATCCGAGATCTCTTCTCTCTTAAGAATGATCTTCTCCATCTCGGCCGGAGTCATGTGCGGACGCGGAATTGTCTTATAGAGCACGTCATCCTTAAGAATCCTGATCCCTGCTCCCCTGTAGCTGTTTGTTACACGGAACATGAATTCGACACTTCCGCTGCAGTGGTCCGGATGTACAATCTGGGGAAGAACGTATCCGATTCCCACGCCGGCACTTGTCACAAACGACCGCCCGCGCTGCAGTTCGCCCTGGACATAAGCGGCGGCGGCTATACCGGCCCTGGCGCCTTCTTCACTGACAAAGTCTACCAGGTCGTGCACGTGTAGCACATTTCCGCACGCAAAAATCCCGGGAACGGATGTCTCGAGCGATTCGCTGACGACAGCCCCCTTTGTCTGCGGATGTATGAGTATGTTCGCTTCTTCGCTTAGTTCATTCTCCGGAATCAGACCGACCGACAGAAGAAGTGTGTCAACATCGAACGTCTTCTGTGTACCGGGAATCGGCTGCAGCTTATCATCCACCGCTGCAATCACCACACCTTCGAGTCTGTCTTTTCCGAGAATATCTGTCACGGTATGACTCAGGAATAGCGGGATTCCAAAATCCTGCAGGCATTGCTTCTGATTCCTCGGCAGGCCGTTGGAATACGGCATGAGTTCTGCAGCGCCCAGGACCTGCGCTCCTTCGAGCGTCAGGCGACGCGCCATAATCAGGCCGATATCACCGCTTCCGAGTATGAATACCTTACGTCCGACCATATATCCTTCCATGTTCAGATAGCGCTGAGCCGTACCGGCCGTCCATATTCCACTCGGCCGGAATCCCGGCATCATGACGGCACCGCGCGTGCGTTCACGGCAGCCCATTGCCAGGATAATAGCACGGGCTTTGATCTGGACGTAACTCTCGGACGGGCTGGCGTACTCTACAATCTTTTCCTGACTTACATGCGTAACCATGCAATGCGTTTTGTATTCGATGCCGCTCGCCTGGAGGCGCTCCACATACCGCTGTGCATAGGAAGGACCTGACAGTTCTTCTTTGAAGGCATGCAGTCCGAATCCATTGTGTATGCACTGCAGCAAAATACCTCCGAGTTCGACATCCCGCTCCAGCAGCAGAATATCCCGGCAGCCTGCATCGCTTGCTGCAAGAGCTGCCGCAAGTCCGGCGCTGCCTCCGCCGATGACAATAATCTCATACTCTCTCACAGCGTCTCCTCCTTCCGGAACTCTTTGGTCTCCCCCATCAGAAGAACGCTCTCTTTACCGTCATATCTTACATCCGTCTTGGAAATTCCAAGCTCCCTTGCCAGAATCTCCACAACCCTGGGCTCGCAGAAGCCGCCCTGGCAGCGGCCCATTCCGGGACGTGCGCGCTTCTTCACACCCTTAACCGTCCGTGCTCCCACGGGGCGGCGAATAACATCAAGGATTTCTCCCTCCGAAATCTGTTCGCAGCGGCACACAATATTACCGAATGCAGGGTCGCGTGCTGCAAGCTCTGCTCTGTCTTTGTCCGACATCAGGCGAAGGCTGACCGTCGGTCTGCGTCTCTGATAAGACGTCTTTCCGGTCATCGGAAAGTCTTTCTCAATAATCTGCTCAATAACATATTCGGAGATGGCAGGCGCCGAGGTGAGGCCCGGAGAATCGATGCAGGCAACATTGATAAAATGTCTGACATCGTCAGCCTCCTCTATCAGAAAGTCCCCGTTGTTTCCTTTGGCCCTGAGTCCTGCAAACTGGCGGATCACCTTGTTCATCGGCACGTTTTTAACGGTTTTCGAGATTTTTTCGCGAACAAAAGATAGCCCCTCATAGGTGGTGTTAACACCTCTTAAGTCTTCAATATCCAGTGCATTCGGTCCGATCAGCAGGTTTCCGTCGATCGTCGGTGTGGCAAGGATCCCTTTCCCGACTTTGGACGGCACCGGATAAATCACACGATGAACGATGGGTTCCCTGAGCTTATCAACCACAAAATATTCTCCGCGTCGGGGTGTTATCGAAAACGGAACCGGATTCTTTTCCGATACCATTGCATAAATCCTGTCGGCAAAAACACCGGCACAATTAATTACGTACTTCGCTTCATAGGAATGATCCTTCGTATAGATTGTGAAAAAAGGCTCGCCCGTGCTGCCTGCAGGTTTTTCCATGCCGGCGGTATGTTTGACTATCCGCATGACTTTTTCTTCAAGGCGAAGATCTACGCCGTTAAGCACGGCTTCCTCCGCCAGGGCAATCGTGACTTCCCAGGGACAGATGACTCCCGTCGACGGAAGCTCCATTGCTTTTGTCACAAAATCACTCAGGTTCGGTTCTCTTTGCAGTGCTTCTTCACGCGTCAGGAGTTCTGCCGGAATTCCACGTGACAGTGCCCGCTCATAACGCTCAATGAGAGTCAGTTCTTCCTCCGGCGACGTAGCCGCCACAATCGCCGACGACCTCGTAAACGCCACACCTAATTCCCTGCAGATATTCTCGTACAACAGGTTGCCGCGCACATTCATCACGGCCTTGAGTGTGCCGTCCTTCGGGTCGTTGCCCGCATGAATAATAGCGCTGTTAGCCATAGTAGCGCCATTTGCCACGTCTGATTCCTTATCTAGAAGCAAAATTCTGATGTCACGCATTGACAAATCATGCGCCAGAAAGCATCCGACAATTCCTGCACCAATTATGCAAACATCGTACATATAAATCTCCTGATTTATGTATTTCACCCGTATGATTTATTTTATCACTATATAGATATTGCCGGGGAACTCTTCTGAATTCCCCGGCAACATCCGCTGATTATTTACTCTTGAGACACTTTAAAGTCAGTGATGATTATTTAGTCTTCCTCTCTTCTTGTTCTGCAAAAGACAAACCCTGTGCAGAGGCCGCCCACCAGCAGGACAACAAAGGCAGCTACATACCAGGCATCCTTTTCACCCGTTTTAGCCGCGGCCAGAACCGCTGTAGCAGGAGTTGGCGAACTTGTCGCCGTAATTTTATCAGCACCGAGAACGCCCGTACCGGTTGTGGGTATCGGTGTTGCTGTCGAGGCAGGTGTTGATGTAGGCGCTGTCGGCACAGCGGTAGGGGCTGCTGTTGGTCCTGCTGTAGGTTCTGCAATAGGTCCTGCAGTTGGTGCCGCAGTAGGTCCCGCAGTCGGCGCTGCTGTTGGTATCGCTGTCGGTGTTGGTGTCAGCGGAGCCGCTGCCGTTATGATTTCCACGCGGTCACGCACTCGTATGCTGATTCCATCAGGATTAGCATATACAAGTCCGACAGCACTCAGATAGTCCCCGTCTTTGACAAGATTCACCAGACTGATATTGGACGTGATATAACCGTCTACAAATACACGGGCCTTGGTACCGCTTACTGCGTTGAGCACTATGTTGTCATCCGTGAGCACAAAGCTGACTACATTTCCGTTGCTGATAACTATGTCGGATACCTGACCGGTTATTCTCACTAACCGGCCTCCATTCCGAGAATAATTCATGGCCGCAGCCGTTGTGAGATCTGTCGGTACAACAGGATTAATTGTAGTGTCTAGAATTGTATAACCTTCTACTCCTGTCCCGATTTTGAGCTCCATGTCACCCTGGTAGGAATCGACATGTCCGACAACGCGTATTTTCTGTCCGACCAGAATCCCGCTGCCATTTGCAATCGGGAAAATATTGATTCCTCCGGTTGCGTCCTGAATATATATCGCATCAAAGAAAGCTGTCGGCTGTTCAGAACCCGCCGTAACAATGCCCTCCACAGCGAAAACCTGTCCCGGAAGTCCGTGAGCGCGGACATCAGCAATGCTGGTCACAGGAATTACAGTCTTTTTAGAATCGAGGATGTTCTGAATAAGAGTGTAGTTGAGGAGTTGAAGGTCGGATGATGTGTTCGCATTGGCAGGGACATCAAAGTTGGAGAAGAATACCGTTCCGCTTACAAAAACGCGTCCGCTTCCAACTGCCTCTGTAGCCACAGCACACACCTCTCCCTCCGGAATCACCGTGCCGTTTTTGGCGACAGGGCTTTCGTAGAGACCGGGCACAACTTTGGAGTTGATCGAATAAGTTGTTGTGTGCCCTTTAATGAGGTAGTCACCGGCAGAAGCCGGGTTGACGGAGCAGCCGGAATACACATTGAATCGCTGTGGGGCAGTCGCCCCTATAAGCCAGGGTGAAGCTGCATTATAATTGCTGAGCTTGAGTCTATACGCGGTACCTTCGTTAGTAATCGCGTCACATACCTCGTCGCTGTTGATAGTTGTAGCAGCGCCCATTGCTTTAAGCAGGTCGTTTATTTGTCTGGTCGACGTGTTAGGGTCGCCGAGTGAATTATCCTGATAGTCAGCCAGTCCGCATAGGATTGCTGTTCCGCCGTTCTTGACATAATCAGCAACCATTGTGTTGAACGCAGGGCTGAATTCCTGCGGGGTCATTCCTTTAACATATTTAAGCGGAGCAGTTACGATAAGAAGATCGGTATCTGCGAGCATTTCCGGCGTAATGGCCGTATTCTCAATACGCGCCTGTATCCCCTCAGATGCACACAGGGTGATGAAATTCGTCATGTTTCCTGAGTAGTATCCATTCACATAATCGTTCAGATGTGTGCCGTCTATAAGAACTTTCGTGACAGTTGAGGGATCGGTAACATTCAGCTTAAGAACGTCGCTGTATATTTTATCTACACCGCCGAGTGTCGCACTAAGCGTCACCTTCAGATCCACACTTCCAAGAGTAGTCGGAATATAATCAAACTTCACCAGCTGCGTTCCAAGTGCAGCAACTGTTGTTCCGCCCGCCAGATCGCTTCCGTTGATCGTTTTCACGACCTGCCCGTCTATGGAGTAGACTAAGGAATTGACCGTTAGAGCTGTTGCTTCATTGTTGAAAAGCGCAGTGGTCACTGCGAGGCTTTCGCCCTTGACAGGGAGAGCGGTGTCAGTGGATATCGATGAAATACCCGCATGCTCAATATCACTTGTCCAGACCGGTGCGGTTACCGCTGTGTCCGTGTCAGGCTGGGTAATGCGCAGATAATAATACGTGTAGTCATTATCGAGTGTAAAGGATACCGCCTGGCTATTGCCCGTTACAACAGTCGAAGCAGCAACGAGTCCTCCATTTACGATGACTTCCACAGTTCCGATGGAAGCATCCGTCGGATCGGATATCTGAGCAGTAATATTGACTTGTGTTGGAGAGGCACCAAGGATGCTTCCCATGATTTCTCCGTTCAGTTTATATACAATACTCAAGTCATTGTCTTCCGTTGCATATACGCAGCGGTTGCGCAGCGCATCATACAAGCTGGTCTCAGTAAGCTCTGTCGCCAGAATTACTGTACGCGCCGTGTTGGCATCTCCCCATCCGCCTTTGTGGTTATCCTGATTATTTGTGGGAGCGACATGCCATCCTTTATCCAGTGCACGGGTATAGTAAGAATAAGATGGGAAATATCCGGATGCATGTACAGCGCCTTCGCCGTTTCCAACTTCAATGAGTGTAATGCGGGCATCATTGACAGCGCTGTAGTTAGCAAAGTCATAGAAGTCGCCGAACGTTGATCCCGGATGATTGAACTGCGCAATAGCGCCGCTGACCGTAGCCAGCTTGCTGTAATAGGCGGCTAATCCGCTCGGATCGGTCAGGGACTGCGCCTTGTTCTTGAAAACAGGATTGTTACGGTTCTCAAAGCCGGGTGTATTGAACGTGTTCATATGACCGGCCCCATCGCTCCATGTCATTTCGTATGCATAAATCCCAACAAAAGTAGAAGCTGGATCGGTCACATTATCACTGTTGCCGATTTTGGATGTAGTAATGGCAAGAGCCGCATTCTTTCCTGTGGCCCATGATGTATTACTCATCGCATCTGTCGCTATGCCGGCCGTGTAGGTGCTTAATTCAAAAGAATTCGAGTGGTCCGTTATCGCAAGGAAGTCCAAATTAGCTGCGATGGAGGCATGCGAGAACGCCTGATCCACCGATCCCGCTCCATCGGACAGATTCGTATGTGAGTGCAGCTGCCCAAAGTACACATTATATCCGGCCACCGGTGTCGGTGTTCCGGTCGGCGTACCGGTCGGTGTTATGGTTGGTACATCTGTCGGTGTGATCGTGGGTACATCTGTGGGCACCTGTGTGGGTACATCGGTCGGTGTCTGCGTGGGCACATCGGTCGGCGTCTGCGTAGGCACATCGGTCGGTGTGATCGTCGGCACATCGGTCGGCGTTGGAGTTACCGGTATAATCGTTCCGCTGACAGCAATATTATTAATATTACTGGTACAGTTTGGGTCCGTACCTACATCAAAAGTCGTAGTAGAAGTGCTTTTAATTGCCACATTGTCGGACATAACCATGCGAAGATAAAGAGTTGCCTGATTCTCAGCTTCAACAGGCAGCGAAAAAGGTCCGACGTTAACGCCGGCACTCGTTGACTGATACGCAGCTGCAGTCACATCAGACCAGGTGATATTATCTGTGCTGTATTGTACCTTCCAGTCCCTCGGTGCAGTAGGGGAACCGCGGGAGCGGAGACTCAGCTGCAGCGACGAATAATTCAGTGTCGAGAAAGAGACTGCCCAGCCGGACGGAGGCGTCCTTGTGTCTCCGGTGGACCAGGAGGTACTTGCTGCGGCGTATCCGTTAGTAACGCTGTGAATAATAGTGCCGCCGAATGTTGTCTGCAGAACCGCTCCGCTTATGTTGATACCGCCGGTAGCGGGCTGCGTCGTCCCTGGTGTAATCGTGCTGACAGAAGTCCATTGAACTATGTTTTCCGGGGTGGCTGCGAAGGCAGGAAAGGGGCTCCCCAATAGCAGATTGAATACAATGAGCACGGAAAGGAGGATGGAAATTCCTTTTCTAAAATTAGTTTTCATAAGGACGTCCTTTCTCAAATAAATATCCACGGATAACATCACAATTGTTTATTAGTATCTCACTAGGCAATATCATATCACTCATTTATTTTGCTCTAATTTGAAATATGTAATAGTAATGTTAACCGGAAAATATCGGACTCAATCCGGACTCGATCCATGCTCAATCGCTCGCACTACGAAGAGGACAGAGCTTTGCTAATACGTCTCATTCAAAACAATCTGCGCCCGATTCTGAATCGTACCGACAACTTCTTCTATTGTTTTATCTCCGTTGAAATAGGCGGGAAAAGCCTGCCCAATATCTGACCCGGAGTAGACCCGAGAAGTTGATAAATGTGTATCAGCTTCTCGTTCTTTGCCGCAAAGAACCATGTGGCCAGAAGAAGCATGCTGAAGACGTTAATATAGAAGAACAAAGTCATCTTAACGAGTGTGTTGCTGCCTGTAATTCTGTCAACTCCTGTATTTTCACGATAAAAAAGTATGGCTTGGTTAGCTGCAGGCAGAGCACAAACAGGGCGGAAGCAAATCGTGATACAATTATAGATAAGATTACAGATAAGATTTTTGATACGATTATTGATGCGAATACTATGAGAGAAAGTGCATGCATATGGGCAATCAGGAAATATTAGAATTTGCACAGAGTCTGGATCGTTCCTTCTTCATAGACAATGGGAACAAGGTTCGGGCCGGCATCAACGAGCCCCTGCCGATCGGATACGGGCAGACGATTTCCCAGCCAAGTCTGGTTGTCGAGATGTCGCAGCTGCTTTCCCTGGACGGCAGTAAGTGTGTTCTGGAAATTGGCACGGGCTCAGGATATCAGACAGCAATCCTCGCGCATTTTTCAAAACAGGTGTACACCGTTGAGCGTATTGCGGAGCTTGCACAAAGTGCCCGGATAAAGCTTGATTCACTGGGATATTCCAACATCTCGTATCTCATCGGCGACGGCAGTGCGGGCTGGGTCGAACATGCTCCGTATGACAGAATTATTGT
>Ga0209540_10001862_pt1 | contig 15394 bp, 14 predicted proteins | sample BarGraIncu01121A_FD_184501 | JGI IMG/M metagenome (GOLD analysis project Ga0209540, IMG submission 184501) | Arctic peat soil microbial communities from Barrow, Alaska - Barrow Graham LP Incubations 011-21A (SPAdes) (version 2) | ecosystem: Environmental > Terrestrial > Soil > Wetlands > Peat... | reverse complement strand
CGGCAGAGCCCTTCTGAACGACCCTGAAATTATTCTGGCAGATGAACCTACCGGCAACCTTGATCCTGAAACTTCCGAAGGTATATTAAGATTACTCACTGATATAAGCAAGACCGGCAGGGCTGTAATTGTAGCTACACATAACTATACCCTTCTGAAAAAATTCTCAGCACGAACACTTAAATGTGATGACGGCGCTATGGTGGAAGTCATCAATGATGAGGAGATGGAGCTCTTAGGATAAAGGTCTTACTTCAGCATCCTGACAGGCCAGAACAATCTGTTACGGTAAAGCCTGTAAAAAGGAACCCTTGCACAACCAAATGATTCGTAAAAAGATGCAACAGACGGTATTGATGAACCGGCAAAATCAAGAATATTTTTAGTTGATGAATTAGTCTTAATTAATTCATTGACAACATAGTAGCCTATTCGTCTTTCGCGGCTTTGTGGCGTATTTGCAACAAAAAGAATTGTCTTTCTCCCATGTATTTCTATTAGGAAGAGGCCAAATATCAGTTTCTTCCTGGCGCTTCTCACACCTATAATTCTCCCTTTCTTATTTATTTTGCAAAAATTTATTAGGTTTTTTAAACGCTGATAATCACGGTCTTTAATGCCCTCTATTTCTTTTCCTTTGTTCTCAATAAAAAGATTAATGATTTCATCGGGAGTTATCTCGGAAACCAGCTCCGGACAATTTCTGGAAGATGAATGAATATTTCTCCTGCAGTGATCTGAAAATTTTTTAGAAATGATGTCATAAGGTTTTGAAAGATCCAGTTCAAAATTTACTTTTTCAAATATTTTATAACCGGTGAGGTCGATCTTCTGTCCGATACAGAGGTCAATAAACTTATAAAAATCAGGCATATAATCCAGGAACTCCGTTACTGCTTTTGATGTATGATTCTCCGGTGAAAATGCTCCCAACTGCTGTAGAAAAACAGGTGTGGCAATATATTGTATTCCAAAACGTCTGAATCCGGGTACCGGGAAAACTGAATCATAATCATCATCCACAAGAGCCTGCCAACCGGGAGCCATAATATCCAGATACCATGAATAAGCATAAGGTTTGGCTCCAGGGGTATTCCTGATGCAATAATCCCATTGTTCCCTGTCTATCTCATTATTTTTATGGTAAACTATCATGGTTTCTGGTTCATGATCATAAATTCAAAAACTTCTCGCCAACCTTTCCACTCTTTATTATCAAGCAGAGATGTATTATGCCATATACTTACAAATAGTCCGCCAACTTTTCTGGTCTCGTTTATAATTTTTAATATAACTTCCTTTGAACTTTCGGGATCAAGTTTCTTGTAGTCGTAAAGTGTTCCATCCATCACCTGGAAAGGTATGATCCTGAGATTTGTCTGTCTTTCTTCAGAAAGATTATAGAAATAGTAAGGTCTGGCTATACTCGACCTGAAGCCAATTTCGTCGGGATAACCCATCGAGTAGTCTTCTGAAATTCCGGCATTGAGAGTATTCTCATAAGAGTGCGGCATGGACAGTCTGATATAATGAAAGCGGCTAATATTGGTCTTCTTTCCAAGAATTGATTGGAGCCTCGCTGCTTCAGTACTTACCAGCGAACCGTCGCCCCCTGCAGTAAAGGAAGGATGAAGGCCCACCTGGTATTTACCGGAAACTTTTTGTATAAGGTTCCGGTATTCATCATTTTTCCAGGATGGGTTTTTGTCAAATTTTGAATGGTCCCCAACAGGAAAGAAAAACCTCGAATCAATATTGTTATTCTCAATTTTTTCAAAAATATAATCAAAAACATCGAAAGGATCTTTTTCGCCTTTTGCAATAATCCGGTACCTGTCACCCATATTTGGAGTACCGGCATTTTTGTTATTGAACAAACCTCCTATTGATCTGAAAATATTCTTACCCTGATATGCAAAAGGCTGATCCGTGTCGATAGTTAGAAGAGACTTATATTCATTTCGTCTGAAAACAACAGTTGGAAACCGTTTCATGAACGTCTTTGACAGTTCTTTGGCCCATAAATCGATAATCGGTTTATCCAAAAATCCATGTTTAAGAGCCAGGGATGATGAAGAAGCGAATCTACCATACTGATCGGGTATAAACTCAAGATACTCTTCATACCGTGTAACAAGAAAAAAAGATGCGGCAAAAATATCAAAGGGAAGATCTGAATCGGATTTAGTCTGAAATATAACCGGTAACCCTTTCCATTCGCTAAATTCAATCGGCTTCTGACAAATCCCCTTTTCAAATAATACTGAAGCCGGATTGATTTTAAATGAACCGGATAAATTATCTGAGGAATAATTAATTACAGGGTTCTTCCCGAGCTTTCGCTTATCTGTAATTACATCCCATGATAAACCAAGAATATCACCAAGAACTATTCCTGCAATATATCTTAAGCGTGGAGTGTCTTCTCTTGAGTATATTTTAACCGGTCCTGAGTCCATGATTACAAATTTATGTAATTACTTGTTAACTAATGGTATAAAGTTTGGGAATTCTACCAGTATTTTTAGATGAATTATTTTCACTTTACAGGAAAGAAGTTTGAAGTGCCTAAAGTGCCTAGAGTGCCTAAACTTTTAATTCTGTTGCAATTATAAATATTTGGTTATCTTTGCACTCGAATTAACAAAGTGATTTCCACGAAGCGTTGTTAAGCATTTTGCCCAGTCTGTATTTGAGTTCATTTCGGCCGGGATAACAAATCCAGCGCTCCCGGAACCACATCATAAAATTAAATAATGATAAATTTTGAAGAGATGGGATTCACTCCCGGCATTCTGAAGGCGATTCAGGAGCTTGGTTTTGAAAGCCCTATGCCCGTGCAGGAAAAAGTAATTCCACTTATGCTGGGCGGTGAGGTGGATATTATAGCCCTGGCTCAGACCGGGACTGGAAAAACAGCAGCTTTTGGACTTCCACTCGTTCAGGCAACCGATACTGAAATAAACAATACTCAGGCTCTGATCCTTTGCCCTACCAGGGAATTGTGTATGCAGATCACAGGCGATCTGACTGATTATGCAAGATTTACAGGCAAGCTTAAAATCCTTGCTGTCTATGGAGGAGCAAGCATTGATAACCAGATAAGAGGCTTAAAAAAAGGCGTACATATAATTGTTGCAACACCGGGAAGGCTTATAGATCTTATCGGAAGAGGAGCAGCAAAGCTATCTTCAGTTACTACAGTTATTCTCGACGAAGCCGACGAGATGCTGAATATGGGATTCCTTGACAGTATCAATGAGATACTTGAAGAGGTTCCTGAAGGAAGAAGAACACTATTGTTCTCGGCAACAATGTCGAAAGAGATTTCATCGATTGCCAGAAAATATATGAATAACCCGGTTGAAATCACAATCGGAACAAAAAATTCCTCAGCTGAAAACGTAAGTCATGCATATTACCTTATTCATGCAAAAGATAAATACAAAGTACTAAAACGTATTGCTGATTTTAACCCTGACATTTATGGAATAGTTTTTTGCCGTACCAGGAAAGAGACCCAGGAAGTGGCATCCAAACTTATCGATGATGGTTATAATGCCGATGCGCTTCACGGAGATCTGTCACAAATGCAACGTGATGCTGTTATGCAGAAGTTCAGGATAAAGAACCTTCAACTGCTTGTAGCCACCGATGTTGCTGCCCGCGGACTGGATGTTGATGATCTTACTCATGTGATAAATTACAGCCTGCCCGACGATACTGAAGTATATACGCACAGAAGCGGACGAACAGGAAGAGCCGGAAAAACCGGAATTTCAATCTCACTGGTTCACCTCAGGGAGAGACACAGTCTTCAGCAGATAGAAAGAATGGTAAAGAAACCTTTCAAAGCTATTCCGATTCCTACCGGGACTGAGATTTGCGGGAAACAGCTGTTCCACTGGCTTAATAAACTTAAAACCGTTGCTACTGAACACCAGGAGATTGAAAGATTCCTGCCTGAGATAAAAGAAAAACTTGCAGGACTCGACAGGGAAGAACTTCTGAAAAGAGTTGTTTCGCTCCAGTTTGACCGGTTCCTTGATGATTACCGCAACGGCGAAGATATTATCGACCCTGTTGCTGACAGAGATAACAGTTTCGAACGATCAGGCAAAAGAGGTAGACGCGAAGAATATCCTGGTAACTATACCCGTCTATTCATCAATCTTGGTAAGTCTGATGGCTTTTATCCCGAACAACTCATTGAGCTTGTTAACTCCAACACAAAAGGAAGAAAGGTACCAATTGGAAAAATCGATTTACTTAAAACATTCTCATTTTTCGAGGTAGAGGCCGGCTATGCCGACGATCTTATTAGTGCATTAAGTAATGCTACATTTATGGACAGAAGGGTGGCCGTGGAGATTGCCCAGGAGAAAACAGATAAGCCGAGACAAAGTGAATATTCAGGAAAGAGACCCGCGAAATGGTCTGACAGAAAACCTGAAAAAAGAAACCAGGGCAGATCTGAAAGCAAGAGCAGAGATTATAAAAGAGACAGCAGATTCGGGAAAAAAGATAAGAAGAAATACAGCAGATAATTAAATCTGCTAACTCATTGATTCTCTGAATATTTTCTTAAGCCTTCCCCTGCCCTTCCCTTAAACAATAAGGGAAGGGAGAAAACCATTAATATATAAACAGTTACGCCTGTGGTGTGTCCACTAAATTATAAAAGAAGAATATTCACAGAGTTCCATAGAGAACGTTTACTACAGAGAAATCTTTGAGGATAGATCCGGTTATTTCAGACAGATATTTTTTGCTTAGGTTCTTTCACCTTAACAGCAAGCAGGACCATTGAAATCAATGCAATGGTTCCTCCAAAACCAAATGCAACTGTACCTCCGTATCCGGGGAATTTTTTATCAAAAAAGCTGTAAAGAAATCCGAAAATAATACTGGCGGGAAGAGCACCCAGACCGATTGAAAAATTGAAAAGCCCAAAAGCAGTTCCTCTTTTCTCATCACCTACCAGGTCTGCCACAAATGCCTTTTCTGCTCCTTCCGTAAAAGCATAGAAGAAGGCATATGTCGCAAAAAGTCCAAATGTAGCGATAATCTGAAAGTCAGGTGTAAGGAAGACAAGGAGTGCAAAAGAGATATAAACAAAAGCATAGATTCCCCATCCCGCGCCAATTACTTTTTTCCTTCCGATTTTATCAGAAAGACTTCCAAGAGGAGTCGAGAAAATAACCTTTATAATATTATAGAAGACCCAAACCAGGGGAAGGAACAGTATATTGATCACCTTTGATTGTGCATCCTGGTCTCCGAAATTCACGACCATACTGTGAAGAGGTGCTATTTTGTTAACAATATTTACTACTGCCCCGCTTCTCTGGATAGCCTCCTCTACACGAAATAGAAGAAAGGCATCGGAGGAGTTTCCCAGAGTAAAGAATATCATTACCAGAAGATAATTCCTGAAGTTTCTGTCAAAACTTTTTAGCGAAAAGGTAAAAGGTTTTCTTGTTCCATTTTCGGGTATAGATTCTTTTACAAATAATACGATTGTAAGTACTGCTAAAATCCCGGGTATTATTGCAAGGATGAATGTCCATCTTAAGGCTAAAAGAGAATCCTTCATTCCAAAACCGATAAAAAGCACAAGGAGTGTTATTATTGCCAGAACAGGTCCTGCTACAGCACCGGCATTATCCATAGCCCGTTCAAAACCATAAGATTTCCCCCTGATTTTTTCATCAACTGAGGTAGCAATCATTGCATCCCTGGGAGCTGTTCTGATTCCTTTCCCGACGCGGTCAAACATTCTGACTATCACGATCTCCCATCCTGATGTCACTATGCCTGTAAATGGCCTTATAAAAGATGAAATCGAATAACCGATAAGAACAAGCAGCTTCCTCTTTCCAATTTTGTCAGAAATAATTCCGCTTATCAGTTTTAACATTGAAGCTGTTGTTTCAGCAACTCCTTCAATTATACCAAGTAATATGGCACCGGAACCCAGGGCTGCAACAAAAACCGGGACAAGCGGGTAGATCATCTCCGAAGCAGCATCTGTGAAGAGGCTCACGATACCCAGCATTATTACAACATGAGGTATCCTGTTTTTTGTATCAGTCAATCCTTCTTTCAGTTATCAAGAATTTATTAATGATAAAAAATTATCTTTTTATATAATCATCGAATAAGACCTGCAAAAAAGCTTTCCCTTTTTTCTCAGCCGATTCCGGATCTTTACCTTCCCGGAGAACTGCCATTTTACTTTTCAGATCAAAACCAACAGAAGAACTGTCAGTCAAAAAGCCGAATCCTTCGTTATATGTATAAAATGCAAATGATTTTGAATGATCTGATAATAAATCTTTCGCAAATGGGAAATTTCCTTCGATTCCGAGCTGATCAAGTAAGGTGGTTGGAATATCCACCTGGCTTCCAAACTTTTCAACCCTTAAACCTTTCTTTAAAATGGCTCCTCCAACCCATAACATCGGTATTTTGAAAACATTTTGTTTATAGTTTGGCATGTCGTCAGCAATCCTTGCGGCATGATCTGCAACCATAATGATCAGAGTGTTTTTCCACCAGTCAGTCCCTTTTGCCCAATCGAGAAAAGACCCCAGTGTACTATCGGTATAATAAACTGAGTTTTTGTATTTTGTCATAATATCAGAACCATTGAAGACCGGTTTCATCGGAACATCAAAAGGTTCATGACTCGAAAGAGTAAGGATCACTTTAAAAAATGGTTCTTTTACCGTCTTCATCGAATCCTCTAGAGAATTGAATAAAATATGATCATGAACACCCCATTTTGAATTATAGGTTGAGGGATCAAAATTGCTTTTTGTAATTATTTCGTGGAAACCTGAACCAACTACAAACGAATTGAAATTTGCAAAATTAATCTCTCCTCCATACCAGAATGAGCTATGGTATCCGTTACCGATCAATATCTTAACCAGGCTTGGCAATGTCTGACTCTTATTTGGCTCCTTGATTATTGACTGGGCAGGTTGTGCCGGATAACCATCCAGTATTGCCGGCATTGCTTTGTCAGTCCTGGTACCTGATGCATAGAAGTTTGAAAATAGTATACCTTCCTTTGAATATCTGTTAATATTCGGAGTTACCAAAGAGTCTCCTCCGAGAGGTCCGATGAGGTAAGCGCTGAAACTCTCAAGAACAATTATCATTATATTGGGCCGTGACAGATTTAAAACTTTTCCTGGATTTCCTCCTTTGATAGTAAGAGAATCTACAATACCGGTAGCTTTAGAGAGGTCTCCAAAAACATAAGGGTTTTTTACAGGGCGCTGACCAAAGCCTGAGTAACCTACATTCCAGACTGCATTGATAGCGGTATGATTCAGAAACATTTTATCACTGAAGTAGACTGCTCCTGCGTTTATCGGAGCTACTCCAAATCCTCCTCTGATCGGTATAATAAGAGCTGCCCAGAGAATTGTGAAGAGCAACATTGCCGGTATCCGGTACCTGATTCTCTCAAATCCTTTAAAAAACCTGTCAATGAACTTGTTATAAATGAATATAAAAAGAGCCGACAAAGCAAATACTAAAAAGAGTGCCTGAATTATCTTAAACGTACTTATAGAAGCAAGTGCCTCTTTAGGGGTTTTCAGGTATAATAACGGAGTAAAGTCCATCCGGAAACCCCAGTATGAATATAGATTGACATCAGCAACTATTATAAAAGAGGAAAAAACAATTAAAAAATATGTGTACCATCGTAAGAAAATTCGATACCAGTTTCCATTAAAATATATTTCCGGGATGGCCATCATCAAAGGAAGAATCATAAAGTATCCTGTTGTTGAAATATCCAGTTTAATGCCATGGCCGAACGTGCCAATAAGATCAACAAAGCTGTTTTGAAATGCAGAATGATGCTGAACAAGTATGAAAAAAAGTCTTGCTATGGAGAAAAACACAAGCCAGAACAATGCATAACAAATGATGGATACTACTCTTTTAAACATAATATTTATCCTATGTTCTATGTGAAATGGATTCCTTGGTACTGCTATAATATATTATCAAAGAAAGTGTAATTATAACCATTCCGGATATAGTAAGCAATTCCGGATTTTCATCAGGAATAAGGAGCCAGCTTAATACGGCTCCAGTAACTGGATTAATAAACTTCCATAAATTTAGTTCCGATACTTTTACTCCCGGACGCTGAAGCAGTTTGTACCATATCGAAAATGCGCTTGCAGCCATGAAACTTAACCAAAGCAATATCATCCAGTACCTCATAGGTAATGGCCCCACGTGTTTTGCCTCAACAGGAATTGAAATCAGGTACAGTACTACTCCTCCCAGAAATAAAGATGATGAACTGAGAACAAACGGGTTAATATCTTTGCTTTTAAGTGATATAATTACATTGCTTCCTGCAGTGGCTATATTGCCAGTCAGTAGCATTAATACTCCTAAAAGTTCCAGTCCGGTACCCAATTTGAAAGCCTGTCGTCCCACACTGATAAGAATTACACCGGAAATACCAAAAACAATTGTAATGATTTTTTTTTGCGTCAGCCTGTCATCTTTATGCATAACAGCTGCAACCAGAGCAATTATAAGAGGCTGTGCACCATAGACAACTGCTCCTAATGCACCCGGAACCAGGTTCAAACCCTGGTAAAAGAGTGAATAATTGACTACGATCTGCAGAGTTGTTACCCAGGCAACCACCCTCCAGTTGTTCCTGATCATTGCCAGGTAGGCAGAGGGTTTCACTGTAAAAGGAAGTATCATAAGGCCTGAGATTATAAACCTGATCCCTGCAAAATGAAACGGTGTATCATATTGTAGTCCAAGTTTAATACCTGCATAAGCGGTTGACCATAGCAGACAGGCAATAATTGCCCAGAAAATAGTATTCCCTTTACTTTTCAATTAAAAAAAATCAGGTATCAAATATCAGAAAAAAAATTATTTTTCTACTATTCAATCATCAGGCTGAAATATATGTCAGACATCTAAAAGTATGTATGAATAAAATATTTCGGTGCGCTGCACCTTTTTGGCTAATGACAAACATATTTTTACAAATATTTCGGTGCTCTGCACCTCATTAATGAGTAAAATTCCTGATTCTGAAAGTATGTTTGAGCTGTAATTTAGCATACTTGAAATATAGCGGCAGAGCCGTGTAATATTTGTAGAAGAGTATCTGAAAAACTAAACAACAGGTGCAGAGCACCGAAATATTTAATACTTTTGTTTGTAACTAAGTCCGTATAAATGACTATCGCCGAATATATTGCTAATGAATTATATACACATGGAGTTCGTTATGTATTCGGAATTCCAGGGGGACCATCAATACCATATATGGAAGCATTCAAATCTGCAGGTATTGAGTTCATACTTACATCTAATGAAGCCTCGGCTGCTTTTATGGCAGATGTTACAGCCAGACTGACAGGAATTCCTGGGGTGTGCCACGCAACTTTCGGTCCCGGAGCTACCAATATTTCCACTGGTATAGGAGGCGCATTGCTTGACAGATCACCGCTTATAGTATTTACCAGCGAAATGAGTGATTCAATGCTTAACCGGACAGTGCAGATGAATATTAACCATCAGAAATTCTTTGAGCCAATAACAAAAGCAACTTTCAGGCTAAATAGTAAAAATGTGTCGGAGGTAATGGATTCGGCATGGAGGATTTGCCAGGAGTCTTACCCTGGTCCGGTTCATATCGGACTTCCCTCAGATATATCAGATATTGAAGTGGAAGAGGCTTCTGCGATAGGATATATACGCGAAAACAACTTTCACAGTAATAATATTCAAAAGGTTCTTTCACTTCTCGACAATACACGCCGTCCTGTGATCGCAATAGGACTGACAGCTGCCAGACTTAACCTCAAGCCTGAGATATTATCTTTTCTCGATGCTTTTAAAATTCCGGTTGTAATTACACCTATGGCAAAAGGGTTGATACCTGAAGACCATCCATGCTTTGCAGGTGTTCTGTTTCATTCTCTCAGCGACTATCTTGAAGATATATACGGGAAATCTGACCTCGTTATCGGAATAGGATACGACCCGGTTGAATTTAATTATGAGGGGTGGATACCTGATGTACCACTTCTTCATTTCGATACAAGGGAAACAGATATGCCTTCAGGAGTAAATGTCACTCAGTTCATTGGTCCAGCTGAAGAGTGGTTCAGTATCCTTAAAAATATTAATGCCGGCTCGTTGGTTTTTGAGAAGACAATCATTAGAGGAATACGTGACGAAATGTATTCTGTCTTTAGTGGTTTTACAGGCCATTTCGGACCAGCTGCCGCACTGAGAATTCTACAGGATGAATTACCTGAAGATTCTATTGTTACTTCTGATGTTGGTTCGCACCTTCATCTGATCGGTCAATTCTGGAATACTCACGAAAAAGGCAAACTTATAATGACAAACGGATGGTCATCAATGGGTTTCGGTATTCCTGCTGCTATGGCTGCTCAGATTAATAATCCTGATTCAACTGTTGTTTGCATCACCGGTGATGGAGGATTCCTGATGATGGCAGGAGAGATGGTAACATTAAAAAGATATAATCTGCCTGTTATTGTTGTGGTCTTCTCCGATGGCGAGCTTAATCTTATAAAAGTCAAACAATCATGGAAAGATCTTCCTGCATATGGCACCCTGCTCTATCAATCCGATCTTTTCGATGCTGATATGTTCCTGGGCATTAAAGTAATCAGGGCTGATTCCATTGAAGGAATGAGAAAAGCGACGATAGAAGCATTATCGGTAAATGAGCCGGTGATTATAAATGCTGTGATTGATCCGGATGACTATAAGTGGCTTATTGTAAGAAGATAGGCCTGTGCTGGTTACTGGCAAGTAAATTACCAGCAACCAGCAACAAGGAACTAGCAACATTTATTTATAATCCTCCCTGAGAACAGAATAGATACAACTATTTTTGATTATTCCGTTTTTGATAATATTTCTTTTCAGCGTCGCTTCAAGTTTTAAACCGGCCTTCTCAAGAGCCCGGCATGAAGCCAGATTATCAGAAAATACTTCTGCATAAATTCTTACGATATCGAAGTTTGTAAAAGCATAGGAAACAGCAGCTTTGATTGACCTGGTAGCTATACTTTTTCCCCAGAAATGTTCAGATATAAAAAAACCGATCTCAAAGTTTTTCCGGTATATATCAGTTTTAGAGACAATGCCAATACTGCCAACCACTTGTTTATCAAGTGTTATAGCAAAAAACTTTGGAGGGTTATTTTCAGGCAAAATAATACTGAGCCAGTTCTGTGCATCTTTAAGTGTGTAAGGAAATGGCAACCCGTCACGTAGGTTATCAGAGATTTTTTTATTGCCAGCTATTACTGCAAGTTGTGGTGCATCACTTATCGACCACGGCCTGAGAACTATCCCATCAAAAAATATTTCCATTAGAAGTATTAACTCTTCTTCTCTTTTTTAGGCTTTGATTCCTTTTCTTCTTTTGGCTCTTTCTTTTCCTTTACAGCTTTGGCGGGTTTGGCCTCGGCTTTTTCCTTTACAGGTTTTATTTCTTTAGATTTAACAGCAGGTTTAACTTCTTTTGCCTCTTTGACTTCTTTAACTTCTTTGACTTCTATTACCTCTTTTACAGCTGTAACTTCCTTTGGTTCTTTTTTCTCCTTTACAGGCTTTTTTTCTTTTGGTTCTTTTGACAGAATCACTTTAACAGGTTTGACTTCGGGCTTGTTATTCTTTTTACGGGGACGTCTAACTCCGTAAGAACCTAGTATAATTTTTCCGCGTCGTGTTTTTTTATCACCTTTTCCCATATCAATTGGTTTTGATTAGTTTTAATAACCCTGTTCGAGGGTGGAAGCAAAGTTAATAAAATTCTTTATTTTTATTGAATATTTTTTGCCATTCAATAAACAAACTGGCATAAAAGCTATAAAATATAAAGGTTATGACATATTGCGATTATATCGATACAATTGCTGGAGAACAACTTTCACTCCATAAGGAATATCATGACAATCACTATGGATTTCCTATTGAAAATGATGATGAACTATTCGAAAGGCTGATGTTCGAAATAAACCAGGCGGGTCTTAACTGGATACTGATCCTTAAGAAGCAGAATAACTTCAGAAAGGCTTTCGAAAACTATAATATTGACAAGGTGGCAGGTTATGGTGAAATTGAGTTTCAAAGGTTAATGAACGACCCCGGAATTATCAGGAACCGTCTTAAAATCAATGCTGCAATTGAAAATGCAAAATCTGTTCAGAAAATCAGGGATGAAACAGGTTCTTTCCAACTATGGCTGGACAAACACTCAGAAACAATCAATTCGTTGGAAGAATGGACAAAACTGTTTAAAAAAACCTTTAAATTCACCGGCGGAGAAATTGTTAACGAGTTCCTTATGAGTACAGGCTATCTGCCCGGAGCTCATAGTCCGGAGTGCCCGGTATATAAACGAATTAAACTACTAAAAAGAAGTTATGAGAAGAAGCGAAAGAGAAGTGTCAGATATCGGAGTAATTGAAAAAATCATAAACACGGCTGATGTATGCAGAATTGCTTTTGCCGATAATAATACACCCTATATTGTTACCATGAATTTCGGTTACACCAATGATCCGGAACAAAGACTGTTTTTCCATTGTGCGAATGAGGGAAGAAAACTGGAAATGATCAGAAAAAATAAATTTGTCTGTTTTGAAATGGATATTGATCATAAAATTTATGTAAGGCCAGACAAGGATGGCAGGAAGGGATGCAACTGGGGAATGAAATACAGGAGTGTGGTCGGATACGGAAATATTTCAATTATCACCGATAAGGAACCAAAGAAAACAGGTCTCGATTGCATAATGAAGCATTACGGGAATGAAAATGAATACTTTTATGATGAGAAAGTACTTGCAAATACAACTGTTTTAAGACTTGATATCACTGAGATAACCGGTAAAAAGCGCTAACTTGCACAAAGTTAAAAAGATTGAACTATGCAAACGTTAAACGATTTACGGCTGGCAGTACTGATTGATGCCGACAATATACCATACAGTAATGTTAAAGGAATGCTGGAGGAGATAGCCAAGTACGGTACTCCGACATTTAAAAGGATTTATGGAGACTGGACAAGACCAACAATATCGGGTTGGAAATCTGTCTTGCTCGAAAATGCAATAACACCTATCCAGCAATATAGTTATACAAAAGGTAAAAACTCTACCGATTCGGCCCTGATCATTGACGGAATGGATATTCTGTATTCCGGTAAAGTGGATGGATTTTGCATTGTGTCGAGTGACAGCGATTTTACCCGGCTTGCCACGAGGTTAAGAGAAGCGGGCATGAAAGTAATCGGCATTGGCGAACGAAAAACACCACATCCATTTATTGTAGCCTGCGATAAGTTCATCTATCTGGAAATAATAACATCATCAACAGCTTCAATCGAAACTGCACCTGAGGTCAGAAAAAAGGGCAAACCTGTTGTGAGAAAAAAAAAGAAAGAAGATACTGAACAACAGACACCCGCAAGCATCGTCAAAAGACTTATTGCATCATCAATAAGTGATATAGCTGATGAAAACGGATGGGCGTATCTTGGTGATGTTGGTAATCTGATCCTTAAGAAACAACCCGATTTTGACCCCCGGAATTTTGGATTTCCGAAACTGACCCCGCTCATAAGATCGCTTGATTTTGAAATAGATGAAAGAGAATCAGGTCAGAACCATATAAAACACATTTATATCAGGAATAGAAAAGTATAAAAATCACATCTGAACGAACAAAATAACAGAATCAAATGTTTATTGAGTTGGACTGTCAGTAACTGACGGAAATGAAATCTTTTGTAATTTGGAACGAACACAATGTCAAAAAGTTAATTAAATACAATATAATATGAATATTTATTTTTTGTTTTCAAAAATAAGTATGACCTTTGTCCCTGTTTTATAAATACTTTAATTATTTGAATTATGAACATTTACGTAGGAAGTCTTCATTTTAAAATGAGTGAAGCAGAATTAAAAGAAATCTTTGAAGAGTATGGCGAAGTAACATCCGCAAAAATCATTATTGACAAGTACTCTGGGAAAAGCAAAGGATTTGGTTTCGTTGAGATGCCGAATGATGCTGAAGCAAAAAAAGCTATCGAAGAATTAAATGGAGCTGAAGTTAGCGGTAGAAACATTATCGTTAATGAATCAATCGAAAGGACTGACAGAAGAAGTAATTTCAGAGGTGGTGATAACAATGACCGCAGAGGTGGTCCTGGCGGCGGAAACAGAAGAGATAACTACAGGTAGGAAACACAAAATTCTAAAACTATGAAAGGTACTGTTAAATGGTATGACAGAGTAAAAGGTTATGGATTCCTTCAAACAGAAGATGACAAGGATATCTTTATCCACCGTTCAGGTTTAGAGGTTTCCCATACCGAGCTGGAGGCAGGTCAGGCAGTTGAATTTGAAATAGAGCAGAGAGAAAAAGGACCAGTTGCCATTAAAGTTAAAAGAGTAGATTGATCTTACTCAAACTAATACCAAAAAGGCTGTAACAGAAATGTACAGCCTTTTTTTTACTTTATTTTCTGATCGCCTGTCCTGTACTCAGGTTTCTCTTTCTGATCCTTTACCATCTTTCTCGGATCATCGAGTATGGGTGATTTGTCAAGTGAATTCCAGTCAAATTTTTCATCCAGTGGCGACAATGCTTTTTGAGGATCAAAAATCCTGATATTAGAACGCTCCGGTGAGCGTCAATATGATCAACGCCGTTCTGCACATCATCCTCGGTAATAATGATTGCCATATCTTTCCAGTATTTGGTATGGGAAAGAAATTCCACTATTCTTCCTACTGCCAGATCATTATCGGCCATATAACTTTCCCTGAAAGGATAACCAGCTTCAGGACGTTCATTTGCCCCATGGTCATTTGGTATTATTACGGTTAACAACTGCGGCAAGATCTTACCGTCTGTTGTCCACTTCTCATTAAACTCCTTAATAAACTGGCTAATGCGGAACTGATCAGGTATTGCCATATTGAATGTGGCATATTGCCTTGAACTCCTTCCAAACAGAGGCGCAGGAACAGGAAAGTTTGCAAACTGCTTTATCCCCGTATATTTGTAAGAATTATCATAAAAAGCCGGTTCAAACATAACGCTGAAACCAAAATTGAAAAAGTCAATTTTGTTACGTTCAAGATGATCCCACATCGATCCCGACTCATTATAATCCTCGGGATATATAGCCCCGGCGGCTCCATTCATGCCAAGACTACCCGGAGCTTTTGAGGCCGGCTTATAGTTTCTGTTCCCTCCATAACTGGCAGGTGTACAAGTCTCAACCCACTCATTAGGATAAGTATTTACCAGCCATCTGAGCCCATCA
>Ga0209540_10001860_pt1 | contig 15399 bp, 10 predicted proteins | sample BarGraIncu01121A_FD_184501 | JGI IMG/M metagenome (GOLD analysis project Ga0209540, IMG submission 184501) | Arctic peat soil microbial communities from Barrow, Alaska - Barrow Graham LP Incubations 011-21A (SPAdes) (version 2) | ecosystem: Environmental > Terrestrial > Soil > Wetlands > Peat... | reverse complement strand
GGCACCTCTTGCGGGTGTCCTGGCCTTCGACTTCCGGTGGGCACGGCCCACCCTACGGCTGCAGGAGCCAACGGCAGCTGAATAGTTACGTTTTGACTTTGTCTGGTGTTAGTAATAGGTATTAAATTCGGCTACAAAAGTCAACAGAATTGATCCCTGCTAATTATGCGATGTGCGTCAATCTGCGCCCGTTGGTTAAACTGGACAATTGCGATAAAATACTGACTGGAGGTGCCCCGTGTTCAGCGGCATTACTGGCAATGTGCTCATCCTGGGACTGGTGAGCTTCTTCACGGATGTCTCGAGCGAGATGATCTACCCGCTGCTGCCGCTCTTTCTGACCGGCGTGCTGGGCGCCGGGCCGGCCTTTCTCGGGATGATCGAGGGGATTGCCGAGTCCACCGCCTCCCTCTTGAAGCTGGTCTCGGGAGTCGTATCGGACCGGCTGCACGGCCGCAAGCGGCTGGTCCTCTTCGGCTACTCCATCTCGGCGCTGATGCGGCCGCTCATAGGGAGCGCCACCTCGCCGCTCATGGTGCTCCTGATCCGCACCGGGGACCGGGTGGGGAAGGGGGTCCGGACCTCGCCGCGGGACGCGCTGATCGCCGACTCCGTCGACCCTGCCGTCCGGGGCAAGGCCTACGGCTTCCACCGTTCCATGGACCACGCCGGCGCCCTGGTCGGCCCCCTGATCGCCACGGTTCTCCTCGCCTATTTCGTCACGGATGTCAGGAGCGTGTTCTGGCTTGCCGCCATCCCCGGCTTCATTGCCGTCGTCCTCATCGTCTGGAAGGTGCGCGAGGTGGAGAGGCAAAGCGCGGCGGGCCTGCCGATGCGTCTCGCCCTGCTCCCGGCGGGTCCGCTCAGGCGCTACCTCCTGGTCCTCTTCCTGTTCACCCTCGGCAACTCCTCCGACGCCTTCCTGCTGCTCAAAGCGGGGACCCTCGGGGTCCCGGCCTTCCGGATCCCGCTGCTTTGGGCCTTCTTCCACCTGGTTAAGATGCTCTCCAGCATGCCGTTTGGCTCGCTCTCGGACCGGGTCGGCCGGAGAAGCGTCATCGTTGCCGGCTGGTGCGTCTATTCCCTCTCCTACCTGGGCTACGGCTTTGCCGCGAGCGAGCTGCATATCTGGCTCCTCTTCGCCTTTTATGGCCTTTTCTACGGACTCACCGAGGGAGTGGAGAAGGCATTTCTCGCCGACATGTCCGACCCTGCCCTGCGCGGAGCGGCGTTCGGCTGGTACAACTTCGCGATCGGCTCGGGAGCGCTCCCGGCGAGCCTGCTGTTCGGCCTGATCTGGGAGCGGGCCGGCGGCGTCGCACCCTTTCTCTTCGGAGCGGCCCTCTCGGGGGTCTCGGCGCTCCTCCTGCTGCTGCTGGTCCCCTCCGCGGGAAGCTCCGCACCCCAAAAACCTTTTGCGTAAATCCAGGCAGAATCGAAATCGGCACACGGATTGAAAGGATAAAGGCGGATCAAACAAAAGCATAAAAAACTGTAACTATTCAACAAACTTCAAGTAAAAGGCAATTACAAACAATCAAAAGCCTCACCACAGAGGGCACAGAGGAACACAGAGGAAATCCTAAAACAATAGCTAAAGTTTTTTTGTTTTAAACATAAATCAGGTTTTGATTTTCCTCTGTGAACCTCTGTGTACCTCTGTGGTGAGGCTTTATGCTTTGGGTTGTTTGTGATTGGCCGACTGGTGCTGAATAGTTACCAAAAACTAAACGTGGTAGTCGGACCAGCTCCACCTGAGATGTTTCTCGTTCCCAAGCTCCAGCTTGGGAATGCAATGGCTGGCAAAGCTCCAGCTTTGAATCGTTGCAGCGGAGCTTCCCGCATAATTTACGTCCCCAAGCTGGAGCTTGGGAACGAGATGACCTCCGTTCCATCCGCGTGCCGGTTTTGACCGGTCTTCCCGGGACCTTGAGTCTTGATTGCAGTTGTCTGATTGGAAGTACCTCTCTTCCCCTGAAGCGTGACCCTTTTATGCGTAGCGATCCTGCCCCGACGGCCTTGTGCCGGCCCGCTTCACGTCGTACCCACCGATATAGTACGAGTCCCTGCAGACGAAAGTTTTACTGGCAATAAAAACACTAATGCTGGCGCTAAACCAGTTAGCACTGTATCTGGATGCAATTGGAGTCAGCTAATGCATCCTTTTAATCACATATATCTATTTCTTCTGGCATAGATGGAATTCTATGACTGATTGATAATTTGTCTAAAGTCAGCACGCCTGCACGCCGAAGGATGATCTGTGAGCCGGATGACAGTCTACTGTCAAATCCATGTCAGCAGCTGTCAAATTTACTCAAAGGCATCATTGGATAACAGTCCTAAAACTTAAACATTGCCGGTTATACAGTAAGTTGTAGCGTTGGTAGCATTATTGCAGTCATGGCGATGTTGCAGCACAGTAGCCGTGACTATACCTGAGAAGAATCAGGACCGCTGCGGAGGAGTTCGAGGATTTCTAGTGTGTTTGTTTGCAGTTTTGTCAGTACCTAACAAGGGGGAGGTGGATGTTCACGCGAGGGAATAGGATCAGTCTCAGTTGTTTGGAATAGGTCAGAAAAGGAGGTTCGATTTATGGGGATTAAAAAGTTGCAAGGCGCTCTGCTGCTGTCTCTGCTGGTGGCTTGTGCCAGTGCTGACGCGGCGGAGATTCACGGCAGGAGTTCCACCTCATTCCAATGGTTCAACAACGAGTTTAAGGACAACAAGACGCAGGCCGAGCTGGGCGAATATCTGAGGCTTTCGGTGACCGGCATCGACCCTGCAGGGAAATTTTCCCTGCAGGGTTACGGCAGGGGGAGCCAGGATCTGACCACCGGCGAGGGACTGAACGGCCGGCTTTATTACCTTTACGGCGAGTACCGGGACCTCTTCGACAAGGTTGACATCAAGGCCGGGCGCCAGTTCGTCAACCAGGCGGCGGGCACCGCCATCATCGACGGAGCCCAGGTGGACCTGAAGAACATCGGACCGGTCGCCCTGTCGGTCATGGGAGGGCATGAAGTGCTGTTCGGGTTGAACGGCGAGGCCGGCGGAAACGGCCGGGCAGCCATGGGAGTTTCCGCCCATCTGGAAGGCTTCAAGCAGACCGATCTGGAACTGGCCTGGTTTCGCAAGACCGACTTCTCGGATGTCACCCGGGACGTCCTGGGAGCCAACTTCAAACAGTATCTGCTGGGCAATCTGAAAGTCTACGGCAACGCCAAGTTCGACCTGGTGAGCGAATCCTTCAGCGAGGTGCTGGGCGGGGTCAAGTACTACCCGCTGGCCAGCCTGATCTTCACCGGTGAGTACTACCAGAGTTACGCCACCTTCGACGCCAACTCCATCTACGCCGTGTTCGCCGTGAACCGCTACCAGGAGGGGGTGTTCCGCGCCGATTACTCCATCAACGACAAGGTGTCCGTCAACGCCGGTTACACCCGCGAGGCCTTCGGCGATGACGGCTCGGCCAACGTATACCGCGCCGGGGTCGGCGTGCGGCCGGTCGAGCCCCTGCTGGTGAACCTTGAGTGGGACAAGCGGCAGGGCTACTACGGCGACGTCGACGGCTTCATCGTCGATGCGGCCTACGACCTCAACAAGACGGTCCAGTTGGCAGGCGGCATCAACTTCGACGCCTACCAGCGCGACGCCCTCACCGGCGAGGAGATCGCGCGCAGGTACTGGCTGGGCGGCAAGTACAGGCTGGCCAAGGACATGGCGCTCTCCGGACGGGTCCAGGACGACGTCAACGTGCGCTTCAGCAAGAACATCTCGGGCCGCGTGGTCTTCGATTACGATTTTTAGAAAGGAGGTGCTTCTGTGAAGAAACTATTGTTCGTTTTCATGCTTTTGACCATGTCTGCCCTGTACGCCGGGCAGGCCCTGGCGGAAAAGCAGCAGCACAAGGACTATGCCAAGAACAGAATTTCCGAGTGCAACGACTGTCACAAGGGCGAGGGCATCGCCCCCAACCATGACAGCGACTGGGTGCGCGGCCACCGGCTGGCTGCCGGCAAGGCCAATAACAATTGCGCCCAGTGCCATATCCAGTCGTATTGCCTCGATTGTCATCAGGGAGGCGGCATCAACGCCGATCTCTCGACGGACAGCTTCCGCAGGGACTATGTCCCGAAGAGCCACCGCAGCGATTTCATCGCCATCCATCCCGTCAAGGCGCTGGACAATCCGCAAAGCTGCCTGCGCTGCCACGACCAGTCCTACTGCAACTCCTGCCACTCCCGCTTTCCCAAGGGAAGCCTCAGGATAAAGTCGCACCAGATGCTCGGGGCTAACGGCCAGAGATACGCGCCCGCCATAAACGAGCACGCCACCGAGGCACGGCGTAATCTCCAGTCCTGCCAGTCCTGCCATCCGGAGGGGGATGTCTGCATCCTGTGCCACGCCAGCGGTAAAACCAACCCGCACCCGCGCAACTGGAAGGGTATCAGCGGGAATCTGAGGAATAGAGCCGGCGACAAGGTCTGTCTCAAGTGTCATCTGCCCGGAAGCTTTTAATAGAGCAAACCAAAAACCAGGAGGAACGAATGACTAGAAACATCTTTAAGTATTCGGCTGTAGTCGGCTCACTGCTCGCGATGGCGCTTGTCGCAGGCTGCGGTACCAGCAACAAGGAGGGGAACATCACGGTCGGCAACGTGGCCAAGGTGGACGAGTCCCTCTGTGCCCAGTGCCACGGCAGCGCCCGTGAGAAGCTGACCGGGCGGCTCATCTATGAGGACTACAAAGATTCCGTGCATGCGCGCAACTCGGTCGGCTGCCAGGATTGCCACGGCGGCGGCGCCCAGCATAACGGCGTCGGTCCGATCCCCTTCCCGAAACCGGGTGCCGAGCAGTGCCGGGTCTGCCACGACAAAGAGCTCCTGGTGACCAAGTATACCGGTTCCAAGCACGCCCTCGTCCAGATCGAGAACGAAGAAGGCCAGGCCTGCCAGCGCTGCCACACCCACCAGGGCGCGGTACTGGCTGCCCAGTTCGGCTTCACCGGCGACGGGACCGTCATGGCTGCCATGGTCAACGCTCCGGGCGTTATCCCCAGCCCCGAGGCGATCAAGTGCAACACCTGCCACGTGACGCACAAGCCCCAGGAACTGCGCGTTGACGCAGCCTGGAACCCGGCCGTAGTCGCCGGCACTCCTTCGACCCCCGGCACCAATGCGGGTAACGACCAGTACCGCCTCTGCACCCAGTGCCACACCTACCTGAACCCGGCTGGCAAAGTCGCAGGCTCCGGTTCGACAACCTCTGGCACCGTTACGGTCGGCCATCACGAGACCTCCTGGTACCGTGCCATCGCCACCACCCACTACAACAGCCCCACCGACCCGACAGCTGTCACGGGCTACGGCGTGCGCACCGCCGGTGCCGCCCCCTGCTTCGACTGCCATAACCACGAGTCCAGAACCAACTCCAACAACGACCCGGCTTCCGCATCGTTCCTGCCGGCGAACACGACGATCTACACCGACTGGGCACAGTCCGGCCATGCCGGCTCAATCCTGACCGCCAAGTTCGCCGCAGCTAAAGCCAACCCGGTTGACAGCACCCTCGCCAGAACCGACCCGATCAGGGTTGCCCAGGGCCTGGCCCAGGTCGACGCGGTCATGAACGCCAAAGCCGACTTCCCTGTAGAGACCGGCGCGTCCTGTGTGCGCTGCCACACCTCCACCGGCCTCTCCCAGTTCCTCGCCAACCCCGCACTGGGCGGCTCCGTGACCATCTCCGGCACCACGACCACCACCGTAGCGTCCACCCTGCCGGCCGGCACGGCCGAGCTGATCGCATGCTGGGGCTGTCACAGCAACCCGGCAACCGGCGTGCTGAACAAGCTGAACGGCGCTTCCGCCAGCACCGACTACAAGACCGCCAAAGGCCACGTGCCGACCGCGTACCAGATTGCTGCCGGCAAAAACAACTGGTTCCCTGACGTTGCAGGCTCCAACATCTGCATCAGCTGCCACGACGGCCGCAACAGCGACCCGGCTTCCGTCGAAGTCGCAGTAGCTCTCGATGTCGCCACCGGCGGCGTAGCAAAAGCAAGCACCGCCGGCTCGCACCATGCGTCGGCAGCCGCTGTCATGTACCTGAAGCAGGGCTTCTTCAACCTCTCCACCGGCAAGGCCTACACCGACTCACTGAAGTCCGATCTGGACGGCGGCAAGGTCACCAGCACGCACCGCAAACTGGGTACCCCTGCCATTAACGGCGACGGCCACAACCCGACCTTCTTCGTCGCCGGCAACCTCGATTCCAACGGCCCCTGCGTGACCTGCCACATGACCGGCAGCCACAGCCTGAAGATCGACCAGAAGGCCATCACCGCAGTATGCAACAAGTGCCACAGCTCCGAAGGCGGCAACGACATCACGACCATCGCCGCCTTCGACCAGCACTTCATCGAGCCGCAGTCCGAAGTATTCCAGGACGCGCTCACACTGGCAGCGGCGGTCTTCAACTCCAGGCAGTCCACCGTTGTCATGGCCAGAAGCACCAGCGGCGAGATGTCGGTGTACTCGATGGTGACATCAGGCACCAAGCTTGGCTACACCCCGGACAACTACGCGGCTTACCTGGCCGGCACGGCAAGCCTCAACTCCGCCACTGCAGCCGACTGGACCACCGTAGCGTCCGCAGCACCTTACACCAACAAGACGAAGGTCTTGGGCGCCGTGTCCAACATCCTCTTCCTCAGCAAGGACAAGGGAGCTTATGCCCACGCCCGCACCTACAGCCGCAGGCTGATCTTCGACTCCATCGACTTCCTTGACGATGGCTCGATGAACGGGTCGTCGGCTCTGGCCGCCGTTGCCACCAGCCCCGCCGTCTACGGCAAGGGTGCGACTGCCTACACCGACGGCAAGCTGACCACGCTGGCGGCCGGCACCACGGAAGCCATGATCTACCTGGCCGCCTGGAGCCGATCCACCGGCGCCTGGGTCGATGTGGCGCGTCCGTAATGGTTTAACCGCTTGAAATTTAGCACACTGCCCCGCCTCGCCAGAGGCGGGGTTTTTTGGTACTACTTGAGGGTGTGTGTCTGCTAGACTCGGATCACAAGAAAAAATATTGCGTCGGTTATCATTGGAACCAAGACCTCATGAACCTGCCTGCGGATAAAATAGGAGTTCGGACCATCTGTATCGTGCTGTCGGTGCTGGCGCACCTCCTGCTGCTCTTTCCGCTGGGTATCCTCGGAGGCTACCATCCAGCCAAGCCGGTGGATCCGCTCCAGGCTGTCATGGTCGACTTGAAGGGGCCAATCGATGACACTGAGTCTGCCAGGGCATCTGCGGGCCAGGAATTTGCCGAGGCAGCGGCCGAAGCGGAAGATGAAGCAAGCGATGGCCCGGCCGGTGCAGCGCTGGTCGATGCGCCGCTGAAGAGCGAGCCAGAGCGCCAGGCCGAGCCGGAGCCGGCAACAGAGGGCGCTGTAACGGACACGGATAAGGCTGACGCCTCCGCGCCGGGCGAAATATCGGCAAATGAGACGACGCCTGCGGTATCACGGAGAACCTTGCCGATATATACCATCAAGCCGCCGTTGAGAACAGCCGGCGAGTTCCTGGCAACCGAACGGGAAAAGCTCACCTACCAGATAAGCATGTTCGGTATCCCGGTGGGAGTGGCCGAACTGGAGGCGAAAAACGAGCGCGGCGAGGTGAGGATCACGCTCAGGGTCAAGTCGAACTCCGTCCTCTCCACCCTTTACCCCGTGGATGACTTCGTCGAGACGCGGCATATCGGCGGCAATTTTATCATCACCAAGATCAGGCAGCAGGAAGGCTCCTTCAAGAGCGACCGCGGCTTCACCCTATTCCTGCGCGACAAGAGCGTGTTCTGGATCGACAATCTCAGGAAGCGCAGCATGATGGAATCGCTCCCCAACAGCGAGGTGCTCGACATCCTTTCCGGGGTGTATTATCTCAGGAATCGGCAGCTGAAGGTGGGATCAATCGAACAGATACAGCTCTATGACAGTGACACTTACGCTTCCTTGCCTGTCGAGGTTGTGCGTCGGGAACGGATCTCTCTTCCCGGCTTCAGGAAGGCTGATACCCTGGTGGTAAAGCCGCTTCTCAGGACAGACGGTATCTTCAAGAGAACCGGCGATCTGCTGATCTGGCTGACCGACGACGAAAACAAGGTTCCGGTAAAGGTGGAGACCCAGATTGCCCTCGGCACGGTGAGTGTCGAGCTGGTTTCCGCCGAAACCAAGCAGGGCGAGGCTCCGGTTGCCGCTCTAAAGAACCGGAACTGATCTTTTCAAGTCTTGTCACTCCCCATTGTTCTCTTCCTCCCGACGACACTGTGCCTGCCGTCGTCCACCCAGATACTGACCCGCTGAATATAAGAGCAAGTCGAGACGTTTTTTGTTACACTGCCGCCATGATAGGGATTCTCGCCACCACGTTGTTTCTTCTGCTTTCCGCCACGCCGCTCTTTGCGGCCGGCCTCGGGACGCCGAGCCTCTCCGCTCCGCTCGGCACGGTCCGTTTCTTCGACCCCGACCGGTTCCTCACCACGGGCGGGGTTAAGTACTCAGCGGCGAGCGACCTGACCCTGGAGCCTGAGTGGGGTGTCGGTTACCGTGCCATGGAGCGGCAACTCCCCGGGGGGGGCGAGGAGTCGATCCACAGGGTCCATGCCCAGGCGGGATGGCGGCTTTCCCTGGCCGATACGCTCTACTTCTCTGCGGCGGCGAAGGTCCCCGTATATACCTACGAAAGCTCCGGCAGCCACACCGGCCAGGATCTGGGGAGCAGGCAGGGCTATGACCTCATCCATTCGTTCAGAGGCGCCCTCACTTGGACCGGGGAAGTCGGGTTGCACCTCACCAGCCGGACGGACCTCACCCTTTACTACGACCAGGGCCTTGCCTCGGGATGGTTACCCGGCGTTGCCCAGCAGGAGGAGCGGGTCGGCACCCGGATCATCTGGAGGTTTAAGTGAAGCAGATTAAGATTGAGATTAAGATTAAGGGGGGGACCCGGCGTAAAAGCAGATTAGGATTGAGATTAAAATTAAGATTAAGTGGGGTTTGACCCCGTCGGGGCCTCATGCCTTTTTTGTCGGCGGAGTTGTAGCAGGTTCAAAAACTGGTAGTCTATGATCTGCCGCAACATCTCGTTCGAATCCTGGGGATCGTGTCATGATGATAAGGGTGGTTTATGGCAGCGGAGAAACGGGCCTGGTGAAAGCTTGCGATCTCGACCGCCTGATCAGGGAGGAGCAGATACTCGCATTTTGCAGGTCGGACGGCTGGGCGCGGATCGGACTAGATCCGATACGCGTGACACAATATCCCTTCGCCGGCTCAGGGGACAGGTGGTCCGACGTCCTCTCCTCGTAGAGCGTGAAAACCGACCGCTGCCGTCGGAGCTGACCCGAACCTGATCTCTGACGCTTTGCTATCCCGCACCACGGCGCTCCCTGCGCCGGGACCTTTAGCCACCTCCAGCACCCGATCCGCCGGACCGGCGGACCTCCTCTCGAATAGACCCCAGCCCCACCTTCACGACCCTTCCGCGTTCATCCGACACCTCCCACACCTCCGACAGGTCCGACACTCCGATAGATTCCCTGCCCGGTACCAGATTTGATCTTGACTACCGTGGAGCTTTAGTTATGATTCCGCGAGGAAAGCCGGCGCGCCGCTGCGGCAAACGGTCAGGCGAGGGTAGGGCGCGCCTGCCGGCAGCCACGGACAGGGGGGGAGATGGGGCATCTGCTTTCGATTGACCAGGGGACGACCAGCAGCAGGGCAACGCTCTTTACGCCCGAGGGGAGGGCGCTCGCCACGGCGGGAAGGCCTCTCTCCCAGCACTACCCGAGGCCGGGATGGGTGGAGCACGACCCGGAGGAGATCTGGCAGGGCGTGCTGGCGAGCATCCAGGAGGTCCTGGCCGCGACTGCGGTGCCGCTCCGGGAGATAGCGGGTATCGGTATCACCAACCAGAGGGAGACCACTGTCGTCTGGGAGCGCGCCACGGGGCGCCCGCTGCACCGGGCCATCGTCTGGCAGGACCGGCGCAGCGCCGAGCAGACCGGGTCGATGAAGGGCGCGGGGCTGGAGCCGATGATCCGGGAGCGGACCGGGCTGCTGCTCGACCCCTACTTCTCGGCAAGCAAGATCGCCTGGCTCCTGGAACAGGTCGAGGGGCTGCGTGCCCGGGCCGAGCGCGGGGAGGTCTGCTTCGGGACGGTCGACTCGTGGCTCGTCTTCCGCCTGAGCGGCGGTCGCTCCCACGTAACCGACCTCTCCAACGCGAGCCGCACCATGCTGTTCAACATCCGGGACCTGGCCTGGGACCAGGAACTGCTGCGGCTCTTCGGTGTCCCCCCGGCCATGCTTCCCGAGGTGCTCCCGAGTACGGCGCTCTTCGGCAGGACCGATGCCGCGCTTTTCGGAGCGGAGATCCCGATCACGGGAGTTGCCGGAGACCAGCAGGCCGCCCTTTTCGGCCAGGGCTGCTTCGTCCCCGGGATGGCCAAGGTGACCTACGGGACCGGCGCCTTCGTCGTCATGAACAGCGGGGAGTGCGGGGTGCCCGGCGAGGGGGTGCTGACCACGATCGCCTGGCAGCTTCCCGGAGAAAAGGTGTGCTACGCGCTTGAGGGGTCCATCTTCATCGCGGGGGCCGCCGTCCAGTGGCTCGCGGACGGGCTCGGCCTGATCGAGAGCGCGTCCGAGGTGGAGGCGCTGGCCCGCAGCGTCCCGGATACCGGCGGGGTCTATTTCGTCCCGGCGCTCTCGGGCCTCGGCACGCCGTACTGGGACCCCTATGCCCGCGGGGTGATCGCCGGCCTCACCCGCGGGAGCACGGCAGCGCACCTGGCACGCGCCGCGCTGGAGGCGATCGCTTTCCAGACGGTCGACGCGATCCGCGCCATGGAGCGGGCCAGCGCCATTGCGCTCAGGGAGCTGCGGGTGGACGGGGGGGCGGCCGGCAACGACCTGCTGCTGGAACTCCAGGCCGACCTGCTCGGCGTGCCGGTGCTGAGGCCGCGCTGCACCGAAACCACCTCGCTCGGCGCCGCCTACCTGGCAGGCATAGGTGCGGGGCTGCTGGACACGCACTCCATTTCGGAAAACTGGGCGCTGGACCGGCGCTTCGAGCCCCGCATGGAGGCGTGCCGCAGGGAAGAGCTCTACCGGGGCTGGCAGCGCAGCGTTCAGCTCTCACTGGGGTGGGGTAAGGCTTAGGGTAAGGCTTAGGTTAAGAGAGGCCCCAATCAGGCTGAGGCTGGGCTTGCCAAGACTGCGTACGGTGAACGAAGCGGTCACGGACTGCAAAACGGAGTGGTGATGGACAGGGAAACGCTGCTTGAAACCCTCAAGAAGGGGGAGACTTTCGACCTGCTGGTCATCGGCGGCGGTGCCACCGGCTGCGGCATCGCGCTGGACGCGGCCAGCCGGGGCTTGAAGGTCGCCCTGGCGGAAAAGGGGGATTTCGCCTCGGGGACCAGCGGCAGGAGCACCAAGCTGATCCACGGGGGGGTGCGTTATCTGGAGGCGGCGCTCACCCGCCTGGACCGGGTGCAGTTCAACCTGGTGCGCGATGCCCTTCATGAACGGGCCGTCCTGCTCAGGATCGCCCCGCACCTCGCAAGGCAGCTCACGCTCGCTATCCCGCTCTACCGGTGGTTCGAGGTCCCCTACGTCTGGGTCGGGATGAAGATCTACGACCTTTTGGCGGGCCGCGCGGGGCTCGGCGGAAGCCGCCTGGTCGGAAGGCAAGAGGCGCTCAGGCGCGCCCCCATGCTCAAGCGCGCCGGGCTCAAGGCGGCGGTCCTGTTCCGCGACGGCCAGTTCAACGATGCGAGGATGAACCTGGCACTTGCGCTTACGGCCATCGAGCAGGGCGCAGCCGTCGCGAATCACCTGGAGGCGGTGGGGCTCGTCAAGGATGAGGGGAGGGTCGTCGGTGCCCGGGTGAAGGAGCGCTTCGGCGGCGAGAGCTGGGTGATTCGCGCCCGCTGCGTCATCAACGCCTGCGGCCCCCTGGCGGACAACCTGCGGCTCATGGATGACCCGGGCGGGGCCAGACTCCTCACGGTCAGCTCCGGGGTTCACATCGTCCTGGACCGGAGTTTTGCCCCCCCCGAGACGGGGATCACGATCCCGAAGACCGAGGACGGCAGGGTCCTGTTCATCCTCCCCTGGCAGGGGCACTGCCTGGTCGGCACCACGGATGAGGCGGCCGAGCCGTGCGACCACCCGACAGCCAGCGAAAAGGACATCGACTACCTGCTGCGCCACCTCCGCCGCTACTTCGATCTCAAGGTGGAGCGCTCCGAGGTGAAGGCTGTCTGGGCCGGGCTCCGGCCCCTGGTGCGGGATCCCGGCGCCCACGACACGGCTGGGCTTGCCCGCGACCACGTGGTCAGCGCCTCCCCCTCCGGGCTCGTGACGGTAGCCGGCGGCAAGTGGACCACCTACCGGAAGATGGCGCTCGATACGGTCGACTTCGCGGTGCGCTTCGCGGGGCTGGCCCCCGCCCGGGAGTGCCGGACCGACCGGATCAGCCTGGCAGGCGGGGAGAGTTTCCGGCCGCAGGGGGCGGGTGCACTCGCCTCGGCATACGGCCTCACCCTGGAGAGCGCCCGGCACCTGCACAGCAGTTACGGGGACCGGGCTTCAGGGGTGGCGGCGCTTTGCCGCGGGGACTTTCACGAACCGCTGGTGCCGGGGCACCCCTACCTGAAGGGAGAGCTGCTCTATGCGGTGCGGCGGGAATATGCGCTCCGGGCTGCCGATTTCCTGGCGCGCCGCATCCCGCTTGCCCTGCTGGACAACGAGGCCGCGCGGGGTGCGATCCCGTTCGTGCTGGAAACCATGGCCAGGGAGCTTTCCTGGGACGGGGAGAGGCTCGCGGAAGAGCGGCAGGAGCTCGATCTCAGGCTGAACGGCGCCTTGTGATGGCTTTGCCGGCAGGTTGTGTTCCCATGTTTCGCAGTCCCTTCTATGAAGCTCAGCTTTACCGGTTTAGCTAGTACTATCCAACTTGTTGCTTATGCAAGAGGCTCTCTTCTCTGTCTATTTCGTAAAGCTCCAAACGGAACATTCCCTCAGCAGGGCGCATCACCTGCCTCCCCATCCTGTTAAAAATGGCGTGACCGAACACCCGTAACTCCTGCTTTAATCCTCCTTCACTGCAACATCCTCCTTCTTTTGTCAGTTGCACAATATCCTACGGAAAGTCTATCAACAAGGCTTCCCAGATCGCAGCCGGCATCAACTACGACAGCTACGAGCGGGACGCACTGACCGGCGATGAAATCGCTCGCAGATACTGGCTGGGCGGCAAATACAAGCTCGCCAAGAACATGGCGCTATCCGGTCGCATCCAGGACGACGTTAATGCGCGTTATAGCCGTAATGTTTCCGGGCGCGTGACGTTCGATTACGATTTCTAAAAGGGGGTGCTACGTGAAGAAATTGTTGTTTTTATGTATGCTTTTGTTGATCTCTTCCTTGTATGTCACGCAGGCCACTGCGCAGAAACAGCCACACAAGGAATATGCCGAATCGAAGATTTCTGAGTGCAATGACTGCCACAAAGCCGAGGGGATAGCACTGAACCATGACGGTGATTGGGTCCGCAGTCATCGTGCGCTGGCGAGCAAAGCTGGCAGCAACTGCGCCCAGTGCCATGACCAGTCTTACTGCCTTGACTGTCACCAGGGTGGCGGCATAAATGCCGATCTCACGACGGCCAACTACGGCCGGGACTACATTCCCAAAAGCCACCGGAGCGATTTCGTCACCATCCATCCCATCAAGGCCCTGGACAACCCGCAGACCTGTTACCGCTGCCATGACCAGAAATACTGCACCGCCTGCCATGACCGTTTCCCGAAGGGGAGCCTGCGCATCAAGTCGCACCTGATGCTTGGTCCCAACGGTCAGCAGTATGCACCCGCTATAAACGAGCATGGCACCGAGGCGCGGCGCAATCTCCAGTCCTGCCAGAGCTGCCATCCCGAAGGGGATGTCTGCATCCAGTGCCATTCGGGCGGCAAGACCAACCCGCATCCGCGCAACTGGGGATCCATCAAGAATAATCTGAAGGACAAGGCCGGGAGCAGGGTTTGCACCAAGTGCCACCTGCCAGGAACTTATTAACTGAGCAAACTACTAACCAAGGAGGAACAAACATGAGTAGAACAGCGTATAAGTTTTCTGCCGTAATCGTCTCACTCCTGCTCGCCGCCGCGCTTTCCGCTTGCGGAACTGACAAAAAAGAGGGGAATGTTGGTCCCGCGGATGTAGCGAAGGTCGATGAAGCCAGCTGTGCCCAGTGCCATGGTTCATCCTATGATCCAGTCAGTGGCCAGCCGATCTATGCCTCATATGTGCAGTCGAAACATTTCAAGAATAGTACCGGCGAAGTGGTTGGTTGCCAAGATTGCCATGGCGGCGGCGCCCAGCATAACGGTGTCGGTCCGATCCCCTATACGAATCCCGATACTGCTGGCAAATGCTGGGGCTGCCACCAGAATGCCTTCCTCGGCATGTATGAAAGCACCGGCATTGCTACCCCCGTAGAAGCTGCTCACTTCACGAACCTGACCGATTACCGCGTCCAGTACATAAACCCGACCAGCGCCAGCGGTACCACCTGCACCGGTTGCCATGAGCCCCATAACCCGGACTCGGGTCTTGGTGCTGGGGCGCGTAATGCATGGGCGAACTCTGGGCACGGTGACGTTGCCGGCGCTGCTTGGGTGCCGAGCGCCACTCACAAGTGGCGGACTGCCGGCGGCAGCGAAGATTTTTCGCAGACCATCCCGGTAACTGACTGCATACGCTGTCATACCGCTGACGGTTTTGTGCAGTTCGCAACCGGTAGCAAACCATTCACCAGCATAGCTCCTCTCCCCGGTGATGACAAAGTCAACTCACCGCTTAACTGCAAGGCCTGCCACAACAACGACAGCTTCTCTGTGCGTGGAGTAAGTGCTGTTTCCACCTTCTATAACGTCAGTTTTACAGACAAGGTTACCACTAAGACCGTACAGAGCCACAAAGCGGCTAAATTCCCGGATGTAGGCCAGTCCAACATTTGTATCTCCTGCCACAGCGGCAGAGTTGCCGGCCCCAACCTGACTGAGCTGTTTGCTACAGGGAACTGGGATCTCTCCAATGCCTCATTCCAGAACAGTCATTACATGGCAGCGGCCGGCACCATGTATATGGAAGTAGGCTTCAAGAACTTCACCACCCTGAGCGCTCCGGCTGCCACCAGTAACGAGGGCGCGGTTTTTGCGAGCAACAAAACTTATAACCAGACGCTTTCTGCGTTAAACACCACCACACCTGACGGAGTAGCTGGCGGCCAAAACAGCGCTCACCGGAGACTTGGCACTCCTCTG
>Ga0209540_10001858_pt1 | contig 15413 bp, 6 predicted proteins | sample BarGraIncu01121A_FD_184501 | JGI IMG/M metagenome (GOLD analysis project Ga0209540, IMG submission 184501) | Arctic peat soil microbial communities from Barrow, Alaska - Barrow Graham LP Incubations 011-21A (SPAdes) (version 2) | ecosystem: Environmental > Terrestrial > Soil > Wetlands > Peat... | reverse complement strand
GCGATTTGGGCAGGCGTACGCCATCTACCTTGCCGCTCACCCTCAGAACATAGCTGCCCTGCTGGCGACCGTCGGCGTCGGAATCTGAAAAGTATATTGAAGCATATCCTGACCATTTGGAGTGCGAGGAATCCGGGTTGTCTATCCGGTTGATCATGTAGCTATTATATCGTGTGGTGGCAGCCAGACTAAATGTCTCTGAATTCCAGTGCCAGGTATCCACAGGACGGCCTCCGATTGAACCGATTTTGGGTTTGAAACCAAAGTGTGGAGGAGAAAATTCGTCCCAGATATTACGGCCAGCCTCATCACGGAAGTCCTCTGTCTCAATCAGAGGCGCCTTGTTGCGGCGAGAAATGCTATAACCGCGGAAGATATCATCACCGGAAATTTTATCTGTCTGAGGGGCCTGACCGATCATGATGCCATACCATTCGCATATCGGAGTAAGTGCTTTGTTGGCATCAGCCTGATCGTTGTCGCGGGTACCCATCGCACGTCCTCCATGGGGATCTAATTCTTTGCGCATAACCACCATCTGTTCCATCTCTTCGGGAGTCACTATAGTGTTGCCAGCCTCCCACAGGAGGATACTGGGGTTGTTGCGATAAAAGATCATTGTGGCATGCATAACCTCAGCCCTCTGGTCCCACTGCCGGCCTGTTACCAGCCGTTCCTTGTCGCCGGCAGGACAAACCTCAACAATACCATACCGGTCACATGCCGAGACGTCGGACAGTTGAGGTGCGACATGCATCCAGCGAATATAGTTTCCATTGCTTTCACGGACCATAGCGGCATTGAAGTCGTGCATCCAGTCGGGGTATGCCCCGCCCAGACCGGGCCAGTCGTTGGCAGAGCGCTGTGCATAGCCCTTCAGCCAGAGGAATTTACCGTTGAGGTAAACACCGCCGGTACCAACACCTCCTTTAAACTCAGTTTTCCGAAAGCCGGTCCTTGTATCGCAAACGTCTACTACCTTGTCGTTCACGCTGAGCAATGAATATACATGATAGAGATAAGGATCGTCAACATCCCAGAAACGGGCATTTGACAATATGCCGGCTGCGGTGAATATTTCTGACTGGCCGGGGACGAGGTCAGACGTGTTGCCATCAAGTTTGGCCCTTACGACACCGTCAGCGTCCACCACGACTGCTGAAAGGGTTATTGATGCATAATCGCCTGTCTCATTAACAACTTCGGCTTCCACTTTAACCTCAGCACTTTTACTCTTCAGATCAATATTTTCCGGATAAACATATACGCCGCTGGTCTTAAGATTGTTGTAGAGAGGCAGGGTCTGATAAATTTTACCCGTCATTATCAGCCTGGCATCACGGTTCAGTCCGCCAAAATTCGGGTTGAAGTCCTTCGAATTCCATAAGAACGGAGTGCCGGTGGCTTCTTCTTTGTATCCCGGGTCATTGTTTACCTGAACGGCAAGTAGATTGTCCTGACCTCCAAACCTTACAAATTGTGTGATGTCGAGACCTAAGGGAGTGATGCCATTTTCATATTTACCTACAGGCTGACCGTTGAGGAAGAAACGACCGGCCTGCCTCAGACCATCAAACTGCAGAAAAACTTTCTGGCTATCGGCGCTGAGAGGCAGCCTGAAATGCTTCCGGTACCAGCCGATGCCCATCTTTTCACTCTGGTCGCCGCCACTGTGACTGATAAAAGCGCGATACGAGTCAGTCTCATTCCACGTATGAGGAAGGCTCACACCGGCCCAGGCCGAGTCGTCAAAACCAGGCAGTTCTGCACCGGTTGTATCGCCAAAGGCAAATTTCCAGGCGGGATTGAAGTTGTAGATTGCACGTGGCGAGGCCGGGATTTGGAATTTTGTTGCCTGACCATTGACTGGAAGAAAAAAAAGACTTAGTACCAGGCAGAAGATTAAAGAAAGCAAAGGCGTCTTTATCATTGTTAACTTGAATAGGCGGGTTTTTGAGATCATAATATTTTTACGGTTAAATTATTTGAGCAGAAAGTTTAAATCAATGGGCAGGGGTTTTTTGTCCTCAATAAAGATTGACATTTGTTTTAAAATAGTCGTTTGATTTGTTTGAAACAACCTGCAAAACAGCATCTTTTAGGCTTTCAGAGACTGCAGTTATCCTGATATTTCCGGTTTTTTCAGTCGACTGGATAACAGCAAGAGCAAGACCGTTGAAAGCATTTCGCCGGCTGCTTTTCATGAGGGCCTTATCCTGCGGGTTACCGTTGTCAGTGCCGATCAGAACTCCCTCTCCTTCAATTTTAAATTCAACAAGATTATTTGCATCAGGGACTACTAATCCATTTTCATCAACAATTTCAACTCTTACATTTATAATATCATGTGCATCGGCATTGATTTCCTTCCTGTCTGCCGACAAAAGTATCGCTGAAGGCTTAGATGTTGTCTGTACCACTTCCGAAACAATTTTCCCATTTTTTTTGCCCACAGCCTTAAGGATACCTGGCTCATAAGGCACATCCCAGGAAAGATGAAGGTCGGATGTAGTTGGCGCGATATATGGACGGGCCCAGGAGTTCCATCCGCCGGAATGCCCCTGCTGGGGAAAGACATAAGATTTTGTTCCAAAAGATCTGCCATTCAGGAAAAGTTCGACAGTGTCACAGTTAGTGTAGGCTATTACAGAAATGACCTGCCCTTCATGACCTGCCCAGCTCCAGTGAGGCAAAAGATGAACCATCGGTTTGTTTGACCACTGACTCTGATAAAAATAATACCCGTCTTTTGGAAAACCACATAGATCAATGACCCCTGAGCTTGAACTTCTGGCCGGCCAGAAAGCTTCTCCCAGATAATCAATCCCCGTCCACATAAAATCACCAATTACATAATCATAAACAGAGGTAAATTTCCATAATTCTTCAGCCTCGATCATACTTGTTCTGTAACTTCCTGAACGGAATGGTCTGTTGCCTGAGGGCTGCGGACCAATTGAATACTGACCCCGCAGTCCGCCTATAGAAACATTTTCTGTACCAATCATTTTCCAGTCCGGATGGTCGTGCCGGTCGATGCTGTAATAGAGCTCCCTGCGTTCAAACCAGCGGTCGACATAATTATAGCCGACTATATCCAGCATTTGGAGGAAAGGAAGCTTTGCAGGGCCGTCACCGGCTGCGATCCGGTCATTTGCCTGGGTAACGGGACGTGTCGGATCTTCCCTGTGAAATGTATCAATCAATTTCCTGAGCACCTCGCTGCCGTTATCCACAACCTGGTCAGGAACCTCATTCCCGGCGCTCCATATTACAACTGATGGATGGTTCCTGTCGCGGTGGATCATTGAAACCAGGTCAGACTGTGAACATTCAGCAAAATATTTATGATACCCGAATTGTACCTGGCCTTTTGCTTCAACCCACTCATCAAACGTTTCGTCCATGACAAGGAATCCCATTTTATCGCACAAATCAAGAAATTCGGGAGCCGGAGGATTATGTGAAGTCCGGATGGCATTGCAGCCCATTTCCTTAAGTATTTCAAGTCTTCTTCTCCATGCCTGCTCAGGAACTGCAGCGCCAAGGCAACCGGCATCATGATGCAGGCAGACGCCATTCATTTTGATATGCTTACCATTCAGTAAGAAACCTTTGTCCTTGTCAAATTCAATTTTCCGGATACCAAATGTTGAAGTAAAATTGTCAACCGGTTTGGTTCCATCCATAATATATGATTGAAGCGTGTATAACGACGGGTTATCAACTGACCAGAGCAAGGGAGAATCAACCGTAAGGGACTGTTCGACATCCGACATGCCTGACGCGGCCAGAGAAAATGGCGTATCGACAGTTGCCACTTCCCTGCCTGCAGCGTCGTGGATGACAGACCTCAACAGGACATTTTTGGAAACCGCTAAAGCATTCTCAACTGATGTCCTGACAGAAATTGTTGCAGATGATGCATCAACTTTCGGAGTGGTAATAAATGTTCCCCATTGAGCAATATGAACCGGGCCTGCAATATCGAGCCATACATGGCGGTAAATACCTGAACCTGAATACCAGCGGCTGTTGGGCTGGATAGAATTATCGACCCTGACGGCTATTATGTTCTCCCTTTTTTTAAGAAAAGGTGTCAGATCGTAGTAAAAGCTTGTATATCCGTAAGGATGTTTTCCCAGATGGTGTCCGTTTATCCAGACATCACTGTTCATATAAACTCCATCGAATTCAATCCGGAATTGCTGACCCTTTGAAATTGCTGATATGCTGAAATGTTTACGATACCAGCCTATTCCTGTCGGGAGATATCCACCGGCACCCTTTGTAACTGCATCTTGTTTAAATTCACCTTCTATACTCCAGTCATGAGGCAAATTAAGCGTCCGCCAGTTTGTATCATTAAATCCGGGGGCTTCAGCATCTTTTACATCAGCCTGAATGAACTTCCAGTTAAGATCCATCAGAAGATGCTGGCGTGTTCCAGGGGCAGCAGCAGAATTGAGAGATACAATCAGAAATGCTGTAATGACATTATATTTCATCAGCTTAATAAGCGGTAACCTGTTATTCATATAACCTCCCTATTAATATTATTTGACTACTAATGCTAAATTATTTATAACTATATAAAGTAACTCTCATGATATTGTAACCGGCGCCCAGTCTGAGGTTTCTTCCCTGTCCCGTATCATCGCCAGCCAACCTGCGGCCCGGGATCCATTTGCCATCCAGGAAAGTACCCTCTTCAACTGTTGCCAGTCCGGTTTTAAATTCAGGATTTTTTTGTGAAAGAGTAATTGACATACCAGTTCCTCCAATGTAAAACTCGTCAGGAGCTGTCATAATAAATATGGCTGCTCCCAAATCAGTACTTCTGCTGTTCAGATTGAAGGGATCGAACCGTAGATCAGTATGGAAGATATAATCGCCGAACTCAATATTTTCCGAGGGATTATCCTTAATCAATAAAACTGCACCCATAGAATTCAGCCCCTGATGCTTTCCAATTAACGGTATAAGCCGGGAAATCATCTGATAACACTGCGAAAGTTCATCACCTGCCTGTATACGCCGTTCAATCCCAAAGGGCGAAAATCCTAATGCATCATGCTGCCCGACAGCGTAAATTAAATTGGCGGCTCCCTGAGCGCCACTGCTTGTTTCAGGAATAAATAAGGGATTGCCTTCGCGGGTGAATTGCTCAGACATATAAGCAAAATCAGGGCGATAAAGGTCGGGGCAAAGTATGTCTATTGACGGGCAACCTGCATGCCAGATATCGAAAACCTGCGGGAGAGGTCCACCGCTTGGGTAGGTGCCGGGCCATGAATGTTCGCGTTGCTTCAGCCAGGCATTGACGAACATTGGTATCGGGTATTCGGCTTTTCCTGCTTCAACTACATGATTAATATAAGTTGCATAATACCATGCCATAAAAACTTCGTCAGAATAAAAAGGGTAAGTAACCAATGCTTCATCCTGTTCTTTCTGAGTCATCGGGGGAACAAGATTCCGGACCGGCATCACAAGTCCTTTGGGTTTTCCCGGGCCAAATACCTCTTCCCAGGTTCCTGACGTTTTAGATCCGTTGGCTTTCCATGCTTCCTTTAATTCAGGAACGAGGTTGTCTCTGTTTTTATCAATATAGCTCATTAATTCCTGCGGTACAGGTCCGTTGTAAGCTTTATTGGCAATGTCTGAACGGTCGCGGGAGTCGAGCAATACACCGGCTTCGTTTTCAACCTGGATCATAATGACCGTTCGCGAGGCGCTGTCGACTCCCTTGATGTATTTCATCAGGGCAGCAAAAGCATGTGCATCGGCATCACGGTTTTCTTCACTTAACGGTGAAAGTAATTCGATCGGATCATTTTCATTAATATTTACACGGGGAAATCGCTTATAGTCCTTCTTTACCCAATCAGGAATATAACTTGACATGCCGTTTTTCCAGCTTGCAAACCAGATGAAGATCAATTTCAAATTATTCTTCCTGGCATCAGTTATTACTGAGTCGACAATTTCAAAATTGAATTTTCCTTCCTGCGGTTCGATCATTGCCCATGATATACCGGCTATAACCGAATTAAGATTGCTTTGGGACAATAATGGCCAGACCGGTTTCATATAGTCAAGGCTTGTTGCTGCATTATTAGTCAGTTCACCGCACAGGGCTATAAATGGCTTCCCGTCAACGATCAGCTGAGCAGTGTTACCATTTTTATCAAGATGAGGTATTTCCTTCTGCACCGTCTGAGTTTGCTGCTTGCAGGAAAATGAGACCAGGCAGATCAGGATAAATAAACAAATTCCTTTTGTCTTCATAATTCTTATAATTATATGGACTGGTTCAAGTTAGCGGTTATTTTTCACGGTCGGTTCATAGATAGGATTGATGTTACTCCAGTCAGACATTAAAAAAAAGGAGTAAAAGAGTTCATATCATTTATTAATAATTATCTGACCTTCTTTGACTTGGGCGTTAATACCTGAATAATCAATGTCTCGTACATTATCAACAGTTAGCCCTTTCTGAGCCGAAAGCCTGCATTTCCTGAATTTCACATCATATATGGGACTATCTTTCAATCCATGTATCAGACCCAGTGAGTTGACATTACCTGTTATATTTATGAATCTTACATTCCTGACGACAGGTAAAACCTTCGCGGGAGGGGCAACGGGAGGAACCATTCTCCATTCCATGTTAAACTCAAAAGCCTGCTTTGCGTCTTTGATCCGGATATTGCGATAAACAATATTCTCGACAACACCGCTGCGGCTGGGTTGGGTCTTGAACCTGATTGGTGCCCAGTTGCCGGAATCGACATCACAGCTGATTATTCTGACATTGCGAATACCGCCTGATGTTTCGCTTCCCATAGCTACGCCTCCATGTCCATAACCAAATATACATTTTTTGACAATGATATTTTCGCTTGGCCGGTTTACTCTTAATCCGTCAGCATCTTTACCAGACTTTATGGAAATACAATCATCATTATCATCAATGTAGCAGCCTGTTATGGTAACTCCATTACTCGAATCCACATCTATGCCATCGGAACTCGGAATAGTATGTGCAGCCCGAATATCGAGGTTTTTTACTATTACATCCCTGCAATAGAGAATGTGAAGGCACCAGACGGACTGGTTGCGGAGATTAAGATCAGAAATACGGACCTTTGTGCAGTTCTGAAAACAGATAAGACGAGGACGGCCCAGTCGCGGCAATCTCATGATGCTATCGCGGGCTGCTTGTGAAAGCTGCCTCTGCTGGCCCTGCTGACGTCCGAAACCAGGCCATTCTGTTCCAGATCCGTCGATGGTGCCCTTTCCGGAAATTCCAACATTATTAACATCAATAATATTGATCAGAGCAGATGTCCATATCCTTTCCTCACCTTCCCACCGGGTATTGATCTGCGGATAATCTGCCTGGCTGACGGATCCTTTCAGAACCCCCTCTTTTTCAATATAGAGATTGACTCCCTGTTTAAGAAAGATAGCCCCGGTAATGAATTTTCCGGCCGGGACAATGACAGTCCCTCCCCCGTTCTTTGAGCATGCATCGATAGCAGCCTGGATAGACTGTGTATTCAAAGTTTTGCCATCGCCAATGGCCCCAAAACTCGTAATCTTATACTGTCCGGAAGGCCCTGACGCCACGACATGTAAACTGACCGATATAAACCATACAGTCAGCAAGATGATTTTAAAATGATTTTTTTTTGAAATACTCATTATAATAAAAGGAATTGTGTAAAATCCATTAGGAGTAGTGTAATCAGGTGAAAATTCAAATCAGCTCTTCAGCTAATACCCTTTATAATCTGTCTTCATCACGTTCAGGGTTTTAGGGATCCAGACAAGGTATCTTGAATCCTCACCCCATGTGTTTCCTGCCGAGGCAAAATCACAAAAGCTTACTTGTTTCGGGTTCTTAAATTCACCTTCAAGATCGGTACCCAGAACCATCGGCGCCGTGAATGACATCCATACTTCAGGAGGTTTTGAAGCTGACGGCTTTAAATCGACATAGCCTTCCTGGTCGCGGATAACTGCTGATTCATAAATAAGTCCATCTTTGAACCTGGCATCACGGGCAAGAACAACCGGTCCTCGAATAATTGCCTGATGTCCGGCCATTGATGCAAGTCTGGCTCTCAGATCGAGCTTTAACTCTATTCTGTCTCCCTTATTCCAGGTACGGGTAATTTTTTCATAGGATCCCGGGGCGGCATCTGTCACTGATCCGCCATTTATGGTAAGGGAAGTGTTTTTGCTCCATGAAGGGATCCTTAGAGCAATTGTAAAATTCCCAGGTTTCTCAGGGTTTACTACTATTCCTATTTTATCGGAAACCGGGTAATCTGTTGTCTGGGTTATTGTCACCTTGTTTTTGGAATTGTATGGGATTATGGCTTCTCCGTCACAATAGATATTAATGTAAATCCCATCATATCCATTCATTACAGCAAAGCTTGGCAGCATCATGAAAGCTCTCGGGCCGTTTGCATTGCAGCAGTTTATATGCATCCCGCACTGTTCTTCACCCTCGTGCCTGATACCTCCCATCGGGCTGTATTTCGCTATCATCGAGCCATCAGATTTCATGGAAGCCAGGAGGGCGTTATACGCTGATTTTTCGATCTCATCAGCATAATCCGGATCGCCGGTAACCCGCAATAAATTGAAACACAGCTTCATCCATGTCATGGTAACGCATGTCTCCATCGTATGATAAGTCGGTTCATCCTGGTACTTTGCCCCTTTGTACCAGCACTCAAAAGCGCTTCCGGATCCGGCAATGTTTATTTCCTCATCGATTATATCGCGAACGGTCATCTCAACAGCCTTCAGGTATGATGGTTCGCCGGTGATTTTATAAAGATCGAGAAGCCCGTCATAGCACGACATCATCTCATAAGCCTTCTGGCCATTTTCATAGGACCACCAGATGGCGGGATGAGGGAAACGCTCTGAAACGGGCACCCCGGAGAGTGCTGAAGAAATAAGCTTCGGGCCATCCGGAGTTTCCCATTGATTAACAATATATTTTGCAAAATCGAGGTAACGGTTATCGCCGGTATGACGATATAGCGACACCATGGGTTCAAGTATAGAGCTGCTCGGCATTCCCCTGTAATTCCCGGTCCTGACAATGTCAGCCTTCCCCGGACCCACCTGAGTGAGCAGGTGATCAGCAAGTCGCCTTGATGCAGCCAAAACATTTTTATCACCGGTAATGTCGAAATATGCAAGAAGTCCCAGCAGGGTATATTTTCTTCCCCAGATATCCCATTGCTTAAGAGCAGCAGCGTCTGAGTAATTGCCTATATAGCCATCTGGCATTTGTGTTGAGAGCAATCCTGAAACCGCATTATTGATTTTCTTAAGCAGATCAGGATCATGGTCATAATCATATGCAGCTATTGCTGACTGTATCCATTTCCCCCAGAATTCGCTTTGCCAGAGTCGTGTCTCCTCCTTATGCCTGAATGGTTCGACGAGGTAATCAGGATCCTCCGTTTTGATTCTTTTTTCTATGCAAAGATTTATTTTCTCTCCAAGATATCCCATTATCCTGACTGATGAGGCCGGGAATAATTGAAGCTTATCGTTGACATAATTCTGAACGGGTCGATTTTTAACTGCATTCTGGCCATTTAAAATGGATGGAACAAGAACAAGGAGAAGTAAGACAGTAAATTTCCTCATCATAAAAATATTTTGCAATTCAATAATTCATTAATGCTTAATAGTTTAAACCCCCTTCCCAACCTTCCCCCAGAGGGGAAGGCGTTAAATCATCCCGCTCAGCGGGATAAGAAAGGGGGTAATTTTGAAACTATTCCTTCCCCACAATCCATTGTTCCACAGGCTTCTCCACAGGAAGGGCCGGCGAGAGTATGTTCTTTAAAGTATATTTCGCGGCTTCCTTTTTCGAAAGCTGGTGGCTCCATGGCACTCTCTGTGAAATATCTGCTCCGGGACCTGTGTTTCCGTACTCGGCATAGTAAGCAGTCTTGTCGCGGGCGGTACCCTGCCAGTTTGACCATCCGGCTGGCTGAATATGGCTCCCAAGTCCACATTTTATAAATACTACCTTTGCATAATCTCTCCATGGACGACCAAGATAAGCTTTTGCAACGCCATCGGAGGCTGTCAGCTTGCAGCCCGTAAAAACATAACCGAATTGTTTGCCCTGTGGTGTGCTTGCTGCCGTAATATATGAATTGCCCTTGCTGTTGATAATGCAATTATTAAATAGAACCGTAGCCGGACCAAAGATAAAATCAGTAGTCCCTTCAATAAAGCAACTGTCAAAATACTGGCGGCTGCAGAACCCGTCGGTAAATAGCGTATCCTGGTTCCCAAGGATGCGGCAGTTACGGAATACGCACCTGTCGCCCGAAACGTACAGGGCAATTGCCTGTCCTACGGGTCCTGCGCTGTTTTCGATTGTAAGGTTCTCGGCATAGAAATCATCTGCAATAACAAGGAGAGTATAAGTATAGAAGGTGCTGTTCCTCCCGCGGTTGATCTTATTGAAAAAATCGCCATGAGTTATGATCGTTTTTTCCACACTTTCTCCAATGAGTGAGATTCGCGGGTTACAGGCCGGAACAATTATCTTTTCATTGTAAGTGCCATTCTTCACAAAGATTGTTATCCTCTGATCGGGATATGATCTTGATGCATCGATCGCCTTCTGGATAGTGGTATAATCGCCTGAACTATCCTGCGCGACGGTAAGTTTGTAAACATCCTGAGCAGTGGCAGGTTCGAAGCTCAGGAAGAGCGTGAAACTAATCAGGCTGATAAATTTATATACGAATTTCATTTTCAGATAATAATATTTAGAAAATCGGATTTTATTCTTTAACAATATGATCAGTGCAATTTAACAACATTTATTAATTATTCTAAATCTGCCCTTCTTTCATGATCTCTATGAGAAAAAGTAAATGTTAAATATTCAAGAAAATTTAAATCTTACAACATACTGTTTATAAAATTTTTATAAAAAAAAGTTGAGATAAAATAAATGCAAAGCGAACTATTTTAATTGCGAGAGAACAATACAACCTATTAAGCATATTTCAGTGACAGGTAATGCCTGATAATGACTTAAAATGACTAACTTGCAAAAAATCCTTTAACCATGAGAAAAATTCTAACCTTTTTGCTATTCATGGCCATATTCATGCCTCAACTTTCGGGTCAACAGGAAATAAAAGGCGTTGTGTTAGATGACACTAAAGAACCGCTTCCGGGTGTTTCGGTGCTGGTAAAAAATACTTACATGGGCACTCTTACAGATTTGAACGGCAATTACAAAATAACTGCCCAACCTTCTGATACATTGGTTTTCAGTATGGTGGGAATGATGACGATAAGAGAGTATGTGGGTAACAGAACTACTATTAACATAAATCTATCCTCTTCGACAAAACTGATGGAAGAGGTTGTTGTTATTGGTTATGGCACCCAGAGGGCAAAGGATCTGACTGCTCCTATCGTAACCATTAAGGGTGAGGATCTTAACCGCCAGGTGACATCGAATGCCATGCAGGCAATGCAGGGGAAGGTAGCAGGTCTCCAGATCATTTCAAGCGGTGTGCCAGGGAGCGGCCCCTCGGTAAAGATCAGGGGAGTCGGGTCAATCGGCGATTTTGCAAAACCTCTTTATGTTGTTGATGGCGTTTTTGTTGATAATATTGATTTTCTCGGATCCGGCGATATAGAAGATCTTACCGTTCTTAAAGATGCTTCAGCAGCAGCTATATATGGCGTACGTGCAGCTAACGGCGTTATACTTATCACCACAAAAAAAGGGACTACCAGTAAACCTTCAGTAAGCTATGAAGGTTATTTTGGGATGCAGGTACCTGTGAACATATTAAAGATGGCTACAAAAGATCAGTATATTGAACTTCTCAATGAAGCAAATGCTGAGGTCTCCGGTTATATTCCGAAAGATCCTGCCAATTATCCGACTAGCACAGACTGGTACCAGGAGCTTGTAAGACCGGCTCCAATGACAGGGCATAGTCTCGACATCAGCGGAATATCAGGTAAAACTTCCTATTCTTTTGGCGGAAATTATCTCTTCCAGGAAGGTATAATGGATACAAAGAACAGTTTTGGAAGGTTTAATATTCGTGGAAGACTTGATCAGACAGTAAGTGATTTCATGAAGATTGGGATTAATAGCATTATTTCCAGATACGATAAAGTCAATCCCAATGAGGGAGCATTTTTCGGTGCTTATGTAAACCCGCCTGTTTATCCGGTTTATGATCCTTCCAATACTGCAGCTTATCCTGTAATGTTTGGTTCCCCTCAGACTTACGGATTTGGCAACCAGTATGGAAACCCGGTCGCTGCAGCATATTATTCTGATAATTCCGAAAAAGGCAATCAACTGGTATTCAGTGGTTATGCTGAGTTTTACCCTGTGAAAGACAAGCTGACTTTCAAGATTTCCTATAACCAGGATATAAGCAACTGGACAAGCCGGAGCTATACTCCAGCTTTCAATGTAGGCGGTTCTCAAGGTGTTTTAAAATCAAGTCTTTCAAAAACCTTCGGCAACTCTTCAAAACAGATAATTGATAATCTCCTTACATATAAAAATAAATCAGGCGATATTAATTATTCTATTATGGTCGGACAATCCACACGCATGGAGTGGTCGGAGTACCTGACAGGATCGGCACAGGATGTTCCCGGGCTTGATGAACAGTCAAAATATATCGCTAACGGATCATTCAAGGACAGATATGCAGTTGATGGTGCGACACGATATAACGGTCTTTCATTTTTCTCACGGGGATTGTTAAATATAAAGGAAAAATACCTGGCTACTGTCACATTCAGGGCTGATGCAAGCTCTAAATACCAGAAGAAATGGGGTTATTTTCCATCGATAGGCTTCGGCTGGAACATGACTGAGGAAGATTTCATGAAAAACCAGAAATTATTCAGCTATCTTAAATTGAGGGCAAGCTGGGGTCTTCTGGGTAATGATAATGTGCCGGCTAACTCGGCAGTAATATTGAGCCAGTCAGGCGCCGGAAGTTCCGGTATTTTCGGTGATGTTCTTGTTGACGGCATTGGTGCTCAGACTGTTGTACAGAAATATCTTCGTTGGGAGGTAGTAAATGAATTTGACCTGGGATTTGATTTTACTACTAAGAATAAGAAGCTATCAGGGACCCTTGACCTGTATCACCGCACGACTGACAATGTTGTCTTTTATGCTCCTATTGCACCAGGAGGAGGCGTTCCAGAACTTCTTGGGAATAACGGCAGCGTGCTAAATGCAGGGGTTGAACTCAGTCTTAACTGGGCTAAAGAGTTTAGTAATGGCCTTAAAATGACAATAGGATCCAATGCAACGACAATCCTTAACAGAGTCACAAAACTTGAAGGCCGTGAATATATTCCAAGCGGATATGTAAGAAGTGACTATACCACCCGCACCGCGGTCGGGCATCCGATTGGATCATTCTATGGTTATGAGATTGTGAGTGTCTACAAGACTGAAAATGAAGCGCTTCTCGATCCTGTTGACCAGGGAGTTAAAAATAAAGGGTTTTTCAAGTATAAGGACCAGAACAATGACAAAGTTATCAATGAGGCTGACAAGGTTTACCTTGGAAGCCCGATTCCATGGCTGATAATCGGTCTCGACTTCGGATTTAACTACAAACAGTTTGATCTGAGCATTTCACTTCTCGGGCAGATTGGAAATAAAATCCTTAATGCCAAGAGAATGAACAGGGATGTCTTTGCCGACGGCAATTATGACCAGGATTTTTTTAAAAAACGCTGGACTTCCGATAATCCATCAGATAAATATCCTTCAGCGGTTGCCTATAACTATTCATTTATCCAGCAGGCAAACAGTTTCTTTGTTGAAGATGGTTCATTCGGCAGAATCCAGAATATACAGGTGGGATATAATACCAGTAAGATCAGGTTTATTCCAAACCTTAGGATTTATTTATCTGCGCAGAGGCCTTTCACATTCTTCACTTACAAAGGATTCACAACTGAAATCGGAGGTTCTCCCATCAGTTCAGGAATCGACAATTCAGTTTATCCGCTGCAGGCAGTTTATACCCTCGGTTTCAAAGCTAACTTCTAAAATTTACAAAAATGATGAAAAGATTATATCTTCTTCTGATAGTCGCCGGCCTGCTGACAATTGCCGGTTGCGAGAAATTCCTTGATCTCCGGCCGGAAGGGACCCTACCTTCATCAGGTATAGATCATTCAAAGTCAGAAAATATCTTTCTTTCAGTAAGCGCTTCATATGCTAAGCTGCGAGACTACGGTGCTCATGTTTTCCCCTATATCGGCGCATTTGAAATTGCTTCGGATAATGCCGATAAAGGCAGTACTCCGGAAGATAACCCCCCGATGCTTGAGATTGATAACCTGACCTATCAGGCAAATAACGGATTAATAAACGATCTCTGGACTGCATATTTTGATATTGTGAGCGGTGCCAATTATTCAATTTACCAGATGCCGATGTTCGTCAATGAGCTCATCAATGAATCAGACAAACAGTATGCCCTGCAATGCCAGGGTGAGGTCAAGACAATAAGAGCTTATGCTTATTTTAATCTTACACGCCTGTTTGGCAGGGTCCCGATTATTGATACGCTGCTTACTTCCGAACAGCTTGCTTCCATAACTCAGGCCACGAATGCACAGTTATACGATTTTATAGAAAAAGACCTTAAAGAAGCTATCGAGGTACTTCCGGCTGGTTATACAAAAGAGTGGGCCGGGAGGATCAACAAATACACTGCAATGGCGCTGAAAGCCAAAGTCCATATGTATCAGGGTGAGTGGGATTCAGTTGCTGTTCTGACAGACAAGATCATTGCCTCCGGCAGGTTTGGCCTGCTTCCTGATTTCCGTGAGGTCTTCAGCATTGACGGAGAGAACAGCCGTGAATCACTGTTTGAATTGCAGAGTTCAACACTCGGTAAAACAGTTGGAGATCAAACATATATTGAATATGCATTTGTTCAGGGTCCCCGCGGTAACACCCCGAGCGGAATGCAGGGATGGGGCTTCTGTACTCCCAGCCAGAACCTTATAGACTTTTACTCCGGAAGAGGAGAAGTGATAAGACCGGCCACAACATTACTTTACAGAGGAACAAAAACGCCAGAAGGCGACAGTATCAAGACCATCTGTTCCAATCCTGTTTATAACGGAAAAGTTTATACTCCTTTAATCTATAATAAATGGAATTATAACGGGTATGGATTTGATCAAAACGTCCGCATTCTGCGCTACCCAGATGTCCTTCTGATGTATGCTGAGGCAAGAGTAAAGGGATCAGTTGCAGGTACACTGAGCAATATGACAGCCGATCAGGCCGTTAACCTTGTCAGAGTCCGTGCCGGCCTTGCACC
>Ga0209540_10001855_pt1 | contig 15430 bp, 10 predicted proteins | sample BarGraIncu01121A_FD_184501 | JGI IMG/M metagenome (GOLD analysis project Ga0209540, IMG submission 184501) | Arctic peat soil microbial communities from Barrow, Alaska - Barrow Graham LP Incubations 011-21A (SPAdes) (version 2) | ecosystem: Environmental > Terrestrial > Soil > Wetlands > Peat... | reverse complement strand
TGCGTATACTGCTTTTATTTTAAGCTCGTTATAGTCGAATTCATCGCCTTGTTTCAATCCGTTTGCTCCCTTGATTTTTTTCTGAACATTCATGCTGGTTACAAAAATGGTTTTATCGTCAGTAATGTGTTTAAGCGCACTGGTGTCCATGTGATCATAATGGTCATGCGTAATGATTATCATATCTGCCTTTGGCTGGGTGGAGTAATTGGCCACTTTGCTGTATGGATCAACAAAGATATTTCTCCCCTCCCACTGAATTAGCAGCGAGGCGTGACCAAGAATTATTATTGCAATCTCTCCTAATGGTGTCATAAACTTGCTCATAATTATCGTTTTTACAGTTATTATTATATTTTCACCTCTTTACCATTAAGAATCATTCTCTCCACAAGAGGGGAGCTTAAGGCGTAAGGGATGTATTCTACAGATGGTATTGACCTTGTTATTATCAGGTTAGCTATTTTCCCGACAGCTATTGAGCCGTGAGTTTCACTCAACCCCATCGCATAAGCTCCGTTTATAGTAGCGGCATTTATTACCTCTTCAGGAGAGAGATTCATCTTTAGGGCAGCCAGAGTCATCATGAACTTCATATCTCCACACGTACAGGAACCAGGGTTGTAATTGGTAGCAATAGCCACCGGCAATCCGTAGTCAATCATCTTTCTTGCAGGGGCATACTCCATCTCCAAAAAGAAAGTGGCTCCAGGGAGAAGAGTGGCCATTGTTTCACTCCCCTTTAGCACCTCGAACTCTTTTTCGCCAGTAAACTCCAGATGATCTGCAGAGAGCGCATTGTATTTAACTCCAACCTGCACACCTCCGGAAAAGCTCATCTGGTTTGCATGAACCTTTGGTCTTAGCCCATATTTAATTGCAGCATTGAATATTCTGTCTGTGTCTTCCATTGTAAAGAATCCCTCTTCGCAAAATACGTCTACATAATCTGCAAGCTCTTCGGCGGCTATCAACGGAATCATCACCGAGATTATCTCATCCACATACTCCTCTTGCCTCCCTTTGTATTTCAGAGGAACTGCATGAGCACCTAAAAATGTAGACTTTACGATTAATGGGGCGGTCTGGGATATCCTCCTGATAACCTTTAGCATCTTAATCTCATCCTCCACAGTAAGGCCGTATCCGCTCTTTATCTCTACTGCTCCTGTTCCAAATCCTATTATCTCATTAACGCGAACCATTGCCTGCCTGTAAAGGTCATCTTCGCTTGTATCATGAAGTAATTGAGCAGAGTTCAAAATACCGCCCCCTCTTTTGGCAATCTCCAGATATGAGAGTCCTCTGATCTTATCAAAAAACTCCATCTCCCTGCTGCCTGCATACACAAGATGGGTGTGTGAATCGCAGAATGCGGGAAGTACCATTTTATCTTTGGCGTCGATTACTTCAATATCATTATCTTCCAAAGTGGTGCTTAAAAGCTCCATCTTTCCAAAGTCCGCGATTTTATCGTTCTCGACAATAAGATACGCGTTATCTATACAATTTAGAGTAGACATCTTTGCACCGGCTCTTATCAAAAGAGACTTCCCCTTCTCTGTCTGTATTAATTTTTTGATATTCTTTATTACAATTTTCATGGAACTTATATATCTCTTAAAAATTTAACAGCGTTGTTCATGTTAATATACATAATCTCATCTTCAGCAATAAAAGGAACATATTTTCTAAAATCCGACACAAATTTTTCCAATATCGGAGAGCTCTTGCCCGGCCTTCTGAATTCAATCGCCTGAGCGGCATTCATAAGCTCTATGGCAAGAATTTTCTCTACATTCTCTACAACTCTGTAACATTTAGTCGCTGCATTTGCGCCCATACTTACGTGGTCTTCCTGACCCTGGGACGAATCTATTGTATCCACTGAGGCAGGCGTACAAAGTTGCTTGTTCTGACTTACAATGGATGCTTGAGTATATTGAGGGATCATAAATCCGGAGTTAAGCCCAGGGTGAGCAACTAAAAATGAAGGTAACCCTCTCTTTCCGGAGATTAATTGATATGTTCTTCGTTCCGAAATACTGCCGAGCTCTGCCATGGCGATAGCAAGAAAATCGAGAGGAAGAGCAAGCGGCTGACCGTGAAAATTCCCTGCGGAAACAATCAGATCCTCTTCCGGCAGGATCGTCGGATTGTCTGTAGCACTGTTAAGTTCTGTAACAAAGGAGTGCTCAATGAATGCCAGTGCATCTTTTGATGCACCATGAACCTGAGGTACACAACGGAATGAGTAAGGATCTTGTATATGCCTCTTTTCCATCTCCATAAGTTCGCTCCCCTCCAGATACTCTCTCATTTTAGCTGCCGTTTCAATCTGTCCTTTATGTGGCCTTATGGCGTGAACGCCTGCTGTAAACGGCTCTCTTCTACCATTATATGCATCAAGAGAAAGAGTGGCTATCTTGTCTGCCAAAGCAGATAATTTCTTTGCCTTTCTTATATTCCATATACTGTAGGCAAGCATAAACTGAGTTCCGTTCAGCAAAGCCAGACCCTCTTTTGAGGCAAGTGTTAGCGGTTTCCACCCGAACTTCTCGTTAATATCTTTGGAATCGTACCTTTTACCGGAAAAATTCACTTCTCCCAGTCCGAGAAGTGGTAAACTCATATTTGCAAGCGGGGCAAGATCTCCGGAAGCTCCTAATGACCCCTGCTGATAAACAATCGGATAGACCTTATTATTAAACATATCAATAAGCCGTTCTACAGTTTCAAGTCTCACTCCCGAATAACCGTACGACAAAGATTTTATTTTGAGAAACAGCATAAGCCTTACGATCTCCTGTGGAACCTCGTCTCCCATTCCGCACGAATGAGATACCACAAGGTTCCATTGAAGCTGAGAAAGTTGATCATTACTTACCGTAACATTACAGAGTGATCCAAAGCCTGTGGTTATTCCGTAAATGGGCTCTTTCTGACTCTTCATCTTATTATCCAGATACTCTCTGCAAATTATTATTCTCTCTACAACCTCATTGGATAACTTCAACTTGCAGTCAGAATTGAACAGAACTTCCAAATCTTCAAGTGTGTGATTCTTTAGGCTTATATGAAAATATTCCATATTGACTTATATTTTATACTGATTTCTTTGAATTTACCTACAAATATATATAAAATTCACACGGGGACGCATATTGTGTGATCTTTTCCAGATGCGGTGCAGGGCTTTACTATGCGTACACCGGGTTTACCCAACTTTCAACTCGCAATGCTAAAAAATCCGAGTCGTTCCTCCGGGATTTTTTTACTCATTGCTTATTGAGTGGGTGCCCAAACCCTCATTGCAAGCATTGTAAAGCCTTGCACCGCATCTTTATAGGCACACAAATGCGTTATAATTGACTTTTTTCTACTTTCATAATAGCTATCAGTTATTTTACCGATATATCATATTTATCTGCTTTTATACCGTTAGTTTATTAAACTTATAAATATTCCAGAAAAAGTAGCTATGCCGAAACTAAAAACCGTTCAACAAATCCAATTAATTTCCCTGCATTAAGTAACCTTTTTCTACAAGATTTTCAGTATCCTCTTCAGGTGTTTTAATGGAAATTTTGAATATTAATACCAATTTATATCGAAAATTTAGTAGCAAAAGACATGTGTGGGCGTTGCAAGGAGTGTTTGGGTACCCACTTGGGAGCGAAGCGCAAAAAAAATCCCGGAGGAACGACTCGGATTTTTTAGCTTTGCGAACTAATAGTGGGTAAACACGGTGCATCTGCCCACACATGCCTTTTGCTACTAAAGTAAATAAAGATGTAAATTGGTCAATTAAGAAGCAAAAAGAGGCTGCCACAAAAGTAGCAACCTCTCAATTGATTTATTAACAAATTTCGATTAGTAACCTGTGTTTTGCTGTTTTGCAATTGCAGGGTTTGCATCCAATTCTGCTTTTGGAATCGGCAAAATAGCTTTGTAGAATGTTCTGTCAATTGAAGTACCGCGGTGAGTAATTATAACTGCAGGTTTAATGAAGTCATCATTGAAAATGATTGTCTCGTTCAGACGTATCCTGTCAAAAAATCTTTGACCTTCTGCAAACAACTCTTTGCTCTTTTCATCAATGATCATTTTCAGAGTAACTGTTGTAGATGTTGTAGCAGCTAAAGCAGGAGCTCTTTTGCGTATTGCATTAAGATAAGTTGAAGCTTTTACTTTATCAGGAGTAGGCTGGCTAAAGGCAGCCTCTGCAGCGATAAGATACATTTCAGAAAGACGGATAACTTTAACGTTAACAGCAGAAGGAGAACCTTTATCTCCCATAAGATTCGCGCCAGAATATTTCACACAAGAACCTAATCTCGGTGCAGAGGATGTAGAAGTTTCGTCGGCTTCCATAATTCCCCAGCGAACATCTGTCGGATCTTCATTAAGCCTGTTCAAATAGAAATCACTTGCCATAAACCATCCCATTGCGCCTGTCTTTTTAGCCTGACGCATCAGATAATAACCAAGAGATCCTGTAAGAAGGTCTGCTTCCGCCACATTAATAGTCAGTTCAAATATTGACTCCGATCCAAACTGACCTGACCATGATCCAACCCATTTATCATTTGTATATAGGGTAAGGTTAGTACATGCGATAACAGCTTCAGCTGCTGCAAGAGCCTCAGGATATTTGCCCATGGTAAGGTTAACCCTTGCCTGAATGGCCTTGTTTGAGTAATAATTTAGGTAACATTTGGTAGCTGCCGAAACAGTTCTTGAAGTAAGCAAAGGTTCTGCATCTGTAAGGTCCTTCATTACTTGTGTGTAAACAGCCTCCACTGTTGCCCTTGTTGGTTGTGCAGATGCATCAAGCGGTTCAAGGATAAGAGGAACACCCAGTGATGCTTTGTCCATTGTGTATGGCTTGCCATATAAACGAACAAGGTCAAAATACATTAAAGCTCTTGCTGTTAATGCCTGTCCCTTATATTCACTAAGAGTAGCGCTTCCTTTTCCTGCTGCTTCAATCTCTCCAATATTAAGAATCAGGTTATTTGCCTGCAGAATATAGTTATATATCTGTGACCAGTATCCTGAATACGAATTTGATGTGGCTGAATGGTTGAATACATAAAGAGCATCCAAACCTCGTCCTTGTGAGCTAATGGCGAAATCGCCACCTTTTGCATCACCATACATCAGGAAGTTCCTTCCATAGTAATCCGATGATGTCATTTTTCTCATCAAACCGTTAATTGCCACTTTTGCATCGGCAACAGTAGTTATTGATGTTTCTGATGCGGCAGAGTTACTTGGCTTTACATCCAGAAAACCCTCACAAGATGAAAGTAGTACAATGCCCAGTACTGCGAATAATATATTTATCTTTTTCATTGTATCATCTTTTTAAATTAGAAATTCAATTCAATTCCGAAGGTATAGGTCTTACCAATAGGCATTTCCCATCCACGGGAACCATATGCGTTCACCTCAGGGTCATAAACCTTGTATGCAGCTAAAGTCCACAAGTTTGAACCATTGAAATAAATTCTGGCGCTTGAAATCTTAACCTTATTCATAATGCTTTTTGGAATAGTATATCCAATTGTCATATTTTTAAGTCTCAGATAATCTGCTTTATGCATATGCCTGCTGCTTACTTGATTTACGTCCTCCATGTCAGTTGCCATACGTTGTGGAAGGGTTCCATTCATATGTTCAGGTGTCCATCTGTTGTCATACTCATCCTGAGATATAATCCTTTCCCAGTAGTATCCGTCATCAGACACGTCACGACCAGCTCCGTCATATGTGTATCCGCCCAGTTTGTAAGTGAAGCCCAGTGATACCGACAAACCTTTCCAGTTAAGGTCGGTACTGAAACCACCGAAAAGTTTAGGGTTTACATTGCCGATAATTACTTCGGATGCATCCTGATATCTGTATGTTGTGGCACGGCCGTCAATCTGTGCAGGTATTTTTTTTGTACCACTGAGATCAATCGTGGTAGGGGTAGGTGTACCGGTATTATTCATGAACCATAAATTTTTACCCGTTGCGTTTTCCACACCGGCCCACTCAAGACCATAAAGAGCAAGAGTAGACTGACCTTCTTTGTAAATGAATTTTGCACGTGCATCATCTCCGGTTGGGTCATACCAGATGATAGGCTGTGCGATACCATCCTCTCCGCTATAAAGTTTGGTAACAGTTGATTTAATAGTAGATGCAGTAATACCCACACTCCATGTTAAGTCCTTGGTTTTGATGATATCACCTGATAAATCAATTTCAACACCATTGTTATTTATCTCGCCTACATTTTGCAATGTAGAGTAGAAACCCGTTACATTAGAAATAGGAACATCCTGAAGCAGATTTTTAGAATCTCTGTTGTAATATTCCACTGTACCGGTTATTCTTTGATCTAACAAGCCAAATTCCAAAGCGATGTTGGAAGAGTAACTGGTTTCCCATGAAAGATTAGCATCTGCAATACTGCTTACTGCTCCGCCCGGTAGTTCCATATACTTGTTTGAATAGGTAGACAATGAGCGCCAGCCGTAGTTAGAAGAAGGAAGTGTACCATTTACTCCATAAGAACCCCTTAATTTAAGGCTGCTTATAAAACCAACGTTTTTCATGAATTCCTCTTTGTCTATTCTCCACGATCCCGCAACTGACCAGAAATCACCCCAACGAGAAGCAGGACCCAGTTTTGAAGAACCGTCACGACGATATGAACCCGAAACATAATATTTGTTATCGTAGTTATATTCGGCGCGCGAAAGTAAAGAAAGCATTGTGTTTCCTGAGTAGTATGCTGTTGCATCCAGTTTACCTGCAGTTGCAACAGTATGAAGTGAACTGGTTGGAAGGTTAGTTCCTGATGCACGCAGGTAATCAAATTTATTTGATTCAGCTTCCCATCCTACTAAAACTCCGATGTTGTGTTTCTTTGCAATCTGTTTGTTATAGTTCAGTGTTGAAGAAGAAACAACTTTATTGTTGTTTGAACTCATTTCTGAAACCGAGCCGTTTACTCCTGATCCCGTAAAGTGATTGGCACTGTAATAAATATGGTCCAGAGTCTGTGAGTTGTCATAAGATAAAATTGATTTAAAAACCAAACCGGGCATTAACTTAACAGTAATAGCTTCGTTTGCCGAAATTCTGAGTGTGTTGGAGCTGTTTTCCCATTCTTTGTTATAGTAAATAGGATTATATGCGTAACTGCCATATCTTAGTGTCCAGTCTGCCCCTGTAAGATAGTCCGTTGGCCAGTAAAGACCCCATAATAGATTTCGTGACTGCATGAAGTAGTTGTTTCCGGTTGCACGGCTATCGTTAAATCCGGTTTTTCCGCTTTTGGCAATATTGATATTAGTAGTGAAATCTACATACTTGCCAACTTTTTGAGTGAGATTTACCCTGCCTGTTATACGATCGAAATCGTTTATTACGCTGCGACCCATCTCTTTTGTATATGAGAGTGAAGTGTAATAGTTAGAAGCATCAGTTGCTCCGCTTACGGAAAGGTCATATGACTGATAAACTGCAGTCCTTAATAACACGCTTTCCCAGTCATAAAATGTTCCTGCCCTGTCACCACCTATTGTAAGTGTTTTTACTGTATTGTCCGAAGCAGTGAATGTATAGCCGTGTTTATTAAACTTCTTGTTCAACTGATATAGTGCTGAGGCGCTTCCAACAGCAGGGGTATTGCCATAGGCATAAACGTCTGCATTCCAGAAGTTCTCATAATACATTTCAACTTGTTGCTGAGTGTTGGCTGCTTCGTAGTTGTCAGTTGCAAATGATGGAGTGATACCCACTGAAGCTTTAAAGTTGATGTTTGTTTTTCCCATTTTACCGCGTTTGGTTGTTATCATAATAACACCATTTGCAGCTCTTGAGCCATAAAGAGAAGAAGCGGCCGCATCTTTCAGTACAGTGATAGATTCAATATCACCCGGGTTTATTGTACTCATAATGTTATTCGATGTGTAATTACCCATATTCGACACGTTACCGGAAACAACAGGAACACCATCTATCACATAAAGAGGTTCGTTGGATGCATTCATAGATCCGATACCCCTTACTCTTATGGAGGAAGTAGATCCTGCCTGTCCTGAATTGGAAGAAATTTGCACACCGGCAACCTTTCCGTTCAAGGCATTTTCAAAAGAGAGAGTAGGAACGTCTTTAATTGCATCGCCTTTAACAACGCTGGCAGCACCCGTAAAAGTACCTTTTGTTGAGATACCGTATGCAACAACCATTACCTCGTCCAGATTCTGAGTATTTGGAGCAAGGGTTACATCAATTACCGCTCTGCCACTGACTGGAATTTCCTGTTTGGTAAAACCAATGTAAGTAAAAATCAAAACGGCATCTTTTGAAATTCTTTCAAAAGTATACTTACCATCAAGATCTGTGGTTGCTCCGGCTCCCTTGACATCCTTTACCTGGATGTTTGCATAAGGGATAGGAGAACCATCTTCCGATGAGGTAACTCTTCCGGTAACCTTCATCTGAGCCATAGCCATATTGACCAGCAATAGGGATAAGACGAACAAGATCGTTTTCTTCATAGATTAAGTTAGTTTTAATTAAAAAATAAGTTAGTTAGTTTACTGGCCACGAATTTAGAAATTTTTTGATACCTTTCCAAATAATTATTAATTGTGTACGAATTATTTTATATAATTGATATTCAGGATCATGTATTTTATAAAAATTACCAAAATTTCAATCATCTCTTATGAAAATAGTTATTAATGATGTTTTACATATCAATTTAATACATATTTGCCATTATTACTTATATTTTACACGATTTAGACAATAAAAAATATTTCTTTCGGGAAAAATTTACACAAAAAAAGGCGCCCTGTTAGGCGCCTTTAATTTATTAAATTATTGAGAATTAGTCTCTTCTGAATGGCCTTCTGTCACCATCTCTTCTTGGACCTCTGTCTCCGTCTCTCCTTGGACCTCTATCATCATCTCTCCTTGGTCTATGTTCCGGTTCTACATAACCCTCGGGTTTCGGGATTAAGGCCTTGCGTGAAAGTCTCATTTTGCCGGTTTTTGCATCTATTTCAAGAAGCTTAACCTCTACTTCGTCTCCAACTTTCACTACGTCTTCTACCTGGGCTACCTTTTTCCAGTCAAGCTCAGAGATATGCAATAATCCCTCTTTGCCCGGCAGAATCTGCACAAATGCACCAAATTCCAATATCGAAACAACCTTTCCTTTGTAAATCGTTCCTGCTTCAGGAACAGTTGTAATATTTTTGATCCAGTTTAATGCAGCCTCCATGTTCTCCTGATTCTCGCCAAAGATGTCCACAACACCTGTTTTATCCTGCTCGGTAATGGTAATGGTTGTACCTGTCACCTTTTGAATCTCTTGTATAACCTTTCCTCCTGTTCCAATAACTGCACCAATAAATTCCCCCGGAATAATTATCTGAATTATTCTTGGAACATGTGGTTTATAATCTTCACGAGGTTCGCTTATAGTTTTGAGCATCTCTCCCATTATATGAAGACGACCCAGACGAGCTTGCTCAAGGGCTTGCTCGAGGATTTCGTATGAAAGACCATCTACCTTTATGTCCATTTGAGTTGCAGTTATACCATCTTTTGTACCTGTAACTTTAAAGTCCATGTCACCCAAATGGTCCTCATCTCCCAAGATGTCCGAAAGTACTGCAAATTTTTTGGTCTTAGGATCGGTGATCAAACCCATTGCGATACCCGATACCGGTTTTTTAATTTTAACACCGGCATCCATAAGTGCAAGTGTTCCGGCACAAACAGTTGCCATTGAAGACGAGCCGTTAGATTCGAGAATATCCGAAACAATGCGTACAGCATAAGGGTTATCTTCTCCTGTAGGAACTACAAATTTTAAAGCTCTCATTGCGAGGTTACCGTGTCCGATCTCTCTTCTGCCTGTTCCCCTGTATGGTTTTGCCTCTCCTGTTGAGAATGGCGGGAAGTTGTAGTGAAGAACAAATTGCGATGAACCCTCAACCAATACCTCATCAATCTCTTTCATATCCATTTTGGTACCTAGGGTAACAGTTGTCAATGATTGTGTCTCCCCCCTGGTAAAAACTGCTGAGCCGTGAGTAGTTGGGAGGTAATCTACTTCGCACCAGATTGGTCTTATCTCTTTTGATTTTCTACCATCAAGACGAATATCTTCATTCAGGATCATATTACGCATAGCTTCTTTCTCTACAGCATGGTAGTACCTGTCTATCATTAGTTTCTTTGCTTCTGCATCTTCTTTGGAAAGTGTTGAAATAAATTCCACTTTGAGTGCATCAAAAGAATCACTTCTATCGTGTTTTGGGGTACCTGATTTTGCGATAGCATAACATTTGTCGTAGCAGAATTTATGGATTGCAGCACGAAGTTCTTCATCCTGTTTCTCATGGCAGTAAGCTCTCTTCTGTGTCTTACCGACCTCTTCCATTAGTTCAATCTGAGCCTGACATTGTTTTTTAATCTCTTCGTGGGCAAATTTAATTGCCTCCAGCATATCCTTTTCAGCAACTTCTTTCATCTCACCCTCTACCATCATAATATTATCTATTGTCGCTGCTACCATAATATCGATATCGGCTTCCTTAAGTTCTGTAAATGATGGGTTGATAACAAAATTGCCACCTATTCTGGCAACCCTCACCTCAGAAATTGGCCCGTTAAATGGAATATCGCTCACAGCTAATGCTGCAGAGGCTGCTAGCCCTGCAAGCGCATCTGGCATAATTTCTTTTTCTGCCGAAATCAGATTTACAGTAACAAAAACTTCTGCATGAAAATCATCCGGGAAAAGTGGGCGTAATGCTCGGTCAATCAGACGAGACACCAAAATTTCCGAATCATTGGCACGGCCCTCTCTCTTTAAAAATCCTCCCGGATATTTGCCTGCAGAGGCGTACTTCTCTTTGTACTCTACGGATAGTGGCATAAAGTCCACATCCTCTTTTGCATCTTTAGTACAGGTTACGGCAGCCAATAGCATTGTCTTGCCCATTTTTACTACTACTGATCCATCTGCCTGTTTTGCAAGCTTGCCTGTTTCAATCTCAATAGTTCTGCCATCATTCAACTGGATGGTCTTTTTTACTATATTCATATAATTTATATGCAACTCGTCTCTCCCTATGAGAGTTGATTATTAATACTGTATTCCGCTACTCATCTTGCCTCGAGTCGCTTTTTTGACAAGATGTATATATCAAAAAAGGGTGCCACTCGGACACCCTTTTTTTGTGCTTTATTTACGAAGGTTAAGAGCCTTCACTATATTTCTGTATCTCTCAATGTCTGTTGCCTTTAGGTAATCCAGAAGACGACGTCTCTTACCAACCATTTTCAATAAAGATCTTTGAGTACTGTAATCTTTTTTGTTGATTTTAAGATGGTTTGTAAGGTGAGCGATACGGTATGAAAATAAAGCTACCTGGCTCTCTGGGGAGCCGGTATCTGCATTAGACTTTCCGTATTGTCCGAAAATCTCTTGCTTTTTGTCTGCTGCTAAATAAGTTGACATTGTGCTAAGCAATTGATAATTATTGTTTTTCCCCAAAATCGGGGAGACAAATATAGACAAATATTTTCACTACACAACATTTTTCTTAATTTTGCAGGGATATAAAATCAATTTCTATTCAACATGATAAAATTCGAAGAAGCTCTTGAAATTGTACTCTCACACAGTTTAGAAGTTGGCAAAGAGTTGATTCCCCTTTCAGGTGCAATGGGAAGGATATTGTCTTCTCCTGTTTATGCAGACAGAGATATGCCTCCATTCAATAAGTCGGCGGTTGACGGGTATGCCTGCAGAGAAGAAGATCTCGGTAAGGAACTTATTGTCGTTGAAAATATTCCGGCCGGGTATTTTCCCAAATCGGTTATAACAGTCGGCTGTTGCAGCAAGATTATGACCGGAGCAAAGCTTCCGGATGGTGCGGACACGATAATTATGGTAGAGGACGTCATTAAAAAAGGTGACAGAATCAGATATGCAATATCGGATGGGAAAAAGCCTAAAAACAATATCTGCTTAAAAGGGGAAGATCTTAAAAAGGGAGAACTGGTTCTGGAAGAAGGTACTCTTATCAAACCTGAACAGATAGCAATATCGGCTGCAATGGGAATCTCTCAGGTTCCTGTATCTAAGCAGCTAAGAATAGGGTTGTTAAGCACCGGTAATGAGATTGTGGAGCCGGAGATAACCCCAAATGAAGTTCAGATAAGAAACTCTAACGGTTGGCAGTTGCGGGCACAAATTTTAAGAATGGGCTCCATAGCAAACTATTATGGTATAGTTATGGATAATGAGGAGTCACTCCGCAGTTCAATAGTGAAAGCTCTCTCTAAGAATGATATTCTGATTATAACAGGGGGAGTATCTATGGGTGATTTCGATTTTGTACCATCTATTCTCCGTGATCTGGGGCTTGAAATTCTATTCGACAAGATTGCTGTTCAGCCAGGTAAACCAAGTATTTTTGCTATTAAGAGGAGTCTCTGTTACCCTCAGAAAATGGAAAAGGTCGTTTTTGCACTTCCCGGAAATCCTGTGTCATGCTATATTCAGTTTGAATTACTGATCAAACCTTTTATTTTCAAATCTATGGGTGCGGCTAATCCGTCATTATGGATTGAGATGAGTTCTGCCCGGGAATATACGAGAAAGCGTACTGAGAGAATGGCCTTGATACCTGTAAAGGTGGGTCCGGACGGCAGGTTTTCTATTGTGGATTATAATGGCTCCGCCCATATTGTAGCGCTGAATCAAGCTAATGCTATTGCAGAGATTCCTATTGGTGTGTCACACATTAAGGCAGGGGATAAACTTAAAGTATTTCTTCTGCAATAATGGATAGAACTATCAGACATCCCGTAATCGGAGATATTACCGTCAAGAAAAAGATTGGCAACAGAAATATAAGGATAACTGTTCACCCGACAAAAGGGGTAAATGTCTCTATCCCTTGGTTTACCCGTTTTTCAACTGCCGAGAGATTTATTTTTGAAAGAGAGGAGTGGATAATTTCAAGTATCAATAAGCAAAAAACGAAGAGAGAAAAGAGTGCGGTAATATTGGGTGAAGGCAATCCCTTTCATACAATCAAAAGAACCATCTGTTTTTTTGAAATCGGGCAGGGAGAGAGTGCTGCAGATAATAAAATTACTCCGGCAAATAATAAAATAAAAGTAGTTGTCAGACCTGATGAGGGCAAGATAATTTTTCCAAAAGGATCAACCAGAGAAGAGTTGATTTTAGCTGTTGAAAAAATTTTGAGATATGATGCTAAAAAGTACTTGCCTCAAAGGACAAAAGAGCTGGCAGAAAAATTTGGATTCAAGTATAACAAAATATTTCTTAAAAACAATAAAACCAATTGGGGGAGTTGTTCCAAGCTGAAAAATTTAAACCTCAACATACATCTTATGAGGTTAACAATAGAGCTGGCAGATTATGTGATTCTGCATGAACTGTGTCATTTGAAGCACCATAATCATGGTGCTGATTTTCACAAGTTCTTAAACAATCTTTGCGAGGGCAAAGAAAGGTTCTATGCCAAGCAACTCCGCTCAATCCGTACTAATATATAATTCAATGGACAACAATAATAAAACAAAAACAGGAGACCGAATAAATGGCTCCTGTTTTTTGGGTACACAATCTGCGTCCCCGTATACCTACTTTGTCAGCCCGCTGATTCTTATGAAAAGAGCATCAATTCCCTTTAAAAGATCTTGGTTAACAGTCTTGTAAAAGCCTTTTGCGTCATTCTTATCAGGATGATTTACTCTTGAGTATAGATCGTTTCTCAACCCTATTGCATCGTTCATAACCTCAACTGCCTCTTCACTCTTTTTGCTTGGATTTATATAGATAAATGTCCAACAATCAGATATTACCTGGGACAATAAGAAATCGATATCTTTTTTAACTACTCTAAGATTTGCCATTTTAATTTATTTAATTTCGTACAAAGGTATGAAAAATATTTAAATTAAAGCTTAACGACACCAATACCTGGCAGATCAGATAGAGTTACCTTTCCGTCCACTATAAGCATACCTTTGAACACATCGTTCGCAATTAGAAGGTTGCCGTCCAAATCTGCCCATTCTGTCTCAGGTGCAATTTGTGCAGCAGCGGATATTGCGCAAGAAGTTTCTGTCATACATCCAATCATTATTTTCATATGAAAAGATTTAGCCAAAGTGACCATATCACGGGCTTCACGCATACCGGTACATTTCATAAGCTTGATGTTGATACCGTTATAGGCCCCTTTGAGTTTATAGATATCTGTCAACCTTTGACAAGCCTCGTCAGCGATAATCGGTAGCGGACTATTCTCGGTAATCCAGGCAGCCTCATCCAACAATAATTTAGGCATAGGCTGTTCAATCATGTTTACATTTTTTTCGTTAAGCCAATTTATCATTTCCAGGGCATAGTGTTTGTCCTTCCAACCCTGATTGGCATCGACACATATTACTGTATCTGTTACCGAGCGGATTGTGTTTATCATCATCTTATCGGTTGCTTCATCTTTGCCGAGTTTGACTTTTATAACTTTATAAGGTGAGGCTTCACGTGTTTTTTCTTTAACAACCTCTTCTGTATCCAAGCCAATCGTGAAAGAGGTATTAGGAGTGGTAGCGGGATTAAAACCCCAGATTTTCCACCATGGTTGTCCAATAAGCTTACCTACTAAATCATGAAGAGCAATGTCCACAGCGGCTTTTGCAGCTGTGTTGTTACTTGCAATTGCATCTACATAGGCGAGAATATCCTGTATTTCAAACGGAGAGCTAAAGCGGGATAAATCTATTTTCTTTAAAAAATCTATAACGGATGCCTGTGTCTCTCCAAGGTATGGAGGCATTGAGGCCTCTCCGTAACCAACATATCCATCCCATGCAATCTCGGTTAAAACAAGCTGTGTAGTTGTCCGTGATGAGTTTGCGATAGTAAATACATGCCTCAGTTGAGCATCATAGGGTGTGTATGTTAAAACCATTGTTTTGCTCCCTCCTTTACTGCCGTTCAATGCCTTACCTCCCCTTTGTGCAAAGAGTTCAAAAGGATTCAAAATAGCTGCCGCAGCTGTAAGCAAACCAGCCGATCTTAGAAAATCTCTTCTAGTTGTCATATCTTATATTTTAATTTCTTTTTTTAATTAGGGAAATACAAAGGATTTTTTTTAATTGAGACGATGCCCTTATCCTCATCAACTTTGGTAAGAATTCTTTGAGCACGAACTAATCGGGTAGAACCCTCGTAGTAGTTGGCAGCCTCAGGAATAAGAGAATTTATTCTCACAGCGGTTGCACAATGAATAAACTCACCACTTCCTATATACATACCTACATGTGTGATGCGTTCCTTCTTGTCTTTAGTGGCCTTTGATCC
>Ga0209540_10001851_pt1 | contig 15461 bp, 14 predicted proteins | sample BarGraIncu01121A_FD_184501 | JGI IMG/M metagenome (GOLD analysis project Ga0209540, IMG submission 184501) | Arctic peat soil microbial communities from Barrow, Alaska - Barrow Graham LP Incubations 011-21A (SPAdes) (version 2) | ecosystem: Environmental > Terrestrial > Soil > Wetlands > Peat... | reverse complement strand
GCTTCTGACCTGTCCCCGGTGCCAGCGCGAGTTCGAGTTCCGGACATCAGGCAAGGACCCCAGCACTGCCCACTTCTGTTCCAACAGCTGCGCCAGAACCGACATCGCCAGGATGCCAGCTACGGCCGAATCCCGGTCGAGGTCCAGCATCGCCGCCGCCTATGGCGTGGGGAGCAACGGCAGTTATGTGAGCAGCATTGAAGCACCGGTGGGTGAAATCCTGTCGAAGTTGGGCATCGAAGCCGTGCCACAATGGCCGTTCGCCGCACCCGATGAGAGCTTCGGCTGCTGTGCCGACTTCTTCATCCCGGCAATCGGACCGAACGGCACGGTGTGTGAGGTTCAGGGAACCTACTGGCATTCGGACCCCCACCGCTACCAACCGGAGGAGCTCAACGAAACGCAGCTCCGCATTCGGGAGCTGGACCGGCGTAAGCGGGAGCTCCTGGAACTGTTGGACATCGGCTACATCGAGATTTGGGAACGGGACATCCGCAAGGGACCGGAACGGATTGAAGAAGTTCTGCTTCAGCAGTTGGTCCAAGCCGGCTACCGGCTCAAGTAGCAAGCACCCAGCAAACACTTTCCGAGCGTCAGTCGACCTTCATCCCTGCACGGGACCGCTGCCGCCAGCAAACACTCGGCAAACACTATCGGGTGAATGCGCTCAAGATGAACAGATTTCGTTCAACCCTGTTCATCTTGTTCATCTGTGGAGCAACCCCTCGAATTATCGGTGAAGCTATAAGCAGCATTTCCGGGAGAAGGTGAGACCTCTTCCCTCGCGTGCGTGCGCGATACATAGGTCTTATGTCTTTGTACTGAAGGTCTGTAGAAAGAACTGACAGTACCGTCTACGGACTTCCGTAGATGGTTCTGAATTTACTTCTTCTCCCGGGCTGGACCCGGTAGACAACGGGCCCGTAGTGGACTTAGCGGAACAGTAGAGAAAGGGGAAATCGGTAGACCGGGTGAAGAATCACACCTGGAGGAGCTCAACCCAGACCCTCCCGCTCCTTATCACAAGGTCTAGAACAGCAGACCCTCAAGGACCTTCAGCAGACCTGCCATTTCAGACGGTCAAGACCATCTACGGCAAGTTGAACTAGAGACGACTTGTTCCGCCGCCGTCGCATTCCCGCAGCTCAAGCCGCCATTTCAGGCCCGTGGCGGTCCGGTTTCTGGCGACCCGAACCGATGTCCATTTCGACCCCCAACCCGGCCTCAGCGGGGCTCTGGTGGCCTCTGGCGGGCATTTCTATGACTTCTTCCCTTGACATTTCCGTATAGTGGCATATACTACTTATCAGGATTAGGAATTGGCGGCGACTACGATGGTAGAACACAACACAATCGAGAATGTTCACGGCTTCCGGATTGTGGACCCCGAGGATGGCACGCTGGTCTTCAGCCACACCTTCCGCAACTTCCACCTCGATTATGAACCGCAGGACAGTGAGTTCCTTCCGATGGACCTCGAAGTCCGGCGCACCATCAACGACTGTTTGGGGCCATTTCTCCAGCGGACCCACTCCACCACCATCAGCGACATCATCGCTGGCAGCGGCATCACCTGTGGCCCGCTGACCAACCGGGCCTGGCGGTCCTCGCTCATCCTCTTCAACACCGAGCTGCCGCGGCTCGGCTACATCGTGGAGCTCTCGCCCGCGCTGGAGGCCGCCTACAACGGACCGACTCCCGCACCGGGAAATGAGGTGCGCTACTGATGAGCACCCGCCGGAATGTCCATAGTGCCGACTACTTCTTCAGCATCGCCACCGATGACGGCGAGGTTGTGGCAACACATTCCTTCTCGGGACCCCTCATCGAGTGGAACGACCGCGACACCCACTACCTGACCGACGACATCGCCGTCCGCTGCGAAATCGAACGCCAGCTCTCCCGCGGCGACATCTACCATCGCGGTCCCGGCGGCCACCTCGCCATCAGCCGACCCGGCGACAGCGACTACACCACACTGTTGTTGACCATCCTCAGCTATGAGCTCGACCGGCTGGGATATGGACTTGGTCTATCGCTACCTCTGCGGGATGTGCTGGACCTGGAACTGCGACAGCTCGCTCAAGCGGGTGATTAGAAGACGACCACTTCCAACCCGGCGCCGGACCGCCCCCTTCATCCCCCTGTTTAGGTCCAGCACCGAGTCCTCTAAAGAAGGCCCCCTCCGTTCCCCGCGGAGCCGGGGCCTTCGACTTGTGCTGAAAGTCATATAGTTATAGTTAAACTGTTGACATTATCGTATATCGTGATATGCTTTAATGTTAGGATTTCGATTAGGAGAACACTACTATGAAGGGAAGAAGTTGGACATCAAGTAATCACCGCGGGGACCTGGACCTGGAGCTCGCCCTGATAGTGGCCCTGCTCTGCATGGCCTGTATCTATGCTCTCGGGTTTCTCGGTATCAACATCGGCGACAAGCTCACGGAGGCCGCGAGCATCCAGACGGATTCGTATGTTGGCGGTCCCAGCGTTCCCAATCTCAGCCCCATCGAGGACCCGCCCGGCTCCGGCCGCTACCCCATTGGCCCCATCACGGGTGGCACGCCGCCCTACCAGGTCATTGAGATAACCGACCCGGCTAACCCCGTGGTCATCGGCACTACCCCCGACATCTTCACCATCACGGACCCGACCGTCGGTGAACACGACTTCCAGGTTGTCGATGATGGAGACAATCGACTCGAAAACCCCATCGTCATCACAGTCGTGGAGCCCCCAGCGGTTCCGGACTTGAACCCCGTCGAGGATCCACCGGGCTCCGGCCTCTACCCGATAGGACCCATCACGGGTGGCACGCCTCCCTACCAAATCATTGAGATTACCGACCCGGCTAACCCGGTCATCATCGGCGAGACTCCCGACATCTTCATCATCACGGACCCGACCCCCGGCGACCACAGCTACACCGCCATTGACGACCACGGAACCCGACTGGTCCAACCCATCACCATAACCATTGCCATTGCCGAAACCACCTACTTCACCAGCGACGGAGTCGGGACCATCACGGGCTACGACAATGTTCGGGCAACCGCCGACGGACATTCGATGGCGAATGAGACCATTCCCGCCAGCATCAACGGTGTGTCCACCAAGGCAATTGCCATGGGCGTCGCAATCAGCCTGCCGGGCTTCAGCAAGCTCACCGGCTCGCTGACCTTTGCGGATGGCATCACCAGTATCGGTGCTGGAGCCTTCCAGGGTTGCTCGGGTCTCACGGGTGTCTCCTTGCCCACCAACCTCACCAGCATCGAGAACCAGGTCTTCTACAACTGCTGGGGGCTCACGGGAACTCTGACCATTCCATCCGGGACCACCAACATCGGTGTCAGTGCCTTCTCCGGCTGCTCGGGACTGACCGCCGTCTCCTTCCCCGAGAGCCTCACCAGCATCGGGAACTACGCCTTCAACTTCTGCTGGAGGCTCACGGGTCTGAACCTACCCTCCGGACTCACCAGCATCGGCCACTATGCCTTCCAGAACTGCCGCGGTCTCACGGGGCCACTGAATCTCCCGGCGGGCCTCACAACTATCGGCATCTGGGCGTTCGACAACTGCTGGGGTATCACCAGCATCGTTCTGCCGGACAATTTGATCAGCATCGGCGACTATGTCTTCCAGAACTGCCGCGGTCTCACGGGCATCTCGTTCCCGGCTAATCTCACCAGCATCGGTAGAAACGCCTTCGCTGGCTGCTCGGGGCTCGCTTCGGTTGACTTCCCGACGAGTCTCACCAGCATCGGCCAGGGCGCCTTTGCTAACTGCGCGGGACTCACGGGCACGCTCACCATCCCGGCCGGCATCACCAGCATCGGCCAGAACGCCTTCGCCTCCTGCTCGGGACTCACGACCACCAAGGTCTATGCCACCTGCACCTTCGGCTCCGTGGTGTTCGTGAGTTGTACGAATCTCACCGTATCCATCCCGGTAGCCAAGACCACCTGGACAGCCGCATTCTTCGGTGCGAAGGCGGTCAGCACCTACTAGCCAACCCCACCACACGGGAGGAGGCCGGTCGTCAGTCTCCAAAACCACTTGACACTCCCCTGTCATCCAGGACCGGTCTCCTCCCACCAGAAACTCAGGACCCCACCAAGCAAGCCGGTGGGGTCTTCATTTGGACCTCGTCAATTCGAGGGATTGTTATAGACATCATTCAGTGCCGGTGGTAGCAACCACCGGACTTCTATGTCGATATAGCGTCAACTACTTGCTTCTCTATAATTTGGTGCTATACTTATATATAAGGATGAATTGGAAGGATTGACACTATGAAGAAAGGATTGTTCGGAAGTCAGCACGGTAGCCTCACGCTTGAGTTGGCCTTCATTGTGCCCGTGATGATGATGCTGGTGCTGGGCAGCATTTCCCTGGGCATTTCACTCATAGACAAGTCCGTAATCCGGGATGCCAGCTTCGTCGGTGCCCGGAGCATCTCCTCGACCGGTGTGGACAGTGAGCAGGTCCGCAAGGACATCCAGGTCCAGCTCGCCGACAACTTCATTGCTGGTCCCGACAGCGTTCTGGTCAGAATCAGCTACCTGGATGTCAACGGAATGGACTACTCGCTGGAACAGCCGGCGTCCGATACGGTGGTGGATTACCCCGTTGCCGCCGGTGCCGGTGAACAGCTCCGGGTCGAACTCACCTCCCTGGACTATGTGCTGGACCTGCCCTTCATCTCCTCAAGTGTCTTCGATATGCGCGGCGTGAGCGTCTCACGGAATTCGGTGGCACCGTGATGAAGACTCCTGCCACGGACCGCGGTGCCATCACACTCTGGTTCGCCTTCACCCTACCGGTCCTCTTCAGCCTCCTGCTGCTTCTGGGCGTGAGCTCAAGTGTGTTCCGTGATATGGAGCGCTCCACCCAGAATGCCGGAGACCTCGTTGCCCGGGCCGCAGTGCTGGAGACAATCCCCTACTCGGAACCCGTGGCGATTGACAGCCAGGGTGCCCACTTCACGGCCATGGACTACTTGCTGGAGAATCTGACACCGATGGCCGCCTTCTATCTCGATGACCTGGAGACTCTCATCACCAATCCGGACCTGCGGCTCGATGACCTGACCAACCGGCCGATAAGCACCACTCAGCAGGGAATCGCCGTCAAGGTTCTCACCGTCGGTCTCGATATCGACCCGACCACCGGGGAGCTCGCGGCATCACCCGCGGTGCTTGTCGTCATCCAGATGGATGTCGACTGTGTCTTCGAGCAGCGGCAAATCACGACCTACTCGGTGGCTCGCCTGCCCATCACAAATCCCTAGACAACATCCCCTCAATTCTGCCGCGACCACTATAAACATCATTCTACCAATTGTTATGCCGCTACCATTGACAATTATACAGCATAGTGTATACTTCTATACAGGATTTAATTAGGAGTAATGGACACTATGAACAGAGGGGACTTGCTCGGATTCACCCGCTCTAGCAGAGGTTCGCTGAACCTGGAGCTCGCACTAATCACTGCTCTACTCGTCATCGCCTGTGTGGGTGCCCTCACCTTCCTTGGTGGCAGCATCTCGAATCGTCTCAACAACAGCGCGGGCCAGGTCGATGGTGTCGGCGCGGCGGTCGAGGAGGTCCATATCAACTACTTCCTCACGGACGGTGCCGGCACGATAACCGGCTACGATACTGCCGGCTCGGGAGTGAATGAAGTTATCCCCGCCAGCATCAACGGTGTGCCCATCACCGCCATTGCCGCGGGAACCTCAACCTCCCCCTACTGTCTCCCCGGCTTCGGTCAACTATCCGGCACGCTGACCTTTGCGGATGGCATCACCAGCATCGGCAACTACGCCTTCTACAACTGCTCGGGACTCAGCGGAACGCTCACTCTCCCGGCTGGACTAACCAGCGTCGGCGAGGATGCTTTCGGCTTCTGCTCGGGTCTCACCGGGACGCTCACCTTCCCCTCCGGTTTCACCAGCACCGGAATCTATGCCTTCGAGGGCTGCTCGGGTCTCACGGGCATCTCCTTCCCGACTGGTCTAACCAGCATCAGTATGGGTGCCTTCGCCAACTGCTCGGGGCTCACCTCGGTTGACTTCCCGGCGAGTCTAACCAGCATCGGTGGCAGTGCCTTCAATGTCTGCTCCGGTCTCACGGGAACTCTCACCCTCCCCGACGGTCTGACCACCATCGGCACCAATGCCTTCTACGGTCCGGTATCCGTCTCGGGAAACAACGCGAACTTCTCGACAGTGGATGGAGTGCTCTTCAACAAGACCGGCACCACGCTGGTCTACTACCCACGGTCCCGCAGCGGTGCCTACACGATTCCGGAAACCATCACCAGCATCGGCAACTATGCCTTCTCCAACTGCCTAGGTCTCACCTCGGTTGATCTGCCGGCGAGTCTAACCATCATCGGCTCCTCTGCCTTCAATAGCTGCTCCGGTCTCACCACAGCGACACTGGGAACGAATGTGAGCACTCTCGGAACCAAGGTCTTCAACCTGTGCTCGAACCTCACGGTTAGTCGCCCCGCTGCGAAGACCACCTGGACTGCGACATTCCTCGGTTGCTATGCCGTTAGCACCTACGGGAGTGTAGACACCTACACGCTGACGGTCTCCGCTGGGTCGAATGGAACCATCTCGCCAACGACACTGACGGTCAATTCCGGCTCGAACCAGAGCTTCGCCATTACTCCGAGCACCGGCTATCACATCGTCATGGTCTTCGTGGATAGCACTCCTGTGGGACCCTCCGCTGTTTACACCCTCTATGGCATCGCCGCGAACCACACCATCACCGCGACCTTCGCCATCGGCATCACCGACACAGTTAGCTTCAACCCCAATGGTGGCACGCCCCCCGGCTCCCGCGGATACACGATAAACGACGGCACTTCCTTCGGTGGTGGACTCCCCGCGGCGTGGTTCACGAAGACCGGCTACACCTTCAACGGCTGGAACACGGCGGCGGATGGCAGTGGCAGTGCCTTCACTCTCCTGACCACGGTCAATGGATCCCTCACCGTCTATGCCCAGTGGATTGTTCAGTAATGAAGGGGCTAACCAGAACACTCGGAAACCAGCACAGAAGCTTGTCATCGCAGCTGGAGACAACACCTACGGTCAGTGCGATGTGGGCGGCTGGTAGTCGGCAGCTCTAATCACGACGACATCAAGGAACCCCCTCTGAGGTGAACTTCAGCAGGGGGTTCTTCTTTGGGTTTGGAAATTCCTAACCGGCCCAGCGAATCACGAAATTGAAGACCAGGGACGCTACATAGATGGCCAACACCACCAGGTAGAAGACCACCATCGCCAGCAGCACTCGGCCAGCCAACACCACAACCCCGCTGATGGTCGCAATGACACCCGCGGGAGTCGGAGTCCAGGTGAAGCTCGGAGTGGTGGCTACGACGGTTTCCGCAGCGTAGTCGCGGTCCCAGGTCTCGGTCTCAACTTCGATGTAGGGAACCCAGGGTGCCGGAACGGGAGCAGAGGTAGGTATGTCGAAGGTGGTGGGGACGGAGTGAACTCGCAGGTCCGCGGGATGGGCCTCGAAGTAGTCGCGGGCCTCGTTGAGAAGCTTTGCTCTTTCCTCATAAACCCGCCCCTGCCCTACCGGAGCGTGGTCCGGATGCCACTGACGCATCTGGCGCCGGTAGTGGTGCTGGAGCTCGGTGGGAGTGGCGTTGTCCGAGAGCTGGAGTAGCTCACGATAACCCTTCACCCGGTCTGCTTGTGTAGCGTTCACTGTCTTCTCCTGCTGATTACATCCTATCTAGAAGTATAGCACTGTATAGCGACAAATCAACCCTTTAGACTTGCTTTCCTATACAGATATGCTATACTTAGAGCACGGATTGAATTGGAGTGATTGATATGCGAACAAGGGACATCTACACGGGTTTGGGTCTCCTGGTCGTGTTTCTCCTCCAGACTTCACCCGTTCTCGCGGGCAATGTCCTCTCGTCCAGCTCCATCACGATTCCCCCCGTCGACCCCACACTGCTCCCGCGGGCCCTGAGCCAGACGGTCTCGCTGGTGTTCGGGCTCGCGCTCGTGGCCACTCTCGCCAATGTGTTGTGCCGGCGCGTGGCACTCGTCAACGCCCGCACCGAGGGTCGCCCGACTGCCCTCAGTTCCCTCCGATGGGCACTGGCACTGCTGCTGGGCACAGCGGTCTCCTGGAGCGCCCTAGCGACCCTGGTCGCCAACATCAAAGTGGTGGTCTAGATGGAAACCTCCTCGGACCTCCGACGCCGCATCTTCGCAACCAAGACCGGTGATGATGAAGCGAGCAAACGCATCCGTGTCTACGCATCCCTCGCCAATGACCAGGAGTGGTTCATCTTCCTGCTGGGCCTTGCCGATGGCCGGACCCCGAGCGAAGCCCCCATTGCCGAATCTCCACTGAGCGATGACCAGCTGGCACAGCTACTGAGCACACCCCAGGTGGACGCGGAACAGGTCCGCAATCAGCTGTGGACCGAGTTCACGATGCCTGGCACCGCAGCTGGCCAGCCGCTCACGGAGGAGGAACTCACGGTCATCGCCGCCGAGTTCGGTCGTTGTGTGGGCCCCACCACCATTCGGAAGCACGCCCACGGTGGTGATACCAAATGAGAACCATCGAGCGATTGACCAAGGAACTCGACAAGAAGCATCTGGAGCGAGAGCAACTGAGCAACGAAATCGCCCGGCTCTGGAGGGCTTCCGGCGACCTTGATTGGAGGCGGCTCGACAGCGGCGAAATCCTCGACTACTGGACTTGTTTCACCCAGGAGTATCAACCCCTGCTCAATGAGCTCAAGGAATTGGAGACCGGGGTGGCCCGGCGTGTAGCCGCCCTCCGCGCTCCCCAACCGCAACCCCAACCGCAACCCGAGCCCGTCAAGCCGGTGGTAGCGGTGCTTCCGCCCGTCGTGGTGGAGAGACCGAAGTCGGAGGGTCCGCCAAGGGGCACCATTCCACCCATTGACGACGAAATCGAAGCGTTGGTCCGGACCGTTGCCCTCGCCAACCACCAGCGGTCCGATGCCGCCGTGGACCGCTATCACCGGTTCCACCTGCGGGCTCTAGACGAGAAGCGCCAGCGGGATGCCCTCGCACCCGAGTTCCACCGCCAGCTCAAGGAAGTCCAACGGCTGCGGCAATTGGTGAAGAACAGCAATGCCGCTGCGGCAGTCGAGCTCAGCAAGATGGCCGGACCCTTTGCGACGCTGGAGCGGGAACACCACATCCATCAGAGCCGCTACGGACGCTTCTGCTTCGAGCTGCGGCGACTGCGGGGAGAGGCCCCCAACACCTACCGCCGAGAGAAGTAGCCCTTTCTTCATCACGCTCTTGAACGCAACTCAGCCCCCCGTTTCCGAGGGGCTGAATCGCAGGATGTGGAGTGATGTAGGGAGCTCCGGGGGTGGAGCTCGACAGGCATCAGACACTACTCGAAGCACTATACATTGCTATCATCCAAATGTCAAGAGCAAATGTTCATAATTCGTATAATTTACTGCGCTCACCTACTTGACATTAAGTATAATACCTGTATACTTATCGGTATAGGATTACCAGTATAGGAGCGTGCGAGATGGGAGTGAAGTCAGGGAATCGAAACAGGTCGACGGTAGCGGATGGCACGGGTGAGGTTGTCGAGCGGCGCTACACCCAGGACAGCATTCTGGACCTCGAAACCGATGCCCGCGACGACTACCTGGAAACCCACAATCTCACCAAGGAACTCGCGCTCCACGCCCAGGAGGCACTGGACGAGTTCCGCCACTACGACGATGAAATCGGCGTCTCCTATGTCCTTCAGGATGAAGTCATCGAACAGTTCTTCGAGCGCCAGGGCCCCCAGGTGGCCGACTCAATCGAAGAAGACTACATCGCCGAATTGATGGGCGATGGAATGTCCGCCGATGATGCCCTCCAAACTGCTCTGGCGGTCGACTTCAACGAACTGGTGGCCGCCTCCCAGGACTACTTCACCGATGCTCTCTGGGATGCTGCTCAGACCAACGAGGTGGGCTACTTCAGAACCCGCGAGGGCTACGAGAAGGCCAAACAGCGGGCTCTGGCGGAGTTGGGACTGGCACCGCAGCCACCGCAGCCCCTCATCGAGATGAATTCCGAGTGGACCGCCGACCAACTGCGTCAACTCAAGGTTGTGGCAGCCGGCGGCGACATCGAATTCAAGCGGGTCCTCCCCACTCCCCAATTCGCCATCGCATCACTCCACCTGCTGCCGGAGCTGCTGGCCAGTGCCGACAAGCGAACCCCCAGCAATCTGCGGGAGCTCTACGCGGTGGCCCTCTCCGACGAACTCTGTGATGCCGACGGCAGCTGGTTCGGAATGCTGATGAACTCCGACCACTGCCAGGTGGCCGGCAGCTACCGAGCCCTCTACCGACTCCGAGCTATCCGTTTCCAGCGCGAGAAGTTGGGCCGCGAAGTCCCGCAGCTGGAGAAGCAGGTCAAGAAGGCCAACAAGTTCACCCGCCCCTCCATCCAGAACAGACTCGACGAAGCCCGCGAGGAATCACTACGCATCAACAACGAAATCGCCGCTACCGAGGCCATCTTCGAGAGCTCCGAGGCCCAGGAGGAGCGGAAGCTCGTGGAACAGGTGTCCGGGGCCTATGCCACGGCCACTGATGCGCTCCGCACCGGCATCAACGGCTACCTCGACGGTAAGGGAAGCTACGCCGACCTGGAGACGGCCGCCAATGGGTGGTTGGACACCGTGGAGACCATCAAGGAACGGGTGTTGGAGAAGTAGACCTTCTCACTCGGAAATGGGTTGGAACGGCACGAAGCGGCCAGCAGCCGTGATTGATGAAGGAGAACGGTAATGGGAGTGAGAACAGAGCAGAGAGCCTACCTCGTGGGGAACGATGACTCCCCACTGATGGCAGCTGTCGAAGACCCCACAATCGACGACGGATTCTCGACATACAGGAACCTCAATGACAGCACCAAGCAGTTCATCACCAAGGCTCGCGGACGCATTCGTATGGGCGGACGCCGGGACGATTTCCGGGACTACGAAGACTTCCGAGAATGGTTCCTTGAAGAGCTCGACTCCGCCGTAAACCCACCGAATGACTTCATCTACCTGTGGGATGGCGTCGATGTGGAAGCACTGACCCGGTTCGTCTGGGTGTGTGAACTGACCTAGGGATTTGTGCGTTGCGATAGGTATCAAACGGCCAGAAGCCGCGAAGGAGAACAGGAAGTGGAGAGATGGGAGTAAAGCCAGGTAGCAGAATCAGAATGGCCACCGTCGACACAGGTGTTGTCGAGCGTGTAGTGGCACCAGCCGTCGCTCAGCCGGCGGACCTGATGGAGATGACCCACGACAAGCTCGTGTGGCTCTTCAGCGAGGATGCCGCCAGCTACCTCGACGAGCACAGGGTCGGCACGGACAACGGCGACAACAGCGCGGACTACGTCGTGATTCCGGAGATTCTTGCCGACTACGACAACGACACAACGGACCTTATAGCCAACCTCCAGGACCGTTTCGCGACCTACCTCGTGGACGGTGCTGACATGGACTCCGACGAAGCCGTGGAGAGGGCCGAGGAGCTCATCGACGACGACTTCCTAAGCGCCTATCGGAACGAGTTCATCGCGTCGGTGAAGCAGGAGTGCGCCGACCGCGGCATCCGCTACTTCGACATCCAGCGGGACCTCCGGGACGCACCGACCGAGAAAGCCCCAGTGGACGCTGCCGACCGACTGGCGGAGGCTCAGGAGAAACTGGAACAGGCCCGCGCACGCCAGGATGTCCTTAGGAAAGAGCGTGAGGGCATAGAGGATGTCATCGAGCGGGACCAGAAGTATCTGGACAACCTCGACAACCCAGGAACGCACCCGAACACATTGGAGAGTGCCCTAGCGGGCAACCGCGACGAATCGCGGGAGTTCATCGAGGCCCAGATTGCCGAGAAGAGGGCCAGTATGGCCGCCGTCGTGGCCCGCGAGGCGCAGGAGGCGGAGGACTACAAGGTCGTCCTCTCCGCAAGGAACGCCGCAAAGGCAGCGGAGCACTCCAGCAAACCCGTGGAGGTCGCCCAACTGCTCAACGACGAGGACTCCTTCCACGATGGTGAAGAGAACCTCGTCGACATCACCGAATTGCTGGGTCTGTCCCGCGACATCGAGTATGTGGCTCCCACGCCCGTCGCTGTCGCCCTCAATCCCAGAGGGATGGACCGGGCCACCAAACGATTCCTGACCGGCTACGCCATCCCGGTGATGGCCGAACACGGTCTGGACCCGCTGAAGTTCGATAGCTGGGAGGACTTCCGCGACCAGTTTGTCGAGGTCTCCGGCGAGTTCCTGGAGATGGCGGGCAAGGACCCCTACTCCGCGGAGTTCGATGTCGACTACGACGAGATTGCCAAGCGTCTTTGGACGGGCGCCAGGGTCCGCAACAACTAGACATTCACCCGGTCTCCGGGTTCGTGCGACAGCGTGAAGCGGCCAGAAGCCGTGATTGGTAAATGGGAGTGTGAAGAGATGGGAGTCAAACCAGGAAACAGAGTAGTGATGACGGCAGCCGACACCGGTGTCGTTGAAAGAACCGTTAACACCGATAATCACGCCGGCGGGGCCGCCTACGAGGCACCCGACTACTTCGACAGCAACCCCGACGACTATGTGGCCAACGGTGAAATGCCGGAAGCAGAGCGGGACTACCGCAGCTGGAACCGCCGGCCCGAGTTCAGCCAGTTCGTCGCCGGCATCCGCTATCGGAGCGGCGCCGAGAATGACCTCTACGACTGGTGCCACGACGAGGAGTGCGAACCCCTCTTCATCGACAATCCGGACGCCAAGACGGACCAGGTGGACACCCAGGGCAACTCCCTCACCAAGATGGAGGAGGTCGAGTCCCAGGCGGCGCTCCACGGCTTCGAGGTCGAGTGGGGCGACTACGACGAGGACAGCGACCAGGTCAAGCTCTGGCTCCACGACCCGAAAGTGCTGGACCTGATGCCGAAGGACTACAACCCCTACACCGAGCGCCGGCCCTTCTCGGAGGAGGAGCTCAAGCGGGCCAAGCGTTTCCTGAAGGACAACGAACACGAGATTCGGGAACTCAAGAAGCGTCCCACCGTGGAGGATGCCGCACGGCGACTGCGCTCCAATCCCGACGAGGCGGAGGAGTTCGACCGGACCTATCTCAAGGAAGAGAAAGACCGCAGCGAAAGAGAGTGGAGGACAAAGATGGATGCGGCCGCCAAGCACTTCAAGTCCGTCGAGGACGAAGAGGAACGGGCCCGGCGAGCATACGACGGGGACGCAGAGTAGCTCCTCTCACTCATCACCCCCGAACTTCACGGGACCCTCCACAGCAATGTCGGAGGGTCCCGTTTCGTGGTGAGAACTATAAGCACCATTATACCATTCTAGGCGTCAATTCTTTGACATTATGTATAGCTGTGATATACTTTATGATAGGATTGCTATATCGGAGGACACTACTATGAGAGAGGACAGCATCACCCTGTATCTGGAGTTGGCGAAGGCCAAGAAGGCCTACTCCAAGAGTCTCAAGACGATGGTTGTCTCGGCACTGCTGCTCGTGGTCTTTGCGGCCATCGCGCTCCCCGGCATCACCAAGGCCAGCTTCGTGGGCAGCGATGTCATCAACGGTCCCGTCATCGAGGGCAAGCCCACCATCGAGCTGGACGCCTACGGTGTCAGCTTCAATCCGGAGCTACTCAAGACCGATGCCGACGCCAAGCAGTGGGAGACCGCCCCCAAGGAGACCAACCGCATCAAGATCCAAGTGGAGCCGGCCTTCAGTGTTGCCGACATCGCCGCCGGCAAGGACAAGGATTTCGCCTCCACCGGTCGCATCCGCTACAACCTCTACTTCGTGAACGGCACCAACCGGAGTCGGGTCTACTCGGACCAGGAAGTCTATGTCTACTTCTCGCCCGGCAGTGCCTACACCACCTACAAGAACCTCCAGAACGAGTTCAGCCTCAAGCAGTCGCTCCTGGTCAACGACCGGGACTTCCACGACTACTACCTCAGCAACTTCCTCTTCCTGGAGCTCTACCTCAAGGAAGCCCTCCCCCAGAATGGAACCTTCACCTGGGCTGCCGGCAACGGCGTCGACGCCACCAATCTGACCACCCTCAACAATGCGTTCGCGGCACCCACCGCTGACTTCACCAAGACACTCAAGAACCGCAGCAATCCCTATCACCAGGCCGGCACCGACAAGGGCCTCTACCTGGCGCCCTACTCCCCTATCCAGTATCAGGCGATGCCGGAGTGGGAGGCCACCTACCGCCTCTCCGAGGTTGCCTATGTGGCCAAGACCTACTTCCCCGAGGGCTTCGGCGATTCCAAGACACTGACCCAGCACGACCTCGAAGTCTTCTACACCCAGTTGATGAATGTCCCCGGCCTCTACGACGAGAGCTTCCGGGCCTTCTACGACCCCATCAAACACCTGGGTCTCGGCGAGAGCTTCTACACCCTCAGCCGCACCTCGGTGTCCGATGTCAGCCAGCTGCTGCCCCGCGACAGCCACAGCGGCTACTACAACGCCGCCGGAACACTGGTCGGCAGCGGCTGCGACTTCCTGGCACTCCCCACCTTCGCGGCCAACTTCTACCGGCCGGCCACGCTGGTATCTCCGCTGAACCTGGAGTATGGCTTCCTCGCTAACCAACCCGCCCTTGCCGGTCTGAATGCCAGCGACTACGCCAGCAGTGGCAGCGACACCTACCAGAATGTCCTGGTCCCGCTGGCCACCGACAACGGCGACAGCTACCTCGCCAACAACGGCGACGACACCTTCAGCGTCTACACCCTGGAGCGCAACTCACTCCGCATCAGCGACCTCAGCAACAAGGCCGGGGGCATCCAGACTGCGGGCATCGACACCAGCGTTCCCACCGACAAGCTCCGGAGCCAGGTCGTGCCGGTGCTACTCACGCCGCCTGCGGATTTCCCCGGCGTCAAGGAGAACTACACCTACACCCAGCTCAAGACGATGTATGACGACCCCAAGAACACGGCACTGGCCAACTACAAGTTCACGGACCCGAGTCTACTGAGTGCACTCTTCAACACCATCAGCGACGCCGACCGCGCCAGCAGTTCCAATGACATAGTCCGCAACCCCTTCAAGCCCTACCAGACCTACCAGCTGCTGCTCTCCACCCCGGCCGCCAAAGCCCAGTGGGACCAGCTGTTTGCGGATGCCGGCAGCAACGGCAAGCGCATCATCAACACCGGCCTGGCCAACCAAGCCGGCAAGCGGGTCATCGAGGATGGCATCAACACCGTGATTCTCGGTGCCGACAACCCTGTCATCTTCGACGCCGCCTCCAAGTTGCTCGGAGACAAGAGCAGCAGCGACGGCACCGTGAACCAGTCCAATGTGCCGATTCTCGGCGATATGATGATTTGGCTGGCGGGTGCCACCAACCCCGACAGCAGCCAG
>Ga0209540_10001850_pt1 | contig 15469 bp, 14 predicted proteins | sample BarGraIncu01121A_FD_184501 | JGI IMG/M metagenome (GOLD analysis project Ga0209540, IMG submission 184501) | Arctic peat soil microbial communities from Barrow, Alaska - Barrow Graham LP Incubations 011-21A (SPAdes) (version 2) | ecosystem: Environmental > Terrestrial > Soil > Wetlands > Peat... | reverse complement strand
TCACGGCCGTGCTCGGCGCTCTATCCGAGCGTGAGCGCCACGTGATCGAGCTTCGCTACGGACTGAACGGCCAGCGCCCGCGCACATTGGAAGAGGTCGGTCGCGCCTTCGGCGTGACGCGGGAGCGCGTGCGCCAGATCGAGACCATGACGCTGAGGCGGCTCGAGCAGCTACCCGAGGCGCAGGCGCTTCGGAACTGCACCTGAAGCAACGAAAGCCCGCCGCCTTCGGCCGCATAAAGACTTTCGTTGGTAGGAGTTGAGGACGGCGTCAACTGGGCCGCAGCCGCGCATGTCGGCTGCGGCGAGAACTTCGCTGTTTCAGATCGGCCCGACGCACACGCACCTCCACTCCGCCGGGCCGCCAAAGTAGTATCTGTCGCCGCTCCCCGGGGAAATGCGGGCAGAATGCATGATCGTGCGACTTCCTTCGAAGGTACTCCACCTATCGTCTCCGCAGAGCGGGGGGAGCTTTGACATCCGCTGAGACGCCGGCGGCCGGCGGTCGTGAAGTGGTTGTGGGCGACACGGCGATGAAGCTCGACGCGCGCCCCGTCGAGGGCGCGCTCGTGGATGTCGACGGCGAGCGTTTCTACCGCGTCTCCAACTACGACGAGATGCCGCCGTTCTTGATGAGCCTGGCCAGCGACTCCGACCATTGGCTGTTCGTCGCTTCGAACGGTGCCCTCACTGCCGGGCGTATCAACCGCGACCACGCGCTCTTTCCGTACACGACCGACGACCGCCTCTACGACAGTCAGGAGTTCACCGGACCGAAGACGCTGCTGCGGGTCACCCATGAGGGCACGACCTCGCTCTGGGAGCCGTTCTCGCAGCGCTACGAGGGCATGTACCGCGTGACGCGCACCCTCTTCAAGAGCGTTTTGAGCAACAAGATCATCTTCGAGGAGGTCAACGAGGATCTGGATCTGGCCTTCTCCTACGTATGGCTTACGAGCGAGCGCTTCGGATTTGTTCGACGCGCGGCGCTGGTCAACCAGAGCAGCGAGCCGCGCTCGGTGGAGCTGCTCGACGGCGTTCAGAACCTACTGCCGCACGGAATCGGGTACCGCTTCCAGATGGAGCTCAGCACTCTCGCCGACGGCTATAAGCGAACCGAGCTCGAGCCGGAGACGGGACTGGCGCTGATCCGTTTGAGCGCGGTTCCGACCGATCGCGCCGAACCGAACGAGGCACTGAGAGCGACGACCGTGTGGTCGTATGGCCTGGAGCCGGCAAGGCGGCTGCTGTCGGCGGTGCAGGTCGATCGTTTCCGCGCCGGGCATGCGCTGGAGCAGGAGACCGAGGTGCACGGACGTCGAGGCGCCTACTTCCTCAACTCCTCGCTCGAGCTGCGCGGCGGTGAGCGGAAGACCTGGTACGTCGTGGCCGAGATCGACCAGGATGCGGCCGACGTGGCGGCGGTGCTGGAGTTGCTGCGCGAGGGCCGCGATCTCCAGGCAACAATCGAGGAGGATGTCGAGCGCGGCACGCGTAACCTCGTCCGCATCGTCGCGAGCGCTGACGGCCTACAGGCGAGCGAGGACGAGCTGAGCGAGTGGCGTCACTTCTCCAACGCGCTGTTCAACGTAATGCGCGGCGGCATTCCCGACCGCGGCTACTGGATCTCGCGCTCGGATCTCGCCTCCTACATCGGCTGCGCCAACCGAGATGTCGCGCGCCGGCAGGCGACGTTCCTGGACTCGCTACCTGAGGCGATGTCGCACGGGGAGCTGATGGCACAGGTGAACGAGCGGGACGACGCCGACCTCGTTCGGCTGGTCTCGGAGTACCTGCCGCTGACCTTCAGCCGCCGCCACGGCGACCCAAGCCGACCCTGGAATTTCTTCTCGATCGAGACCAAGGACGAGCGGGGCGAGAAGAGCCTCAACTACCAGGGAAACTGGCGCGACATCTTCCAGAACTGGGAGGCGCTCGCGCTCTCGTTCCCCGGCTACGCCGAGAGCATGGTCTTCAAGTTCCTCGATGCCTCGACCGTCGACGGCAACAACCCTTATCGGATCGGCCGCCACGGCTTCGACTGGGATCGCCCCGATCCGGAAGATCTCTGGGGCTCTTTCGGCTACTGGGGCGACCATCAGGTCATCTACCTGCTCAAGCTGCTAGAGCTCTCCGAGCGTTACCACCCCGGCGCGGTCAGGGACATGTTGACTCGGCGCCTGTTCGCCTACGCGGATATCCCCTACCGGATCAGGCCATACGAGGCGCTGCTCGCGGATCCCCGCAACACGATCGACTACGATCTCGCGCTCGAGCGCCGTATCGAAGAGAGAATCGGCACGCTGGGCCAGGATGCGAAGGCCGTTCCCGACGGCAAAGGTGGCATCTCCCGCGCCAACCTGACCGAGAAGCTCCTGGTCGTTGCGCTCAGCAAGCTGACGAACTTCATTCCCGAGGCCGGCATCTGGATGAACACTCAGCGGCCGGAGTGGAACGACGCCAACAACGCCCTCGTCGGCTACGGCGTCTCGATGGTGACGCTCTACTACCTGCGTCGCCTCCTCACCTTCTGCAGGAGCCTGTTCACGACACTGGATGGGGAAAACGTCGAGGTCTCCGCAGAGGTGGCCGGGCTCTTCGCTGCGCATCTGGCGGCGCTCGAACAGCACAGCGGCTTGCTTGCCGGCCCGATCTCGGATCGCGATCGCAGGCGCGTGCTGGACGCGCTCGGCGAAGCCGGTAGCGACTACCGCTCGAAGTTCTACGCCGCTGGGCTCTCGGGCGAGCTGATCGGGCTCAGCGCTGATCAGCTGGCGCACTTCTGCGATGTCGCGCTGCGACACATCGACCACTCGATCCGGGCCAACCGACGAGAAGACGGTCTCTACCACGCTTACAACTTGATGAAGACGAGCGGCGAGGGAATCGAGCTGCGACGGCTCTACGAGATGCTCGAAGGTCAGGTCGCCGTGCTTAGCTCAGGCGCGCTCTCGGTGCGCGAGGCGGTCGAGGTGCTCGACGCGCTGCGGGCGAGCCAGCTCTACCGGGGCGACCAAAACAGCTACATCCTCTACCCCAACCGTCGGCTGCCGAGCTTTCTGGAGAAGAACAACATCCCCGAGGAGATGCTCCGGCGCTCGCGCCTGTTGACCTCGATGGTCGACCGAGGCGACACGCGGATCGTCGTTCGCGACTCGAGCGGCATGACCCACTTCAACGCCGCCTTCCGGAATGCGCGCCTGCTCGAGGAAGCGCTGGCGGGGCTGACGGACGAGTCCGAGCGTCTTGCCCAGGAGGAGACACCACTGCTCCTCGAGATGTACGAGGAACTGTTCGACCACCAGTCCTTTACCGGGCGCTCCGGCGCCTTCTACAAGTACGAGGGGCTCGGGAGCATCTACTGGCACATGGTCTCGAAGCTCTTGCTCGCCGTTCAGGAGACCCTCGACGCCGCCGTTCGGGCCGAGGAGGACGTGGCCTTGCTCGATCGTCTCAGGAGCCACTATCACGAGATCCGCGAGGGCATCGGCGTTCACAAGTCGCCGGCGCTCTACGGGGCCATCCCGATCGACCCCTACTCGCACACGCCGAGCTTCGCGGGCGTACAGCAGCCGGGGATGACGGGGCAGGTGAAAGAGGATCTGATCTCGCGTTTCGGCGAGCTGGGAGTCCACGTCGAGGACGGGCGCCTCGGTTTTCGCCCGCATCTGATGCTCGAGGGCGAGTTTCTATCCGGCCCTCGTAGCTTCGTCTACTGCGAGAGCGAGGGACAGGAGCGGAACATCGAGCTGAACGAAGGGACGCTCGCCTTCACGACTTGCCAAGTTCCGGTGGTGGTGCACCGCGACGGGCCGATGCGAATCGAGCTGACGCGCGCCGACGGCGCGCACGAGGTCTCGGAGGGTCTCGATCTGGATCTCGAGACCAGCATCGCGATCTTCGAGCGGAGGGGCGAAATCGTCCGTCTGGACGTCTTCTACGGGCTTGCGGACTAGCCTGGCCGAGGCGCCGAAAGCGAATACGAGCACGGGTATTTACGCGGGTTTCTGAAGCGGGCAGATCTCCAGTTCAAGCTGCGAAGTGACCGCTAGAGTCACCTCTGTGCCCGTTGCCTTCGACTGTGCCTGTGGCATTCGCTGGTTCTCGCCGCCCGAGATCGCGTGTCCGCGTTGCGGCTCGGACGTGGCGAGTACTCCCGATCCGGTTGTCTGGTCGGTCGGGCAGATCCCGGACACGTCTGTCTTTCTCTCGGGCCACCTGCGCAACGACGAGCGATTCATGGAGCTCGTCGGCTCGGGCATCGAGGTCTTCGTCGATGTGGCGGGGAGCGCACCGTATGTCTGGCGACCGGACGAGGACGCGGTTCGGCATTTCGGCGTTCGATACGTGCGGATCGACGGGGTTGAGGACATCAACGTCGATTTGCCGGACTTCGCCTTCGACGCCGCCGCGGCAGCGCTCGACGAAGCCCGTCATGGCGTATCGACGCTCCTCTTTTGCGCGGCCGGATTGAAGCGCTCGCCCCACTTACTTTACGGAGTCCTCCGCTCCTGGGACTACGGCGCGAAGCCGGCCTGGGACGCGGTCGTTTCGGCACGCCCTTTCGTAGATCCATGGGGCCCATATCTCGCGGCGGCGGAACGCTGGCTCGAGGCGAGAAATGGGTACGGCGCCTAGAAAGGGAACGGCTTGCTCGCCAGTGCGCAGAGGACCTGTGCCGTCACCCAGGCCGGCGTGGTGACATAACGAACGCTGTAGCGGAAAGGACCGACAAGAGTCCGCCACCTTCGGTGGCATGACGACTTTCGTCGGCGGACTTTGAAGGTGAGTTGGTATCTACCGGAGAGGAAATGGCTTGCGCGCCAGCGCGCAGAGGACCTGTGCCGTTACCCAGGCCGGCGTGGTGACATAACGAACGCTGTAGCGGAAACTGCCGTCGCTGCGCTGGAGCTTCTGCAGGTAGCGGAAGGGCGCCTTGCCGGGGTCTTTGCGGGCGGCTATGAGCGCCTGGATCGCCCACGCCGTTGACTGGGCGTCGGAGTCGGCAGCGGGGGAAACGGCGAAGCCGCCGTCCTTGTTCTGGCAGCGGCGCAGATAGCGGACGGCGCGCGTAATCGGCACCGAGCGGGCGCCGGCGCCGGTGGCACGCAGGGCCTGAATAGCGGCGGCGGTGTCGCCGGCATCGGAGGCGGCGCGCGGGCTCCAGGACCAGCCGCCGTTCTTGCGCTGGGCACGCAGGATGTAGCGCACAGTCGCTTTGGCGGGCTTTCGACCGGCGGCGCGGAGCGCGAGCACGCCCCAGTAAGTCGAGTTGCGCGCCGGCCCGATACGGCCGCCCGGACGGCGAAGCCGCTCGATCTCGTCGGCTAGCTTGGAAGCATCCTGGCCGAGCGCGGCCTGGGCGAGTAGCTTCAATTCCAGATCGGTCGCCTGCGGCGCGGGTGTCTGGGCCAGGTAGTCGGCGGCCGCCTGAAGTGTGGCGGGGGCCTTCCCGCTCGCCCTCAGGCCGAGCACGGTCCAGGCGGTCAGCCCGGCGCTCGAGGAGGCGCCCGGCTCGGCGAAGCCGCCGCCCGACTGCTGGCGCGCGAGCAGGTAGGAGGCGCCACGCCCGAGCGAGCCCGCCGCCGCGCAGGTCGAGGTAAGCGCGAGCGCAACCAAGAAAGCCAGAAGTAGAGTGGGCCCGCGCCTTTCCACGAGGCGGCGAGCCTAGCAGCGTGGGACGCCGGAACGATCCCCGCGGCAGCCCAAGACGCGACCCGATAGTTTTTGCGACTCGTTCGCAGTTACGTAGGCCGCGACGAGAGGAGATCGAGTTGACAACCACTCACCGCAGTCCGGCTCTCGCCGCCACCAGCGTCGAGGAGGCCGTCGAAGCTCTGCGCGAACGCGGGCTGAGAGCTTCCGCCGCCCGCAGGCTCGTGCTCGAGGCGCTTTACGGAGCCGAGGGGCCGCTTTCGGCCGAGCGTGTCGCCGAGGGGTTGGAAGGACGCTTGCCGCGCTCCGATCTGGCCTCGGTCTATCGCAACCTGGAGACGCTGGAGGAGGTCGGTCTCGTACGCCACGTCCATCTCGGCCATGGCCCAGGCCTCTATGCGCTCGCCGCTCCCGAGCACGAGTACCTCGTCTGCGAGTCCTGCCACGCTGTCCGCACGGTCGCGAGCGAGGAGCTCGACGCGGTTCGCACCCAGGTGCGCGAGCAGTTCGGCTTCGAGGCCCGCTTCAGCCACTTCCCGCTCATCGGGCTCTGCCCCGACTGCATCTCTGAAAGTCACGAGCACGAGGGATACGAGCGTGCACATCCCTGACGGCTACCTGAGCCCTGCCACCTGCGCGGTCACCGGCGCGGCGATGCTGCCTGTGATCGGCACCGCCTGCGCCAGGGTGAAGAAGGTCGTCAAGGATCGCCACGCGCCACTCCTCGCGCTCGGCGCCGCCTACAGCTTCCTGGTGATGATGTTCAACATCCCGATTCCGGACGGAACGACGGCGCACGCGGTCGGGGCGGTGTTGATCGCCGTCTTGCTCGGGCCCTGGGCGGCGGTGGTCTGCGTCAGCGTCGCGCTCGTTATCCAGGCGCTCTTTTTCGGCGACGGCGGCGTGCTGGCGCTCGGCGCCAACGCCTTCAACATGGCCTTCGTGATGCCGTTCGCCGGCTACGGCATCTACCGCTTGCTGGCTCGGAACACGTCCCTGATATCTAGGCGGCGGGCGCTGGCGGCGGGTATCGGCGGCTACGTCGGCTTGAACGCGGCGGCGCTTTGCACGGCGATCGAGTTCGGGCTACAGCCGACGCTTTTCCACTCGGCGAACGGGACGCCGCTGTATGCGCCCTTCCAGCTCGCGCAGACGATTCCGGCGATGGCGCTTGCGCACCTCACCATCGCCGGCGCCGCCGAGCTCATCCTGACCGTGGGCGTCGTCGCCTACCTGCAGCGGGCGAACCTTCCCCTGCTGCGCATCAATCACCCCGGCGTCGTCGACAGCGACGAGGAACTCGCTCCCACGCGCGGTCTGCCGGCGCTTCGCTGGGCCCTGATCGGTATCGCGACGATGATCGTTCTTTCGCCGCTCGGGCTGCTCACGCCCGGTGGCGCCTACGGCGAAGACGCACCCGTGAATCTCAATCTGCACAACTACGGGCTGAGCGCGATTCCCAGCGGGCTCCAGCACTACAACGGCTTCTGGAAGCACACGCTGCTCGCCGACTACGGCTTCGCGTCGGGCCGGCACGCAAGCCTCGGATACGTCTTGTCGGCGGCCCTGGGCGCGCTCGTTGTGGGAGCGGCGATCTTTCTTCTCATCGGCGTCGGTCGCGCGGTCGCGCGGTGGCGGCCGGGTGTGCAGACAGGGTAGGCGTGGCCGGCGGCGCAACGACACCAGCCTGGCTGCTCGAGCGCGAGACCGGCGCGTTCCCGATCGGCTGCAGTGGCAGGCGCCGGCGGGGGGACGCACTGGAGAAGACGCTGGACGGATTGGCGAAGGTCGTACGGCAGGCGATCACGAGCGAGGAGATCGCGGCGCGACCGGGTCTTCTGCAGGGCCTCGATGCCAGGGCCAAGCTGCTCAGCGTCGTCGCGCTACTCGTCGCGGCCGGGCTGGTGCGGCACATTCCCGTACTCGCCGGTCTCTACGTGCTTGCGCTTGTGCTGGCGGTCGCGTCGCGGATCGGGCTCTGGTGGTTCGTCAAGCGCGTCTGGCTCTTCATTCCAATCTTCACCGGCGTGATCGTGGCGCCGGCGATGTTCAGCTTCGTCACGCCCGGCGAGGTCGTGCTGCCGCTCGGGCACTGGCTCGGCCACGAAGTCGGACTGACGCGGCAGGGCCTGGCCTCGGCTGGATTGATCGTCTGCCGGGTGGCCAGCTCTATCTCACTGGTGGTGCTGCTGACGCTGACGACGTCTTGGCCACGGCTGCTCTCGGCGCTGAGAGCCCTGTTCGTGCCGCGGCTGCTCGTGCTCGTCCTCGGCATGGCCTACCGCTACCTCTTCGTCCTGCTCGACTCGATCTCGGAGATGGTGACCGCGCGCAGAGCGCGAACGGTCGCGACCGGGAGGAACGGGCGCGGGGCGCGGGCGGTCGCCGGCTTCTCGGGCGGAGCGCTCTTCGGCAAGGCGCACGCGCTCAGCGAAGAGATCCACCAGGCGATGCTGGCGCGCGGTTTCCGCGGCGAGGTACGAACGCTCGAACGAGTCCGCTTGCGAGCGCTGGACGGGATCTGGCTTGTCGCTTGTCTGGCGCTGGCCGTGCTCGTCGTGGGAGGGGATCGTGCGCTTGGGCTCTGAGCGGGCACGCGGCCGCCTGCGACAGCGCGATGGGCTCGCGCCGGGGCGGGCGCGTTTGAGACTTGGCTCGGAGCCGGCACATTCACGGCTGTTTCTCTCGCTACCGTGTCTCGACCCCGCGGGTGGGTGGACACGGGCGGGGGGCGGCGTACCGGGGTGCCGATACGAGGCAGCGGCGCTCGTACCGGCAGGCGGGTCTTCAGTCTGAGATGAGCGCTGAACCACTACTCAGCGCCGAGGGCCTCTACTACTCCTATCTCGAGCGCTTCAGCGCGCTCGAGGACGTTTCGCTGGAGGTTCACCGAGGCGAGCGGTTGGCTCTTCTCGGCGCCAACGGCTGCGGGAAGTCGACGTTGCTCAAGATCCTGGCCGGTCTGATCTTTCCCGACCGGGGCAGCTACCGCGCCTTCGGCGAGGAGGTGAGCGAGCTGAAGCTCGAAGACGAGCGGTTCTCGCGAGGCTTCCGCGCGCGGGTCGGCTTCGTCTTTCAAAACACCGATGCCCAGGTCTTCTCACCCACGGTGCGCGAAGAGATCGCGTTCGGGCCGCTGCAACTCGGCCTCGAGCCCGGCGAGATCGAGACGCGGATGAGCGACGTGGTCGCGTTGCTCGAGATCGGTGAGCTGATCGAGCGGGCGCCTTACCAACTCTCGGCCGGTCAGAAAAAGCGGGTCGCGATCGCTTCGGTGCTGGTGATGAACCCCGAGCTTCTGCTCTTCGACGAGCCCACGGCCGGCCTCGATCCACGCAGCCGGCACTGGCTGCTCGAGCTGATGAGCGAGCTTGGAGAGGCGGGGAAGACGATCGTCTTCGCCACTCACGAGCTCGAACAGCTGGAGTGGGTCGCCGACCGTTGTCTCGTCATCTCCGAAGCTCATCGCTTGCTGGCGGACGGTGGGCCGAGGGAGATCCTCTCCGACAGGGAGCTACTGCTGCGGGCGAATCTCATCCACGAGCACACGCATCAACACGGGGCTCTCCTACACAGCCACCCGCACGAGCGCGGCAACCACGGCTGAGCATCCGTCTCGCTTCCGGTCGGAGTCGTTGGCGAAGGCGGCGGGGATCGACGATCGATTGCCGAGCCTTCTCCGAGCGAGTAGGTTTCGCTCGCCGTGATTCGCGCCACCATCAGCAGCCGTGCCCGGCAATTGCGCGAATCGCTGGCGGATGCACTCATCCGAGAGGCTCTGATCGCCGCTTCGCTCGCTGGCTTTCTTGCGGCGCTGTTCGCCTGGCTCGGCCCGCCCGGGAACGATCTCGCCGCTCACGTGTATCTGCGCTGGGAGTTCCTCCAGCACGGGCTCGTCTTCTGGAACAACTACTGGTACTCGGGCCGCTACAGCTACATCACCTACAGCCCGCTCTACTACCCGCTCGCCGGTCTGATCGGAATTCGCCTGCTGGCGACCGTCTCGATCGCGGCGTCGGCCTTCGCTTTCTCGATGCTGCTGGGACGGCAGTGGGGTGGGGTGGCTCGCTGGTCGAGTCGCAGCTTCGCCGTGCTCTGGGCGGGGATCGTCTTCTCGGCCGCCTTTCCCTTCGAGCTGGGGGGCATGCTGGCGCTCTTTGCCATCTTGGCACTCCAGGCGCGCGGCCGCCGGCGCTTCGCCGTCTTCTCCTTCCTGACGCTGGTAGCCAGCCCGCTTGCCTTCGCTCTGTTGCTGCTGGTCGTCGCCGCGCTAGGTCTGGCCGTCGCTAAGGAGGGTCTCTCGCGGCTGCGTCAACCGGCGCTGGCGCTGGGCGTCTGCCTCGTGCTCGGGCTGCTCGCCTGGCGCATGTTTCCCAGCTCCGGTCGCTACCCGTTTCAGCTCACGATTCTGCTCGAGATAGCGGCCTTCTGCGCGCTCGGCGCCGCGCTCAGCTGGCGCACCAGCGAGGCGCGCCTGCTGCGCTGGGTCTTCCCGCTCTATCTCGGCGCCAGCCTGCTGGTCTTCGCACTGTCCTCGCAACTGGGCTCGAACATCGGGCGCCTGCGGCTTTTCGCCTTGCCGATCACGCTTCTAGTCTTCTCGCTCAGGGGCTACCGCCCGCGCCTGCTCGTCGCGCCGGCGCTTGCTCTGGCGCTTGTCTGGAACCTCGGCCCGATCGTGGACGGCTTCAAAAAGGGACGCAGCGACCCCGGGGATACGCGGCAGTACTGGGCACCGGCGATCGACTTCCTGCACGCAAAGCTGACGCCCTCCTACCGTGTCGAGTCGGTCGACACCGCCAACCACTGGGCGGCGCTTTATCTACCGCAGGCCGGCATACCGCTCGTGCGCGGTTGGTTTCGCCAGGACGACTACCCGCAAAACAAGATCCTCTACGGAGACCTGACCGCGCGTTCCTACCTCCGCTGGCTGCGCGGCCTGGGCGCGCGCTATGTGGTTCTGACCGATGCTCCGAGCGACTACAGCTCGCTTGAGGAGGCGGCGCTGATTCGCAGCGGGCGCTCGGGCTTGAAGGAGGTCTTCCGCTCGCCCAATCTGACGATCTACGAGGTTCCGCTTGCCCGCTCGATGATCACCGGCCCGGGCCGTCCGCGCATACTCGCACTGGGCCCCGCCCAGGTTCGGCTCGAGCTTCCGGAGCCCGGCCGCTACCGGCTTGCCGTGCGCTACTCGCCGTACCTGCACGCCGCCGGCGCCTGTTCGCGCAAGCGGGCGGACGGCATGACCGAGCTCGTGACTCGCCGCGGCGTCGTGACCACGCTCGCGTTCGATCTCGATCCGGGGCGAGCGCTCGACGTGCTCGCCGGCTCCGTGCAAAGCGGTTGCTCGTAGAGCCGAGCGGACGGCTACCCTCGACCCTGGTCGAGATCGTGATGGCGAGCATCTTCGTGCCCAGCGTCGCCACCCTGCGCGGCCGCTTCATCTGGTGGCCCGGCCATCAACCGGGGCGCCACCTGCGCGACAAGGCGAAGCCGCTGGTCGAAGACGCTCTGCACCCCTCAGGCTCGACGACGAGCCGGCAGCTTCGTAATTTGCGCAAGCTCGGCGACCCGCAGATGTCCGAGCGGGTCGCCGAGCCGCGCCTCTGTCACGCGTGAGACGGATTCGGGTTGGCTGTCATTGGGAACACCGAACTCGATGAGAATCGCAGTGATCGGAGCATCTGGCTGGCTGGGCGGAGCGATCGCCCGGGAAGCGCTGGCACGCGGTCACGAGGTGACCGGGATCGGGCGTGACCGAGCTCGCCTAGCGGACCTCGAGACGACGGCCGTCGCGCACGCCGATGTAACCGATCCCGCAGCGATCGGCACGGCGGTCAGGGGCCATGACGCCGTCGTCGCCGCGGTCGTCGATCGCGAGGGCGAGCAGTGGGACGTCATTCCGCGAGCGGCCTCGGCGCTGCTCGAGGCTCTACCGGAGGCGGGAGTGAAGCGGCTCCTCTTCGTCGGCGGCGCCGGCAGTCTCGAGGACGAAGGCGGAGTGCGATTTGTCGACAGGCCCGATTTCCCGCCCGAATACGTACCCGAGGCGCTTGCGCAAGCCGAGGCTCTCGCCACTCTCCGCAGCTCCGGCGGCGCGGTCGAGTGGAGCTATCTGAGCCCCTCGCCAATGCTGATCCCGGGCGAGAAGAACGGCAACTATCGCGTCCAGGTGGGCGACCGGGCGCTTACAGACGAGCAGGGAGAGAGCCGCATCGCATCGGGAGATCTGGCTTCGGCGGCGCTCGACGAGCTCGAGCAGAACCGCTTTACGGGGCAGAGGTTCACCGTCGGATACTGAGTCACGGGCCCGCACGCGGTGGCCCGAAAACCGAGCGAGAACGTCGCATTCGCGTTGCCGAGCAGGAGTTCGGGGTTCGGGCGCCTTTACCCACCCGCCACCCCAGAGCGCGGAGCGGAATGAAGACCCGTCGACTGGGTGCGATCGGTGAGTGCGAGGCGAGGACGGCAGCGCCCGAGTTCGTAGCCGGCGGCTACGGATGCGACCGTGGCGGGCGCATTCGCGCCGCCGTGCCCCGCCCCGGTGGAGTGCTTCGTTTCGCTTCGCGCTTAAACAAACCCTCCCACGGGGCGGGGCACGGTAGCAAGGAAAAGCGCCCGGATCTGTGCCAGTTTCGCGTCGAATTGCGTTCGGCCCGCCGGCCCTTGCTCGCGGCGCGATCCGACGCAGTACGCTTGCGGCGCAACCCAAGGAGGAAGACCGTGTCCCACAAGCCTCGCCTGCGCCCGCTCGAGCTGAAGGACGTCGAGCAGGTGACCGCGATCTACGCCCACTACGTCGCCAGCGGCGTCGCCACCTTCGACGAGATCGCGCCCGACGAAGGAGCCTGGTCGGGGAAGGCCGGAAGCATCGTGGCGCACGGGCTTCCTTTCCTCGTCGCCGAGGTCGGTGGCAAGGTTGCCGGCTTCGCCTATGCGACGGTGTGGCGACCGAGGCCGGCCTACCGCCATACGGTCGAAGACACGGTCTACGTAGCGCCGGAGCGGCTGCGCCAGGGCCTGGGCGGAATGCTTCTGGAGGGCGTCGTCGAGGGTTGCCGGAAGGCCGGAGTGGAGCAGGTGATAGCCGTGATCGCCGACACAGGCGAACCGGCCTCCGAGGCGCTGCACAGGAGCGCCGGCTTTGTCGAGGTTGGTCGTTTGGGCAAAGTCGGCTTCAAGCACGGGCAGTGGATCGACACGGTGCTGATGCAGCTCAGCCTGGAGCAAGGCGAAGCGTCAGCGTGATCGAGGCGCCGCGGACGGGAGCGGCGCCCTTTTCGTCTCCTTCGCTCCATCCCAGACAATTAGGAACGAGCCTCTTATCGGTTGCTTCGCCTCGGCTAACCGGCGTACGACCGCGGCGGCCTTGTTCGAATTCCTGACGAAGAAGCGAGCCGTGAAGAACTCCCGCCCGAAGGACATCGTGTAGACGTTCCCTGAGTCGGGCCCTGCACCCGCCTCGCGGAGAGCCCGATTGATTCTCTCGACGAGCGTCCGGAAGCCATTCGCGTCCTTGTCTTCGGGCGAAGACAAGGACCCTGGCTTGCTACGGGCGAGCAGAAGCGCAACGGCCGGCCGGCCCACTTCGCGCAGAGAGAGCTCGACCTCCGAGACGTCGGTCGCGCTGCCGCCTTTCGTCGGCGAGCAGTTCAGCGCGAGGTCACGGCGCAGAAGCGACGTGTCTCCGGCGCGCGCTGCCGCCGCGGCCTTTTCCCCACTGCTGACAACCTCGCTCATCGGATCGCCCAGCGCTCGCATACGGTTGGCGATCTGCGCGTAGCCCCGCTTCGCCCCGGTGAGCCCGGAAGGGTTGCCGAGGTTGTCTATCCAGTAGCGCTCCCAGTGGCACTGAGCCTCCATCAGAGCCATCTCCTTCGCCATCACCGGGCCGTTGGTGTACGTATCCGGCGGCATGAGTTGAGTGGGAAGCGGCGACCAGGTTGCTCCCGGCGGCAGCGACACGTCGCGGCGCGCCTCGATCACGAGCGGTCGCAGGCCGACGCTGTCGACATCCGTCCTCATTACCTGCGCGTAGGTGAAGCCGGCGCCGGCGAAAACGAGCGGTGTTCCGACCGCAATAGCGATCCGTTGGTTGCGTGAGAGGTGCCGCTTCTCACCAGCGAGCGGCATGGCCACAATCCGAGCGAGTAGGGCGTCATCACGGGCACGGTCGTTCTCGGGGCGAGGATCCGTCACGGAGAGCGCGTCGAACGGGTCATGACCGGACATCGGGGACTCCTTCCAATGCGGGAGAGATCGGGCAGGGCGTCTGGGATGCCTGCTCGTAGAGAGCGGCGAAGCGACGGCGGGCGCGATGCAGCCTCACTCGCACCTGCGCCCGGCTCACGCCGAGCACGCGGGCGGCTTCCTCGCGCGAGAGGCCGTCACGCTCGACCAGCAGTAGAACCTCGCGGTCGCGTTCGCGCATGGCTCCTAGCGCGACAGAGACGGCGTCGGCACGCGGATCGCCGCCGGCATGGATCACGAAACCAGGAGTCTCGTGCTCGAGTCGGGCGCGCAACATGCCGCGGCGTCGCTCGGAGCGGCGCTGGTTTGCGAGCTGACGTCGGGCGACGCCAAGTAGCCAGGGCAGCGCGTCGGCCGGTATATCGTCGAACCGGCGCCAGGCGACCATGAAGGTCTCGGCGACGACATCCTCGATTCCCTCGGCTGTGCGTCTGGCTACGTAGGCGCGGACGCGCGTAACGTGGGCGCGGAAGATGGCTTCGAATCGAGCTTCGCGCTCGATTGAGCTTTCTTTCCGTCGTGATCCCATCGAGGTCGAAGTGTCCGGCTCGTGACGGAGCGTTGCACTCTAGGGAAAAACTCTTCTCAGATCTGTCGACTGCTCGATCACATCGGCGTGCCCGGCATACAGCTCGGCGTGGCCGTCGGTGAGGTGTTGGGCGAAGGCCGGATCGCCGGCCGCGGCGCGATCCCTGATCAGCGCGGCGAGCCAGCGCAGGCGTTCGACCATCGTCTCGGGCAGACGCGTCTTCTCCTCGCTGCTCAGCCCGTACGCCTCGGCGAACGCGAGCACGCGCTCGGCGTCCTGCGCACTGAGCGCTCTAAGCGGCTCGCGGATCAGGCAGAAGCGGTAGGCGGCGTAGGCCACGTCGTGCAGGCGCGGGCCCGGACGGGCGGTATCGAAGTCGATCCAGGCCAGCGGCACGCCGCCTCGGAAGACGCAGTTGTAGGGTGCCGCGTCTCCATGAAGAACGACCTCGACCGGCTGCTCGGCAGGGAACTGCCAGACGAGGCCGGTCGGATCGAATTCGGCCGCGGCGTCGTGGTAACCGCGCAGCAGGCGCGCCGCGGCGAGCAACGTGCCCAAGTCAATATCCGACCCGTCCGCGTCCTCGACCGTCCCCTCGACCCAACCCAGCACTTCGCACCCGGCTTCGAGTCCAAACGGCTCCGGCGCCCCCTCGAACCCGGCCCGGCGAACGTGCTCGAGCAGCCGCATCACCGCCTGCGACCAGGGCCGTTCCGGCCGGTAGAGGCGATCGCCGCGGCGAACGACCTCGTTGATTCCCCCATGGAAAACTTGCTCGTCCATAGCGGCGAATGATCGCAGCCCCGGCGGCTCGATATCTTCTTCTTGTGGACGCAGAGGTCGCCGAACGGCTGATTCGCCAATACGTGGACGGCTGGTGCCGAGGCGACGCGGCGATGATCCTCGCGGTACCTCGCTCCTTCGCTATCCCAGTTGTGATCGGCGGCAGCAGCGAGCAACAGACCGCAGTGCGTGTCGATCAGGTCGACGTTGTCAGGCTCGGCAGCGGCTCGTCCGTCGAGCTGAACGGCCCGGG